>ERZ772978.583-NODE-583-length-13964-cov-14.5077_pt1 | contig 13964 bp, 11 predicted proteins | sample MGYA00511675_ERZ772978 | MGnify/ENA primary metagenome ERZ772978 (study PRJEB29015, sample SAMEA2738092) | human oral metagenome | biome: human oral; feature: human-associated habitat; material: saliva | place: China | collected 2156 ... | reverse complement strand
TGGCCGATCATGAGGTCGCCTTCCCATCGTGCGGTGGGTGCGTCGACGTAGAAGTTGACGGCCTGGTTCTTGTAGACGTTGGGGTTGTCTTCGCCCTGACCAGAGCCAAGGTTATAGGACTGCTTCAAAACAGGAGCTTGGATATCGGTTTTAGCGAATTGGTCCTCAACTTCTTGGAGCATTTCTTCAATAGTGGGTCCCTTGGGCTGTGCGGGGTCATTAGAGGTGAAGGTTTTAGCATCATTAGGTTTGCAGAACTTTGACAGTTCAAACCCGCCCCCTCTTTTTACCGTCTGCACGGCCATTCCATCTTCTAGCGCATATTCCGAGTATTCTTGTTTTCCAGGACGATAATCTTCCGTATAGCATGTATTATTTCCGTCAAGTGGCGCATAGTAATCAACACCACCACTGTCTTTGTTGACCTTGTGGGTTTGACGTATTTCATCAATCCAGTCTTGGTATGAACCTGTTACGGCATCTGTATTTTGAGGGGTAGGAGTATTTGGGTCTGTTTTAGTCTGCCCCTTTTGATCGTCTGTACCAGAATTTCCGTGACGTGATGTAGTCTTGCCAGGAACATACACACAATGCCCATTTGAATCTTGCGTCGTACATTCAGAACTCTTTGCGGCCGAAATATCTACTGAAAGAAAAGAAGTGGCAAATAATATGCAGATAAAAGCCCGTGGATAAAATTTTACATTCATTATGACTCTTTCAACTCTTGTTCAGACTTACTACCGACAATCTTCCAATAGCCGTCAGAATAGGTAAAAAGGAAGTAGAAAATATCGTCACTGGTATCAGTATTAGCTTCCATATTCAATGTACCGTCAGGTTCTACATACATAACGGTGCTCCAGAATCGGCGATGTAACATGCGGTATTTTTTCTTCGCCTCATCGTAGATGAGTGGACCTTCTGGCTGATAGGCATCTAAGCCATCGACAGTCCATCCGCCGCGCTGGTATAGGCTCTCGATGTACTGGTAGAAACCGTATTCTTCAGCATCTTTCGTGATGTACTTGAATGCGTAGGAACAGTCGCCGGTCTGGATACCGTAGTTATGGGAGACAAGCCAGTCCTTCATCATGCGGTAGAGGCCTTCTTCAGTCTCAGGGTACTGTTGCGGCTCGGCTTTCGGAAGAGGAACATTCTGAGCAGGACCTTTGCCGTCTGCCTTACGGTATTCGCCGTCAGGTGCTTTCGAGCCGCCGGAGTAGCCACGAGTAATGACCGGGCTCGGAGTAGCTGATGCAGAAGCCGCGTCAGATGCCGCCGCAGACGCCGAAGCAGTTTCGCTCGGTGCGGCGGAGGCGGTGGCTGCCGCCTCGTTATTTGCCTGCTGGCCACATGCCGCAAGCAGGGCACCCAGGCCCACAAGTGCGCCGCCGCCCAGCAGGGTGCGGCGGTTGAAAATGGTCGAATCCATAGAAGATACGCTCCTATCATCGGTGATGGTGTGATGCATATGTGCATGTCGGGCCGTTATTCACAGGTCAAGCTGACCACCGGAAGGAAAACAGCCCCGTAGCGCACCCAACAAACGCATCGGTGCGCTATGGAACACTACAGTTACCACCCTACCGCATCTTTGTGTCTATTTGCGTTGCTTTGAGTGCAATAGTATCTGAACGTCATTATTCGGATACATCAATGCTTTATGCATCAAATAACTTTGTGTACGCGGAGACCCCGCCCCTGCAGAATTTGTGCCATGGTTTAGTGTCTTCGACCATGGCTTTTAACTACGACCAAAGACGCTAACCTATGGCACAAATCCGTAAACCCATGACCGGATCCTCCGCAGCAGACCAGGGGAGAGGGCCGCGGACCAAAAGAATGAACAGCAAGCTAGGGGAGTAGATAGCGGGGCAGAGTAATAGCCGATAGGTTAAGGGAATATTCGATAGGCTAGTTCCTTCACAACGGGTATAAAACCCACGGCGAAGACACTAACCTATCGAACGCTGCGCCCACCCAAGAGCACCCGCCCAAGACAGACCCTGCCCAAAACACACTCCACCTCAGCCTCCGCACCCGAATACCCATGCCCTCGCATTCCCGACCTCCGCATCCCAGCCCAGCAGCCCCTCCCGCATATCCCACCCCATTCCCTCCTCATGCCCGTAATGTGGCGGGCAACTCATGCGGCTCACGCGGGGTGTTAGACAGTACTACACTTAAAGCGGAAGTCACATCGCCGTCACTGAAGAAAAGAGTTTTTGTGCCCACCACGACCGTACATTTGACCGACCGCATCCCTCGCGTTTCTGCTGATGAGTTGCTGGCGGGTTTCCGCCCCTCTGAGCGTTTTGGTGAAGTGTCTTTTGATAGCTACATTCCTGATCCGAACCAGCCGTCGCAGGCTGAAGCGGTGCAGAAGCTGAAGGATTTTGGCGACAAGATTAATGGTGGCGGCGCTGGTGCCGGTTTCTTTGGTCGCCTGTTTGGTGGCAAGAAGAAGGATTCGACGAAGGCTGGCCTGTACCTTGACGGCGGTTTTGGTGTGGGTAAGACTCACTTGTTGGCGTCGCTGTGGCATTATGTGGACGGCCCGAAGGCGTTCGGTACTTTTGTGGAGTACACGAACCTGGTGGGTGCGTTGACGTTCCGTAAGACGGTTGAGGCGTTGAGCAGCTACAAGCTGGTGTGCATTGACGAGTTTGAGCTGGACGATCCGGGTGATACTGTGCTCATGTCTCGTCTGATGCGTGAGCTGGCGGATGCTGGCGTGAAGCTTGTGGCGACGTCGAACACGCTGCCTGGTGCGCTGGGTGAGGGCCGTTTCGCGGCTGAGGATTTTAAGCGTGAGATTCAGGTGCTCGCTTCGCAGTTTGAGGTGCACCGTGTGGATGGTGAGGATTTCCGTCACCGTGGCCTGCCTGCTGCGCCGGAGCCTGTTGCTGATGATGCGTTTGATGCGAAGGTTGAGGAAGTGTTCGGCGGCCAGACTGTTGGTGTTGATAACTTCGCTGACCTGGTGGAGCATCTGGCGAAGGTGCACCCGTCGCGTTACCGTCAGCTGATTGATGGCCTGGATGGTATTGCGTGGCGTGATGTTCACCCGATTACTGAGCAGTCGGTGGCGTTGCGTTTTGTGGTGTTGGCTGACCGTCTGTATGACAAGGACTTGCCGATTGTTTCTTCGGGTGTGCCTTTTGACAAGGTGTTTACTGAGGAGATGCTGGCTGGTGGTTATCAGAAGAAATATTTCCGTGCGGTGTCTCGTTTGACTGCGTTGGCTCGTGAGGGCATGCTCGGTGAGGAGGCGGAGCGCTAGTTCCGCTGTTCGCCGGGGCCGCGCTTTGGCCGGCTCGGGTTTTGATGCGCTGTTCTTTCTAGTCCCGTGAGACTCGAAGCTCGCCCGATTTGCATGGTTAAGCTTGGTTAGTCTGGTTTACCTGAACCGCGCCAACCCCTCTCATACGTGAGGACCCTCGCCGGGTCGCTTAGGAAGCACCCGGCGGGGGTCTTTGTGTCTATTGGTTAGTCTTCGTTATCAACCTTGATGCTCTGCAAGCCTAGCTGGGTGGTGTACACCAGCTCGTAGTCGCAGAGTTTGTACGAGTACACGCCTGCTTCAACCTCTTCAAAAGGCAGGATGAGCTGCCTTTTCAGAACGAATGAGTCCTTCCAGTTTTCGATGCGTTCCTTTTCCAGCTGTTCCAATGCGGCGTCAAACCGGAGTTTCCCACTCTCGATGCGGTGGTTGTGGGCATCCGAGTATTGATAGGGAAGTCGAATTGATGAAGCCGCAAGTTGCATGCTCTGCTGGTACTCTGGAGGCGCTTTATCTAAAGTATTAAATCGGAGGGAATCAGCCTCTTCAGTGCCGCTGATAGAAGGCAAGAGCCGGTAGCTCTTAATCGCACTCTTGGGATTGTCCGGTTGGGTCCGTTCCACAATGATTGCGATAACTTCCAGGGACGCGTCAGTATCGCGAACCTTCGCCTCGCCGATTTGGTCGTCAGAGAACCGCCGGTCGTTGGAATGGAGAAGACTCTTCATGCAGCCAGCCATGGTGTACTGTTCACGCCCGGGTATGCAGAGCAGATAGCCTTCAGCACGAATCTTGGCTTGATCCTTACCCTTATCACACTCCTTCTTGGCACTTTCAAAGACTTCTGCCCAGGCACTAGGAATCTCAGCAGGGGCATTTTCCTGGTAGGTCTTCTGCACCAGTGGACTGATGTCCGCAGGAATTCGAATAGGTTCACCGTCGAAGTGGGGGAGTAGCTGCGCGTAGCTGCTGAGCAGAATCATCGGCTCGTAGACTGCCTTGGATCCACGCGGGAAGTCGGGTGCCTCATCGTGTGAGCCGAAAGTTTCAATTCCTCGCACGTAGCACACCGGCTTACGGTATGCGGGGGTGCGTTCTGAGCTGTTGCGGCTATCGTGACGGTGTAGGCGTCCCATACGCTGAAGCACCAAGTCTACCGGCGCGAAGTCGGTAATCATTACGTCAAAGTCCAGGTCAAGTGACTGTTCGATGACCTGCGTACCCACCACAATGAGGCGGTGCGGGCGCGAGGAATCCTCCCCGTCAGCTTCGCTGTAGTGCGCCTTCTTGCCGAGCTTTGAGACAAGGAGTTCTTCTTGTTCGGCGCGGTGCGTGGCGGTAAAGCGAGAGTGCGTGAGGACTACGTGCTCTTCACCGAACTGTTCACTCAAGAATGCGTGCATTTTCTGGGCTCGTCCAACGGTGTTGCAGATGACTGCGGCGCATCCGTGGTCATTGGTGAGCGGTTTGAGTACGTTCAGGACGCTTTCGGGGCTGTCGTCAATGAGCTTCAACTCGATTTCGGTTTGCTCTGCGGGTTGTTCAACCTTCCATTTCTTAGGTGTTCCGTTATCTTCGGCGGTGAGCGTGTGAATGACGGGGTAATCCAAATCGAGGGGCGTAATATTTTGAGAGCTTTCCTGTGGCGCAGATAAGTTAGCGCTTAGATCCGAGAACCGGTTACGTTTTGAGGCAGGTAAACCTTTTTTTCTGATTTTCAACCCCTTAGCATAGCTCTCCATGAAATCATCACGAATAGCTGACGGCAGGGTTGCCGACATGAGAATAACGGGCGCATTCATCTGACCCAGCCAGTAGAGCGCAGCAGAAAGATACCGGCTCATATATGCATCGTAGGCGTGCACCTCATCAATGATGATGACCTTAGAAGCGAGGCCAAGGTATCGAAGCATTACATGCCGTGCTTGCAGAGCGGTCATGAGAACCTGGTCGATGGTACACACAACGAAGCTGGACAGGAGACCCTTCTTCGTACCGCTGAGCCAGCTGTGTCGCGCGAGGGACGTTCCAGGACGCAGTGTTTTTTGGTTATTTTCTCGCTCGGGGGTGGAGGATTCGTCGAAAATATCTGCTTTGGAGAGTTCCTTATAGGATTTGTTGAAACGATTCTTGGAGTGACCCAGGAACATAGAATGGGGTTTTACGGGTTCACCGTGTTCTTGTGCCACATTATTTGTCTGGTATTTCACCCATTCGGTAACACGGTCAAAGAGGGCATTAGAAGTTGCCTGGGTCGGCGCAGCGAAGGCCACACCCGTGCGACCTGTAGCCTGTGCAAGGAACTCAGCAGCAATAAGACCGGCTTCAGTCTTGCCCTGACCCATGGGTGCTTCGATGCACATCATACCGCCGCTTTGCATGGAGCGTGCCGCTTCGACTACGACTTCCTGCATGGGGCGTAGGGTTGGGGTGTTCCATCCAAAACGGGAAGCATAGAGATTAGCTGCAGGGGTTTCGGGGTTGGTGTCCAGTGCGGCGGTCCAGCGCTGTTCAAGCCCGAGCGCTTGCCAACCGATGCGCGCTCGCTGTTCCTGCTCGGCTGAGCTGAAGGTTCCCATGGGGAAGAAATCAGGGTTTGAGGCAATCCAGTCTGACATGATGACGAAACCGGTAATGCAGAACTGCACGGAGACGGGGATGGCGCGTCCGTACTGCGCTAGCAGCTGTAACGCCGAGGACGCGCTGAAGCGTTTCAAGGTGATGTCGTAGAGTTCCTGCCAGGTTGCATGCCATTTGGGGGAGAGACATTTCAAAATAATATTGCTTGAATCAGCATCAGAATTGGGCAGATAGTCCATGGGAGTGCCGTGATGAGCCCCAGAGATACTAGCGAGAGTTTCAGCAAGTCGCCGTGATATGTCATTAACATTCTTGCTTAGTAGGTACACAAGGATGCTTTGACTGTATTTGCTGTGGGGGCATCGTGTATCTGGGGAGACGAGACTTTCAGGGAACTCAAAGTCCTGTTGCTTGATACGCTGACGATATATAGCGAGGTTTTCGTCGCCCTGTTTGTCTAGTTGGCCTGAGAATTCGGGGGTTGCCTTACCTATGTCGTGAGTAGCGGCGAGCCAGCATACGAGCGCTCGTGTATCTTCCATAGAAAGGTTGAGGTGCTCACTGAATCGCTTCTGTAGGCCGGGTGCGAGCCACATATCCCAGAGCTGTTCGGCAACAGAGCCGGCATCGAGCATATGTTGAACGAGCGATAGTCCTTCGGACAAAGATTCTTGACCCTTTTTGGTAGAGGAATCTTGAATTCCGGTTTTAGCCCAGAATGAGGCTGTTGCAGACGTTGAAAGTTGGTCGGATTCGGATAGCATAATTCTCCTTAGAAGGTAAACTAGTAGAGGCCTCGTTATGAGACGAAGCATATGTTCCCCGAAGCAGACGGGGATGAGCCAGTGTTTGTATATTTGGTTGATGTGTTCCCTGCATGAGTGGGGATTCTGTGTTGTATTTGAATATATCTTAAAAAATTTCAACGTGTTAGTATATTTTTTAGATTCTCATTGACTAACCTTCTCTTCGGTCCTATGATGAAGCTAGCAAGCCGATGAAGGCTCCAAAAGAACCTTCTGGCAAAGGATCAAATAATCGATCTACTTTCATTGTGGGTCAGAACCCATATTTGTGCCTGCTTGTTCGTCATTTGACAGCGAGCTGACTTCGAAGATGAAAGGAGTAAGGATGACTAGCTTAGAAAATCCTAAGTTCAACCTAGTAGATGAACCGTGGATTCCGGTACTGCTGGATACTGGCGAGAGTACTGAGTTGTCGCTCCACGATTTCTATGGGCGGCTGTATGACATTCGGAAGATTCAGTCTGACAGCCCTCTAACTGATACTGCCATTCTGGGGATGGTACTTGTTATCTTTGCGCGAGCAACGTTCTGGGGTGGCAGTATTCAGGAATTTGATGACCTTGCTTTATGGGTTCGTCAGATGAAAAAACGGAGTGATGAAAATATCCAAGATGTTCTGGAATACCTGGATACCTTGAATAGTCATAATCGCTTCTGGCTAGTTGATGGCGAACGCCCCTTTATGCAGGTGCATGATTTGCATACTGCAAAGGACGCTACGAAACCTGTTAGCCGCCTGATTTTGGATTCGGAGAGTGAGTACTTTTCGCAGCGGGCTGAAGCAACCCTCAAATCTCTGAGCTTTGCCGAGGCAGCTAGGCACCTCGTAACGCTTCAGGCCTATGACTACTCGGGTATTAAGCCTGGTGCGGTAGGTGACCCCCGTGTTAAGGACGGTAAGGGTTATCCTCTGGGTGTTGGCTGGTATGGTGCTACCGGTAAGGTAATTGTGCATGGTGCCAACATGATGGAGACCCTGCTTTACTGCCTTGACTACGAGCAGTTGACCAGCGAGTCATTTGAACATGATTTGCCGGTTTGGGAACGTCGAGAGCCGGATACGGCTGCACCCCGTGCCTATGGGGGAGGATCCGCCGCGGCTTATAAAGATGAGCCGGGTCCTGCGAGCGGTATGTGCGAGATTTTGACTTGGCAGTCACGTCGTATCCGTTTGCGTCATGACGGGGAGCGGGTCACCTCAGTGCTGGTCTCCAACGGCGATAAATGGCTTGATCGCAATACCTATACCGACCCTTTGACTGGGTATCGGTATAACAGCGATTTGTCATCGAAAACTAGGCCAGTGTGGATGCCCCAACCTCACTCAGCAGAACGCACCCTGTGGCGTGGTGCTGATGCTCTGCTAACTCGGCTCACCCCAGACTCTGAAAAACAGAATAAGCCTGCACCTGTAATTCGCCAATTGGGACTAGGACTCTATTTTGATACAGATTCTGTGGCTGAGGTTCAGCTGGTAGGTGTTGAATACGGCAACAAGAAATCCTTTGTTGAGGATATTATTTCTGATTCTGTCCAGTTTGATCTTTCGTTGCTGACTGAATCCGGTATTCAAGCAGCTCAAATGGTTCGCGAGAATATCCAGGCCACTATGAATATAGCGGTTGCGCTTGGTCAGTTTGCCGGCAATCTCTCGAAAGCTGCCGGCAAGGAATATGAATTCCAAGCTGATGTTACCGAGTCGATGCTACATCGTATGGAAGATGCCTTCCGTCAATGGGTAGCACTCCAACGTTCTTCTGAAGATATTGATTTTCAGAAGAAGGATTGGCAGGACAAAGTACGTCGTTTCGTTGAGGAAGAAGCAGACTTTTTGACTGCCAACGCTGGTCCGAAGGCGATGATGGGAACTATGAAGAAAGACTCTTCTAAGAATGAAGTTCTCTATAGCGCTGCTCATGCTAGGCGGCAGTTTGAAGGCCATCTCCGTAAGCATCTTCCGCTTGCTTATAAGGCATCTGTAGTTCACTCGCGCAAGGAGGAAACTAATGAGTGACAATACTGAGCAGAATGACCTGCAGCAGTTTATCGGTGCAAAGATTATGCGCCTCTATCGTCAGAAGGATAGAGGCGTCTCAAGTGCTATCGCTGAGCTGGCCCGACTTCGTCGCGGTGCTGGAAAGACTCCGTTGGAGTCCCCCAAGCTATGGGGAGATGTCTTGGGCCTAGACAAGGAAGATAGGCAGGCGTTCCCGAAGAAGTATTGGGGGAAGGGTGACAACCCTACCAACGCAGAGACCGCTGCGTACACTGCTCTAACGCTTTTTGCATTGCATCAGCAGTCGCAGAAAGAGCTTATGCATAATGCCGATGTCTCTTTCGCAAAGGCAATTGGTCGCTTGGTGAGCCAGACTACCCCATCAGTGAAGAAGCGTTTTGACTCTCTAATGACCGCTCAGACGGAGAAAGCCCGCCAGCATTATCTGCGTAGCATCGTTACCCTTCTCCGCTCTGAGGGAATTACATTCGATTATGGCCGTTTTGCAACGGATTACATGTATCTTCTGAACCCTACGACGCGTCAGAAGGTTCTGTACCGATGGAACCGTGACTTCTCCTACGGTTTTCTCCCTGCTCGTTCTGAAGCCAGTAACTAACTAATCGTTCCTATATGTTTTAAGGACAACATCATGACTACTTTTATTGATATTCACGCCCTGCAGACCCTGCCCCCGTCGAATATTAACCGTGACGACACCGGCAGCCCCAAGTCCGCTTTCTTTGGCGGCGTTCAGCGTCAGCGTGTTTCCAGCCAGGCTTGGAAGTCCGTTATCCGCCGTGACTTTGAAGAACACCTTGACCGCTCGCAACTGGGTGTACGCACCCGCCTGGTTGCTGACAAGGTAGTGGCGTGCATTCTGGATCTTGTGCCCGAATTTGACGCGGATTCAGCGGAGAAAGCTGTTGTTCAAGCTTTTACTGCTGTGAAGAATCCCAAGAATACGAAGAAGTACGTTAAGCTTGCAAGGCAGGAAGGCGAAAAGAGGATTTCAGATCGTGCTGTTTCAGGCGCTGCTTTGTTTCTGAGTAATCAGCAGATTGATAAGCTGGCGCAGGCAATTATTGAAGCTAATGGTGAAAAGATTCCTCCGAAGCGGGTCAAGGAGATTCTTAATACCGAACATGGCATTGAAATTGCGCTTTTTGGTCGTATGTTAGCAGATGCACCTGATTTCAATGTTGACGCGGCATGCCAGGTAGCCCACGCCCTGAGCGTTCATGGGTCCGAACCTGATTTTGATTACTACACCGCGGTGGATGACGTCGTTCGTTCTTCTGATGACGCTACAGGCGCTAGCATGATTGGCACTATTGAGATGGCTTCGAGCACTCTCTACCGCTACGCCAACATCAACCTGGATGCGCTGATTACTAACCTGGGTGATACTTCTACAAGCGTTGAAGCAACCCTGGCATTTGTGCGTGCATTCGTCAGTTCTATGCCCACCGGTAAGCAGAATTCCTTTGCCGCACGCACTCTGCCTGACGCGGTTATCGTAACCATCCGCAACGACCGCCCCATCTCTTACGTGAACGCCTTCGAGAAGGCTATTACCGAGGTTGAAGGCCGCCGCGTGGCTGCAGCTCGTGCGCTCGCATCTGAGGCTAAGAACATTGAAGAAGCATACGGTTACGAGCCGGTCGCTTCGTACGTTCTGGCTTTGGGTGACGACCTCAAGAAAGAACTGACCGGTTTGGGCGAGTCTGTTTCTCTGAAGGGTCTGCTGGAGTCCCTGGAAGCTCAGCTGACTGCTCTCACCTCTCAGGAGTCCTAATGCCCACCCTGCTCTTGAAGATGAGCGGGCCGTTGCAGTCATGGGGTACTCAGAGTCGTTTCCGTCGCCGTGATGCTGGGTACGAGCCGAGTAAATCTGGCGTTATCGGAATGATTGCTGCAGCTTTGGGGCGTTCGCGTAACGAGCCGGTTGACGACTTAGTTTCGTTGAGGTTCGCGGTGCGCACGGATGCCTCGGGTACCCTGATTCGTGACTATCAGACCGCTAAGAATTGGGCTAAGAACCCGAACGGTACGGTTTCTCTTTCGACCCGTATGTACCTTTCAGACGCTGTTTTTGTTGTGGCTCTGGAAGGTGAACGTGAACAACTGGAGACTATCGAGTCTGCACTGAAGAAGCCTGTATATCCTCTGTATCTTGGGCGGCGTGCATGCCCGGCTGGTTACGACCTTGTTTTGGGTATCCGTGATGAGTCCGCTGAGGAAGCTTTGCGTTCGTTGGAATGGCAGGTTCCTGAGCATCGGCGTAAGGATTTTCCGAGCCCGGTAGCATTGCGTGTCTTGCGTGATGCGTTGCCTGGTGAGCGCGGTGATTTGGTTCAGGATATTCCGGTGAGTTTCAGTTCGGAGCATCGTCAGTATGCTTCGCGTGAGGTTGTATCGGTTGAACCTGTCCTCGTTAATGTTAAGGAAGATCAGCTTGCACAGAACATGGAGGAAGGGGCTTCTGCGAAGAGCTCTTCTACCCAGGATTCTGAGCCTGATTACATGAAGGCGGTGATGGAAGCGTGACGTATTTTTCTCGTTTCATGATTAATCCGCAGCGTCGTGGCGCGTGGAAGTTGTTGCGTAGCCCGCAGGCGATGCATGCAGCCGTGATGGCGACTTTGCCGCCGGATACAGATTATTCTGAGGGTCGCATCCTGTGGCGTTTGGATGAGTCTAAGCATGCTCCGGTTTTGTACATGTTGAGCCCTGAGGAGCCTGATTTTTCGGCTCTTGTGGAGCAGGCTGGTTGGCTGACTCGCCCTGGTGAGAGTGCTCATTATGGTCGTTTGCTGGCGAAGCTGGAGAACGGTCAGGAGTGGGCTTTCCGTCTTGCCGCAAACCCGGTGAAGCGTCACACGAATAAGCAGACGGGTAAGCGTGAAGTGTTCCCGCACGTGACGGCTGAGCAGCAGCGGGCGTGGATTCGTGAGCGTGCTCCGCAGTGGGGATTTGAAGTAATTCCTACTGTTGAAGGTCAGGATATAGGGGAGTGCCCGATGGTTTCTTCTCGTCAGGACCTTGCGTTTGCCCGCCGTAATGCTGATGGCAAGGTTGGTAAGGTGACTCACCGTAAGGCTCAGTTTGATGGTGCTCTTCGCATCACTGATGTTGAGCTGTTCCGTAAGTCTCTGCTCTCCGGTATGGGCAGGGGCAAGGCGTACGGTATGGGCCTTCTGACGTTGGCGCCTCTGTCCCGTTAGGTAATGCGGGTGAAGGGCGGGGGATTGTCCTGTGTGATGGTGCCCCGCCCTTTCTTTATTCACTCATACTTTTGTGCCGATGCTGGCACGTTGATGTTCATAGGAGAAGATCATGCAGGGGGCTATTCCTCCGAGTTCGTCTGAGCTGTTTCGTAGTTCTGACCGTTTGAGTTTTGTGTATGTGGAGCATGCGACGATTTCCCGTGCGGATAGTGCGGTGACGTTTGTGAAGGAAGAGGGCGTAGTTCATTGCCCTGCTGCGAGCTTGAGTGCTTTGTTGTTGGGATCGGGTACTCGTATTACTCATCAGGCGATGGCTTTGTTGGGGGAGTGCGGTACTACGGTGGCATGAATTATAGCGATGGAGGGGTGGACTGATAATTGTTACTGTTTTATCTGCTTGTCCGGTGAGTCTTCGTGGTGATTTGACGAAGTGGCTTTTGGAGATTAATCCTGGGGTTTTTGTAGGCCGTGTGAGTGCCAGGATTCGTGAGAAGTTGTGGGCTCGAGTGTTGGAGTCGGGTGGTACTGGTCGTGCGACGATGGTGTTTCCGGCGGATAATGAGCAGCGGCTTGAATTTCGGGTGAATAATGCGGATTGGGAGCCTGTCGATTTTGAGGGTGTTAAGCTGATTTATCGTCCTGTGGTTCGTAAAGTTGTGCCGAAGTCTGGATGGAGTAAGGCGAGTAGATATCGCCGTGCTCGTAGGGGTTAGTAGTGGCTGCTTATCGTGTATTCTGGATGCAGGCTCTGGCTCTAAAGTGATTCTATTTTACTGATGTAGGGGGTAAAGCCCCATGTCAGCAAGTGTGTTCCCCGCTCGCGCGGGGATGAGCCCGTGACTGACCCACAGCTCTGGCTTAAAGAGCGACATTCCCCGCTCGTGCGGGGATGAGCCCGTCATGGCGACACGCGGATACACTCGCGTAGGATATTCCCCGCTCGCGCGGGGATGAGCCTGGCACGATTGACGAAGGAACCGGTGACTATCGGTGTTCCCCGCGCGAGCGGGGATGAGCCCAACCCTGAAGGCTCAGGGGAGGGGTTCTTAGCATGTTCCCCGTGCGAGCGGGGATAAGCCCGCGCGCCTTGAGGACATGACTACTAAAATTGGGTGTTCCCCGCGCGAGCGGGGATGAGCCCCTGCGCGGGCGTGACGCGCTGAAGACCGCTGAGTGCTCCCCGCACGGGCGGGGATGAGCCCCTTGGGTACGTCAATTATGCAGGTGAAGGCGAATGTTCCCCGCGGGAGCGGGGATGAGCCCGACCGAACGCTGGCATACCCCAACAGCTCAGCATGTTCCCCGCGCGAGCGGGGATGAGCCCGGCTACGGCAAGTTGTCTCTTTCCGGTCTGGTATGTTCCCCACACGGGCGGGGATGAGCCCCAGCAGGTCACATTTGCGAACCCTAACGGCGAGTGTTCCCCGCACGGGCGGGGATGAGCCCAGACCGCGTGCTGAGGTCGACAGAGGAAAACTGTGTTCCCCGTGCGAGCGGGGATGAGCCCAACCTATGGGGCGGTATCGGTGATTTCCTGCGATGTTCCCCGCACGGGCGGGGATGAGCCCTGGCTGAAGGAAAACCCGAACTTCGTAGTGACGTGTTCCCCGCGTGAGCGGGGATGAGCCCGGCTTTACCATCCCTAAGGCTATTGGTACCGGGTGTTCCCCGTGCGAGCGGGGATGAGCCCAGACTTTCACTCTCTCAATCGTCAAGGTCAGCATGTTCCCCGTGCGAGCGGGGATGAGCCCGACAAGACGGTCATCGACTGGAAGTTCGTCGGGTGTTCCCCGCACGAGCGGGGATGAGCCCGCTGAGGAGATGAAGGAGAAATGATGATGATGGTGCTCCCCGTGCGAGCGGGGATGAGCCCTTCCCGGTGATTCACCAGGTCCACCGGATCGGGTGTTCCCTGCGCGAGCGGGGATGAGCCCATGCGCGAACGCGCTGCACGCGGCCGCGATAAATGTTCCCCGCGCGAGCGGGGAAGGACCCTCCAGTCGCATGACCGGAGGGCCCCTCCCTCTGTGCATTGTTCGCGGATATGTGATTGTTCAGCGGATATG
>ERZ772978.574-NODE-574-length-14061-cov-7.69991_pt1 | contig 14061 bp, 13 predicted proteins | sample MGYA00511675_ERZ772978 | MGnify/ENA primary metagenome ERZ772978 (study PRJEB29015, sample SAMEA2738092) | human oral metagenome | biome: human oral; feature: human-associated habitat; material: saliva | place: China | collected 2156 ... | reverse complement strand
GGCATAGGCTTCGCGCCATGGCTGCAAGACGACGCATCGACCCCGACGCCGGCGCTCAGGCCCTGCGCCAGTGGGCCCAGGAGCAGGACACGTTCGGCGATGGAACGGCCAACGCCCCTGAAGGACCTGCCGGCGCTGAAAGAGTCGCCGGTGGCGCTGCCTCCGCTAGTCCCACCGACCGGGCCGCCCGACGTCGGGTGACCGCCACCGCCGTGCGCTACACCCTCGAAGAGCTCGCCGCCTGCGCGCCCGGGCGCTCGGTCGAGGTGCGAGTCCCGCCCTTCGGCGTCACCCAGGCCGTCGCCGGCACCGTCCACCGGCGAGGCACCCCGCCCAGCGTCGTCGAGACCGACGCCCCCACCTGGCTGGCCCTGGCCACCGGCCGACTCATCTGGCAGGACGCCCTGGCCGGCGGCACCCTGCACGCCTCCGGCGAGCGCTGCGACCTGTCCGCCTACCTGCCGCTGGTCAAGCTCTGAAAGCCTGTTGGACCGATCGGCGTTGGCATGGTCGCCGCCTGCCGCCGTAGCGCCACCGCTCCGATCCTGACTGTTGCCCTGCGAACCGGGGCTGCTCCGCGGACTCGTTGGGACACCCCCATGTCCCGAGGCGTCGCGGACTGTTGTGCCAACCGCGCAGAGGACGAAAGTGTCACAAATGGCGACTTTTCCACGCGCGCTGTCGGGGCAGGCGTCAGGGCGCAAGGTCCTGACCAGCGTCAACGCGTTCTGACTGGTCGTCTGCGGAGCGCACTCGGTCCTAAAAGTCGCCGCACGTGACAGATCGGGCCGATTCCGCCCCCATCCGCCTGTTGGCACTGCGCTGAGGGCCGGCGCCGGTAGGTTCATCTCATGAGTCGCACGCGCCTGAGTTCCCGCGCCACTCTACGCGCCGAGGTCACCTGCGTCCCGGACAGGGCAACACACTACCCGCGTCGAACCGCAACAGCGGCTCTCGTCTATCAACTAAGAGATTGCGTCATTAGGTTAGGGCTTGTGGGTGGGGCGTTGGCCCCAGCGGTGAGTGGTCCAGACGTGGTGGATGAGATTCCTGATGGTGATGATGGTGTTGGCCAGGGCGATGAACGCCTCGATCACCCGGGTGCGTACCTCGGTGCACTGGACTGCTGGGTGTTTTTCGGACAGTGCTAGTTTTCTTGCTTCAGGCTACCTTCGTTAAGTCCAGGAAATCGCTTTCGACCTCGTCGGGAGTGCGATACCCTAGGGCTGAGTGAAGACGAGTACGATTGTATCTCAGCTCGATCCATGAGGCAATATCGTTCATTGCCTTGTCCTTCGTGGGATACACCATTCGGTGGACTCTCTCATTCTTGAGCGTGGCGTTGAACGACTCCGCCCACGCATTGTCCCAGCACACCCCCGTACGCCCCACTGACGTGGGAATACCATAAGACTTGAGGTGGTCCAGGAACCTCTGGGACGTGTACTGGCTGCCCCTGCCGGAGTGAAAGATCGTCACACCCTTCTTGATCGGGCACCTGCGTACCGCCATGTCAATGGCCTGGCACACCAGGGAGGTGTGCATGTGGTCGGCCATCGCATAACCCACCACCTTTTTCGTGCAGCAGTCCAAAACCGTCGCCAGATAGACGAATCCGGTCCACGTCCTGACATAGGAGGGGGCACCTCCCGCTTGCGGGGGAATGTCTCCGCACAGCTTCTTACCGGGCTCGTCAGCTGTGAAGTCCCGCCTGAGCAGGTCGGGCCGCTCGCCCAGGTCCTTAGCCGGCACGGTGGTTCGGACCTTTGCCCGTAGCTGCGCGGCCTGCAGGCCCAGGTCCCTCATGATGGACCGGATCGTGGAACCATCGGTCCGCACACCACGCCGCTCCAGGACCACCTGGATACGCCGGTACCCGTAGGTGCCATCGGAGCGCTCAAACACCTCCTTAATCATCATGGCCAGCTCCTCCCTCCGAACGGACGTCTGTGACTGGGGTCGGTCACGCCAGGAGTAGTACCCTGATTTTGATACCCTGGACCACCGACACATTGAGGAGATGGGATAGTGGCCTTCTTCGCGGTTGATCAACTCGTAGCGCTCGGTCACGGTCGTTCCTTGGCGAAGAAGGCGGCCGCTTTTTTCAGGAACTCGTTCTCCTGACGCAGCTCCCTGTTCTCTGCTCTCAGTTTTGCGATCTCGGCTGACTCGGATGCCTTCTTGCGGTCCTGGCCGGTGGCGTGCTCTTTCCTGTACCTGGCGACCCAGTTACCCACCGTCTGGGATACAAGATCGTATGAGGTGGCCACTGACGCGATCGTGCGTTCCTTCTCGATGACCTCGCGCACGACCTGCTCCTTGAACTCGTCTGAGTATTTCGCTGCTGGCATGGGATCTATCCTATCGACTCACGGGAAGAAAACTCCTCCAGTCCGAGAAACACCACGCACCCCACACACCTGGAGCCTGCGGAAGCCGCGGGTGTGCCAGGAGTTGGTGCGCTCGATCACCCAGCGCCGGCCGGCCTGCAACGGGGTGCCTCTGGGGGAGATCCGGGCGTGGCAGCCCAGTACCTCGAGCAGCTCGCGGGTCTTGCGGCTGTCGTAGCCGGCATCCAGGTGCACGGTGATGTGCTCGGGCAGGTCGAAGCCGAACCTGCCCAGACACTCCAGGGTCGGTGCCAGCAAAGGCGAGTCATGACGGTTTGAATCGCCCCGGGTTTGGTGGGGGCAGTGATGACATGGAGGGATCACTGTCATGGGACAGAAGAAGTACCCCGATGAGCTGCGCGAGCGAGCTACGAGGATGGCGTTGGAGGCACTGGCTGACCCGGCGCGGGCCAAGGGCGCGATCCGCAGGATCGGCGAGGAGCTGGGTGTCCACCCCGAGGCTCTGCGCACCTGGGTCAAGAAGGCCCAGATCGACCAGGGCACCCGGCCCGGCACCACCACTGACCAGGCACAGCGGATCAAGGAGCTGGAGAAAGAGGTCCGAGAGCTGCGAAGAGCCAACGCGATCCTGAAGAGCGCGTCGGCTTGTCTATCGCGGCGCAGTGTGAGCGCCCGTCTCGTTGATCTGCCAGTACATCGACTCCCGCAAGAAGGAGTTCGGGGTCGAGCCGATCTGCAAGGTGCTCAGTGGCGCCGGAGTCAAGATCGCCCCGAGTTCCTGACTCACGCCCGCCGTAGCCGGCCTCCTAGCGCCAGGAGCCTGCGCGACGAGACCCTCAAGGCGGAGATATCTAAGGTCCACAAGAACCAGCTACTCGGTTCTGGGGGCCCGCAAGATGCACACGATGCGGGGCCGACCCGAAATTGCCGAGCGTCACGGTGCCGGTCACGTGGCCCGGTGCACCGTCGAACGCCTCATGGGCGACCTGGGCCTACGCGGCGTCAGGTGCGCCAGGTCCCCGCGCACCACGCGCAGCGCGCCGCGAGAGCAGTGCCCGGCCGACCTGGTCAAGCGCCACTTCGAGGCGTTTGCTCCGGGTGGGCTGTGGGTCACCGGCATTCCCCCGCAAGCGGGAGGTGCCCCTCCTATGTACGCACCTTCTCCGGGTGGGTCTATGTGGTTTTCGTGACCGACGTCTTCTCGCGGAGGATCATCGGCTGGCAGACCACCTACCGGCCAGTGTGCACCGACCTGGCCCTGGACGCCCTGGAGATGGCCGTCTGGCAGCGGAAACGTCAGGGGGCTGATCTCTCTGACCTGGTGCATCACTTGCGACCGCGGCGCGTAAGTACAGGTCCATCCGCTATGGGGCAGGCCCTGTCCGAGTGCGAGGCGGTCGCCTCGGTGGGGTCGAAGGGCGACTCCTTTCGGCTTTGCTCTGGCCGAGGCTCTGAACTCCTTGTACAAGGCCGAGCTGATCCGCAACCAGGGCCCTTGGGAGGACATCGACGCCGTCGAGGTCGCCACCGCCGAGTGGGTGCACTGGGCGGGCACCATTCGCTCTCACTCCGACATCGGTATGCGAACCCCAGCCGAGCACGAAGCCACCTGGGCACCCGACCGCCACCGCCACGAACGATCACAACCGGCAACCACCGGCACCAGATAAACCAGCCTCCACAAAACCCGGGGCTTGACAGTTGGCCGGGGCTACCTGCACCCCGACGGGGATGCCGTGGCCCTCGACCATGACTGAGCGCTTGGTGCCCTGCTTGCCCCGGTCCACCGGTGAGGGGCCGGCGGCCTGGCCCCCGCAGGGGGCCTTGACGATGCAGCCGTCGACGCACAGGTCCTCCAGCCCCAGGCCGACGATCTTGTCGTAGGCATTCAGGGCCGCCTGCTCCAGGGTGGTGAACACTCCCGCGGAGATCCACTCACCAGTGTCTGCGTCGGATGGTGGCCGCTGAGCAGGTGGAGTCGGCGACCTTCTCGTAGGCCGCCCCCAGCACCAGGACCTGGATGAGCTTGCCCGGACACGATCCGGTCAGGGATGCGCGGCCGGTGGCACCCCAGCGGGTGAGTATCGACGCGGACCGGTAGCAGCGCGGAGAACTGGACCCACAAGGGCTCCATCACCGATGATGGCACAGCGGGCACAAGGAGACACCCCCAGGAACAGAAGCAAGTACAGACAACTCACTTCTTACCGGGACCTTGTGCCGCACCCCGCTCCCACACCGCACCTACCGACGCGACCTCTAAGCCGACCCCTGGTAGGTCTCTGGGTGAGGTATACCTGAATAATTTCCGTAACAAATAGGGTGTGAAAATCTCACCAGTCGGTAACCTGGGCCGTCCTTCGTGCTACTTCGTCCGTCTAGATGCTGTCGGCCTGCGAGGTGCGTCGTTTTTCCCGACATCGTGCGCCAAACCAGCAAGAGCGCACGATGAAGCCGCGTGCTCCGAGCCCAACGTCGCCACGAAGTCTTGCGAACCTCCTATCGCACTATTAGCCTCCTAGCGTGCCTTTTGGGAGGTACGCACTGGTGCGACCCGTCTCGTGCATATCAGAGGGAGAGATCCGATATGAAACCCGTCAACGATGTCTTGTGGTCCGGTCTTGATGTTCAAGAGCTCGAGGGGAGGGAGGAGTTCGGAGGGTACTTGAACTGTTTCTCGTTATGCTTCGATTGCATCTGCTTCGATTTCAAGTGCGTCTGCTTCAGTCTCTGACTCAGCTACATCTCGCCATTGTCGACTGATTAGAATCCGTATCCGTTTCCCGGCTATATCTACTGTATATCGTTGGGGACGATCAGTAAAATTCGCAACCAGAGGTGGGTCGCACCTCACCCAAAATGCATATCAGTGCCTGATCGACACCATATTCGCAAGCCGACCCCGTATCACCTCTCAGAGCACGACGGAGGATTCCATGCCATTCCTGACAAAGTACATCAAGGACTTCCCCCTACCCTCTGGTGACACTCTACTGCTTAACACACTCACCAGTGCGATGGACATTGTCGATCCTCCAACCTGGGAGAAGATTCGCAGTATTTCCTCGCCAGAGAGCCCTGTGACCGAGGAGGCTGAACCAGAGCTCTTCAGTTCCCTCCGTTCTCGCGGCTACGTGTTCAATGATCACCAAGATGAAGCTCGAATCCTTTCGCAGATGCGACGCGTCACGCTAAATGCTCCTTTCTCTGAGGTTCCTACCAACTTTGTGATCTGTCCATCCATGGCCTGTAATCTCAGATGCACCTACTGCTTCCAGTCCGATGCTCAGCATATCGCGTACGAGAAACTCACTTCGGCCAAGCTGCATGCAATATTCGACTACATCATGAAGTGTCGCAAGGAATACGCTGAATACCGATGCGATCCTCGGGTTCGAAAATTTCTCGGCGACGTCGAACCTTCGATCAGCCTATTCGGCGGAGAACCTCTCCTTCGTGCGAATCGAGACCTGGTCGCCGAGGTCCTGGAGTTCGCCAGTTCCGTCCCGATGCAAGTTCGCGTCGTAACCAACGGGACCAGCATTAAACACTACGCTGAGCTTATTAAGAAGCACATCGATATTCTTGCCTTCCAGGTGACGCTTGACGGCGCCCGTCAGTCCCACGATAGTCGCCGGATCCGTAACAGCGGCGCGGGTACCTTTGACGCGGTATGCGATGGCGTTGACCAGCTCCTCGATCTAGGCGCATTCGTCGCTCTACGCGTCAACGTCGACCGTGAGAACGTTGATGAGCTTGTTGATCTTCCGGCAGTTCTAGAGGCGCGTGGATGGACAGGGAATGACCATCTTTTTCCGTACGCCTCCGTCGTCCAAGACTTCGCGTGTGATCGTCCTGAGCTGCTCAGGGAGAGTGAGATGCTGGAGATACTCCACGAGAGGGGTCTTTATGGGACGCCCGATGCGCTGTTTAAACAGTTGCTTTCCACGACGATCGGATTTGTTGAGGGATTCTTCCGCCAGACCGACGGGGTTCGTCCGTGGAGGCTCTCATACTGTGAGGCAACCAACGGGAGTAGTTTCTGCTTCGCACCTAACGGAACGATCACAACCTGTCTCACATATGTTGGGAGAGGAGACTGCACGATCGGTACCTTTGACGAGACCGGCGTTCGTGTCGATAAGGAACGTTTGAGTGCTTGGACCAAGCGTGACCCGTTCCGCATGCCGGGGTGCGCCGACTGCAAGTACCTTCTGCTATGCGGCGGTGGTTGTCCTGTGAAATCCCTTGAACGTTTTGAGGACATCCAGTGCAACGTCTGCTCAGACATCGAAAGAACGCTTGAGGTATATGTGCATCAGAAGGGTGAGGAACTTGTTCGAGGATCCGCCCGCTGATCGAGGGCATCGCGTGGCCTCGGGGGATGATGCCACGAAGTACGACTATCTCCAGCTCAAGGCTTATTCCGTCTCTGCAGAATCAGATGATGCTGACACTGTAGTCTTCACCTTGGATGATCATAGGCACCTGAGAGTGAAGCGCCGGGTGCTGCGCATTATGGAGGCCTTTGACGGGACGCGCCGACTCTCCGACGTCAAGGAGGTGCTGGCGCACGGCGAGACGCCGGTCGTCTGCGACGACGATCAACTTCGAGAGTTCGTCGAGAAAGTTCTCGTTGGTCGCGGCCTCCTTGTCGGAACATCCGAACCGAAGCAGGCATCACGGAGCGGCGGACTATGGGTCCGATTTCCTCTCGTCCACACCGATACATTCGCTTCAGTATTCCGTTTGGGTCGTCACCTCTATAAGCCGAGCATAGTTCTGGTGAATTTGCTCGCGTGCACCTTACTGATAGTTGTGAGCGCACTCTCGGTATACTCTACTGGGACCAGACTCGGTGCACTCGACAGTGGCTGGCTCATTCTCATATCCTACCTCTCGCTCGTGATCCATGAGTGCGGTCATGTGAGTGCGGTCTACCGCTATGGCCTGACCGCAGGACGTGGGGGAATCGGTATCTATATGTTCGTTCCCGTGTTCTTCGTTGATCTCAGCAGTGCATGGCGGCTTAGTGTGCGGCAACGCGTTGTCGTCGATCTCGGTGGTATGTATTTTCAGATCCTTACGACCATGCCCCTGTCGATCATGGGGATCCTGTTTCATGACTCCCGATATTGCATGATGGCCCTGTCTGTTGCGTGCATGACGGCGATCAATCTTCTGCCTTTTGCCAGGCTTGACGGGTACTGGATCCTGTCTGACTCACTTGGCCTCGACAATCTCTCTACCAACACGTGGCAGGTTATCAAGGCAGCTGTGCACGGCAGGCGTACAGGTTACGGTCGAAATTATGAGGTGGCGGCGGTGTTCTTCGCACTGTCCAGTGCCGTGATGATCCTACTGGGTATGAGTGCTGCCTACAGTGCCGTTATGCAGTTCTCTACCATTATGAGGCAACTGGGAAACGGTCTGGCGAACGTCGCCTCGGGACATTTTGCTGAGGGGGTATCGATCCTGGACGACGTATTTGTGGCATGTATTCCAATAATATTTCTCACCTTCATTCTGGGGAAAATTGTGTTCGGGATTGGAACGAGATTCATTGAAGGTATTCGCGCTTCGAAAGGTCAAGGCTTATCATGATTACGTTGGCGTCAGTCTCCAAGAGCTTCCAGGATGGACGTGGTTCACTTACTGTGATCAAAGATGTCTCACTCAATATTGAGGCCGGAGACTACTTATCCATATGCGGAAGATCTGGGTGCGGAAAGTCCACGCTGCTCAATCTCATTGCGCTTCTTCTTCAGCCGACCTCTGGCGAGGTTCTCATCGATGGGCATGCGACGAGCTCCCTGTCTGATGAGGCACGTGTCCGTCTTCGAGGCCTTAACATGGGAATGGTGTTCCAGAATCCCAACCTCATCGACTCCTTGAGCCCGGTCGATAACATAGCTTTAGCAATACGCGAGAAGATGCCTTCCCACGCACGAACGAAGAGAGCGGTAGAACTCCTCGAAAGTGTCGGGCTTGCCGAGTACGCTCGTAGTAAAACGAGATCGCTTTCCGGGGGGCAGGCGCAACGCGTAGCTATTTGCCGCGCCATCGTCGGACGACCGCGACTTGTACTATGCGACGAGCCTACTGGCGCGCTTGACAAGGATGCTGCCGAGGCGGTTATGGCGCTGCTTGAAGAGTTGCGAGAGCAGGTCGGGAGCGCGCTTGTTGTGGTGACCCATGATGCGCAGCTGTGGGGGCGAGCTGCTCGATGCTATGAGATGGACGATGGGAGTCTGATCTCGAAAGGTGAGGCAGTCTCCGTCTCAGGGAGGGGAGGGCGTCATGCGACCTTCTGAGCTTTTTCGAACCTATAATGTGAATCAGGTTCGAGGTACCCGTGTCCTCTGGTTGCTCATCGCCGTGTCAACCTTGATCGCTGCGGCAGTATCGCTGGCTATCCCGCAGGTGATGCACTCGTCGAAGCAGCACGCCGACGATGTGGCTGCCAGCGCGGTGGGGGCGGACCTGAGAGTTGTGGCTCCGTTCGGTTCTGCGGCCTTTGATAAGGCTCTTGCCCAGGCCCAATCGCGGGGCGAAGCGCGGTCTGTGGAGCGTCATGGGCTGCACATGAGCTCCGTCAAGGTCGGAGACAACTACCAGCTCATCGTCGTGGTCGATGGTGAGCAAGGGGTCGCGGCTGATGGCGTCGTTCTCAGTGCGTCATTGGCGTCAAAGCTCCACGTTGGCGTTGGAGACCGTGTTGAGGTCCGAGATACCGCACTCACAGTCGAACGGATCGAGACGGCTGGAAATCCTGACAGTACCGCCGAGGCGTTCGGTTACATCAAGACCCGTGCCTCAGACTGGGGGCCAACCTATGCGCAATCAATCCTGATCGAAACTGGCACACCTGACGAGCTGAGTGATGAGTTGGAGGCTGCCGAGACCGGATTTACCTACACGACCGTCTTGTCTCAGCGTGAGAAAATGGCCGAGCAGCTCGCAACGAGTTTTCTTGGGCTGAACGCCTTGAGCACGATGTGTATGCTCTCGACGGTGCTCTCCTTATTCAGCTGCGTTCTTCTTGTCCTGAGGCAGCGACGGTCGCATGTTGCCATTATGCGAATGGTGGCAGTTCCCATTAGATCCATTCGTTTTGCCTTCGTGTACGAACTGATGATGATAGTAACGCCGGCGATCCTGATCGGTACGTCGCTTAGCCCGTTGCTTGCACAGGTAATCCTCGCACAGCAGGATATTCATCTAAGGCTATCAATTGGAGTTCTTTTCGCTGGGTTCGCGTACTTCTTCTTGGTGTACTCGGTCTGCCTATTCCTGCTCTCAAAACCGATGGTTCATATCGATGCCTATGACATCACTCGGGGTGACGGCAGCGGTGTGAGCATTCGAGTTGCTGACACGTTCACCGCGATCCTCACGTTCTTCCTTGCGATGACTTTATTCTACTGCGTGGTCATCTTGGGGGAGTCCAAGATGTTCGTCTCAAGCGTGCTTGTCATGGTGGTCGTCTGTGTGTTCGGTATTCTTGGGTGGGTGGCTATCGCTTTAGCTACGCTTCCTCGATGGCGTTCTCGGCTGGTGCAGTTCACCAGCCGGACTACACGCGCTGCGACACTGTCTACGACGTCGACCGTCGTCAGCATGGCGTTACTTCTGTGGTTTATTCTCTTCGGCTTCGGACTTGGTCCTGTGTTCAAGCAAAGCTTCAACGATAACCTTGGCGCTAAGCTCAGCTACAACTATTTGGTCGTGGAGGAGGGAGGGGCGAATATCGGCGAAAAGATCGATGGCGCTGACGCCGTTTCGGGGTGGACCCGCATTTACTGCAATAATGGTACGGTTGGCAGCAATGGGGCCACCCGTGCTGTAACGCTCGCCGGAGTAGACCGGAGTCAGTATGAGACTCCGTTCAGGAGTACGTCTGGAGCAGATCTTCTCAGTCTCAAAGACGGTGAGGTCTTGGTCTCTGATCGTCTTTCTGGCCAGCTTGGTGTTCGGGTTGGCGATACACTCAGTGTCGATCGTGGGGACGAGAAGGTGGGTTATGTTATTGCAGGAACATATGATTCAGGAACTGTTAATGACAACTACGTTCTATTCCCGGTTGAAGGTGGAGCGGAGGCGCCACGGGTGATTGATCTCGTTCAGGCCTCAGACTCCTCCTTCCTGAGTGAATTGCGGGGTGTGACCGTCGCAGACGTGTCGTCTATCGGCGAAGCATATGGATCCTTGATCGCGTCATTTCTTGTTCTGTTCCAGCAGCTGTGTATGGTATGTGTTGTCGCGATTTTCTTTTTTAATGTGAGTCTCATCGTGATGAAGTACGTCCAGCCCAAGGATCTCGTTATCTGTCGGGCCATCGGTGTGCCTCGTCATTTCCTTGTTGGTTCCTTCATGCTTCGACAGCTGCTCTCGTTCGCCCTGAGCGCTCTCCTTGCTGTCGCTCTGTTCAGGTTGGTGGCGAGCGCGGTCGTCTCTCTGCTTCTCGATGCACCGGCTAAGATTTCATGGACGGAGGTCTATTTCCCCGCTTGTGCGGCAATTGCGATGGTCTTTCTGCTTTTTACGGCGTTCGAGATGTTCCAGTTACGAAGGTCTTTGAAGAGGTATGATCTTCTTCGTGCTTTCGCGTGAGGTTTGGGGTTGATGTCTGTCGGCCGTCGGATCATGAGGAGATGCAGCGGGTGGAAACCATTGGCGAACAGGCAAAGCGGTTTGATGAGGGGCTCTCGCCGGCGCGTCTTGCGGCCCCACTTGGCTGGCTGGGAATCAATGTGCTGTCTTGGGTGGGGATAGTTGACGAGTCTTTTCCGTTCCTGCTGAGCCTCGTACTGCCGTTGCTGATGTGGCAGTCGTTGTGGGAGATGGTGAGGTGTGTCGCTGGCTGCTGGCGGCGGGCTCTTCTTGCTGCTGGGGTGACGCTTGTAGTCAATTTCCTTATTGTGGGGCAGGCTTACCAGTCCGTTGTGGTTCCCCTGATTGGCCGCTCCTGGAGCCTTGAGTCAATCTCTTCTGTTCAGAACCAGCTCTCGTCCCAGGTGTCTGAGTCGGCTGTTTTTGCGGTTGCGGCGTGTCTCTTGGGGCCGGTAGTGGAAGAGCTCGTATTTCGCTATGCGGTGCTTCGCTCTTTGCTAAGTATTAGTGGTTTCTTGGGGCAAGTCGTCAGTGCTGCTCTGTTTGCTCTGTTTCACGTAGGTCCTGAACTGTTGGCTGGCGACTATTGCCAGCTTATCCCGGGCGTAGGATACTTCGCGAGCGGACTGTGTTATGGGCTATGCTATATGAAGACTGGTAACCTCAGTGCGCCGCTCCTTGCTCATATTTTGAACAATATGTTGTCGATTGTTTGGATCGTGTCGTAGTTGAAGACTTAGAGAATTGTTTGTGGGGTGAATGTGGTAGTCCCTGAATTGGGTGATCTTATGTGAATGTTACAGAGGGTATTCCCGGGTGTGACAGGCTTCTGTGTCGGCCCAGAGCAGGGGTGGTCCTCGTCGCCCTGTGAACAAGATCCTAGGTCGTCAATAATGTCAGTAGATTTCACGCTGACCTCGCTTTTTGGCACTGGGCGCCGACTCGGCCTCGGTCTCGGGTAGGTTCCTGCCATGAGTCGCACGCGCCTGAGCACCTACACCGCCCCGCCCGCCGAGGTCGCCAGGACCTTGGACGCGTTGCGCGCGCACTACGAGGTCCCCACCGCCTTCCCGCCCGAGGCCCTCGCCGAGGCGGAGGCCGCCGCCGGCGCCTGGGCCCAGGACGGCCCCGCCCGTCTCCTGGCCGACGGCGCCCGCGACGCCCGCGACCTGGAGCTGGTCACCATCGACCCGCCCGGCTCCATGGACCTCGACCAGGCGGTGCTCCTGGAGCGCCTGCCCGCGCAGGCCGACCACGCCGCTCAGGCCGGCGCGGCCGCTGGGGAGGCCGAGGACGCCCCCGAGCCCGCGGCCGTCTACCGAGTCCACTACGCCATCGCCTCCCTGGCCACCTTCGTCACCCCCGGCGGCGCCCTGGACACCGAGCTGCGCCGCCGCGGCGAGACCATCTACGCCCCCGACGCCGCCACGCCCCTGCACCCCGAGGTCCTCTCCCACGGCGCCGCCTCCCTGCTTCAGGACGCCGAGCGCCCGGCCTGCCTGTGGACCATCGACCTCGACGAGCGCGGTGAGGTCGTCTCCGCCCGCGTCGAGCGGGCCCTCGTGCGCTCGCGGGCGCGCCTCAGCTACGCCCAGGTCCAGGCCGCCATCGACGGACAGGGCGCCCTGCTCCAGGAAGTGCCTGCCGACCTGCCCGAGCTCCTGGCCGAGATCGGTCGCCTGCGCCTGGAGCGCGAGGCCGCCCGTGGCGGTATCAGCATGACCACGCCCGAGCAGGTCGTCGAGGTGACCGAGGTGGCACACGCGGCAGAGGCAACACAGGCAACGGAGCCGACCTCGCCGACGGGGGAAGCGGGGGACACGGACCCCGCCAAGAGCGCCAGCCCGGCCGGCTACCGGCTCGCCTACCGCGTGCCCGTGCCCGCCGAGCAGTACAACGCCCAGATCTCCCTGCTCACCGGCATGTGCGCCGCCCGGATCATGGTCGAGTGCGGCATCGGCATCCTGCGGACCCTGCCGCCGGCGCGCCCCGAGGACTACGCCCGCCTGCGGCGCGTCGCCGCGGCCCTGGGCATCGACTGGCCGGCCGCCCAGCCCTACCCCGAGCTCGTGCGCAGCCTGGACCACGCCATCCCCGCCCACGCGGCCTTCATGGAGCAGGCCATGTCCCTCTTCCGCGGATCGGGTTACCTCGCCTTCGGGGTGGGTGGCGTCGGGGTCCCTGCCGACGACGAGGCCTCCGACTCCGAGGAGGCCGTCCACTCCGCGATCGCCGCCCGCTACGCCCACGTCACCGCGCCGCTGCGCCGACTCGTGGACCGCTACGGCGAGGAGGTCTGCATCGCCGCCTGCGCCCAGGCGCCCGTGCCCGAGTGGGTCCTCCAGGCGCTGCCCGACCTGCCCGGCGTCATGGAGCAGACCGGCAAGCGCGCCCGCGCCATCGGCCGCGGGGCCCTGACCGCCCTGGAGGCCCTGGTCCTGCGTGGGCACGAGGGCGAGGTCTTCGACGGCGTCATCACCTCCGAGCGCGATGGCCGCGGCGAGCTCGTCCTGGCCGAGCCCGCCGTCGTCACCGAGATCCGTGCCGGCAAGAAGGTCTCCGACGGCGGCCTCCCGGTGGGTGAGCGCGTGCGGGTCCGCCTCCTGTCCGCCGACCCCGCCTCCGGCATCCGCTTCCAGCTCCTGTAGGACCAGGCCTGAGGCGGTCGGTGCGTCAGGACTGCGGGAGCAGCTGGTCCAGCAGCTCCTCGGCGTCGGTCCCCACCAGCTCCAACACGCCCCGTGAGGCGAGCGAGGCGACGCCGTGGACGGACGCCCAGGCGGCGATCGCCGCGGCCTCGGGCGCGTCCGGGCGCTGCTCCGCGAAGCGGGCCCGCCACTGCTCAAGGAGCGGCAGGGACCTGGCCCGAAGCTCCCGGCCGCTGCCGGCCAGCACGTCGTGACGGGTGATGAGGTCGAAGGCGTGGGGGTGCTCGACGGCGTAGGCGACGTAGGCCCTCGCGGTCTCCTTGAGGCCGCCCTTGGCATTGGTGAGGTGATGGTGGAGCTCATCGAAGCACATCTCGGCGATGGCGGCCAGTAACAGCGCGAGGGTGGGGAAGTGGCGTCTCGGTGCTCCGTGGGAGACGCCGCAGCGC
>ERZ772978.569-NODE-569-length-14120-cov-5.8359_pt1 | contig 14120 bp, 11 predicted proteins | sample MGYA00511675_ERZ772978 | MGnify/ENA primary metagenome ERZ772978 (study PRJEB29015, sample SAMEA2738092) | human oral metagenome | biome: human oral; feature: human-associated habitat; material: saliva | place: China | collected 2156 ... | reverse complement strand
GCAACATTACTTATTCCAACTCTTTTGGTAGTGATCATTATTCTACTCATAAAGATGATCAAGAATAACCAAAAATGAGGGACAATGGCCCTGCGTGTTGGGGCACCAAGCATTTTGTGTTATATAGATAAACCACTAGATAATTAGTGTTTGGGTGTATTCCCAGACTCCCATCAAGTGGTTGTAGACAGTGCTGCTGCTTGGCGATGTGTACTAGCTCGTCAGGCAGCAGGTTTTGCATGTATTGGTGAACATGGCGCAGGTTTGCTGCCAGGGTTAGTATGACTATGAACGCTGCGCAAAAAATAATAAATACCTTGGGTTCTAGTGGTCGTGGAAACACCCCCTCCTGATCTGTGATAGGCGGTGTCTGCCATGGGATCTTCCCAACCCCACAACCACAACCACGACCACGGCCATGATGCCCACCATGACCCCACCCCCGCTGCTAACACTGGCCCAGACTGCGGCCCTGACAGTGACCCGATCAAACGGTTTATCACCCTGGTCCGTGGTGGGATGACCATACAAACCGCCGCCGATACTGTCGGCATCCCCCACTACCTGGCCTACCGCACCGCCCATCACCACGGCCGCGCCGCCGCCCACACCACTCGCCGGTGTGACTACCTGAAACTGCGGATTAACGCCTTGTCCCGCAAAGACGCCCTCGCAGCCCTGGGACTACACGAAAGCAGCGGCAGAGACTTCGACCGGGGTGTCACCAAAACCGCCCACGGCCTACGCCCCTTCATCCCCAGTGGGCCGGATGCCTTCCTTTATAAAAGACTTATGCAGCTTATGCCCTACGTCGATGGTCGTGTCGCAGTACCTGTTCAGGTCATCCCACAACACCGGATTGACCAACGCATCCACGCCAAATTCCTGTCTATTAAAGAACGCGAAATCATTGCGGATTTAAAAAACCACGGACACAGCATCCGAGCAATTGCCCGGCACCTAGGCCGCGCACCCAGTACGATCAGCAAAGAACTTGCCCGCCACACCGACGAGTTCGGATTGTATAAACCCCAGCATGCACACCGATTATCAGTGCTTAAACGCTTCCGGCCAAAGCAACGCAAAATCGATGCTCATCCAGCACTGGGTGAGGCGATTTGGCAGATGCTTGGCCAGCGCCTGTCACCGGAACAAATCGCCGGGCGGTTGCGCAGGCTGCATCCTGATGATCAGACTATGTGGGTGTGTACCGAAACCATTTATCAAGCACTGTTTATCCAAGCCAAAGGCGAGTTGAAGCACCACATTAAAGCCTGTTTGCGGCAGGGACGTGCGGTGCGTAAACCCCGTGGACTGACCCGGGCACGGCAGCGGTTTCACGACCCGATGATCATGATTTCCGATCGTCTGTCAAGCGCCGTGTTTTTGTGAACGCTCAGCGTCATAGATTTTGCACACGACCAACGAAAAACAAGACCCAACCCACATACAGGCCAGGCCCTGAAGGGTTATCTAGGAAGCATGCACACCCACCCCTTGCTGTGCTTGCACCATCCTTAACCGACATCTCCTGTAGTGATCACCACTTGAGCATGATGCATCAACCGATCCACACTCGCTGTGGCAGGCGTCGTGGGCATAATCTCATCAAACTTCGACGGACGGGTGATTCGTCGACAACGCTAAAGACGTCTTCTCAAAAGCACGCCGGGGTAATGCGATACAGCCCTTCTGCAGCATTATCACTCATCGACCAGCACACCACTATCAGTGGGTCACCAGCTGTGATGCTGATACCAGTTTCCCAATCCTGGTTGGAAATCGTGACATCAACACGCCTGCGTTCCAATAAGCTCTTTACTATCCTGGATCGTCAACCATTGTGCCTTTCCACCCGCAATCACCGCAGCCTGCTAATGGGTGACACAGATGCGTTTTCCCCACCCCGGATGGCCCTGCAACCACAAGGCTTTTGGTGATTATCAATCCACGACAAGTGACGTCACATACCCCAAGAGTGGCAGACTCAACAGTAGAAAAAGTCCTCATCATAGGTATCAAACGTCTTTGACCTATCAGCACCCAAAGCCTATAGCCGACGTTGTGGGCCCCACCGCCTGCCGCCCTTGGGCTTTATAAGACAAGCACGCAGCCAAAACATCGGCTGGCGACCACCGCTTACGTAGTGGCTGTGTCAATCAACTCTTACACATTCACCTCAACGATGCAGCCGTAGTCAACTGCTTGGTTAATTGACGTGTTGTTACCTTTTTGCGGCATTGCGATACTCATGAGGCCACCATGCGGCATGGAATCACCCGTCCCACCCAGCAGTACCCTGCGCACACGAGTCCACTTCCCACGACGACATACCATGGCCTGCAGTTGAATCACCAGCAGAGAGAAGTGACTCAATATCGTTGATGGTAAACCGCTTATGCAGCGGCTGCAGTAGCCAGCGCATGACCGCAGGATGCTCCGCTGTCCATGGTCCCAATAAAACCCTTGTTATGGTCTCCAAACACTTGCCGTATGGGGTACACCCTGTGCCGTCGCGGCTTGGACATACGCATATGCTCCCTGTCCGATCGCCAAAAAGTCGATGTTCCACACTTGTGGTTGCTCGGGTTTTGCGACGCCTCTGGCCCTGTGGGGATGATCAGCACGGGGGATGCTCGTCAACAATAGCCATCTCACCACGACCAACAACCTCGTGTGAGGCACTATGAACGTGTGTCTCCCTGCAAGGTGCGCTATTTGCGGTAATCATCCGACCTGCTTGCGGCATCACGGATGGACAAAGACTTATTAATCCCATGAGCTGGTATGGCACTGAGTGCTGCGCATAGTTAAAGGAGATCATAGGGGCTGGTGCCTTGGTAGGTTACGCACATCCCCGATAGAAAAGTAGATATGGTTGTTGTGGTACTGGGTGCAGTAACTGTTGTTCCTGTTGCAGCCGTATTGCGTGAATAAACCCCCGGGCATGCATGGCGTGGTTTACTGCATCTGTACATGTGTGTACACGCCTTGTGGAGTTCCGCGAAGCTGGCGTATTCGTCACGGAGATTGGTTTTCTTCAAGCTACCAGGTCAGCTGTGGCGAGGTTAACCGTGTTGTCTACACCTGTCCTTGGTCTGTGGATCATAGGGCACACAGGTGTGTATGGACACCCCATAGTAGAAGCACTGCGGTAACTATTTTTCTGGTGTGCGCACGCCGAAGCTGGCAGAGGTGGTCCATGTTGAGGTGTTTTTTGTTGTCGGTCAGCACCAGTGAAGGCACACCACCGAAAAATGTCGAAACGCTGCGACCTGGGAGCATCAGGTAACACTGGGGGGTGGTTTTATCAGCCAAACATGGTCACAAATCGAGCTCGGGACCAGGGCAACCACGCAACACATAAGGATGGTTGCCTGGCCGTTGATGCGCAGTTCTGGTGCCGGATGTCGCATATGCAACCATTTTCTTACATGCTGCGACTACTGGTTTGGCGACGTATGTGGTGTTCGCGTCGCCAGGAGTCTTTGATCAGTCGGACTTTCTTTTCTTCAACGTTCGTTTGGCTCTGTTGTCACCGTTGGCGGTGGATTGTGTCGAAGATGACCCGTGCTTGGATGTCACCGTTAGAGGTGGCAATTAACTCGGTGATCTCGCAGGTAAACGGGTCGATGATGCTCGGGCGGGTTGGCCCAAGATGTGGTGTGGGGGGTGTTTCGGCTGTGGTGGTGTTCGACATAGTTTTTTGACGGTGTTTGGTGAGCAGCCGCAGAGTCTGGCTGTGGCGCGAAAGGTGCCGACCCGGTCGTAGGTAGTGAGAGGTGTCCATGATGGTCCTTTCGGATTTCATCGGGCCTTCCTTGGGTTGTGGAGAAAAAATTGGTTAGTTCAATGTGGGCCATCAGAGGGAAGGTTTTTGCATGTATCGGTGGGCGTAGCGTGTGCTTGCTGCCCAGGGGTGGTGTGTGCAGAAAGCGCTGCGCGTACTGTTCAAAATAATCCGTCGCCTAACAATCGTCCCGCGCATGTGGAAGACCGGGCGGTGCCGGGACATTGGGAGGGGGATTTGATTATGGGCACGGGCAATAAAACCGCCATCGGCATCCTGGTGGAGCGGACCACCCAGTATGTGATGCTGCTGCATCTGCTGGATGGGCATGATGCCCTGCACGTCCGGGACGCGTTGATCACCGCAATCGGTGGACTGCCGGAGCATGTGCGGGCGTCGTTGACCTGGGATCAGGGCAGTGAGATGGCCGGGCATCGTTGGTTTAGCGTTGCCACTGGTTGCCCGGTGTTTTTCTGCAATCCGGGTTCCCCATGGCAGCGGGGCAGTAATGAGAACACTAATGGGCTGTTGCGACAGTATTTCCCCAAGGGCACTGATCTGAGTGTGCATACGGCGGCGGATTTAGAGTTTGTGGCCAACCAGTTGAATAACCGCCCTCGTGAGACATTGGGGTTTGACACCCCGGCGGAGCGTATGGCGCAGCTGCTAGGCTTGGAGACTGCTATGTAACCGTTTCCACGACCACTAGAAACCACCGCGCCCTCAAGCACGCTGATAGATCATAGAGTGCGACTTTTATTCACCCACCTTTGCCCCACGGATTGAACGAAGATTGAACAACGTTGGTGCAACAGATTTGCGTACAGTCTGCCTACGCTCAGGCGCGAAAATGGCGTTTCTTGAGTCTGAGCCTAGGCATACCTTGCACCCACCTTTGGGGGTACCTCAATTTCGCACCATCTACCCTCACATCATCAGCAAGATCGCTGATCACCCTACATTAATCGCCACTGCAGCCCCACTAATCACAATAGTCACACCAGCCTCAAAAGTGTGATCTTTAACAAGTGGACTTATCAAAAAAAGCCACCTGTGATTCACTGTTTTTTATGGCGAACAAAAGTAGCAGATCCACCATCGCCGCACCGGCACTGGTTGAGCTCCTAGGTCCGCTCCCTGATCGCGTAACCAGTGCATGGGTATCCAGTCACATTATGGCGCTGGTCGCAGAGGGACGGCTGCGTACTGGATCCATTCTGCCGTCGGAACGTTCGCTGGCAATCACGCTTGATGTGTCGCGTGGAACTGTCACGCGCGCGATGGAACAGCTGCTTGAGCACGACATGCTGGACAGCAAGCGAGGTTCGGGGCATCGTGTTCGCCTTCCTAAACGAGCTGCCCGCCCAGTTGAGTCGCTGGACCCCCATCCCACCCTGGCGAGCAATGACGCGATTGACCTGCGCTGGACCGTCATGCCGCCGCACCCACTGGTCCAGGAGTGCGCCACGGCCGTCGCCTCGGGGATTGGTTCGATTACCTCGCTGGGGGCAAGTCCGGCACAGGGCGTCCCCGAACTCATCGACGCTATCTGCCAGCATTACAATCGCCGCGGCCTGCCCACCTCCCCAGAACAGGTGGTGGTCACCAACGGTGTGATCAGTGGCCTGCATTTGTCCCTTATCGCCGCGACGCGCCCAGGTGCGCTGGTGGGCGTCGAAAACCCCACCTACCCCAACATCCCGCGCGTGGTGAACACCGAACGCCGCCGCATCACCCCCCTCGACGTCGCCAGCGGCTTCCCGGCCGCGCTGACGGCAGTGCTGCACTCAGGCACACTTGATGCGGCAATTATCACACCTGATTTTCATAACCCCACCGGACATGTGCTTTCCGAAGCCCATCGCACCAACATCCTGCGCGCCGCCGCCGTGAGCCGCACCCCATTGATCATTGACGAGTCCCTTGTGACATTCAACTGGCGCGGCAAAGAGATGCCACCACCAATGGTGAGCACTGATCGCGACAGCGCACCAACATTCCTGGTGGGCGGGACGTCGAAATCCCTGTGGGCGGGGCTGCGCGTCGGGTGGATCAGGACGTCGAGACGCGCCACCGATGCTCTGGCAAACATTCGGCTGGGTGTTGACCTAGGTGCGCCAGTAATCGAGCAGCTGATGGCAGCGCAACTTATGAACCGCACCGCCGATGCTCAAGCCCCCAGCCACGCCGAACTCATCGCCACGCAGTATCGAGCGCTCACGGATGCCATGGCGCGACACCTTCCACACTGGACTTATCAGGCACCAGAGGGCGGATTATCGCTGTGGTGCCAGAACCTCACTCTTCCCGCGCACGAGCTGGTCCAGCGCGCCAAAGAGCATGGCGTGGAGCTCTTGCCGGGCGTGATGTTCTCCCCCAGCCAGCGGGACTGGTCGCATGCGCTCAGGCTTCCGTTCACCAGCCCGGTACATGACCTTGAGCACGCGGTGGAGATTCTTGGCGAGCTAGACAGGCTCTAGCCTTAAACGTCTGCGTAAAATGTGCTTATCCCCAAGCTGCAAAACAGGGCATTTTCGTGCTTGAGCATAAGCACACTTGACAGGGTGTAATTACGGCAGAACCCTAGGACAAAAACTCACCCATGCACGCAATTTCCTCCCCCACAACCCAAAACACGCAAAAACCGTGAACCCTACAGAAAGGATCCACGGTTTTGTCATGGTGGGCGAAGGGGGACTTGAACCCCCACGTCCCGAAGGACACTGGCACCTGAAGCCAGCGCGTCTGCCATTCCGCCACTCGCCCGAGTGTTTTTGGCCGCTGAGCGACTTGTTTAAGATAGCACACAGTCGCAGCATTGCGTCAAATACGCTGATCACAGCATATTTTCATCCAAGCAGCTGCGCTGTCTATCCACCGCTGCCGCCCACCTGCCGGGATACATCACCAGCAGCTCCCACGCCCTCTGCCTCACACCCACCAATCACCCACCCGACCCCGCCGAAGATGCGACCTTAAGCGCCACCTTAACGTTTACCTTGAGGCTTAGCCTGATTACTTTACCACCCCGTTTGCCTTTGGTTTCTCTTTTAGTGGGGAACTCACCTAGGGAGTTGAGCGTTTGGAACCTATACTAGGCAGGACACTCTTTTTTCGTTTCCGTATGGTGGTTCCTTTGGCCGTCAGCTGACCGTCGGCCGATCGCTGGCTTACTGGCGGCCCCATGCGGGTGGTAATTCGTTGAGTTAGGAAGGTAGGCGTGCGATGTCTGTGATGGGTCGGTTCGCAAAGCTAGACAGTTCTTTGCAGCGTGGCTTAGACAATGGCTTTGCCTTCGTGTTTGGTGGCAAGGTCGTCCCGGCTGAGATTGAGGAACTGCTGAAGCAGGAGGCCGAGGACAACGTTGTTCACACTTATGAGGGTTTCGTTGAGGTACCTAACGAGTTCCGCGTGGCTGTAAGCCCGAAGGATTTTAAGAATCTATCGTCCCAGGCACCGACGTTGCCTGGTGATTTCGCTGATCGTTTGTCGCGTTTTTTCCGCAACCAGCGCTGGGTTGCCGCAGGCCCGGTTGTGGTGGAGATTTTCAGTGAACAGGGGCTTCGCACCGGCCAGTTGAAGGCTGAGTCCCGCGCGGATGCTGGTACCCAGTTGGTATCAGGTTTTGAAGGCGTTGACGCCCCGCAGGCAGGGCATCAGGAGTCGCGCCATGAGCCGCGGCAGGCTCCGCAGCGGCGTCAGGAAACACGGCGTCGTGACCCGCAGCCTCAGTACCCGCAACAGCCTCAGGCGGCACCGTACACGGCGGCACCGCGTATCGACGTCCCGTCGGCAGCTCCTGCTGCCCCGGCCGCAGCACCCGATCGGCAGAGCTCGTATGAGTACCCAGAGACGGTGGTTGTGGCTGCGGGAAGTATGTACGGTACCCCCGAGAAGAACCCCGTTGTGAGTTTGCTGTTGCAGGATGGGTCGAGTCGTTCGTACATGGTGCAGGAAGGCTCAAACATTATTGGCCGCAGCAACGAGGCGGATTTCCGCCTGCCAGATACTGGGGTTTCTCGGAAACATGCGGAGATTACGTGGGACGGTCGCGATGCGATTTTGGTGGATTTACAGTCCACAAACGGCACGGCCGTCAACGATATGCCGATCGAAAACTGGTTGCTGGCGGATGGCGATGTGATTGCTATTGGTCACTCCTATATTGAGGTCCGTATTGTAGAGGATTAGATTAATTTCATCTATTTTTCTTTTCTAGGAGGCGCGGAGAAACCATGGACTCTGTTGTATTGCTTGCATTCCGCATAGGTTTGCTGGTCTTGCTGTGGTTTTTCGTGCTGATGACACTTCGCGCATTGCGAGCCGACACAAAAACAACGGCTAGTTTGGCCACAGGCGGAGGTGCTGTACAGACCGCCAGCCCAGCTAAACCAAGCATTGTGTCTGCATTAAAAAAGTCTGATGCGCCAAGCCAGCTTCGGGTGATTGAAGGCCCGTTGGTGGGATCACATATGGATATTTCCTCGTTGGATGAAGTTGTGATGGGCCGCAGTCCACAATGCACGTTTGTTGTGGGTGATGATTTCGCATCGGCACGTCACGCTCGTTTGTTTAAGCATGGTTCGGAGTGGTTTGTGGAGGATTTGGACTCCCGCAATGGCACTTTTGTTGGTGGGTATCGGATTGATCAACCGGAACGTGTGAATTCCAATAGTGATATCAAAATTGGTCGAACAATTGTGAGGCTCGAACCCTAATGCTGAAGTTAAATTATGCTGTCGCGTCTGACCGGGGTTTGGTCCGCGGGAACAACGAAGACTCGGCCTACGCTGGCCCGAATTTACTGGCCCTAGCGGACGGAATGGGCGGCCACGCGGCTGGTGAGATCGCCTCCCAGATGATGATCCGCCACCTCCAGAACCTGGACGGTGACCCGGGCGACAACGACATGCTGGCCATGCTCGCCTCCGTCGCTGATGACGCCAACCGCGCTATTGCCCGCGCTGTGCGCGACGCCCCGGAAACCGACGGCATGGGCACGACTCTCACTGCCATCATGTTTGACGGCGAGCAGCTGGCGCTGTGCCACGTGGGCGACTCCCGCGGATACATGATGCGCAACGACGAGCTGGAGCAAATCACCGTTGATGACACGTTCGTCCAGTCCCTGGTCAACGAGGGCAAACTTGCCAAGGAAGATGTATCCACGCACCCCCAGCGTTCACTGATTCTCAAGGCATACAACGGTCGTCCCGTGAAACCCTCGCTGCGGACCATTTCCGCTGAGGTTGGTGACCGCCTCATGCTCTGCTCGGACGGTCTGTCCGACCCAGTGACGGATTCCACCATTGCCGACGCCCTGCGCTACGGCACTCCCGACGAGGCCGCCCGCCGTCTTGTGGAACTAGCGCTGCGGTCCGGCGGCCCAGATAACGTCACCGTCGTCGTTGCTGACATCCTCAGCAGCAGCGACCACTCCACCGCCGTCCCCTCAACCCCCCTCACTGCTGGTGCCCTGCTTGGCGACGCCCCGGAGGACCCGCGCCCCGACACCGCCGCTGGACGAGCTGCGGCCATGGCTGCACGGGAACCACAGACCATTCCCCCGGCGGGTAGCGCGCCAGCGGACAAAGACAAAGAGGAGCCAACCGCAGAGGAAAAACCGAAGAAACCACGACGTCGAAAACGCCGATTTTTTCTCACGTTTTCCATCCTCCTGATTCTTCTCGGGGGGATCGTTGCTGCTGGCTGGTGGGGTAATAACCAGGTAAAAAAAACATATTTCGTGTCCACCTCTAAGGACGCGATTGTTATTGAAAAAGGGCTGAACTATTCGGTATTTGGGCGTGACCTGCACACACGCGCCCACAATCTCTGCATGGACGCAGAGGGGGATTTGTCGTTGCTGCAGGCAACTGAAACAACAAGCAACGACCCTAAGTGCCGGACGTTTAAGCTGCAGGACCTTCCCGAATCGCTGCGTAGCAGTGTGAGCACCCTGCCGGAAGGCTCCTATGACGATGTGCTGCAACAGACGCAGCGTCTCGCGCAGCAGGCCCTTCCTGCATGTGTGACCCGTGCACCAAACCCCGATAATCCCAGTGATCCATCGTCCACTGGTGCAAATTCAGGCGATCTCACAACACCAGGCGTGAACTGCCGGGAGGTGAATTAAATGAGCATGTGGCAGCGCGTATCAATGCGTCGTGTTGAATTCGGTCTGCTGCTTTTAGGTGCCCTCATCATGGCGGTGACTGTCGTTAACCTGGAGCTTTCCCAAGGCAACGAGCTTTCCAGCTCTGTGCTGTGGGTCATCGGCGGCTACTTTGGCGTGTTCAGCATCGCGCACCTGGCTCTGTGTTTCCTGGCCCCCTATGCGGACCAGCTGATGTTGCCCGTCGCTGCCCTGCTCAATGGCCTAGGCCTGATCATGATTAACCGCCTTGATGTGGCGCGTGGCACCAGCATGGCACCGAAGCAGGTCATGTGGGCGTTGGTGGCCATTGTGTTGATGATCGTCGTATTACTGGTGGTGCGGGATTACCGCACCTTGTCCCGCTATTCCTTTTTGCTGGGTTTGGTGGGTTTGGTGCTGCTTGCGCTACCTATGGTGTGGCCGAGCGGAACCAATGCTGATGCGAAACTTTGGATCTCCATCGGCCCGTTTTCTCTGCAACCTGGTGAGTTTTCCAAGATCCTCCTGCTGCTGTTTTTCGCCCAGCTTCTAGTGAATAAGCGCGCATTATTCCAGGTAGCTGGTGCCCGTTTTTTGGGTTTGGTCTTCCCGCGGTTCCGCGATTTGGCTCCGATTTTGGGCGTGTGGGCAGTGGCACTGCTCATCATGGCCGGAGAAAACGACTTCGGTCCCGCATTGCTGCTGTTCAGCACAGTGTTGGGCATGTTGTACCTGGCCACGGGCCGCTCATCGTGGCTGATCATCGGTACTGTGCTGGTGGCCATTGGTGGGTTTGGCGTGTACCAAATTTCAGACAAGATTCAGTCCCGTGTCCATAACTTCATGGACCCGATCGGCCATTACGACACCACTGGGTATCAGTTGTCGCAAGCGCTGTTTGGCATGTCGTTTGGTGGCATCACTGGTACGGGTTTGGGCCAAGGTTATCCCCAGCAGGTGCCAGTTGCGGAATCGGATTTCATCCTTGCCGCTTTGGGTGAGGAACTTGGCCTGGTGGGTCTTGCCGGAGTTTTGGTGCTGTTTGCCATTTTTGTCTCGCGCGGTTTCCGTACAGCGTTGCTCACTCGCGACTCCTACGGCAAACTGGTGGCCTCTGGGTTGTCGTTGACGTTGGCTATTCAGGTGTTCGTGGTGGTTGCGGGCATTTCGGCGTTGATGCCGATGACGGGCCTGACCACACCGTTTATGTCTCAGGGCGGATCATCGCTGATGGCCAACTACATTCTGCTGGCTCTTATTCTGCGCATTTCGGATACGGCCCAGCAGTCGATGATTGCCCCAGCGGTTGAGGCGTCGAATAGCGAACCTGTCGAGGAAGGGGCGGTGCGTTAACCATGAACCGTTCTATTCGTTTTGCTGCTATTTTTGCCTTGCTGCTCACAGTGATCTTGATGGTGAACCTGACCAGGATCCAGGTATTCAGCGAGGAACGGTATGCCCAAAACGGCTTGAATAAGCGTCAGTTTTTTGAGATGAAGTCCATTCCGCGTGGACAGATTTCCACGGGCGGGCTGACCTTGGCACACTCGGTACAGGGTGCGGATGGTTTTTACCAGCGCGAATATGTGACCAATCCGGTTCAGTACGGCCCCGTGGAGGGCTACCTGTCGGATATTTATGGCGCATCAGGCATTGAGTCGAGCTACAACGGCATCCTGAACGGCGACGATCCGTCGTTGTTCGCGGCGCAGTGGAAAGACGTGATTCTGGGCCGAGAAAAGAAGGGTGCCAATGTGGAACTCACGCTGGTACCAGAAGTACAGGACGTTGCCTACCAGCAGCTGAGTTCTAAGGGTTACGCGGGTGCCGTGGTGGCTATCCGACCAAAGACTGGCGAGGTTCTGGCCATGGCTTCGACACCGAGTTTTGACCCCAGTTCCATTGTGAACCCAGAGACGGCGGAAAATTCGTGGGCTGAACTGACCAGCGATTCGGATTCGCCGCTGCTGAACCACGCGACGCAGGAAACCCTGCCGCCCGGGTCGACCTTCAAGGTGATCACCACCGCTGCGGGTTTGGCTAATGGCTATTCCCCAGATTCGCAGTTGAATGCCAGGCCTGAAGTGACGCTTCCTGGCACAACTGCTACTTTGGAAAACTATGGTGGCATGGCCTGCGCGCCAGGTGCTACTACATCGTTGACGGTCGCCTTCACAAAGTCCTGTAATACGGCATTTGTGGAGATGGGCATCGGCGTGGGTACGTCGGAATTTAACAAGACAGCTGAGGCTTTTGGTGTTGGTGAAAGCTACGACTTGGGTGTTCCTATGGTCGCTGGAACGGTTGGCGAGATCACAGATGATGCTGCCCTGGGGCAGTCGTCGATTGGTCAGCGCGACGTCTCCCTTTCCGTGCTGCAAAATGCTGTCATTGCAGCCACAGTGGCTAACGGTGGAAAGCGCATGAACCCCCATATTGTGTCCAAGGTTGTGGGTCAGGACCTCAAGCCGATTAAAACCATTGGTCCAAAGGAACTGAACCAGGCTGTCTCCCCTGAGGTGGCATCACAGATCACGGAACTCATGAAATCTTCCGAGCGAAACACCGCCGGTTACTCGGGTTCAGATATTGCCTCCAAGACGGGTACCGCCGAGCACGGCGAGGATTCCCGCAATTCCAACCCCCACGCATGGTACATTGCATTCGGGCCAAGCCAGGATGCGGATGTCGCTGTCGCCGTGGTGGTGAAAAATGGTGGTGATCGGGGCCAGCAAGCAACTGGCGGTTCCGTTGCCGCCCCAATTGGTCGTGCGGTTATCGACGCCGCGTTACGTAGCGCACGGTAGTCCCGGAAAGGTCAAAGCACATGAGTGATAACAACGATACAACCGGGATTGAGCGCCTCCAGCAACTCATCGGCCCCGACTACACCCTGAAGTGGATCATTGGGCACGGTGGCATGTCTACAGTGTGGCTGGCAGACGACGTCAACAACGGCAACCGCGAGGTCGCGATCAAGGTTCTGCGCCCCGAGTTTTCCGACAACAGCGAGTTTCTGAGCCGCTTCCGCAACGAGGCCCTGGCTGCGGAGAAAATCGACTCCGATAATGTGGTGCAAACCTACGATTACCGCGAGATTACCGACGCCGCTGACCACACCTTCTGTTTCATCGTCATGGAGTACGTCCCTGGGGAATCCCTGGCGGACCGTCTAGTACGTGACGGCGTTGTCCCCGAGGAGGACGCCCTCGATATTTTCGAGCAGGTGGCCCACGGCCTGTCCGTGATCCACTCCCTGGGCATGGTCCACCGCGACATTAAACCCGGCAACATTTTGATCACAGATTCTGGGCACGTGAAAATCACCGACTTTGGCATCGCCAAGGCCGCCGCAGCCGTGCCACTGACCCGGACTGGCATGGTGGTGGGCACCGCACAGTATGTGTCCCCTGAGCAGGCTCAAGGCCAGAAAGTCAGTCCGGCATCTGACGTGTATTCGCTGGGTGTTGTGGGTTACGAGATGCTGGCGGGCAGGCGTCCTTTCAACGGGGATTCCTCGGTGTCAGTAGCCATTGCCCACATCAACCAAGCCCCGCCGCAGCTGCCGCAAACAGTGACCGGCCCGGCGCGTGAGCTTATTGGTATTGCATTGCGTAAGGATCCGCAGCGCCGGTTCTCTGATGGTCAGGAGCTGGAGCGGGCGGTGTCGGCTGTTCGGTTGGGGCAGCGTCCCCCGCAGCCGCGTTTCGCTGCGGCTGCAACCGCCGTCCATAGCCCACCACCAGCGTCGCTGCCAGCAACAAAGCTGGGTGAAGCGGTGAATGTGCAGCGGCATGTTCCGCAGCAGACGGCCCATTCCGCGCGGCCGCCGCAGACTCGACGCCCGCAGGATCAGGGGGCATCGTCCAAGTCTGGGCGTAGCAACGGCGGTGTCATTGCGCTTGTGGTTATCGTGCTCATTGTTGTTTCAGCATTACTTATTTGGATGCTGTACAATTCTGGAATCTTGAGTGGCGGTTCGGCAAACGAGACGTCGACAAGCAGTACACCGTTGGTGACGGAGTGGGTGACCACAACGGTTAACCCAACGGGTGGGAATGACGAGCCTGTATCACAAGCCCCAACAGGCGGCACGTCCTTGGAGCCTGTTCAGCCTTCAAGAGGAGCACCGGAAACGCAGAATGCTGCGCCCTCAGAGTTTATGTCGGAGCAAAACAGCAATTCGGAGCAACG
>ERZ772978.567-NODE-567-length-14128-cov-4.21396_pt1 | contig 14128 bp, 8 predicted proteins | sample MGYA00511675_ERZ772978 | MGnify/ENA primary metagenome ERZ772978 (study PRJEB29015, sample SAMEA2738092) | human oral metagenome | biome: human oral; feature: human-associated habitat; material: saliva | place: China | collected 2156 ... | reverse complement strand
ATGTCAAGCTCTGCTTGGTAGACGGCTTTTCTCTTTATAAAAGCCTCGAGCAATCCCTTCTACACTCCATTCTCACAAAGTATCCATCCTATGCAAGACTACAAGAGAGCTACCCTAATCCTCGATGACGGCAGCCGCTTCGAGGGGTATTCCTTCGGCTACGAAGCCCCCGTAGCAGGCGAGGTCGTCTTCAACACCGCCATGACGGGCTACACCGAGAGCTTTACGGACCCCAGCTACCGAGGCCAGATCCTCGTGATGACCTACCCACTGGTAGGTAACTACGGCGTCCCCTCTCCCAAGCACGATGAAAACGGTATAGCCTTCTTCCGCGAGAGTGATGAGATACATCCCTTGGGGATCATCGTCTCCGACTACTCCGAGGAGTACAGCCACTGGAACTCCGAGGGCTCGCTCGGTGACTGGCTCCGTCGTGAGAAGGTCTTCGGCCTCACGGGCATTGATACGCGTGAGTTGGCTAAGACCCTTCGTGAAAAGGGCTCGATGAAGGGAAAAATCCTCCTCGAGGGCAGTGAAGATATCCCCTTTGATGACCCCAACGCACGTAACCTTGTAGCTGAAGCTTCTCCCAAGGAAGTCACGATCTATGGTAACGGGCCTAAGAAGGTCGTGCTCGTAGACTGCGGCGCGAAGAACAATATCGTCCGCAACCTCATCCGTCCAGAGATCACGCTCTACCGCGTACCCTGGGACTATGACTTCAATCAGATTGACTTCGACGGGCTCTTCCTCTCGAATGGCCCTGGCGACCCCAATAAGTGTAGCGTCACCGTCGAGCATATCCGCAAGGCCTTCGCTAAGGAGAAGCCCATCTGCGGGATCTGCATGGGTAATCAGCTCCTCGCCGCTGCTGCAGGGGCGAAGATCAGCAAGATGAAGTACGGACACCGTAGCCACAACCAGCCCGTACGCGAGGTAGGTACGAACCGCTGCTTCATCACCAGCCAAAATCACGGCTATGCCGTAGATGCCTCCACCCTCGGCGAGGGCTGGCGTGAGAAGTATGTCAACCTCAATGACGGCACGAATGAAGGGATCTGCCACGAGCGCCTACCCTTCTTCTCTGCTCAGTTCCACCCCGAGGCCTGCAGTGGCCCGACCGATACGCTCTTCATCTTCGAGGAGTTCCTCAACCTACTTTAATTACCCCTCCCAATAGCACGAGACAATGATCGACAAGAATAAGATACAGAAGGTACTGCTCCTCGGATCGGGAGCACTGAAGATCGGTGAAGCTGGTGAGTTTGACTACTCCGGCTCACAGGCACTCAAGGCCATGCGCGAAGAGGGGATACGCACCGTACTCGTCAATCCCAACATCGCCACGGTACAGACCTCCGAAGGCATTGCTGACGAGATCTACTTCCTCCCCGTCACCCCCTTCTTCATCGAGAAGGTCATTGAGAAGGAGCGTCCTCAGGGGATTCTCCTTGCCTTCGGCGGACAGACGGCTCTCAACTGCGGTGTAGCACTCCACCAGAGCGGCGTCCTCGAGAAGTACAACGTCGAGGTCCTGGGTACGCCCGTCGAGGCCATCATGAACACGGAAGACCGTGACCTCTTCGCTCGCAAGCTCGATGAGATCAGCGTCAAGACGATCCAGAGCCACGCCGTAGAGACGACGGAGGATGCACGCCGTGCAGCCCAAGAGCTGGGCTACCCCGTGATCATCCGCGCCGCCTACGCTCTCGGTGGCTTGGGAAGCGGCTTCTGCGACAACGAAGCTGAGCTTGACGAGCTATGTAGTAAGGCCTTCGCCTTCTCTCCTCAGGTCCTCGTAGAGAAGAGCCTCAAGGGCTGGAAGGAAGTCGAGTACGAAGTCGTCCGTGACTGCTACGACAACTGTATCACCGTCTGTAATATGGAGAACTTCGACCCGCTCGGTATCCATACTGGTGAGAGTATCGTCGTCGCTCCCTCACAGACGCTGACGAATAACGAATACCACAAGCTCCGAGAGATCGCCATCCGTATCGTGCGACACATCGGCATCGTCGGGGAATGTAATGTGCAGTACGCCCTCGACCCCGAGAGCGAAGACTATCGTGTCATCGAGGTCAATGCGCGCCTATCGCGCTCCTCGGCCTTGGCATCTAAGGCTACGGGCTATCCGCTGGCCTTCGTCGCTGCTAAGCTTGGCTTAGGCTACGGACTCTTTGAGCTGAAGAACTCCGTGACGCGCACGACCCCCGCCTTCTTCGAGCCCGCACTGGACTATGTCGTGTGCAAGATCCCTCGCTGGGACTTAGGGAAGTTCCACGGCGTATCTCGTGAGCTCGGCAGTAGCATGAAGTCCGTCGGGGAAGTCATGGCTATCGGCCGCACCTTCGAGGAAGCGATGCAGAAGGGCCTGCGTATGATCGGCCAAGGCATGCACGGCTTCGTAGGCAACAACACGAAGGAGATCCCCGCTGGCGAGCTGGATAAGGCACTCAAGGCACCTACCGACACGCGTGTCTTCGCCATCAGTCAGGCACTGCACGCAGGATATACTATCGAGCAAATCCATGCGCTGACGAAGATCGACTGCTGGTTCCTCGACAAGCTCCAGAGTATCGTCCGCACCTCCCAGCGCCTCGGCGAAGTCGCTGCTATCGATAAGCTCCCTTACGAGCTGCTGCTTCGTGCCAAGCGTCAGGGCTTCTCCGACTTCCAGATCGCACGCTTCGTCCTCGCAGATAAGGGTGTGAAGGCTGGGGACAAGGAAGCCCTTGCCGTGCGCTCCCAGCGCAAGCAGCTGGGCATCGTCCCCGTCGTCAAGCAGATCGATACGCTTGCAGCCGAATATCCCGCAGAGACGAACTACCTCTACCTTACTTATAGCGGCACGCACAGCGATATCAACTACGAGGGAGACGGACGCTCTGTCGTCGTCCTCGGCTCAGGTGCTTACCGTATCGGGAGCTCAGTAGAATTTGACTGGTGTGGCGTCAATGCCCTGCAGACGATCCGCGAGCAAGGCTACCGCTCGGTGATGATCAACTATAATCCCGAGACTGTCAGCACGGACTACGATATTACCGACCGTCTGTACTTCGATGAGCTGACCTTCGAGCGCGTACTTGACATCCTTGATCTGGAGACACCACGCGGTGTCATCCTCTCTACGGGCGGACAGATCCCCAATAACCTCGCTCTCAAGCTCCATTCACAGCGCATCCCCATCCTCGGGACGCAGGCTGAGGATATCGATAATGCAGAGGACCGCCACAAGTTCTCCGCCATGCTCGACGAGCTCGGCATCGACCAGCCCCGCTGGCAGGAGCTGACGAGCCTCTCGGATATCGACCAGTTCATCGCCGAGGTTGGCTTCCCCGTGCTAGTGCGTCCCAGCTACGTCCTCTCGGGAGCAGCGATGAATGTCTGCTCCAACCAAGAAGAGCTCTACCGCTTCCTCGAGCTGGCTGCTGATGTCTCTAAGGAGCACCCTGTCGTGGTGAGCCAATTCATCGAGCACGCTAAGGAAGTCGAGATCGACGCCGTAGCCCAGCGCGGCGAGATCGTCGCCTACGCCATCAGCGAGCATATCGAGTTCGCTGGGGTGCACTCGGGCGACGCGACGATTCAGTTCCCAGGTCAGAAGCTCTACGTCGAGACGGTACGCCGCATCAAGCGCATCAGCCGCCAGATCGCCGAAGCGCTGCACATCTCGGGGCCGTTCAATATTCAGTTCCTCGCTAAGGGCAACGAGATCAAGGTCATCGAATGTAACCTCCGCGCCTCACGCAGTTTCCCCTTCGTGAGCAAGGTACTGAAGATTAACTTCATCGAGCTCGCCACGCGCATCATGCTTGGGCAGCGAGTTGAGAAGCCCAATAAGAGTGCCTTCGACCTCGACTATGTGGGGATCAAGGCGTCGCAGTTCTCCTTCGCTCGCCTGCAGAAGGCCGACCCTGTGCTCGGCGTCGACATGATGAGTACGGGTGAAGTCGGTTGCCTCGGTGACGACACCAACGAGGCCGTACTGAAGTCAATGCTCTCCGTCGGCTACCGTATCCCCCAGCGCTCCGTCCTCCTCTCCACGGGGGGCTACAAACAGAAGGTCGACATGCTCGATGCAGCACAGCTCCTGCACAACAAGGGCTATGCGCTCTATGCTACGCAGGGCACGCATGACATGCTGGCTGAGAACGGCATCCCCTCCACGCTGGTCTTTTGGCCTACCGACGAAGGGAAGCATCCCCAAGCCCTCGACCTCCTGCATGAGCGCAAGATCGACATGGTGGTGAACATCAACAAGAACCTCACCGCTGGCGAGCTCACCAACGGATACCGTCTGCGTCGCGCGGCCATTGACCTCAACATCCCGCTGCTGACCAACGCTCGTCTGGCTTCGGCCTTCATCACCGCCTTCTGCACGCTCCCCATCGAGGATCTGCAGATCAAGAGCTGGTCCGAGTACAAGTAAGCGCAAAGCTCACCCTAATAGCTCATCCCCCTGGAGGCTCCTCGGAGCGCTTCAGGGGGATGGTCTTTCTGACTGGGGAGAGAGAGGCAAAAAAGGCGCAGTCATACCCGCAGAGAAGGCACTGAATATGCGGCGATAAATCTCCGTGCGCACGGCGATAAATTTTCGTATATGCGGAAATATTTTTTCGTATATACGGAAATTTCCCTGCGTATATACGGAGATTTCTTTGCGTATATACGGAGATTTCTTTGCGCATATACAGAGGTTTCCACCCGCATATAGAGCGGATTTTCCCAAAGCCAAGGGCGCCCCGCTTCGCCTTCCCTCGAGCGATAAAGCGACGGGCATGCTCTCGCTTGGCAAACGCTTCGGCACGACATCAGCCTGCACTGCGAGATGCTCCACGATTGGTAGTATCTTTGCACTGTGAGTCCGCAGAGGCTTCACCGACTACAAGACAATCAAGCAACTTCAAGCTATGCGCATCCTGACCATCATACCCGCCCGCTACGCCTCGACCCGATTCCCTGGTAAGCCCCTCGTAGATATCGGGGGTAAGCCTATGATCATCCGTGTCGTAGAGCGTGCTCTCGCTGTGTGCCCAGATGTCGTCGTCGCCACCGACGATGAGCGGATCTTCTCTACGGTCACCGAGCGGGGCTACCGCGCCGTGATGACTTCGCCTGACCACCAGTCGGGCACCGAGCGTTGCCTCGAAGCCTACCAACTCCTCGGAGAGCCCGCGGATGTCTTGATCAATCTACAGGGAGATGAGCCCTTCATCGCCGACGAGCAGATCCGCCTCCTTATCTCGGCCTTCGACGACCCCTCGGTAGATCTAGCGACCTTAGCCCAGCCCTTCCCCTCCACGGCGACCAACGAAGATCTGGCCAACCCGAACGCCGTCAAGCTCGTGCGTAGCGCCTCCACGGGCTATGCACTCTACTTCAGCCGCTCCGTCATCCCCTATCTGCGCTCAGTCGAAGGGCCTTGGGCGAAGGAACATACCTTCCTCAAGCACATCGGGCTCTACGCCTTCCGCACCCACGTCCTCCCGACGATACAGAGCCTTCCCGCCTCCCCACTGGAGGAGAGCGAGCGTCTCGAGCAGCTCCGTTGGCTCGAGGCTGGCCTGCGCATCCGCGTCATGCTCTCTGACCAAGAGTCCATCGGCATCGATACGCCCGAAGACCTCAAGCGCCTACCTCTATAATCCCTCCCCATAGCCTCCTCCCGACCGTGATCGATCAGCAGACCCGACAGCGCATCCTCGACTCCGCACAGATCCTCGATGTCGTCAGCGACTTCATCAGTCTACGTCGCCAAGGTGTGAGCTACGTCGGACTATGCCCTTTCCATAGCGATAGGAATCCCTCCTTCTACGTCAATCCCGCTAAGAATATCTGTAAGTGCTTCTCCTGTGGCGAAGGCGGTACGCCGCTGAACTTCATCATGAAGCACGAGCAGCTCTCCTACACGGATGCGCTGAAGTACCTGGCGAAGAAGTACAATATCGAGGTCGTCGAGCGCGAGGAGAGCGAAGAGGAGAAGCAGCGCAATAGCGAGCGTGAGAGCCTCTTCATCATCAATGACTACGCAGCGAAGTACTTCCAGACGCAGCTTACCGAGACCGAGGAAGGCCGTACGGTGGGTCTTACCTACTTCCGCGAGCGTGGCATCCGCCCTGAGACCATCGAGCGCTTCGGCCTCGGCTACGCCCCCGAGTCGAAGACTGCCTTCACGGAGCAAGCCATCAAGTCGGGCTACCCGCTGAAGCGCCTCGCCGAAGTCGGACTATCCATCGAATATGAAGACCACCCCGGCAAGGCTATCGACCGCTTCCGTGGGCGCGTCATCTTCCCTGTGCGCAACCTCAGTGGGCGCTATGTTGCCTTCGGTGGGCGCGTGATGAGTAAGACGGCTAAGACAGCCAAGTACGTCAACTCCCCCGAGAGCCTCATCTACTCAAAGAGCCGTGAGCTCTACGGCCTCTATTGGGCAAAGAGTGCAATCTCCAAGCTCGGCAAGTGCTATCTCGTCGAAGGCTACACCGACGTCCTATCCATGTATCAGGCGGGGATCGAGAACGTCGTCTCCTCTTCGGGGACAGCCCTCACGATCGATCAGATACGCCTTATCCGTCGCTTCACCACGACCATCACCGTGCTCTACGACGGCGATGCCGCGGGGATCAAGGCCGCTCTACGTGGTATTGACCTCCTGCTGGAGGAAGGCTTCCGCATCAAGGTTGTGCTCCTGCCCGATGGCGAGGATCCCGACTCCTTCGCACGCAGCCACAGCAATACCGAGCTCCAAGCCTATTTGGATGAGCACGAGACGGACTTCATCCACTTCAAGATCGACCTCTATCATGAGGAGATGGAGCGGGATCCCCTGCGCCGAGCTGAGTTTATATCCGACATCATGCGCAGCATAGCACTCATCCCTGATACCATCCAGCGTGCCGTACTGATACAAAGCTCTTCGACAGCTCTGAGGATGAGCGAAGAGCTCTTACAGTCCGAGGTCAATAAGCTCCGACGTCAAGGCGTGACAGCTCAGGGCTTCACCTCTCCGCAGCGTACAGGACCAGTCGCTTCCCCTACTCCATCTGCACCTGTCCCTCCGCCCTTCACGGAGCCGATACCTTCCGAGCCAGCTCCGTCATCCGACGAATATCTCAATCCGCTGGTCGTCGAGGAAAGCATCAAGCCCTTCGAGCGCGAACTCATGCAGCTGCTCCTACTCTACAGCGATCGTGAGATCATCATCCCCCAGGGCTTGGGTACTCCAGAGTTCGAAGACGAGATTTATCCCGAGCAGGACTCTACTTTTATCCTCAGCTACTTCATCGAGCGCGAGCTCATCATGGTCGGCGCAGACCAAGAGTATTCCCCACTCTTTGCCCGATTCATGGCCGAGCTTCGCAGTGAGTGTCTTGAGAAACAGATCACCCCTGCGACTTACTTTGCAAACCATCCCGAGGCGCCACTCCGCGAGATCACGACAGCTCTCCTTGCCGAGAGTGATCTCTTGGAATATCGTCCCGATCAAGATCTCCACATCGGTGGTGCTGGTAGCTCCTTCTCCTCCCGTGTCCTCAGCGAAGAGGAAGAGCGCGAAGAAGAAGCCCGTAAGGAAGCTCGCTACTTAGGCTCACTTGCCCTGCGCGCCTGCAACAGCTATAAGATGGCGCTCTTAGTGCGATTCATTGACGGGCTACATCAGGAGATCAAGCAAGCCCAGCGAGCAGGAGACAGCACAAAGATCCTCGAATGCATGACCGAGATCGCACGCCTCAATGTCCAGAAGCGTCGACTCTCCGATCTCCTCGGTGAGCGTACAATCATTGGATAACTAACCCACATCAAAGCAACAAGGGCGAAGGCTTATCGTAAGCCTTCGCCCTTGCTATATAGGAGCATTTCGCAAGTAAGTTAGAGGGGATCTACATCGAAGAAGATCTGCAGGCGCTTACTCTCGGGCATGGAGAGGCGTAGCTGCTGTAGTGCCGATGCAAAGGCGGCACGCTCCTCACGATACGACTGCTGGAAGGGGCGACGTATGACGATCTGCCGCTGGTAGTAGCCTTCCAAGCGAGCCAAATCGGGAATCTGTGGACCCGTTACGCGCTCATTAGGGAGTAATCCCTTGAGATACTGTGAGAGGACTAAGGCTGCAGAGGCCAGTAAGCGCTCATCCTTCCCTCGTAGCCATAGGTGCGTTAGGCGAGTGAATGGCGGGAAGGTCGTCGCTTCACGCTCTGCGAGTACCTCATTGATGAAGGTATCGTAGTCACCTACTTGCAGCGCCTTGATGAAGGCTTGCTCGGTACTACTCGTTTGGATCAAGTAGCGAGGACAGTCTTCCCGAGGAGCACGGGAGCGAAGTCTAAGTTGATGGAGTAGTTGATAGGCACGCTCCTCCGAACGAAAGTCTGGTACCCCCAGGACTGCATCGAGCTGTACAACGGCTATTAAGCCAATACCCTCCCATATCGGTTGGTTGCGTATAAGCTGGGTCCCCAAAAGGATCTCAGCACTTCCCGACTCGATCTGCTCGAGTAGCTCCATGCGCTTTTTCTGCGATGAAAAGGTATCGCTGTCGATACGCAGCACGTCATAGGCGGGAAGCTTCTCCTTGAGTTCCTCTTCCACACGCTCAATACCATAGCCTACTTGACGAAGTGCAGGACGAAGACCAGACTTTGTCGTGACTTCAATGGCTCCACAGCTCGGGCAAGCCTCGGGTAGTGCTGCGGTGTATCCACAGTAATGGCAGAGAAGGGCTGCACGAGTGCGATGATAAGTAAGACTCACATCACAGTTCGGGCACAGCAGGCGGGTTTGGCAGGCATCACATGTCACATAGGGAGCGTAGCCACGGCGATTCTGCAGGAGTAGGACCTTCTTTCCTCGAGCTATCGTGGAGCGAATCTCTTCAAGGAGGTAGGGCGTCAGCGTATGTCCCCACTCGACCTCACGAAGCTGCCGTAGGCGCTTAAGATCAATGAGCTCTATGGTGGGTAATACCTGCTGGGATTGCGAAGTAGTCTCCGCACAGAAAGACTCGGGACGCAGCAGCTGGTACTTCCCACGCAGGGCATGAAAGAGTACTTCAGCCGAAGGAGTGAGGGAAGTAAGGAGCACTTGAGCCCCTGATTGGTGTGCTCGCCAAAGAGCAACATCGCGAGCATGATAGCGTGGGGCTACGAGCTGTTGTTTATAAAGATATTCCTGCTCCTCGTCAATGATAACCAACGACAAGCGAGGAAGCGGCACATATATAGCCGAACGTGTCCCCACGACAAGGGCAGGGCCGTCGAGCTTAGAGAGACGAAGGTACGTCTCCACTCGCACGGCCTCACCGATGAGACTATGATAGGGATAGTAATTGGCTTCTGCGATCTCGGCAAGACGCTGCATAAAGCCAGCTGCCGAAGGGACCGAATGCACCGAAGAAGTTAGATAGAGCACCTGACCACCACGAGCCAGCATCGCAGCGATTTGCCCCAAGATATAGCGTTCTTTACCCTCTGCCGTATGCCCATAATAGAGTGTCACGGGATGGGTCAATGGCTCTACATCAGCAATAGAGCCTTCTCTGCTTGAAGGCTCCACTGCTCGCAGTCGGCTTACAGGCTCTAAGACCTGCTCCAAGATACCTTTCTCAATGAGAGCACGTAGTTGTGCTTCGCTCTTTGGCACGGATTCGAGCAAGACGGAGCGGTGTAAGGCGCCTGAATGATCTTGTCCCGTCTCTCGAAGTGCCTCAAGGAAGGCCATCAATAGCTCTGCTTGTCGTGGCGCACGAGAGAGTCCATCGAAGAGAGTAGAGAGAGCTCCCTCATCTTCTTGATATTCGGGGGCAAGACGAAGATAGCGGGCGAGCTTCGGACGATAGCGTGGCTGGAGCGACTCCTCTGTATGTACCGCTCCCAACTCTATGAGATGGAGGAGCGGACGAGTAAGTCTTCGCCCGACAAGTCGCTCCAGTTGCTCCGTCGTCATCGCCCCCTTCTCGGCAAGTGTATCTAAGATCAGTAGCTCCGCAGGAGGAAGTGCGCCTTCCGCCTCAAAGCCTTCCACAAGCGAAAGCATCGTCTTGCTCTCGGGAAGTAGCCCCGAGGGGAGTGCATCTCGAAGGATCGAGCCCAGCGGACAGGCATAATAGTATGCCATCCATTCCCATTGCTTCAGCGTAGCTTCGGGGATGATCGGAGTAGCATCAAGGATTTGCTCGACTTCCTTACAAGCAGTTACCTCCGCCTCCTTATCCATAGAGAAGACCACCCCCGTATAGTATCGTTTGCCTCCAAAAGGCACAACGACACGACAACCCACGCTGAATCCAGGCGCTTCACTAATAAGTGCCTCGGGAACAGCATAGCTAAAGAGCCCGTCTAAGGCTAAGGGGATGATGACCTCTACTCGGATCATAAAGGGAGCTTAAGTGAAGAGGAGAGCTCGGTAAGTGCAGCGATGAGAAGATCATTCTCCTCAGGGCACTGTGATGCAATACGTATCGTGGGGGAAGAGTAGCCAAAGTTCGTCGCATCACGAACCAAAAGCCCGTAGCGCTGCGCTAAGATCTCTTTCAGCTCGGCGCCACTTCCGATCGCAGGATGAGTACAACGTACAAGGAAGAAGTGCGTCTGCGTCGGCTGAGGATCGAAGTATGGGAGCGACTTGATAGCATTCCATAGACGCTCACTCTCTACAAAGAGCTGACGTCGGTCCAGTAGGTGCGGGAAGTCATTACGGACGATCCATTCTCCCGATGAGATGGCGAGCGATCCAACCGACCACGGCGCAGCGTATTCGCTTAGTCGGTCGATGACCTCACTGTGCGCCATCACGTATCCCAAGCGTAATCCCGGCATAGCATAGCGCTTAGTCAGAGAAGCGACAAAGATGACGTTGGGGAAACGCCGTATGGTTTCTTGGGGATCAGGAAGAGCAGCCTCCGTGAAGTAGCTGTAGGAGCTATCGATGACGAAGTAGATCTGCGGGTAGCGACTCCAAAGTGCCTCTAAGAAGTCCTGCGAATAGACCTGCCCTGTGGGATTATTCGGTGAGCAAAGCCAATAGACTCCCGCAGGAGCATCTTGACCAGGCTCAAAAGTCTCCAGCTCCCGCTGCTCACGTGCAAAGAGTCTTCCCGCATCTCTATATTCACTGAAGGTCGGATCAGGGCTATAATAATGTACGAGCTCTCGATAAGCCTGTGCAATGAGGTAGATCCCTTCGGTCGCACCACTTGTCACGAGCACCTCGCCATCAGCTAAGCCGTGATGCTTCGCAAGGGATTTACCAAGCGAAGCTGCCGTAGGCTCGGGGTACGAACCAATACGATCGATCTCTCCTCTGAGGTATTCCCGCAGCGAAGTGGGGTCCGTGAAGCTCGTTACATTCGAGCTAAAGTTCGCACGTATCCACTCATAGCGGTGGAGGTCATCGCCGTGTCCGTCTCTCATCGCTCAAGTAGCTGATAGATTCGCTCCAGATCGACGTGCTGGCGGAGATGTTCGGCGAGCTTGTCGTACTGAGTTTCCTTGAAGGTAGCATAGTCTTGCCCCGCAGCTTGCTCATGAAGGCGCTCAGCGAAGGGCGCAAGCAGTCGCTCGATAAAGATCTCATTGTCGAGAATGCCATGCAGGTAGGTACCCATGCAATGATCTCCGACGCAGTAGCCCTCAAGACGGCCATCAGACATCTTGACTAAGGGCGAGGTGTCGAAGCCATCTACGACACGACTTCTCCCCATATGGATCTCGTAGCCACTACAGGGGACGTCGCTACCTATAAGAGTGAAGGTCGCTTGTGTAGTTACCTTCTCGGCAGCCATCTCCGTTGTGATCGGGAGCAAGCCTAAGCCAGGCAGACGAGTCAAGTCACCCTCTACCCCATCTGGGTCGTAAACCTCTTGACCTAAGATCTGATACCCGCCACAAATACCGAGGATCATCTTCCCTGCACGGTGAGCGCGGATGATAGCTTGAGCTACTCCGTTGCGGCGTAGCTCATACAGGTCCGAGAGCGTACTCTTGCTCCCAGGCACAATGATGATATCTGCCTGCTGCAGCTCCTCTACATTGTTCGTATAGAAGAGATGAACGCGCTCATCTTGCTCGAGGCGCGCGAAGTCGGTGTAGTTGGATATGTAGCGAAGCAATACGACTGCCACATTGACCTTCCCCTGCTGAGCGGAGAAAGCTCGCTTGGAGAGCGCGACGGAGTCCTCTTCTTCGATGTGCACGTCATTCATGTACGGTACGACTCCAAGTACAGGCACGCCACAAAGTGACTCCAGAAGCTGGCGCCCTTCGTCGAAGAGACGTAGGTCACCGCGGAACTTGTTGATGATGACTCCTACGATCAGCTCCCGCCACTCAGGCTTCTGCAGCATGATCGAGCCATAGACTGAGGCGAAGACTCCTCCACGATCGATGTCGGCGACAAGGATTACCCGAGCGCCAGCATACGCAGCCATCGGCATATTCACAATGTCTGAGTCCTGGAGGTTCAGCTCGGAGATGCTCCCTGCACCTTCGAGCACGATGGGGTTGTAGCGAGAAGCCAAGCGATCAAAGGCAGCATGCACTTCGCCACGAAGCTCACCGCGCCCCACGGTACGGAAGTATTGGTACGCATCTTTATTGCCGATGGGTCGCCCATGCAGGATGACTTGGGACGTTTTATCTGAGCTGGGCTTGAGAAGTACAGGATTCATGTCCGTATGACAAGGGATACCTGCGGCCTCAGCTTGCACAGCTTGCGCACGGCCCAACTCTAATCCCTCGGGCGTAACGAAGGAGTTTAGGGCCATGTTCTGCGCTTTGAACGGCGCAGGGCTGTAGCCATCTTGCTTGAAGATGCGACAAAATCCCGCCGTGAGGATGCTCTTCCCCACGTCACTTCCTGTACCGACGAGCATCAGCGGTGCCAGTCGTTTGCTCTCGATCTTAGTCATCACTCTGCGGGGGCTGGCTGCTTTTTCTTGCGCTTGTAGCTGAAGGCCTGCCAGCGATCCTCCGGCCAGCCCTGCTGGTGCATCTCCCATTTGGCCGAGACGAAGAGCCAGTCGCTCATTCGATTGACCCAAGGGATCAGTCCCTCAGGAAGTGGATCCAGTCGCTCCAAGGTCCATAAGCGGCGCTCGGCACGTCGTGCGACGGTGCGCGCCAGCTGCATTTCAGCCGAGAGGATCGTGCCGCCCGGGAGGATGAAGAAGCCATTCTCTGGGATCTCAGCCATCAGGCGCGCCGTCTCAGCCTCCAACTCCTCGACCCACTGCAGGTCGAAGTGATTGGGATTCTCTTCGCGACGCTCGCTACGTGTAGCGATAAGGCTCATGGCTTGCATGATGCGCATCTGCACTTCGCCGAAGAAGCGGTGACGGGGATCTTCCGTAGGGATGTGGGCTCTTATCAATCCAAGGTGGGCATTGAGTTCGTCCATCGCACCATTGGCTTCGATACGTGGATCATCTTTGGGGACTCGCTCGCCACCGAATATTCCGGTGGTTCCCTTGTCTCCGGTTTTGGTCATTATTCTTGCCATTACTTGTCGTGTAAGCTTGAGGTTGGGCGGATATCGCCCCGACAAAAATAGCGCAATTCCACCGTATAGCACGTGTGCAAAGACATTCACCAAGCAAGTGAAAGAAGCACTACTCACGCCCGCTCCTCGAAGCACCTTGGGAGCGAAGCAAAAGCTGTTCATTCGCCCTTCCATTGACCCGTCTCTCCCCTCTTCAATGACCCGCTGGAAAAAACACCTCTACTTTCTCTCAGAAATACCTCTACTTTTCGGAAGAAATACCTCTACTTTCTGGAGGAAGTAGAGTAACATTCGGAGAGAAGTAATATAACTTCCGCCAGAAAGTAATATAACTTCTGACCGAAAGTAATATAACATTTGGCTGAAAGTAATATAACTTCCATTTGAAAGGTATATACCCTCTGCTCAGAAGGTATATACCTTTTCTTTTGGAGGACTATTCCTCGCCGCCGTGAGGAATATACCTCGCTGTCGTGAGGAATATACCTTTTGCTCGAAAGGTATATACCTTTTTGCTGAAGGGTATATACTATTCGCTCCAAGGGTATATACTATTTGACCGAAGGGTATATACTATTTGCTCCAAGGGTATATACTATTTGACCGAAGGGTATATACTATTTGCTCCAAGGGT
>ERZ772978.565-NODE-565-length-14135-cov-5.21072_pt1 | contig 14135 bp, 12 predicted proteins | sample MGYA00511675_ERZ772978 | MGnify/ENA primary metagenome ERZ772978 (study PRJEB29015, sample SAMEA2738092) | human oral metagenome | biome: human oral; feature: human-associated habitat; material: saliva | place: China | collected 2156 ... | reverse complement strand
TATTTTCGTTGGCTGCTGCCTGGTCTTCCGGGCTGTAGGAAGACGGGGCGGCCTGCTCAGACTGCTGACTTTGTGTGCCTGCGGAACCTTGCTGCGTGGGTTGCTCGTTCTGGGTAGCTGTTTCAGCAGTGTTGTCGCTGGATTGCTGAGTGCCAGAAGTGTTGCTGCCGGAGGCATCGATGGGGACATCGGGGCCGCCCATGCCATTAAATTCGCGTGTTTTCTGTTGTCCTGTGCTGGTATGTTCGCCGCTGGTGAGGTCGCTAGGCGTAGGCGTGTTCGATGCAGTGGCGGGAGACTGCCCCGACTGCTGCCCATTGCCCTGGGGAGATGGGTAGCTGGGTAGGTGCTGGCCAGGAAGCTGATTGGGTGAATGCGGCCGTGATGGAATCGCCGACGGTTCCTGCGAACTCGTGTCGTTTCCCGAGTTTCCTGTCGAGGGGCCTTCTTCTTCAATGAAGTTGTCGTTACCCGAGCCGGGACCTGGCCGTGTAGTGGTTGATGGTCCTGGCAGGCTGGGGGCGGATACATTGTTGTCGCCACGGTCCTGAGTATCCGGCCTGCGATGGGTATGGCCGCCACCAGTATTGGGCTGGGCAGGATTAGCTGGGTCGTTATCCGGATTGTTATTTCTGGGTGCGGTTCCCCCTCGGACAGGGCCTGGGGTGCCCGGAGCGTTTAATGGGTTTGGTTCAGCAAAATTCCTGCTGGCCTGTGCTTGGGGGCGGTATAGTTTTGTCGGCGCTACTTCAGGCGTGTCGCGGGGGACAAATGCGTTGGGTGGCAGCAGAGGGTCACCCATCAAAGGGGAGGCCACTGCCGTGGGCGGGGCCGGAATATCCGATGAACTGGATGTTGTCTTGGTGGATGATGAGGAAGTGGTTGAGGGAATGGAAGACCTGTCGCTAGCTTTTTGAGCATCGGGGCTAGTAGATTGCCATACAGCATATCCGACACCGCCTGCGGCTATGCATCCAACGGTGGTGAATATGACAAAGCCGCGAGTGTCTGCTTTCACCAGTTTGTCTCCTCAACTACATTCGCACTTAACTAATCACAGTCATTAGCGCTGACAATAGCACGGCCGGGTAGGTTTTTGGTAGAGCAACACTAAGAAGATTATCTAGTTTACAGGAGGAAATGATGGGAGCGTGGGACGACGCTATCTTTTCCGAGGAAGTCAACGTTGACTTCCTTGATGAGCTGGCCAACCTCGATGAAGAGGACGTTCTGGAAGCTGTGGAAGATGCATGCACCGTTGTGGCAAAACAGGATTCTGTCAGCGACGATGAAGTAAAAAATGCATTGTGTGCTGCAACAATTGCTGCTATTTGGGCGGGTGCGCCTTTTTCGGCGGGAGAAGTTGCTGACACGTACACTTTTATCCGGGAAATGAGAGGTTCGGGTTCCGACCAGTTGCGCGAAGTCGCGTTGGATGTATTGGAAAATGCGGATGTGGACGAAGATCTGGATGTGTATATTGAGGCGCTCACCTAGCCCCTGACCTAGCGTCCGCTGGGGCTTCTATTACGATGGTGGCTGCGTACATGCCTAATCCATTCCCACTGTTTCAAGGAGTCCCAGGTGAACTTCAAGGTCGCGGACCTCACATTGGCCGACGCTGGCCGCCATCAGATCCGACTTGCCGAGTATGAGATGCCCGGCTTGATGGAGCTGCGCAGGGAATATGGCCCTGAGCAGCCACTGAAGGGAGCGCGCATCGCGGGTTCCATTCACATGACTGTGCAAACGGCCGTGCTGATTGAAACGCTGGTGGCGTTGGGGGCGCAGGTGCGCTGGGCGTCGTGCAATATTTTCTCCACTCAGGATGAGGCTGCGGCTGCCGTGGTGGTGGGGCAGGGCACGCCCGAGGATCCGCAGGGTGTGCCGGTTTTCGCCTGGAAGGGGGAAACCCTCGACGAGTACTGGTGGTGCCTGGACCAGATTTTCACCTGGGGCACTGATGACCAGGGCAATGAGATCCTTCCGAACATGATTCTGGACGATGGCGGGGATGCCACCATGGCCGTGATTCGGGGCACGCAGTTCGAGGAGGCCGGTGTTGTGCCCGCCACACAGCCCGACGATTCGGATGAGTACATCGCCTTCCTGGGCATGCTGCGAGAGTCCGTGGCCAAGGATAAAAGCCGTTGGACCCGGATCGGCAAGGCCGTGAAGGGCGTGACGGAGGAAACCACCACGGGCGTGCACCGCCTGTACCACTTCGCTGAGGAAGGGGTGCTGCCGTTCCCCGCGATGAACGTCAACGACGCGGTGACCAAGTCCAAGTTCGACAACAAGTACGGCACCCGGCATTCCTTGATTGACGGCATCAACCGCGCCACCGACATGTTGATGGGCGGCAAAAATGTGCTGATTTGCGGCTATGGTGACGTCGGTAAGGGCTGCGCTGAGGCAATGGCGGGCCAGGGTGCGCGAGTGAAAGTCACGGAGGCAGACCCGATCAATGCCTTGCAGGCCCTCATGGATGGTTTCCCGGTGGTCACGGTCGACCAGGCCATCGCCGACGCAGATATCGTGATCACCGCCACCGGCAACCTGGGGATCATTACCTTCGATCAGATGCTGGCCATGAAGGATCACGCCGTCCTGGGCAACATCGGGCACTTTGATAACGAGATCGACATGCATTCCCTGCTGCACCGCGATGACGTCAGCCGCGTGACGATCAAGCCGCAGGTTGATGAATTCACGCTGCCGAACGGCCGCTCCATTGTGGTGCTTTCGGAAGGGCGTCTGCTGAACCTGGGTAACGCCACCGGCCACCCGAGTTTTGTCATGTCTACGTCGTTTGCTGACCAGACCATCGCCCAGATCGAGCTGTTTCAGAACGGTGACAAGTACAACAACGAGGTGTACCGCCTGCCCAAGATCCTCGACGAGAAGGTGGCCCGCATCCATGTCGAGGCCCTGGGTGGTCAGATCACCGAACTCACCAAGGAACAGGCCGAGTACATTGGTGTGGACGTCGCGGGCCCCTATAAACCCGAGCACTACCGCTACTGATCATGATCATCAGCATCGAAGGTATTGACGGTGCAGGCAAAAACACCCTTGTCCGCGCCCTCACCTCGCGTATCGACGCCGCGACACTGACGTTTCCACGCTATGACACCTCCATCCATGCTCAGCTAGCTGCCCGCGCCCTGCACGGGCAGATGGGGGATTTGGTGGATAGCGCCCACGGCATGGCAACGTTGTTCGCGTTAGATCGGTATGGCGCGCGCGAGGTGTTGGATCGCTACGCCGACTCCGATGAAGTGTTACTGCTGGACCGCTATGTCGCCTCCAACGCGGCCTACACAGCGGCCCGCTTGAAAGACGATGCGGCGTTCGATTGGGTTTACAACTTGGAATTTGAGCAGCTGGGCTTGCCTGTGCCGCACCTGCAGGTGTTGTTGGAAACGTCGGTGGACGAGGCGTCGACACGCGCGCAAAAGCGGGAAGCCCACGACGCAACACGCACCCGGGATGCCTACGAAAAAGATGGCGGGTTGCAGGACCGTACTTTTGCCGCCTACCAGCAGTTAGCCGCGAAACAGTGGGCCAGTCCGTGGCTGACTAGCAGTGACGCGGACGACGTGAGTGAACACATCATACAGGTTATTTCTTCATAACTATGACACCATAGAACTTATGAACGCCAAGATTCTTGTTGTGGATGATGATCCAGCCATCTCTGAAATGCTGACCCTTGTATTACAGGCGGAAGGCTTTGACACGGTTGCCGTGGCTGACGGTGCAGATGCTGTGGGGGCTGCCGAGGCCGAGCAGCCCGATTTGATCCTGCTGGATTTGATGCTTCCTGGCATGAACGGCATTGATGTGTGCCGTACTATCCGCGAAACATCAACCGTGCCTATTGTGATGTTGACAGCTAAAACCGACACCGTGGATGTGGTGTTAGGGCTTGAATCCGGCGCGGATGACTACGTGAATAAGCCGTTTAAGGCCAAAGAGCTGGTCGCACGCATTCGCGCCCGCCTGCGCCGGACGGAAGACGAAGTCAGCGACGTTATTGAACTTGGCGATCTCACCATTGACGTGGCGGGCCATCAGGTGCGGCGCGGGAACGAAGAAATTCCCCTTACGCCCCTGGAATACGAATTGCTGCTTCTCCTGGCACGGAAACCCCGCCAGGTGGTGAGTCGTGAAGAACTGCTCACCAGCATTTGGGGTTATCGCTCCGCATCTGACAGCCGCGTGGTGAATGTTCATGTGCAGCGGCTTCGAGCGAAAATTGAGAAAGATCCCGAAAACCCGCAGATCATCGTGACCGTGCGGGGAGTGGGCTACAAGACAGGATGCGGTGAGTAACGGTTTTTAGGGAATATTTTCTTCGCCTGCGGGACACGTCGCTGGAACAGTGGCGCACGTCCCTGCAGGTGCGTGTCATTGGTTCCATCCTGGCGTCGTCAGTGGTGGTGGTGCTTCTTCTTGGTTTCTCCATGATCAACGTGGTCACCCAGCGGCTTGTGGACGCCAAAGTTGATGTCGCAAGCTCCGAAATTGATCGCGCCCGCACCACCGTCGAACGCCAAATATCGGAAACAGACACCTCCAATTCCCTCCAAGTCCGGCTGAACTCCGCGCGGTCGGCCATCTCCATGCGGGACTCCTCAACGGGGCAGGACAGTGCTGCCGTGTTTGAACCAGTCATCTTGGTCAACAACAACGACGGCACCATCACCACCGCGCCAGAGGGGTACCGCATTCCCGAACCCCTGCGAAACTTCGTCTCCCAAAATCAAGTTTCCTACCAGTTCTCCACCATCGACCGCGTGGACGGCTCCCGCTACAAAGCACTCATTATTGGCACGCCCACCGAAAGCGACATTCCCGGACTGCAGCTTTACCTGGTCATGCCCCTGGACAACGAAGAAGCCACGCTCGCCCTCATGCGCGGCCTGCTCTCTGCTGGTGGCGTGTGCCTGATTGTGTTGCTCATGGGCATCGCCTGGCTGACCACCCAACAAGTCACCGGACCCGTGCGATCCGCCAGCCGCATTGCCCAACGTTTCGCCGCAGGCCACCTGCGAGAACGCATGGTGGTGGACGGCGAAGACGAAATGGCTCGCCTGGCCATCAGCTTCAATGCCATGGCGGAATCCCTGTCCAAACAGATCCGCCAGCTGGAAGAATACGGCAACCTACAGCGGCAATTCACCTCCGATGTCTCCCACGAACTGCGTACCCCGCTTACAACAGTGCGCATGGCGGCTGACATGATCGCCGACCAGAAAGACGACCTCGACCCCTACACTCAGCGCGCCTCCGAACTGATGGTGCGCGAACTAGACCGATTCGAATCACTTCTGGCGGAACTGTTGGAAATCTCCCGCCACGACGCCGGCGTGGCCGACCTCTCGGAAGACCGCATCGACATCCGGACCTGCGTCAACGCCGCATGGAGCCAGGTGCAACATCTCGCCGAAGAACTCGACGTGGAGGTGTCCTTCAACGAACCAGACGAGCCCGTGTCGGTGGTGGTGGACTCCCGCCGCATCGAACGCATCATGCGCAACCTCATCGCCAACGCCATCGACCACAGCGAAGGCAACCCGGTGGAAGTGACCCTTGCTGCTACTGACGACGCCGTGGCCATCACCGTTGTCGACCACGGTGTGGGGTTGAAGCCTGGGCAAGAAGACCTGGTGTTTAACCGCTTCTGGCGCGCCGACCCCTCCCGCAAACGCCATTCCGGTGGCACTGGTCTGGGGCTGGCCATCTCCCGGGAAGACGCAGTAATTCACGGCGGCTCCCTCGACGCAACAGGAATCCCTGGCATTGGATCATGCTTCCGCCTGACCATTCCGCGAACTCCTTTGGCGAAATTCCAATACAGCCCACTGCCACTGGCCGTACCAGGGTGGGAGCACAACGATGTGGATGCGGTAGTCGAAGCGCCGGAGCCACTGACCGAGGCAGACGTGGTGCTGACGGGACCGAACCACCACAACTACCGCGCCCCCCGCCGGGATGATGCGGTGACCCTAGATGCCCAAGCCGAACCCCCTTCAGCGCTATCGGTTGATGCGAGTGGTGACGCTCAGCCTGCTGAGGCTAGCGAAGCCGAGGAACCAGCACACACGTCGTACTCCGTCGAACTATCCACCGACCCAGTGGTTCCGGTGGTTGTGCCAGGACTTTCCTCCGATGCAGACGCCAGTGACACAAGCCTCGCAGACAGCGGGCGCGGTATTCGCGACGAGGAGGGCACTCCACAGTGACACCCGCATCCACATCGGTTCCAACGCACACCACGCCACGAAAAACCGTCACCACCACCCTGGCCGTCGTCTCCATCATGGGGCTTGTCGCCGGGTGCACCACAGTGCCAGGGGACTCCACGCCCCAGGCGCTTCGCTCCTTCGCGCCCGCACAAAGCAACATTGACGTTCCCTCCCCAGTCCCCGGCAGAGAACCCGATCTGCTGCTCAGGGACTTTTTCACCGCGTCCGCCAACCCCATCCAAAACTATCAGGCAGCCCGTTCCTTCCTCAGCCCCGACATGGCCTCACAGTGGGACAACCAATCCAACACCCTCATCCTCGACCGCATTGATCTCAACGCCAATGCGGGTGCCACGGCCGACCGCATCAGCTACATTGTGCGAGGAACCGTGGTGGGCAACATGAGCACTGGCGGTGTGTACGCCCCGGAAAACGGCGACTACGAAGCCTCCATCGAACTGAGAAAAATCAACGGCGAATGGCGCATCACCTCACTGCCGCCAGGAGTCATCCTGGAAAAGGTGGAACTACGCAACAACTATCAGCCCCACGAGCTGTATTTCCTCGACCCGACCGGGCGATTCCTGGTGCGCGACCGGCGGTGGGTCTACAACGGTCAGCCTTCCACCGGCTCGGCGCTGCTCTCCCTCATGGTGGAGGGACCACAGCGTGGCATCGCCCCGGGTGTGGTCAACGAAGTACCCGAGGGGGCCGTGTTCAGCGGAATGAAAGACGGAGCCTACACCTTCATTGGGTTTGGCGAACTCAATGCCGACCAGCGGCACCGTTTCGCCGCCCAAGTGGTGTGGACGCTTGCCCGCGCCGGGGTGGCTGGCCCCTACAGAGTCACCCTTGATGGCGTTCCCCTGGAAATAGGTCAGGCGGGCCTATCGGTCGAAGACGTAGCGGAATTCAACCCCAACGTAGGTGTGGGGTCGCTGTCCCCGCTGTATGCGCTTAGCAACGGACAGCTGTATGTGGTGTCCTCCGACCGCGTTGATCTCGCCCCCGGACGGTGGGGTGCGCAGGACGCGCAACTTGAATCGGCCGACATTTCCGCCACCGGTGACGTTGTGGCAGCGGTGCAAACCACAGGCGAAGGGGACGGCAAGAAATCTCAAGTGCTGCTCGGGCCACTCAATGGCGAGACCACCACAGCCCTAGAACGCCGCACCCTTTCTCGCCCCAGCCTGGAATACGACGCCTCCGCCTTCTGGACAGTCCTCGATGGCACCACCATCGCGCGCGTCTCCCGATCCAGCGCCACCGGGGAAATGTCACAAATCGAGGTGGATAAAGACGCCTTCGGTGACGCCACGGGCGCCATTTCTGTGCTGCGTCTGTCACATTCCGGTGTCCGGGTGGCCATGATTATTGACGGCCGCGTCTACCTCGGTACCGTCTCGCGGCCCGCGCCGGGGGAGAGGAAGATCACCAACCTGGTTCAGATCGCACCGAGCATTGGGAACACGGCGCTGACCTTGGACTGGCAGCATGACGGCTCATTGTTGGTCGGGACATCGTCGCCGGACACGCCAGTGCGGCGAGTAGAGCTGGACGGCTCGGAAGTCACACCGCTGTCGGCGGGGAACATTACCGCGCCGGTGGTAGCCGTGGCATCGTCAACGAACAACATTTACGTGACGGATTCCCGTGCGGTGTTGCAGTTGCCGTCGAACGGGCCGTCGTCAACGTTTTGGCGTGAAGTTCCTGCCCTTCAGGGCACACGTGCGGCGCCGGTGGTGGCACACTAGAGATACAGGAAAAGAGGGGGGACATGCTGGAATTGTTGTTTCCGAAGAGCTGCGCCGGATGCGGTGCGGCAGGGGTGAGTTTGTGCACGAGTTGCCAAGAGGAGCTTCGGCGGGTGCCGCATCGAGTGTCCTGCACGGTGGATCCGCGCGTGCCGGTGTGGGCGCTGAGTCCGTACGCAGGGGCGCACCGCCAGCTTGTTATCGCTATGAAGGAGCGCGGGCGTCGAGACGCGTGTGCCTATGTTGGTGCGGCGGTGCGGGCAGCGGTGGATTTCCTTGCCGCGCGGGGCGAGCTTCCATTCGCAGTGGACCTCACTCTGGTGCCGGCCCCAACACGCGCTCGCTCAGCACGGTTACGGGGCGGCGACACGGTCACGGCGGTGTGTGCGTCCTCAGGCTTATCGACGGTCCCGTGCGTGCAACACCGCAGTTCAGTGCAGGATTCTGTGGGGCTTGATGCTGCTGCACGGCGTCGAAACCTGGCGGAAGGCGTGGACCTGCTTCAGGTGCCGCCCTCGCCAGTGCTGCTGGTGGACGATGTTGTGACCACCGGGGCGACGGTGGAGGCCACCTGTGCCGTACTGTTTAGCGCGGGGGTAGAAGTCAGTGGAGTTTTGGCTGTGTGTGCTGCGTGAGAGGTGGGGTTATGTAGCGCAGAGGTTATGACCAGAGGTATCCTTAAGGTGTAGTAATTCACATCATCGCGGACGTTGTGAGTAATCCCGCTCACATTGTGCGGTGGATACAACCGGGAGGTAAGAGCAAGTGACCATACCTGCTGAAAACAACGATGTCCTGCGCCCGGACACCCAGGTGACTATTACCGGACGCAACGTCGAGGTTCCCGACCACTTTGCCGAGCGCGTGCACGCCAAACTGGCAAAAATTGCGCGTCTCGACCCCACATTGACATTCTTCCATGTTGAGCTTCAACATGAGCCTAACCCGCGTCGCGCCGATGAGAGCGACAAGATTCAGATCACAGCTACAGGTAAAGGTCACATTGCCCGTGCTGAAGCTAAGGAAGACAGTTTCTATGCAGCGCTGGAAACAGCCCTCGCACGCATGGAACGTTCACTGCGCAAAGTGAAGGCACGGCGGCGCATCAGCCGCTCCGGGCACCGTGCCCCCAAAGGCGTGGGGGAGGTCGCAGCGGATCTGGTGGCAGATGCAACTGCTGCGGTAACACAGCAACCCGAGGGCAAGTTTGATGTGGATCCCTACGAAGATTCCGTCACCGACGTTGTGCCTGGTCAGGTTGTTCGTACCAAGGAACACTCCTCGACGCCGATGAGTGTGGACGATGCTCTTTCTGAAATGGAACTGGTGGGTCATGATTTCTACTTGTTTGTCAATGAAGAAACCGGGCGCCCGTCTGTGGTATACCGCCGTCACGCCTTTGACTACGGGTTGATCAGCCTTGCCGAATAGGTGCATTTCCGCCGGTTAACGCCGGTACATAGTCCCTACACCGCCATCGTGTTAGCGTTACCGAAGCTAGCCACGGTGGCGGTTTCTTAAGGCGTGTGGCAAACAGAGTAGACTAGTCAAGACTGTAAACGCGAAAGCCAAAGTTAGAAAAGGACGAACGCCTGTGTTTGGACTGTCCAAGATCCTCCGCGTCGGTGAAGGTCGCGCTGTAAAGCGCTTGAAAAAGATCGCCGACGAGGTGATCGCACTTGAGCCGGAATACGCTGATCTCAGCGATGAGGAACTGAAGGCCAAAACGGCGGAGTTCAAAAAACGCCTGAAAAAGGGCGAAACGCTTGACGATATTCTGCTGGAAGCCTTCGCCGTGGCGCGTGAAGCCTCGTGGCGAGTACTGGACCAGAAACACTACCCCGTGCAGATCATGGGCGGTGCTGCACTCCACTTTGGCAACGTCGCCGAAATGCGCACCGGTGAAGGCAAGACCCTTACCTGTGTGCTGCCCGCCTACCTCAATGCCCTCGAAGGCAAAGGCGTGCATGTGGTCACCGTCAATGACTACCTTGCCAAGCGCGACTCGGAGTGGATGGGGCGTGTGCACCGCTTCCTGGGACTGACCACCGATGTGATTCTTGCAGACATGACCCCGCAGGAGCGTCGAGACGCATATAACGCCGACATCACCTACGGCACCAACAACGAACTGGGCTTCGACTACCTGCGCGATAACATGGCGCGCTCCATCGACGAACTCGTGCAACGTCCGCACAACTACGCCATCGTTGACGAGGTGGACTCCATCCTCATTGACGAAGCCCGCACGCCGCTGATTATTTCCGGTCCTGCGGACGGTTCCTCCCAGTGGTACACCGTGTTCGCGCAGATCGTTCCCCGCATGACCCGTGACGTTCACTATGAGGTAGATGAGCGCAAACGTACCGTCGGCGTCAAGGAAGAAGGCGTCAACTTTGTGGAAGACCAGCTGGGCATTGAAAACCTCTATGCCCCCGAGCACTCCCAGCTGGTCAGCTACCTGAACAACGCCATCAAGGCTGAGGAACTATTCACCCGCGACAAGGACTACATCATTCGTGGCGGGGAAGTCCTCATCGTGGACGAATTCACAGGCCGTGTCCTCGCTGGTCGCCGCTACAACGAAGGCATGCACCAGGCCATTGAGGCCAAAGAGGGCGTGGAGATCAAAAACGAAAACCAAACCCTGGCCACCATCACGCTGCAGAACTACTTCCGTCTGTACAACAAACTCGCAGGTATGACCGGTACCGCCGAGACGGAAGCCGCCGAGCTGCACCAAATCTACAAACTCGACGTGGTGACCATCCCCACCAACCGCCCCAACCAGCGCGAAGACCTCACCGACCTGGTGTACAAAACCCAGGAAGCTAAATTCGCCGCTGTGGTGGACGACATTGTCGAGCGCGTGGCCAAAAACCAACCGGTGCTGGTGGGCACCACCTCTGTGGAACGCTCCGAATACCTTTCCCAGCTCCTGCAACGCCGTGGCGTGAAACACCACGTGCTTAACGCAAAACACCACGAACAGGAAGCTGAAATTGTCGCCCAGGCGGGCCTCCCCGGTGCCGTGACCGTGGCTACCAACATGGCCGGTCGTGGTACCGACATCGTGCTCGGCGGCAACCCCGACATTCTTGCGGACATCAACCTACGTGCGCGTGGACTTGATCCGGTGGAAACCCCCGAGGAATACGAAGCAGCCTGGGACGCCGAGATCAACCGCATGCGTAAACGCTCCGAAAAGTACGCCGAGCGGGTCCGCAAAGCCGGTGGCCTGTACGTGCTGGGTACCGAACGCCACGAATCACGCCGCATTGATAACCAGCTGCGTGGACGTTCTGGACGTCAGGGCGACCCAGGTGCCACCCGCTTCTACCTCTCTATGCGCGATGAACTCATGGTCCGCTTCGTCGGTGCAACCATGGAAAACATGATGAACCGCCTCAACGTGCCTGACGACGTCCCGATCGAGGCCAAGATTGTCACCAACTCCATCAAAGGTGCCCAAACCCAGGTGGAGAACCAAAACTTTGAGGTGCGCAAAAACGTGCTCAAGTATGACGAGGTGATGAACGAACAGCGCAAAGTCATCTATGCAGAGCGCCGCGAAATTCTAGAAGGCCGCGACGTGGCTAACCAGGTGGAAAGCATGATCGAGGAAACCGTCGCCGCCTACGTCGCCGGTGCCACCGCCGATGGCTATGTGGAGGACTGGGACCTCGACGAACTCTGGAATGCCCTGAACGGCCTCTACGGACCCACCATGACTTGGGAGTCACTGCTGGACGGCAGCGAATTCGGCGAACCAGGCGAACTGCCCGCCGACGAACTGCGTGACGCTCTCATTGAAGATGCCCTAGCCCAGTACAAAGAGCTGGAAGAGCAAGTTGCCAGCATCGGCGGCGACGCTCAAATGCGCGAAATTGAGCGCATGGTCATCCTTGGCGTGGTGGACCAGAAATGGCGTGAACACCTCTACGAGATGGATTACCTCAAAGAAGGCATTGGCCTGCGTGCCATGGCGCAGCGCGACCCGCTGGTGGAATACCAAAAAGAAGGCGGCGACATGTTCAACGCGATGAAAGACGGCATCAAAGAAGAAACCGTCCGCCAATTGTTCCTGCTGCGTCAGCAGATGCAGCCAACGCAGCCCGCTGAGGTGTAAATAGACGAGTTAGAAGATTCGGAGTGCGACCATGGTCCACTCCGATTTTTCTATGATCCGACGCCGCTGCAGCCGCGTGGCAAAAGCAAAGGAATGGTCGCCCACGACGCATGTGCCGCACACCTCAGCGGCGGTGACAGCGTTCTGAGGGGCAGTGTCAGTGTTCGTGGAAGCTGGCGAGGGAGAGGCGTCGTCACGCGGCGTAGACGGGACAACCAGCGGAAAAATATGCAGTGACCGTAACCTGGCAGCCCCACGGACAGTGGATTGCCGCAGGCGCGCTGAGATATGAATGCGTACACCCGAGCTGAAGCGCTGAGGGGTGATATGTGCCAGTGGACGCCTGCCGAATGCCACTCCCAGGGCTACTGTGACTAAAAGCACTGTAGCGTGGTGGAGGTCGGGCGGGACGCGCATCTCCCGCGCAGATGTGTCTGATGTATGCGTCAGTGGTGCCGTCGGCGCGCATGGCACCAGCGTTTTTAAGTAACTCATGCCGGGAATCACAGTAAGCATATGTGCTCCTTTGTGTCGTGCTTTCCACGGCAGGCTTGAATCACATGTTCTATCGCGTGGGGTGCGCGACAAAAATAGGAAATCGGGCTAGGTTTTACTATGTCACAAATGAAGGCGATACATAAAACATCTATGCTCGGTTGTACTGAAAACGTAATAAGGAAGGTGGCGCGTGCGCGGATTGATCGTTGACTATTGCGGAGTCCTAGATGGACCCGAGGAGGACCAGGCCAGGTGGCGTAGCCTGCTGTCCGCCGCCCGCAATAATGGGGTAGCAACCGCAGTGCTTTCCAACGACCCGGGCGGTCCCGGTGCCGAGCCGATCCGTGAACTGGAATACCACGGTATTGTGGACGCCGTGGTGCTCTCTGGGGAGATCGGAGCGGACAAACCAGACCCCGAAGCATTCCGAATCGCCGCAGACACCATTGACCTGCCCATGCGAGACTGCGTCATGGTTGATGACTCAATACTGAACGTCCGTGCCGCCGTGGACTGCGGCATGGTTGGCGTCTACTACCAGCAGTTTGATAGAGCTGTGGTGGAAGTGACCGGTCTCTTCGGAATCGAGGGAGAATTCTAAAACATGCGAGTCTACCTTCCGGCAACCTTTAACACCCTTCAAGAATTAAGCGACACTGGAGGGTTCACCGTGCGGTCTGGCTACGGCTTTGCCGTCACCCCCGCACTTAATGATTACTTCGTCTCTGGCGACCCCGAGGAGGTTGCGCATTTCGCGTTTATCGACGCCGCCCGGGCCTCCCTCCGCCTCCTAGCCATCGGCGACAACGAAGCATTCCCACACCGTCGCGTGGTCATCTCTGCGGATATCGACGACAACCTGGTTGAGTTGCAGCCCCACAACGGGGAATCAGTGGTGAAACTCAGCCCCGCGCACGTAGAACTCGATGCTGTTGCGGCCATCCACGTGGACATTGAGTCCTCTGAAACCGCCACCGCTGCCGCTATTGAAGCTATCGACGCCGCGGACCTTGGGGATGAAGACGCCGAGTTCACTGTTGGAGATGCTGACGATAATTTCATGGCTTGGTACGACCCGGTTGAACTCGCCGTGCTGGTTGAGTTGATGTAGGTTATTTAGGGTAGTTCGAGCAGGTCGGGGGGGATGGGGGGGGTGGGATATTTGGGGGAAGCTGTGCTTGAGTGGGGGATGGCTGTGCATCTTATGCGTATAAAAAGTATTGCACCCAATATCAAATGGTGGGTAGTGTGGTGCTCGTGAATATGTATGAACCGCTGATGATGCAACAAGAACGTTTACGAAATGCACGTTTGCTTCTTGTGTGTGTTGCGTTCACTGTTGCTTCTTATTATTTATGGATATATGGTTACATTAATGTCCGTGTGTGCATGGTCGGGATTCTATTCTTTGGCATTATTGGAATTCCTGCTATGACGATGGCTATTATTAAACCTGGCTACTTGCGTGTAGATGAAAATGGGTTTGAATTTGATAATGTC
>ERZ772978.561-NODE-561-length-14166-cov-3.568_pt1 | contig 14166 bp, 9 predicted proteins | sample MGYA00511675_ERZ772978 | MGnify/ENA primary metagenome ERZ772978 (study PRJEB29015, sample SAMEA2738092) | human oral metagenome | biome: human oral; feature: human-associated habitat; material: saliva | place: China | collected 2156 ... | reverse complement strand
GCTCAACATTGACGGCAAACGCAAGAGCGCACAGGCGGAACTCGACGCTGTGCTCGCCGAACAAAAGACACTTGCAAAAAATATCGGTGCCTTCATGAAGGCCGGCCAGAAGGAAGAGGCAGAAGCCGCCAAGGCGCGTGTGGCAGAACTCAAATCGCGCAGCGCAGAGCTCGAGGAACTCAAAAAAGCAGCCGAGGAAGAGCGCACACAACTCCTCTACACCATCCCGAACGTGCCTTATGACATCGTTCCCGAGGGAGCGGGTGCTGATGACAACCTCGTTGTGAAGACCGGCGGCCACGAAACGCCCCTTCCCTCCAATCCCCTGCCCCACTGGGAGCTGGCAAAGAAATATGATCTCATCGATTTCGATCTCGGCGTCAAAATTACAGGCGCGGGCTTCCCGGTCTACAAAGGATGGGGGGCACGTTTGCAGCGCGCACTCATCAACTTCTTCCTCGATGAGGCACGTGCAGCCGGCTACTTGGAGATCATGCCGCCCACGGTGGTCAACGAAGCCTCGGGCTACGGCACCGGCCAGCTGCCCGACAAGGAGGGACAGATGTATCACTGCGACCTCGACAACCTTTATCTCATTCCCACGGCCGAAGTCCCCGTCACGAACATCTACCGCGACGTGATCCTCGACGAAAGTGAGCTGCCCATCAAAAACTGTGCTTACACCCAGTGTTTCCGTCGCGAAGCCGGCAGCTACGGCAAGGACGTTCGCGGTCTGAATCGCCTGCACGAGTTCTCGAAAATCGAATTGGTGCGCATCGATCGTCCCGAACATTCGCAGCAAAGTCACGACGAAATGTTGGCCCACGTGGAAGGTCTGCTTCAGAAACTCGAACTTCCCTACCGCATCCTCCGTCTTTGCGGCGGCGACATGAGTTTCACTGCAGCACTGTGCTATGACTTCGAAGTTTACTCCGAAGCACAAGGTCGCTGGCTCGAAGTTTCCTCCGTTTCCAACTTCGATTGCTATCAAGCCAACCGTCTTCACTGCCGCTATCGTCGAGCCGAAGACAAGAAGATCGAACTTTGCCACACCCTCAATGGCTCCGCTCTTGCATTGCCCCGCATTGTTGCCGCCATCCTCGAGGATTTCCAAACGCCCGAAGGCATCCGCATTCCCAAAGCCCTGCAACCCTACATGGGCTGTGAGATGATTAAATAACCAATTGGGCTGTTCGTGTTGCGCTCGCCCGGCACTCCCCTCTTTCTCTTGAACCAGGTCGAAGAAATCGGAAGCAAAGACCGAAAAGCGGGAAAATGATGACCGGAAATTGGGAGAATTCCCGATTTCCGTCGCTGAATTCGACCTCCGGTCGTGCGAAAACAACACGAACTCACGGCCCGCAAACAACAAAGCGCCATGAATATCGAACTTTTCATGCAGCAACTCGAAGCTCGCCACCCCGGTGAGAAAGAGTACCTCCAAGCCGTTCACGAAGTGCTCCTCAGCATCGCTGACATCTACGATCAACACCCCGAATGGGAGCGCGCTTCTCTGCTCGAACGCCTGGTTGAACCCGAACGCATCATCACTTTCCGCGTGCCCTGGGTCGATGACAAAGGCAAAGTGCAGGTCAACATCGGCTACCGCGTGCAATTCAACTCCGCCATCGGTCCTTACAAGGGCGGACTCCGTTTCCACGCGTCGGTGAACCTCAGCATTCTGAAATTCCTCGGCTTCGAACAAACCTTCAAGAACGCGCTCACCACGCTTCCCATGGGCGGCGGCAAAGGCGGTTCCGACTTCTCGCCGCGCGGCAAGAGCGACGCTGAGATCATGCGCTTCTGCCAGTCGTTCATGACCGAACTCTATCGCCACATCGGCCCCGAAGTCGACGTCCCCGCCGGCGATATCGGCGTAGGTGCCCGCGAAATCGGTTATCTCTTCGGACAGTACAAGCGCCTCACGCGCGATTTCTCCGGCGTGCTCACCGGCAAGAACCTCGAATTCGGCGGTAGTCTCATCCGCCCCGAGGCAACCGGCTTCGGCGGCCTCTACTTTGTGCGTGAAATGCTCGAGCGTGCAAGCCACGACATCAAAGGAAAGACCGTCGCCATCTCCGGTTTCGGCAATGTGGCCTGGGGTGCAGCGACAAAAGCCACGCAACTCGGTGCCAAAGTTGTCACCATCAGTGGTCCCGACGGCTACATTTACGACCCCGAAGGCATCAGCGGAGAGAAAATCGACTACATGCTCGAATTGCGTGCCTCCGGCAATGACATTGTGGCCCCCTATGCTGAGGAATTCCCCGGTGCTCAATTCTTTGAGGGCAAACGTCCGTGGGAAGTCAAGGTCGACGTGGCCTTGCCCTGCGCCACGCAAAAATTTGTCGACGGCGACGACGCACAACACCTCATCGACAACGGCGTGCTCTGCGTTGGGGAAATCTCCAACATGGGATGCACCCCCGAAGCCATCGACAAATTCATCGAGCACAAGATGCTTTTCGCACCGGGCAAGGCCGTCAACGCCGGTGGCGTGGCCACTTCCGGTCTCGAAATGAGCCAGAATGCGCTCCACCTCAGCTGGTCGGCAGAAGATGTCGACAAGCGTTTGCACCAAATCATGCACGGCATTCATCGCCAGTGCGTGGAACACGGCACAGATGCCGACGGCTATGTGAACTACGTGCGCGGTGCCAACGTGGCCGGCTTTATGAAAGTGGCCAAAGCCATGATGGCGCAAGGCGTTGTTTGATGCCATCGCACGGGCTGCGGCAGAGTAATGTTGCCGCCCCCCAAGTGGAAAATCAATCCCCTCACGATCGGAAGATCGCGAGGGGATTTTTTGTGTCCGCGCCCCAAAGGTCGGAGAAAGACAATCGGCTTTTCAGCGCACATTCGCTGTAGCAGAATCCGAGCGTCGGCACGCCGCGGCGTCTACTGCGGGGGACAGCCAAAAAACCATTCACTGCTCGCCACGTCGCGGCCGTCGGCGCACTTTCCCTCGTGCGCCAACAGCGCCACCTTGCGTTCCACTCCACCGGCATAGCCCCCTAGCGCACCGTGCGCGCCCACAATTCGGTGACACGGCACAAGAATCGAAACGGGGTTGCGCCCCACGGCACCTGCCACGGCGCGCACTCCCACCGAAGGGCGTTGCAATCGGTGGGCCACGCGGAGGGCCAAAGCTCCGTAAGACAAGGTCGTGGCAAAAGGCACGTCGAGCAACTCTCGCCACACGGCCAATTGAAATGGCGTGCCGTGCAAATCGAGATTAGGCAGGGGTGGCAACGGCAAAAGCCCCGAGAAGTAAGCGCGCAACCACCGCAGCGTTGTTTCGACAAAGGGAGGCAGATTTGCAACCTCCGCGTGCGCTCGGTCCCACTCCACGGCAATGCGTTGCGGACGGATCTCCGCAGGGCGTGACACGGGGCAATGGCGTGTGCCCTCGAACCATAGCCCCGAAAGCCACCCTCCCCGTCCGGCCAAAAGCAAAGGGCCGAGCGGGGAGAGCAAGCGATAAAGTGGGGGCAACAGCCATCCGCAGCTTTTCATGGCTCAACGGATTTGCACCGTCCCCGCATCGGGGAGTGCCTTCCAGCGATAACCATAAGCGTCGTAGGCGTCGGTCACCACAACGAAGCAATCGGGCGCCAATTCCTTGACGCCGGCCGTGATGGCGGGCAATTCTTTCTGGCGCACCACGAGGAGCAAGATCTCTTTCTCCTGTTCGCTGTACAAACCATAGGACGGTGAGCGCGTGGCCGTGCGGTCGAGCGTGTTGAGAATCCAGTTGCGCAACACGCCACCCTCCTCGGGCGTGCAAATGATGTGCACCAATTTCGCATCGGTCGTGCCGCTCACCACCACCCCGATGGAGCGGGCGATGGCAAACATTGTGATGAGTGAATAGAACGAGAGCATCCACGAACGAGGCTCCGCGCTGCCCACATTTAGCCCCACGCCCATGCCGATCACCAAGAGACCGGCCAGCACGATCGAGCCGTCAACGAGCATCATGCAATAGGAAAACGGGATGCCGGTGTACTTGTTGAGAATCATCGCCACGATGTCACTACCTCCGCTCGAAGCCTGCTGACGAATCACCAAGCCGGTGCCGATGCCCAGCAGCACGCCGCCGATCAAGCTGCTCACAATCAGGTCGTGGGTCAGGTCTAAATGTCCGCCGAGCAGCTGAGTGGGATCGAGTGTGCGCATGGCCTCGCCGGCAGGATAGCTCAATTCGGTGAGCAAATTGACCATGAGCGGAAGAGCCACCGCCGCCACGATGGTGCGCACCCCCAAACGCCCGCCGAGCACCACCATCGAGATGAGCATCAGCGGGATTTGGATCATCAGCCCCAAGGTGCCGATGGCCATCGAGGGGAAAATGGCATGAATCACAATGCTGGCGCCGAAAGCACCACCCGGCACGATGCCGTAAGGGTTGATGAAATAGACCAAAGCCACCGCCGCCACGAGACACCCGAAGAGAATGAACGGGATGGAGCGAAGCGTGGCAGGCTGCGTGGCCTCACGCAGTAGATCACGGAACGAAAAATTCATGGGTAAGCTGTCTTTGTTAGGGAATCGGGCGCAAAAGTAAAAGTTTCATGCCGATCGGCAAAGTTTTGCTGCGTCAATTTAGGCAACAACGGGGAGTTTTCGTAAATTCGTCGGCACGAACCAATTCAACCCAATGAAACACACTCTTCTCGCCGGCCTCACGCTGCTGGCCCTCCTCGCAGCGCCGCAAGTCGGCACCGCTTTTTCGCCGGCGGCAAAGCCCGCCGCACGTCCGCCGCTCGAACAGCCCGCACCACTCAAGGGCGTGCCGGAGCGCATCGTCCGCCACACCGGCTACGTCCTCTCTTTCAACAGCCAAACACTCTGCCCCAATTGGTCGGCGTGGGAACTCACCGCCGCCGAAACCGAGGGCACGGAGCGCAGATTCACAGAGTTCCTGCCCGATCCGCAATTGCCGGTGGCACAACAGGTGACCACCTACGACTACAAGGGCAGCGGTTATGACCGCGGCCACATGTGTCCGTCGGCCGACATGAAGTGGAGTCCCGTTGCCCAACGCGAATGTTTCTATCTCTCGAACATCTGTCCGCAAGATCACAGTCTGAACAGCGGCGCCTGGAGCAAACTCGAAAAGGCTTGCCGCCGATGGGCACAACAAGAGGGCAAGGTCTACATCGTGTGCGGGCCCGTTTTCGACAAACAGCGCAAGCACCTCACCATCGGCCGCGACCTGCGCATACAAGTGCCCAACGGCTTCTTCAAAGTCGTGCTTTCCCCCCGGCAGGGGGGAGAGAAGGCTATCGGTTTCTACTATTCGAATCGCGACAGTCGGCAAACGATGGACAAGGCGGCGATGAGCGTGGACCAAGTGGAGCAACTCACGGGCATGGACTTCTTCCCTCAACTCAACGACGCACTCGAAAAGCGCGTCGAAGCGGCTTACAATCTACGAGCTTGGCGATAGTGGCCGCTGCGCGCGCTCATTTCGTGCCGGTGTAGCCCAGCGAGCGCAACAAGCTGACGACGCGCTCGCGAAAATCGCCTTGCACCAAGATCTCACCGTCTTTCACGCTGCCGCCCACGCCGCATTTTGCTTTCAGCGTGCGGCCTAGATCGGCCAAATCGGCACTCGTGCCCACAAATCCCGAAACAAGGGTCGCGGTCTTCCCACCGCGACCTTTTTTTTCGACACGCACGCGCAATTGCTGCGCGGCGGGGGCGAGGGTTTCGGCTTCGTCGCTTTCCGCAGTGCGGTATTCAAAATCGGCAGCGGTGCTATACACCACGCCGAGACGGTCTTTCCAATCGTTCATCATCGAGAGAAATGCTACTGTTGTGTTGTGGATTCAAAAAACAAGGGAGCTGTGCGCGCCGCTCCTGCGCTCATCGGCTCAACGATAGCGCCCCAGCGCAGCAAGTGAGCGCGACACGCGGTTCAACTCCCGATCGCGCCGCACGGCCTCGCCGGGAATGCCCATGATCCGATCGACTTCCGCATAGAAGTGCGCACTGTGGTTGAGATGCGTGAGGTGAGCCAGCTCGTGGCAGACGACATAGTCCACCAAAGGTTCGTCGAGCAAGAGCAACCACACGTTGAAATTCACATTGCGCAGCGAGGAGCAAGAGCCCCATCGCGAACTCACGTCCTTGAATGTCAGTCGATTGAAGCTCACCCCTCCGCGTTTGGCCCATGCCTGCACGCGCGGTGCGAGCACAAGGCGGCACTGGCGGCGCAACTCTTCCACCACGCAGCGATTGAGCCACTCTTGTCGCTCACGCAGGCCGTAGTTCAACCCCGAAGGCAGGCGCAGACTCACCGCACCGGGCGCACTGCGCAATTGCGCCTCGGACAAACCCGGCACTTCCTCAATGTGGAATTGCAACAAAGCGGTGGAAATGGAAAAATCGGGGGTGATCTTGAAACGCATCTTTCGGAGTTTGAGGTGAATCGCGGGGGCGCGGAAGAGCAAAGGTAGTTTTTTCCCCCCGATACAGCAAACCGCATGCCATTTTCATGCAGCACCGGCAGGAAATCGCGCGATCAGCGGGAAACGACGCGTCACCTCGCGCAAAAACACGGAGGATTTCCGCGAAAAATGGGGTGATTTTCGAGCAAAGCGGGGGACTTCTGCGCAAAAGTTCCATCTATTTTTGGCTTTGCAGCGACTTTGTGGCGCTTCCCCTCCCGGAGCACCCGGCTCACCGCAGCAAAAAAGCGCGGCCGTCGATGAATTTCACCAAAGGTGCACGCCCAACTGCCGATTTTGGGCGTTTCGGCCGGAAGAATACAGACTCGACCGCCGGATCACTGCTATTTCTCACAGTTTCACCCAACATTACGGCAAATAATCGCTACTTTTGCAACATCTTTTACCCCCTATGGCGCAAGTCCACATTGCATTTTGCCCTGAATGGGCTGCAGACGGTGCGGCGCGCCCTCAATTCAACCCTACGAATGAAAATTCAACCTCTCCTCTCGGCGCCATTATATTGCGCCATGGCACTCTCGTTCGGTATGCCTACTGCCCAGGGGCAAACCCTCGAACCACTCCCTGCCGCACCCCGCATCTTGCACAGTCTGACGACGATTTCGGCGCAACCCACGGCACGGCGGCGCGGCAACTCGCGCCGCGAAGCCGACAGTTTGGCGGCTCTGCGACTCGAAATGCCGCAACTCAAAGGCGACGCCGACGAGCGCTATCTTGTGCACCGCGTGAAATCGACGCAAGATGGACAAGATTCGACGATCAACCTCGCCATCGGCTACGACGCACACTGGCACCATCCACGCTGGGTGGCGTTCAGATTCGACACGGAAACGCGCCCCACCCGCGTAAAGCGAAGCGGTAAGTTCACTTTCGACCCGCTGCTCGCCCCTTCCGAGCGACTTTCTGGCAACGCCTACAAAGGCATCGGTTACGACCGCGGACACATGGTGGCTTCGAGCGACCGCACCTACTCGTTGGAGGCCAACAAACAGACGTTCTACATGAGCAACATGTCGCCTCAAGTGGCGGAATTCAATCAAAAATATTGGATTGCGCTCGAGCGACTGGTGCAAGAGCTGGGCCGCAACGACAGTTTTGCCGACACGCTCTACGTGGTGAAAGGCGGCGCCCTCAACGATCCGAAGGATTTTGTCAAGGTACTGACCTTGGAAGGCAAAAAGGTGGCGGTGCCCCGCCACAATTACATGGCGCTGCTCAAAGTCAAGAACGGAAAATACACCAGTATCGGTTTTTGGCTGGAAAACAAGGACTACGGCCGCGCCGGTAAAAAAGAAGACATGGTGAAACATGCCGTGACGATCACGAAACTCGAGGAACTCACGGGCATCAACTTCTTCCACAACCTGCCCGACGCGATCGAAAAGCGCATCGAATCCTACTATTCGTTTGCAGACTGGACGCTCGGTTCGGGTGGCTCAGGTGAACCCGGTGGATCTGAAGACACGGGTGGCTCTGGCGGAACCGGAGGTACAGGAGAATCCGGCGGCTCAGGAGGAACGGGGGGAACCGGCGGAACGGAAGAACCCGGTGGTTCCGGTGGCGATGAACAACCCGCTAATTCCATTGCAGAGCTCAACGGAAAGAAAGTATTTGTGGTCAACAACTCTAGTTACGGCCAACACTACCTGACCCTCAACGCGAAATATGAACCGGTGGCGCAGGATCTCGAGAAGCCGGGAGCCGAACAGGCTTTCATTTTGAACTACGATACGAAAAACAATCGCTTCGCGCTGGTTCACGCGGTCACGGCGCGTCCGCTCACCTTGGCCACAGAAGGCAAATATGCGCTGAGCACAGGTGTGGTTGGAACGAACTTCACCTTTGAAACGACGAGGAAAGACCACTTCCACGGAGGAATTCGTGCCGTGGAAAGCTCGCGCACGGACAATTACCTCAATGTAGAGAAAACCACAGGAGAGGAAGTTGCACTCCTGTTGGGCAAATTCGCCAAAAGAAAGGGCAGCAAGAGCCTTTGGGAGGTGTCTTCGGCACAAAGCATCAGCGAAGCCGATCTCACCGCCGCCGCACGGGCTCGATTTGAAGCACTGCCCGCAGCGCCGGAAAGCGACGACTTCGGTGTGCCGGCCGGCTACAATCAGGAACTCCGGAAGGAAGCGGAAGCTGCAAAAGCAGGTCAAGCCAATTTGGGCGACTACCGCATGTTGTTGCACGCTGCGGCCGAAGGTCGTCTCTACGGCGTGAATATGCCGAAGACGGGCGACTTCCTGCAAGTGAAAACAAACGACGGGGCCATGAGTGTCAGTGCGCAAGCTAAAAATGCCGACGACATGCGACTGACCTTGGCCGACGATGCGAACGAAAACGCGGTCTTCTACTTCGACGGCGTCCACCTGGTGAACTTCGGCACGGGCTGGACGTTGCAATGCAAGGCCGATGACAACACCGTGAGCCTGGCTACGTCGACAACTGCGCCGACGACAGTGAAATTCGGTACGACAACCGACTACAAATACACCGTGCAGTTGGCCACCGGCGAAGACAACGCGGCAACACTGTGCCTCGACAAGACGACCACAGAGCATCAAGTGGAGGGAACACAGGACGATGTGAAGCACAATACCAAAGCGCACTTGCAACTGCAGCGCGTGAAGGCCGTTTCACTCACGACCGACGCACAAGGTTACGCGGCCATCTATGCTCCCGTGGCCATGGAAGTGAAGGATGCCAAGCTCTATGCCGTGAATGGCTTCAACAATGAGAAGGCGCTGGTGGGATTGACGCCGATCGAGGGGAACACGATTCCCGCTGGCACGGCGGTTCTCCTCGCCGGCATGCCGAATGCTGCGATCACCCTCACGCCGACAACGACGACAGCCGAGCGGCCGGCCGAGAATTTGCTCACTGGCGTGGCGCTGCCCACCGCACTTGCCGACGATCAAGTGGCCTTCGCGCTCGACAATGGGACAATGGTGCGCCAAGAAAGCCGCCACCTCCGCGCTTTCCACCCCTATCTCACGGCCAACACCACAGTGACGGCACCGAACCTGCAATTCCTCATCGGTAAGGTGACGGGACTACAATGGATGGCCCCCTCGCAAAAGGAAACACCGATCTATGATTTGAACGGTCGCCGTGTGAAGGTGACGATCTCCGGCAGAATTTATCTGCAAGGCGGGGTGAAGTTCATGCAACGCTGAGACGCCGGCCGTCCCGCGGCCTACCCTGCTCCAAAAAGAAAACGCCACTCCTTCGGGGGTGGCGTTTTGCGTTACTCGATGGGCAGATGTCCTTCCCGACTTACGAGGTCGAGCCTCGCGCAGAGGTCGATTTCGAGTGCACGGCGCAAAAAAAAACAGCGTCCGCGCGAGGCGGACGCTGTAAAAGTGGCGGGATCTGAAAACCAATGCGACGGTTTTAGCTGAACCAGCGAACGAAGCAAAGATCCTGGCGCGAGGCGAGGTGCTTGTTGCGGGGATACATGCGGAAAGCGGTGCGGAACGAACCGGCAACGTCGATGGCGGCTTTGAGTTCGAAGGTGTAGAGGTTGCCTTCGTGGCCTACAACTTGGAGGGGGAACGTCTTGTAGATGACGTCCTGGCCGGTTTCTGCGTCTTGACGGAGCACAACGAGCTCGATGCCGATGGCGTCTTCCAAACCTTGCTCGTCGACCACGACACTGACGGAGAATTCCTTGTCGCTGACGAGCGAGGTGCCGTAGAGACTGTCGCTGTTTTTGACTTCAACGATGTTGATGTTGTCCCAACGCTCGATGACACGTTCCTTCCATTCGGCGATTTCGCGTGCGATGCGGTTGTTGTCGGCCGAAATGAGGGCATAACGATCGCGGAGAGGGTTGTAGAAGCGCGTGTAGTAGTCGTCGAGCTGGCGCTTCATCGTGTAGAAGGGGGCGATTTGCGCGATGGAGTTCTTCACGGTCTTCACCCATCCTTCGCTGAAACCCTTGGAGTTGCGGCTGTAATAGAGCGGGATGATCTCGTTTTCGAGCAGGCTGTAGATGTTGGCAGCGTCGAGTTTGTCCTGCTGGCCCTGGTCTTGGTAGGTGCGCTTGTCGGTAAGTGCCCAACCGGCGCCGGGACGGTAACCTTCATACCACCAACCATCGAGCACGGAGAGGTTGACCACGCCGTTCATGAGGGCCTTTTCGCCCGACGTTCCGGAGGCTTCGAGGGGACGCGTGGGGGTGTTCATCCAGATATCGACGCCGCTGACGAGACGACGTGCGAGCTCCATGTCGTAGTTGTCGAGGAAAATGATCTTACCGATGAACTCGGGACTCTGAGAGATGTCGTGTATCTTCTTGATGAGGCCTTGTCCTGCACCGTCGGCGGGGTGCGCCTTACCGGCAAAGAGGAACTGCACGGGATAGTCGGGATTGTTGACAATCTTCGAGAGGCGTTCGAGGTCGGAGAAGAGAAGATGGGCGCGCTTGTAGGTGGCGAAACGACGAGCGAAGCCGATGATGAGCGCGTTGGGGTTGATTTTGTCGAGCAAAGACATCACGCGGGCAGGATCGCCTTGGTTGCGCAACCAGTTGTCGCGGAAACGTTCGCGGATGTAGTCGATGAGTTTCTTTTTCAGCGCGACGCGGGTTTCCCAAACTTCCTTGTCACTGACCTGATAAATGTTTTCCCACAACGCGGGATTGCTCTGATCTTTGAAGAAGGTCTTGCCGAAGTACTTTTTGTGCACGGCTTTCCACTCGCTGGCGCACCATGTGGGATAGTGCACGCCGTTGGTGACGTAGCCGACGTGGCTTTCGTCGGGATTCACGTTGTAGACCTTCTCGTATTCGTCGTGCGAGAGGAGCTGATGCTCGCGATAAGATTCAGCGGGGAGGTAGCCGGGCCAAATACTCTCGAACATGCGCTGCGAAACCTTACCGTGCAACCAGCTTACGCCGTTGACTTCTTGACAAGTCTTGCAGAGGAAGGTGGACATGCAGAAGCGTTCGCCCTTGTCGTCGGGATTCTGACGGCCGAGTCCCATGAAGTCGTCCCAGCTGATACCGAGTTTGGCGGGATACTGGCCAAGGTATTTTCCGCAAAGGCCTTCGTCGAAGTAGTCGTGGCCGGCCGGGACGGGCGTGTGTACGGTGTAGAGCGAGCTGGCGCGGACCAATTCGAGGGCTTCGTCGAACTTGAGACCGCTTTCCACGAAGTCGGCGAGACGTTGCAGGTTGGCAAGTGCGGCATGTCCCTCGTTGCAGTGGTAAACATCCTTCTTGATGCCGAGCTTTTGCAGGGCGAGGATACCGCCGATACCGAGAAGATACTCTTGCTTCATGCGGTTTTCCCAGTCGCCGCCGTAGAGGGAGTGGGTGATGCTACGGTCGTATTCGGAGTTCATCTCGTTGTCAGTGTCGAGCAAATAGAGGGGAACGCGACCGACATTGACGCGCCAGATGAGCGCATGTACCGTGAAGTTGGGGAAAGGTACGTCGACTACAACTTGATTGCCGTTGGCATCCAGCACACGCTCGATGGGCATGCGGTCGAAGTCCTGCGCTTCGTAGTTGGCAATCTGTTGCCCGTCCATAGAAAGGGTTTGGCTGAAGTAGCCATAGCGGTAAAGGAAACCGACAGCGCACATATCTACATTGGAGTCGGAGGCTTCCTTGACATAGTCGCCGGCCAAAACGCCAAGATCTTGACATTGTGGTTCATGCCGTATTCCATGCAGAGGTAGGCTACGGAAGCGCGCTGGGCGTTGGGCTTCTCGTCCATGTAGGCACGGAAAGTCTTGTAAACAGCATCCATTCTACCGATGACTTCGGGATCGGCTGCGAGTTCTTGGAGCTGCTTGTAGGGGATTTGGTTGAGCAGTTCAACGGGATTTTGATCTACTTCTTCCCAAATCTTGGCATCCAAGCTGCGGAACAAGTCCAGAGCTTCTTGGTTCCAGCAGAACCAAAGATTGTGGGCCAGCTCATCGAGTGGCTTCAGTTCGGCGGGAATATGGCTTTTTACTGTGACCGTCTTCCACGCCGGCTGGTTGGCGTTCGTGATTCTAACGTTCATGGGTGGGTATGTTTTATTGTTTCGTTCAAAGATTGGATGTTTTCCCGCTGCCATCGGAGTCAAATCGCGGCGCGGCGATTTGAACGGGGGACTTAGCTTATGGAAAACATGCAGAGAGTTACCGGAAACATTCAGTTTCGGTGGCGAAGCGCGAAATCATAGGCTTCATAATAGTAGCGAATGAAATGCTTCCACTGGGCTTTTTCGGCAAATTGCTCAGCGCGGTGACGAAGTGTGGCGTGCGTCTGCTCGTTCATCTCGAGATAGTTACGCACATCGGCGCAGATGGCTTCTGCACACTCGAAGTAATTGTTGTCGTCGCGATGCAATACGCTGACTCCGTCGGACAAACGGCCGGCATGTCCCAATTCAGCATTCACCCATTGGCCGAAACCGCTAAGATCGGTGGTGATACAGGGAATTTTGAAGGCGACACTTTCTAAAGGCGTGTAGCCCCAAGGCTCATAATACGAAGGATAAAGCGTAAGATCGTTGGCGGTGAGGACATCGTAGTAGTGTTGATCAAAAATACCGTCGGTGCCGTCGAGATAACAGGGGACGAGTATCACCTTGACGGGATTTTCGGGACGGTTGTCCAGGCCGAGGTCTTTGATCAAGCAGAGAATCCGATCTTCATTGAGGTTATGAAGGTCGTGAGTGATCATAGGTGTGGGCAAAGGCGTGGTGTAGGCGTGACTGCGCAGGGCTTTTTCATCGGCCAAACGCGCACGCAAATCTTCACGAGGGCCGAGTAACCAACAGGGTACCTCAATAAGGGAGAGCACTTTGCGCTGACTTCCGCGCAACTGTTCGTTGAGTCGACGCATTGATTCGAGATAGACATCGAAACCCTTGCAACGGAAATCGTTGCGTCCCGATGTCGAGATGATCATCGTGTCGTCTGCATACGTTTCTCCCGTGAGTGCTTCGGCAATGTCGAAGATGCGGCGACGTGCAGCCGCACGTTTCTTCTCAAACTCCGCACCTTTCGGCACAAAATCGAGTTCAAATCCGTTGGGGAGGACAACATCTGCCGGTTTGTCGAGCAGTTGTGCACATTCAGCATCCGTGAATTCAGAGACCGTTGTGAAGCAATCGCAACGATGTGCGCTTTGTTTCTCGATGCTGTGCTTGGCTTCCATCGAAAGCTCGGCCGCCATTTGGTCGCCGTTGTAGCCTTTGAAGTAAGCATAGAGCAGTTTGTTGTTGCCGGCGATACTTCTTCCGATACTTGTGGCGTGGGTGGTGAAAATCGTCCGCACTTCCGGGCACTCGTGCTGCAAGAAGAGCATGCCTAGTCCCGACATCCACTCATGGGCCTGGTAGATGATCTTGCGGCCTGCGAAGCAGTGCTTGCACAGTGCCGCGGCAAAGCGTCCCGCTGCGTAGGAAAACATGGAAGCTTCGTCGTAGTCGCCGTAAGCATGCAGCGAATCAACACGAAACAGTTCCCAAGCCCGGCCATAAATCTCATTTTTCTGCGCGAAGAAAGGCTGGAAATCAACCAAAACAGCAATTGGATTTCCGGGAACTTCCCACCGGCCGATGCGCACTGGCACACCTTCTTCAAGAGCGGCCTTTTTCCACTCGGGATATAGCTTTTTATCTTCTGTGAATAGCGGATTCTCGTGTTCACCCCAGACGTCGGGGCCGATAAAGATCAGGTGATC
>ERZ772978.560-NODE-560-length-14175-cov-34.2092_pt1 | contig 14175 bp, 4 predicted proteins | sample MGYA00511675_ERZ772978 | MGnify/ENA primary metagenome ERZ772978 (study PRJEB29015, sample SAMEA2738092) | human oral metagenome | biome: human oral; feature: human-associated habitat; material: saliva | place: China | collected 2156 ... | reverse complement strand
TATCCCAGCATTTTTGATAGATGTTCAATAGATGGTTTTACAGTAACAACCGAACCTGAAAAGAAGCTGAATCCGAGCACAAATGAAAAACGTGCAAAAGAAAAGGGTCGAATGTGTCCACAATTTGATGCATATAGAGGTAATAAACGCTTCACAAGCCATTTTGAGGTGTATCCTAGTTCACATCTAGTGTGTTCAAGTTCATCTAGAATCCACCAGAAAAACACACCAGCCTCCCCCAACACTGTGGGAGCCAAGCAAAGGAGCACCGTGCAACACACCGCCTCCCCAAACCCCCGCGGCCGGTCGCACCGACGCCGAATCGGCAGCGGGCTACTCACCCTCAGCATGGCGCTGAGCCCCCTCGCAGCACTGGGCACCACCGCCCACGCCGCAGAAGACCCCGACGCCGTCAAGCAGGTACTCAGCGAAAGCATGAAGAACGCCAGCGGCACCGTCACCGCCTTCGTCCGCTTCAAGGGTAAGGGCGCATTCGAGCAGACCCAGCCCGCAGGCGTACTCGCTGGCACGCAGGCACCCGTCAACCGCAGCTCGCAGGTGCAGGCCATCGCCGCCCAGGTGCAAAGCCAGGCACAGCAGGTCAGCAGCCAGTCCGGCGCGCAGGTCCTCTACACCACCCACAACGCAGTACGCGGCGTGGCAGTGCGCGGTGACGCCGAGTCCATCAAGGCACTCGCCAACCGCTCCGACGTAGAGAAAATCTCGCCCATCCTGCCCAAGTACCGCCAGAACGCGGGCGCCGCCATCGACGCAGGCTCCCTCGCCACCTGGACCGGCACCACCAACCCCGCCGGTGCAGGCGGATACACCGGCAAGGGCGTGAAGATCGCCGTCATCGACTCCGGCATCGACTACACCCACACCGACTTCGGCGGTAGCGGCAAGTTCGAAGACTACGAGAAGGCATCCAAGCTCACCGAGCTGCCCTCCGCAGACTCCGGACTCATCAACCGCACCAAGGTTGCTGGCGGCTACGACCTCGTTGGTGACGCCTACGACGGCACCAACACCGCAACCCCCGACGGCAACCCGCTCGACTGCACCACCGGCGGCCACGGCACCCACGTGGCGGGCACCGCGGCAGGCTACGGCGTGAACGCCGACGGCAGCACCTTCACCGGCAACTACTCCAAGCTCACCGCAGAGCAGCTCAAGACCATGAAGATCGGCCCCGGCGTTGCCCCCGAGGCTGAAATCTACGCCTTCCGCGTCTTCGGTTGCAGCGGCAGCACCAACGTCGTCATTGAGGCGCTCGACCGCACCCTTGACCCCAACGGTGACGGCGACTTCTCCGACCGCGCGAACGTGGTCAACATGTCCCTCGGCGGCGAATTCTCCCCGCAGGACGACCCCGAAGCCTACGCCGTTGACGCGCTCACCCGCGCCGGTGTGCTCTCCGTAATCTCCGCGGGTAACGCCAACGACTACAGCCTGCGCGGCGACACCTACTCCAACTCCGGTCACCCCGCCACCGCATCCAGCGCAATCACCGTGGCTAACGCCTACGGCTCTACCCGCGCCGTCGATGCTGCAGAGCTGACCGACCCCGCCACCGGCACCACCCGCAAGGTACGCGGCGACTACAGCGTCTCCTACCCCTGGGCACAGACGGGTAGCAAGGAATTCACCGGTGAAGTCACCGCAATCTCCGAGAACAACCGCTACGCTTGCAACGCCCTCAGCACCGACGAAGCGGCAGCTGTAAAGGGTAAGTGGGTTCTCATCGACTGGGCTAAAGATGACGGTGAACTCGCCTGCGGCTCCAAGGTGCGCTTCGACAACCTGGAGGCGGCAGGCGCCAAGGGCGTACTGCTTGCAGGCAATGACGAAGAGCCCGGCCTGGGCATCGCGGGTAACGATACCCTGCCCGGTTTCCGCCTGGCAGCATCCGCCGCTAAGGACCTGCGTGCACAGATCACCGCAGCAGAAGCGGCAGGTAAGCCCCTGACCGTGCGCCTCGGCAACGACCTGAAGTCCTCCCTGCGCGTGGACACCGACAAGCTGGATCAGCTGAACCCCATGAGTGCCCGCGGCTTCCACGGCAGCTACGGCTACACCAAGCCCGACATTGCGGCACCCGGCTCGTACATCACCTCCGCGGCGGTGGCGACCGGTAGCAACTCCGTGACCTTCAGCGGCACCTCCATGGCGGCACCCTACGTGACCGGCTCCGCCGCCCTGGTCATGCAGAGCCACCCGACCTACACCCCCGCACAGGTCAAGTCCGCCCTCATGAACACCGCAACCCACGATGTGCGCACCGAATCCGGTGCCGCATACGCGGTGGATCGCGTGGGTGCTGGACGAGTCGACACCCTCGCTGCCGTGCAGTCGAAGTCCCTCGTCTACAACGCTGACAAGAGCGGTACCGTGTCCCTGAGCTTCGGTGTGCTCGAGTACGCACCAGATGCTGGCGTTCAGACCCTCACCCGCGAGGTGACGGTCGAGAACACCGACTCCGTGGCACACACCTACGCCCTGTCCTACGCTGAAAGCACTAATATTCCCGGCGTGGAATACTCCTTCCCCTCCGCGGTCACCCTCGCACCCGGTGAGACGAAGAAGTTCGAACTGAGCGTGCGCATCGACCCGTCCAAGCTGGAGAAGACCCGCGACGCGGCAATGGACGCAACCCAGAACGCAACTGACTACTACACCGGCAACGAAACCGTTCCCGCACAGTACCGTCAGTACATTGCGAGCGCATCCGGCCGACTCGTCCTCACCGAAGACGGCACCAAGGCACTGCGCCTGCCCGTTCACGTGGCTCCCAAGCCCGTGAGCACCATGCACGCTGCCGAAGACACCGTCACCTTCACCCAGAAGCCCTCCAGCGACGAGGCGCAGAAGGCAGACACCGGCTGGACCAAGTCCCAGATTTCGCTGCGCGGCACCGAGGTCAACCAGGGCGGCTACCGCTCCCTGCTTGGCGCTTTCGAGTACGGTGCGAGCGTGGACCGTGTGGCTCCCACCTCGCTGTCGCTGAACAGCAACGTTAAGGCGAACCTGCAGTACGTTGGTGCTTCCTCGGATGCGCCCGCGCTGAAGGCAGCCGGCGGCAACGCCGATGACGGCACCCTGCGCTTCGGTATCTCCACCTGGGCGAACTGGGATGTTGTCTCCTACGAGAACACCTTCACCGTAGAAATCGACACCGACGGCAACAACCGCGCCGACTACAAGCTGGTCACCGACCGCGCTAAGGGCCTGGACTACCCGCTGGTTCGCCTCTACGGCTACAAGAACGGCAACCTCGTTGAGCTCGCCTACTACCCGCTCAACGGCGCCTGGGGTGATGTGGACACCAACATGATGGACACCAACACCCTCATCATGAGTGCACCCCTCAAGGACCTGGGCCTGACCAGCGCAAACAACCCGGACATCCAGTACCGAGTCAGCGCAACCACCCAGTACGAGTGGGGTAACGTCAGCGAAACCGGCTGGATCAAGTACCGCCCCTTCAGCCCCAAGCTGTGGTTCAGCGGCGACTCCTCCGCCGTGGCTGGCCTCCACCCGGATGCCTCCACCACCACCCTGATGGCGCACCGCTCCGCTGACGCGATCCCCGCGCTCGGCGAATCCGGCGCACCCGCTAAGGCGCTGCTGCTGCACATGCACAACGGCACCGGCGACCTCTCCGGCACCAACGGTGCTAAGGGCAACCGCGCCGAGGTGCTGAACATCAAGGAACAGCAGACCGAGTACATCACTCCGTCCCGCTTCACCGATGTGAAGAACACCGACCAGTTCTACACCGAGATTTCTTGGTTGGCTCAGCGCGGCATCACCACCGGCTACCCGGACGGCACCTACCGCCCGCTGGAGTCCGTGGAACGTGGCGCAATGGCGGCGTTCTTCTACCGCATGCAGGGTTCCCCGCAGTTCACTGCCCCCTCCACTCCGAGCTTCAAGGACGTGCCCACCACGCACCCCTTCTACAAGGAGATTGAGTGGATGAAGGCTCAGGGCATCACCACCGGCTACTCGGACGGCACGTTCCGCCCCTCCGCACCGGTGAACCGTGACGCCATGGCTGCGTTCTTCTACCGTGCGGCGGGTTCCCCGCGCGTGGATCTGCCCGCGACCAGCCACTTCAGTGACGTGTCTACCGATAACCAGTTCTACCGTGAAATCACGTGGCTGGCTTCGAAGGGCATCAGCACCGGCTGGCCGGACGGCACCTACCGCCCGGTGACCCCCATTGCCCGCGACGCAATGGCGGCGTTCATCTACCGCTACACCGAGAAGGTCGCTAACCAGGCCGGCCGCTAGACGGTAGCTAACCGGTAGCGAACGGTTCGGGTCCCCTCCCACCTCCTGCATGGGGTGGGAGGAGTACCCGGAACCGGCAGGGTCCGGGGCCTGAAAATCCCGGAACCTCTCAAGTTTTGGTGGCGGTTTCACCGGCGGATGCACTCACTCGTCGTCTGCCGGTGGGGCCGCCTCCGCGTATCACCGATACACAACCACAGAGCACACAGCACTATCGAAAAATAGAAAATCCGAAGGAGGATTCCATGACAACGCCTCATGCGCCACGCCGCAGAATGAAGGCTGTCGGTGCGACCGGTTTGAGTGCGGCTCTTGCCCTTACTCTCGGCGTTCCCGCCACTTTCTCTGCAGCTCACGCTCAGAGCCCCCAGCAGGTCGAAGGAAGCACTGCGAGCGCATCCGATAACGCTGCCTCGCGTATCAGCCCGGGCCTGCAGAAGGCTGAAGGCCAAATCACCGTGTATGTGCAGTTCAAGGGCAAGGGCGCGTATGAGCAGACCCAGTCCGCGGCTGTTCTGGCACGTAAGGAGGCGCCGGCGAACCGTCAGGCGCAGGTGCAGGCTATTGCAGCCCAGGTGCAGTCGCAGGCTCAGTCTGTGGCGGCTGCTTCTGGCGCGAAGCTGATGTACACCACGCATAATGCGATGCGTGGTGCGGCGATTACTGGTGATGCTGCGCAGATTCGTGCGTTGGCGGAGCGCCCGGATGTGGAGCGTATTTCGCCGATTATCGCGAAGGAGCGCATGAACTCCGGTAGCGAGATTGATACGAAGACTCTTGCTACGTGGACTCGTGAGAATACGGGGTACACGGGTAAGGGCGTGAAGATTGCGATTGTTGACTCCGGTGTTGACTACACGCACGCTGATTTTGGTGGCCCGGGTACGGTGGATTCGTACCTGAAGGCTAAGGCGATGACGGAGCTTCCGTCCGCTGATTCGGGTCTGATTGATCGTAATAAGTTCATTGGCGGCATTGACCTGGTCGGTGATGACTACAATGCGTCGGTACCTGAGAAGTCGACTCCGCAGCCGGATAATAACCCGCTGGACTGCCGCCCGGATGGTTTCGGTTCTGGCGGTCACGGCACGCACGTGGCGGGTACTGCCGCCGGTTATGGTGTGACGGCGAACGGTACGACTTACCGTGGCGATTACAAGAACCTGACGGAGGAGCAGCTGAAGGGCATGTCCATTGGCCCCGGTACTGCTCCTGATGCTCAGATTTTGGCGATTCGTGTGTTCGGCTGCTACGGCAATTCGAGTGTTGTGATGAAGGCGCTCGATACCGTGATGGACCCGAATGGTGACGGTGATTTCTCTGACCGCGCCGACATTGTGAACCTGTCGCTCGGTGGCGAGTTCGCCCCGGCTGACGACCCTGAGTCGTACATGATTAATACGATGGCGCGCCAGGGTGTGTTCACTGTCGCCGCTGCCGGTAACGCCAATAACTACAACGGTGTGGGTGACACCTACTCTGATTCGGGTAGCCCCGCGAATGCGGCTGCCGCACTGTCGGTGGCGAATGCCTACGGCTCCACTCAGCCGATTGACCGTGTCCGCGTGAGCACGAAGACTGGTTTGGAGTGGTTGCAGGGTGATTATTCGGTGAACTTCGATTATTCGAAGGCTACCGCTGATCAGCTGCGCGGCGAGGTTGTTGCCGCGCCGAAGCGTAACCGTTACGCTTGCGAGGCTTTCACCGCTGAAGAGGCGAAGGCTTTGAAGGGTAAGTGGGTTTACTTCGAGTGGGATCAGGACGATTTGACGTTCCCGTGCGGTTCGAAGACGCGTTTCGATAACGTTCAGGCTGCCGGCGGTGTTGGTGTGGTGATGGCTGGTAAGGCTGAGCGCTACACCATCGGCATTGGCGGTAATGCGACCATTCCGGGTCTGCGTCTGACTGCTTCTTCGACGAAGGACCTGGAGAAGGCTCTGGCTGCCGGTCCGGTGACCGTTGAGATGAACCTGGACTACAAGGCTTCGGGCCGTAGCTCCCACTCGCACGCTTTTGATCTGAATTCTTCGAGTGCCCGCGGTCAGCACGGTTCTGATGGCTTCATTAAGCCTGACCTTGCGGCGCCGGGTACTGAGATTGTGTCTGCCGCTGTGGGTATGGGTAATAAGGGTGTGTCCTTCACCGGCACCTCCATGGCAACCCCGCATGTTGCCGGTATTGCCGCCCTGGTGATGCAGGCGCATCAAGATTACAACCCGCAGATGATTAAGGCTGCGCTGATGAACGGCGCATCCACCCCGATCAAGAATGAGCAGGGTGCGCAGTACGCGGTGGATCGTGTGGGTACGGGTATGGTGAATGCTCGCGCCGCCGTGGACGCGAAGGTTATCGCGTACGATGCGAAGACCCCCGAGCGTGTTTCGACCGCGTTTGGTGTGCTGGAGTACACCCCCGATTCGGGTATTCAGACTGTTCAGCGTGAAATCGTTCTGGACAACACCGATTCGCAGGCTCACACCTACACTCTGAACTACGAGGCAAGCACGACCATCCCGGGTGTGGAGTACTCCTACCCGCAGCAGGTAAGCGTGGGTGCCGGTGAGCGTAAGAACGTGACCGTGACCGTGCGTATTGACCCGTCCAAGCTGGAGAAGACCATGGACCCGGCGATGAGCGCCGACCAGGTTGCTCAGGACTGGACGACCGGTAAGACTCTGGCTGCCGGTAAGCGCCAGTACATTGCGAGCGCTTCGGGTCGCCTGATTTTCTCTGAGAATGGTCGCGAGGCGATCCGCCAGTCGATTCACGTGGCGCCGAAGCCCGTCTCGAAGATGCGTGTGGATGCGTCCCGCATTGATTACAAGGGTATTGCCGACAAGGAGTCCACGGTGACTCTGCGCGGTACGACCCTGAACCAGGGCGGTTACCGTTCGCTGCTGGGTGCGTTTGAGCTGGGTGCGGTCAGTGACCGTATTCCGTCCGGTCAGCTGAAGCTGCCGTCGAACCAGTCTGTTGATCTGCAGTATGTGGGTGCTTCCTCGGATGCTCCGGCGTTGAAGGCTGCCGGCAAGAACCCGAACGATGGTTCTCTGTTCTTCGGTATTTCGACCTGGGGCACCTGGGACAGCATGCACTGGGGCCGTCAGGTACAGGTGCAGATCGATACGAACAACGACTCCGCCGCAGATTACGTTCTGGAAGTGACCCGCGAGAAGGGTCTGGACTACCCGCTGGTGAAGGTCTGGTCCATCTCCGGTAACGCATCCACCGTGGTGGCTCGCTACCCGCTGAACAACGCCTGGGGCGACACCGACACCAACATCATGGACACCAACACCATGATTCTGGGTGTGCCGCTGAAGGACCTGGGCCTGACCGCTGAGAAGGCTCAGACCATCAAGTACACGGTGCAGACCGACACCTGGTACAACGATGGCAACCCCTACGTGGACACCACCTCGGCTATCGAGTACTCCCCCTTCAACCCCGGTGTTTGGTTCACCGGTGAGGAGTCGGGCGTGCCCGGCCTGTTCGTGGACCGTGACGGCGGTCAGCTGACCGTTCACCGCAAGAACAACAACAAGGAGCGTCAGGCTCTGTTCCTGCACATGCACAACGCGACCGGTGACCTGAGCGGCCGTAAGACCGCTAACGGTGTTGCCGCTGGCGACCGTGCGCAGGTCGTGAAGGTGGCTCGCACCATCCACGATGCACGCTTCACCGACGTTCCGGCGGATAACCAGTTCTACCGTGAAATCACGTGGATCGCTGCCCGTCAGATTGACCGCGGCTACCAGGACGGCACCTTCCGCCCGCTGAACAACATGGACCGCGCAACCATGGCTGCGTACTTCTACCGCATGAGCGGCTCGCCGCAGTACACCGCACCGTCCACCCCGAGCTTCTCGGATGTTCCGCTCAACCACCCCTACTACAAGGAGATTGAGTGGATGAAGGCTCAGGGCATCACGACCGGCTGGCCCGATGGTACGTACCGCCCGGAGGGTTCGGTGAACCGTGACGCGATGGCTGCGTTCTTCTACCGTTACGCAGGTTCGCCCGAGTACACTGCCCCCGCGCAGGCTCGTTTCACGGACGTTCCGACCGACAAGCAGTTCTACCGCGAGATCTCGTGGCTGGCTGAGCAGGGCGTGACCACCGGCTGGCCCGATGGTTCGTTCCGCCCCGTGGAGCCGGTGCACCGCGACGCTATGGCGGCGTTCGTGTACCGCTACAGCACGGGTGTGCTGAAGGAAAGCCCTGAAATCTAGAGGCACAGGATCTAAAAACCCTGAAATCTAGGGTTTGTAAGGTTCTACCGCTGTAGGTGCTACCTCAGCAGGTTCTACCGAGGGAGCCGTACCGTTGCAGTTTATCTGCGGCGGTGCGGCTCCCTTTTTTCTGTGGTCGGGTGCTTTCTATTTACGCGTAATGTTCCGTAATACGATTCTGACTAGGTTATATAAAGAATCGTTGAGACAATAAGTGAAGGTTTCTTCACCATCGGCATGAACCTTGACGTTCACGCCGCATGGGCACACTGGAGGCGCATTGGAAACACAGTGCAGACGCACCGTAGCACTCTCGGTGCAGAACCCTTGCCGTACAGCTCTCCGAGCAGAACTCTCGGCACAGAACCTCGGTGCAGAAACCGCTAAGAAACACACCATCACTAAATAAGGAGCATTCAGTGGCAACCTTCCCTGAAGCTACCCCCGCGCGAGCCGCCCGGCACACACAGCCGGGTCGCCTCAAGCAGCTGGCACGCAGCTGCGGCGCACTCACCCTGGGGCTCACCCTCGGGCTGACCGCCCTGCCGTTCGGTACCGCCGCCTACGCGGCACCGGGCGTAGTACGCGGCGCAGACCGGGACGCACCCCACCAGAACACCGGCACCGGCGAGAACAACAACGAAGTTCTCTCCCCCAGCCTGGACGGCGCCACCGGCGAACGCGCCGTGTTCGTCCGATTCAAGGGTCAAGGTGCGTACGCCCAGACCCAGCCGGACGCTGTCCGCTCCCGCGCGCAGGCACCCGTCAACGCGCAAGCACAGGTGCAGGCAATCCGCGCCAGCGTGCAGCAGCAGGGCGCCTCCGCGGCGAAGGAATCCGGCGCGCAGGTCCTGTACACCACCCACAACACGATGCGCGGCGTGGCGCTCTACGGTAACGTCGAGCAGATTCGTGCGCTCGCGAACCGCGACGATGTGGAACGCATCAGCATCATTGAGGACATGGCACCGCAGAACAGCGGCACCCTCCTCGATACCGACACGCTCTCCGTGTGGGCGAAGAGCCCGGCGAACCCCGCCTCCACCGGCTACACCGGCAAGGGCGTGAAGATTGTCGTGCTCGATACCGGTATCGACTACACTCACGCCGATTTGGGTGGCCCCGGCACGCAGGAAGCCTTCGAGAAGGCGAAGGCATCCGACACGATTCCCGAGGGCAGCTACGATCCGAAGAAGTTCCTCGGCGGCTACGACCTGGTCGGTGACGACTACAACTCCGCCAAGAAGGAAACCTCCACGCCCCACCCGGATAACAACCCGCTCGACTGCGGCGGCCACGGCAGCCACGTTGCCGGTACCGCGGCGGGCTACGGCGTGAACGCGGACGGCTCGACCTTCCACGGCGACTACTCCAAGCTCACCGAAGAGCAGCTCAAGGACATGAAAATCGGCCCCGGCTCCGCACCGGACGCCCAGCTGATTGGCCTGCGCATCTTCGGTTGTAAGGGCACCACCGCGTTCGTCCCCAAGGGTCTGGACCGTGTGCTCGACCCCAACGATGACGGCGACTTCTCAGACCGCGCCGACATCGCGAACCTGTCGCTCGGCAACGAGTTCGGCGTGTTCGACGAGACCGTGAACTACGCGGTCGGCTCCCTCTACCGAGAGGGCATCCTCTCCGTGGTTGCGGCGGGTAACGCCAACAACTACAACGCCGTGGGCGACACCTACTCCAACTCGGGCGGCCCCGGCACCAGCGCCTACGGCCTGACCGTGGCGAACTCCATCGGCTCAACCCAGCTGGTGGACCGCGTGAAGATTCTCGCCCCCGCAAACGAGGCAGACACCTACGGCGACTACTCGGTGAGCTTCGACTACTCGAAGGCGACCGAGGAGCAGCTGCGCGGTACCGTGGTGCGTGCCGCCTCCCGCAACCGCTACGCCTGCGAGGCATTCACCGAAGAGGAAGCCGCAGCGCTGAAGGGCAAGTGGGCTCTCATCGACTGGGCGGACGCTGACGGCAGCGCACCCTGCGGTTCGAAGGTGCGCTTCGACAACCTGCAGGCGGCGGGCGCGACCGGCGTGGTGCTCACCTCGAACACTGAGGTCGGTGACACCGCTATCGGCGGTAACTCCTCCATTCCGGGCGTGCGCCTGGCAAAGAGCCAGGTGGAGCGCCTTTCCGCGCAGATTGATTCGGGTGAGCTGACCCTGCAGCTCGGCGAGAACCTGCGTGACTCGATCCGCGTGCCCAACGGCAAGCTGGATCAGGCGAACACCTCCACCGCGCGTGGCCTGCACGGTTCGCACGGCATCACCAAGCCGGACGTTGCGGCACCGGGCACGAACATTTCCTCTATCGAGGTTGGTAGCGGCACCGGTTCGAGCGTGAAGACCGGTACGTCCATGTCCACGCCGTTTGTTGCCGGTGTTGCGGCGCTGATCATGCAGGCGCACCCGGAGTACGGTCCGCGCATGATTAAGACCGCTATCATGAACACCGCCGACCATCACATGCAGGATGCCTGGGGCAACCCCTATGCGGTGGACCGTGTGGGTACCGGCCGCATTAACACGCGTGCGGCGGTGGCTGACCGCGTCATGCTGTTCAACGCGGCACGCCCCGAACAGGTTTCGGACACTTTCGGCGTGCTCGAGTACACCCCGAACGCCGGTGTGCAGACCCTGCAGCACCGCGTGAGCGTCGAGAACACCGACTCGGTGGCGCACACCTACACCCTGAACTATGAGGGCAGCACGAGCATCCCGGGTGTGGAGTTCTCCTACCCGCAGTCCGTGTCTGTGGGTGCCGGTCAGAAGGCAACGTTCACCGTGACCGTGCGCATTGACCCGTCGAAGCTGGAAAAGACCCGCGACCCGTCCATGTACCCGAACCAGGATTCGGTGAACTACTCGACCGGTGCGGTGACCATTTCGGGTGCCCGCCAGTACATTGCGAGCGCTTCGGGCCGCCTGATCCTGACCGATGCTGACTCTTCGGCTACGGTGAAGACCCTGCGCATGCCGCTGCATGTGGCACCGAAGCCTGTCTCCGCGATGCGTGTGGCTGGCTCCGATATCGCCTTCGATGCGGAGGGTTCCGGCGCGACCGAGCAGACCCTGACCCTGCAGGGTACCGCGGTGGATCAGGGCGGTTACCGCTCCCTGCTGGGTGCCTTTGAGCTGGGCGCTTCGAGCCCGCGCATCCCGACCGCGAAGCTGGGTGTGGGTTCGGATTCCCGCATGGACCTGCAGTACGTGGGTGCCGCCTCGAACGTTGCGGCGTTGAAGGCTGCCGGTGCGGACACCTCCGAGGCGCGCCTGTCCTTCGGTATTTCCACCTGGGGTAACTGGCAGGAGGTGACCCCGCGCGGCACCTACTACGTGTTCGTTGACACCAACAAGGACGGCACGAGCGACTACCGCCTGCAGACGGTGCGTGAGAAGGGCCTGGACTACCCGCTGGTGAAGGTTTCTAAGCGCAGCAACGGCAAGTGGGTGGCAATTGAGAACGCCCTGTACCCGCTGAACGGCACCTGGGGTGATACGGACACCAACATCATGGATTCGAACACCCTGGTGATGACTGTTCCGCTGAGCGTTCTGGGTCTGGACCCGAACGCCGAATCCACCGAGATTTCGTACTCGGTGACCACTTCTAGTGCGTTCTCCGCTACGACCGTGGTTGATACGACTGATTCGGTGGTGTTCAACTATGCGACGCCGAAGCTGTGGTTCAGCGGCGATTCGGCGGGCGTGCCGAACCTGTTCGTGGATGCACCGGAGACTCAGCTGGTGGCGCACCGTAACGGCGACGCGAAGAACGTTTCTGCGCTGTTCCTGCACATGCACAATGCGACCGGCGACCTGTCCGGCGTGAACGGTGCTGCGGGTGAGCGTGCACAGGTTCTGCGTGTCTCTTCGAACTCTGAGGCTACCGCCGCGAGCGCACACTTCAAGGATGTTCCGGCGGATTACCCGTTCGTGAACGACATTAACTGGCTGGCTCAGCGTCGTATTACGACCGGCTACCCGGACGGCACGTTCCGCCCGAACGGTTCGGTGGAGCGCGGCGCTATGGCGGCGTTCTTCTACCGTATGGCGGGTTCGCCGCAGTTCACTGCACCGTCCACTCCGAGCTTTAAGGATGTGCCGCGTGACCACCCGTTCTATAAGGAGATTGAGTGGATGCGCGCTCGCGGTATTACGACCGGCTGGTCGGATGGTACGTTCCGCCCGAATGCTGCGGTGAACCGTGACGCTATGGCGGCGTTCTTCTACCGTTTTGCGGGTTCGCCGGCGTATTCGGCTCCTGTGGCGTCGCCGTTTAGTGACGTGTCGACCGGTAGCCAGTTCTACCGTGAGATTTCGTGGCTGGCTGATCAGCGTATTACGACGGGTTGGGCTGATGGTTCGTTCCGTCCGGTTCAGCCGATTGAGCGTGGCGCGATGGCGGCGTTCTTGCACCGCTATAACGTGCGTGTGCTGAATAACCGCTAGTCGAAGCGTTATATTTGAGCGCTAAATACCCCCGGTGGATGCTGTACGCATCTGCCGGGGGTATTTACTTGCCTCACTCTGCCCGTATCTAATATGCATGTGCCAGCTACTACTCACCTTACCCAGGCCATTCAAGTACCCTAAAACAGGCATCAATACACCTAAACCCACCAACCATTTTAGGTGAGAATAATCACATTTTGAGGCAGTTTAATCACACCTGCCAAAACACTCAAGACCCGCGCAGAGCCGACCCGTACGCGCTCTAAACACTCCTTAAGCCAGACCTGTACCGCCCTAGGACTACACCAAATACCTAATTCCAGGTGGCGATCGTAATTTGCCATCACGTATACTAGAGTGTATGGCCGAATACTAAACATAGAAAAGGTCAGGACCCCACCATAATCGCCAAAATCATAGTGGAGTCCCAAATATATATTTTATTAACTTCTAGCCCTGAAGTCCGGGGGTACTTCTTTCAAACCATTGCACCTCAGACAATGGGCTACATTACAGGAAAGCTAAACTATGCCACCTGAAGTAGAAAATTTTATTGAACTACTAAAACATATCGCAGACGTGCTCAGCGACACCCAAAAGCTCTTCGAGAGTGTTAAGTGGATTCTGCTCTTACTTCTGCCGTTTCTGAAGCAACTTTGGAAGATATTTCTATCGCTTCTGAATCGACTTTGGGGTAGCTTCTACGTTCGGTGGGTTATTCTACCCAAGTTCGCTCCACAGTCTTTTCCCAAGACTGTGCTCGTGTACCGGATTGCCACTTGGCTCTCCGTGAGCTACGCAGCATATCGCTTCGTCCGTACGATCATTCTCCTTGTTAGCTTGCTTTTTTAGGCGGTCTATCACCTATATTCCATAGGTTATATATCTGTTATAACACAACCTATGGATTCAATAGTCCCATAGATTGACCTGCGGTGCAAGCCTTACCTGTGTGCGGTTAACCGCACACAGGTCTTTTACAAGAGTACTGCCCCTCGGATGCAATTACGGGACATCTGGCTATCAAGCTGGATGCCCCGCATCAACCATCCTCGCGTTCGAAAGCCTCGGCTTCAAATGCCCGTCAACCGGTAACCCAGACCCTCATTCAGATTGTAATTCTGGGCGCGATGGCGGCGTTCTTGCACCGCTATAACGTGCGTGTGCTGAATAACCGCTAGTCG
>ERZ772978.559-NODE-559-length-14187-cov-3.17818_pt1 | contig 14187 bp, 19 predicted proteins | sample MGYA00511675_ERZ772978 | MGnify/ENA primary metagenome ERZ772978 (study PRJEB29015, sample SAMEA2738092) | human oral metagenome | biome: human oral; feature: human-associated habitat; material: saliva | place: China | collected 2156 ... | reverse complement strand
GTCTCGTTGTCCTTCGCGTCGTACGCGGCCTGGCAGATGCCTGTGACGGCACCCGCGACAACCGCAGCAACAGCGATCTTGACGAGCTTCTTGTTCATGGTATTTCCTTTCAATAGTGGGGTCTCCATTATAAGCTTTGTCGAGCTCGCGATGAAGACCCCACTGTCGAATGTCAGGCGGCTCGGAAGAGCTCTTCGTCGCCGTACTTTCGGATCTGATCCAGGGCATCCTCGGCCAACTTGTCATAATATCGCTGGTCGATTCGCGCCCCAGTCAGAAGAGCGTCCCCTGAATCCATCCAGAGGTATCCTTTGGTGCCCGCGACTGCTCCGTAGGATATGACGTCTTGGCCGTCAGAGTCTTTTCTACGCGTTTCGCGTAGAAGTCTTCCGCCTCCTTCGACGACCGGAACGAACGTTCCCACACGACCAACGAATTTGAGATCCTCCGGCACGATGTCGTCACTATCGGGTGCGAGATACATCCGGCTTGTGACTGACTTGGCCTGGATATAGTCGTTGAACTCGATGGGTTCTCTGGTGAACAGCTTCTTGTAGACATAGGGCTCCTGGAATTGCTTGCCGGTTGCGTGCCATCCCGATTCGTCATGCGCGATGTACACCGCATCGTTCACGAGGCACATGCGATCGTATGTCGCCTCATGCTCGAAATCGTACCCGTACTTCTTGCCGAAATCCATGACGAACTGGATGTCTTCGGGAGTTGCGTTGGGAATCTTGATCGAATCGGTTTTGATATGCGCGACCGTCAATCCTCGTTCCTGCACAGCCTCCTTCAGATCGACCATGAACAGGGCCCCGCGTTTCGCGACGATGTTGTCGACGTTACGGGGGTCCCGAAAGGGATTGTCGAACTTGGCAGCCGTGAGTCCGTATACGCTGTTGATGGCGATCTTGAGGGCATAGGCGAGGGCTGAGAGCTCTTCTTTCGATCCCAGGTACGGACCAAGAGCACCCCCAAGAAGACTAGCAGCGGATGCCGTATCGCCATGTTTGACGGCGATCCTAGCCATCTTGATCTCCGAAAAGCGCGACGTGTACTCGCCGAACAGATTGAGTTGCTCAATGGACGTAGGATGTAGTGATGCAACATCCAGAAGAGCAACATCATGATGAATACCAGGCTCAGCATAGACGTAACCTCCTTCGCCGACTTCCACGCCCTTGTATGTGGACTTGCCGTATTCGTACTTGTATCCGGGAAACATCTCGCTCAAGTCCGTGTAGACCAGCTGCGGATGCTTCTCCGTGCCGAAAATGATTCGGGTTGTCAGGGCGTTAGTCGAGTGATTCGGCGTAAGCCCGGCCACCTTGGCGAGAACCTGACGTGCGACCCAATCCTCGTGGAGGTGCTCGAACACCTTCTCTGTGGATATGACGTCGTTATCACAGTACTCGCTCACGCGAGCCCAGTGCTCCTCGGGCACCGGTTCGTCCCAGTCGAAGCCGAGCTCGTCATGCTTGAGACCCAGCTCAATCTCCCACTTCTTCAAGGACTGCTTCTTCGCCGCGAAGTCGTACACATCCGTGTAGGAGAGGTTATACGCCTCGACGAAGCCGGCCTTGACGTGGGACTCGATGATCCTCTTGGAGAGCTTGTAGAGCTCGTAGTTCGAATACCCGATGATCCGTGCGTAGAGGATGTGATTGTCGTACCTCCGGTTATTGAAGCCGACAAGACGATTCCTGCATAGCGCTTCGACTTCCTCCGGGTCCGGATTGATCATTCGGACAACCTTCTCGTTGCCCTGGACCTTCCAGTTGAGGAGGAAGAGGTTGGGAAAGACCTCGCAGTCGAAGAAAATGAGGTCTCCGTCCGACACGGGCGGGTTCTCGGATTCCTCGTCATTCTCGGACTGGAAATGCATCTTCGCCACCTGCTCGAGGCAGTACGCCCCGTGATGGGTGCTGGATGCTGCGAACGCCATAACCTGGTTGCGCATGTCCGAGATGTCATACGACAAGTCCGAAGAATACGCATCATCCAGGATCTTGCGAATGAAATCCACGCTAGGCTTGGTGCCGGGATGTATCTCTTTGCAAAGGTTGCGTATAATGAGCTGGCGCAGAGCCTTCTCGCTCTTCATGCGGGTGTCCGAGATCACAGATTCTTCCTTGAGAGGGAGGTCCCCTTCGGAAAGTCGCGCAAGAGTCGGTCGTCCTCCGCATTTGGTGAGACGCCTGCGGAGTGCTGACTTTCCTCGATAGACTTTGCATTCGATTCCGTCTTCAACGAAATTGCGGAGTCTGTCGGTGTCTCCATCGTAAATGTAATGGAGGTGGATACCTCCTCCGCTTCGTGAGAGCTCAGCGTATGTAGGAGGCCACTGAGCTGCGGCTGCAATATTGCGCTCAAGAGATTTGGATCCCCCTTCAGAGAGATCGAAATCGATGACGACCTCGTTGACCGGTGGACGGACAAAGTGCTCGCTCCTTGTGTCGAGTTCCTTCAGAGTTTTTGTGACATCGTCCCAGGGCTTTCCGGGATGGCCGTCCGGGGTGGCGTATTGCGCCGGTCTATCCGCGTACCGCTCGTCAAGATACGAGTCCGTACTATCCAGTTTCAACCACGTTTCGGGTTTCTCCTGAACGATTCCGTCCTTGTCCCGAAGGGCGTCGTGATCGAACCCGTAGTACACCGATCGTCGATTCATTCCGCTTCGTTGATCTCGATCTTTGAAGTCCGCATAGAAGTCCTTCAACGATTCGCGGAATACGTACATCGGCATCTTATACTCGATGTTCGCCATGTCGCAGTACTGCTTGTACAACGAATACGCCCTTTTCAGGGAAACGCCTTCTGGGTCATCCAGTTCGTCCTCCATTTCAAGAACGAAGTTGAACAACGGCTCGGTCCTGCTTCGCATGGCGATGGGCTCGTATGCGTCATATGCCCATGGGCCCAGTCCGCGATATACCTCCAGACAGCGCTCCGCTATATGCGGGATTGTCTCGGATATCTCCTGCATGCAGGACTCGTACTGACTTCTGGGCAGACGTAGCCCTGAAGGGCGGACGTCAATCAATCGGCGAATAACCCCGGATTTCGCGTCCGTGATCTTCACCGGCGAGTTCGTTCCAATGAAGAGCATCGTGTCGAACGCGATCTCGTATAGGCCTTTTCCCTTCTCGTCCATGATCTGCCTCTCGTGAGAGACGATCTGATTGAGGCGGGTGTTGTCCTCGATCTTGCTCAAGTCTCCGTCATCGTCGATCGCCAACAACGGATTCGACTTGAGAGGTTCGAGAGCGAAACGGTTCTGCGCCTGCCCAAGGGCTTTCGCCTGAAATGTCCCCACGTAGTCCTCGAACAGCATGTTCAGAATCCGGAAGAACGTGGACTTACCGACTCCGCCACGGCCGTACAGCACTAAGAATTTCTGAATCTTTTTGCTGTCGCCCGCAAGGATCGAACCAGCGGCCCACTCCAGCTTCTGCCTCTCCGGAGGTTCGAAGAGCGTTCCCATGAGCCTGTCGTAGGCGCTGCAGTCGCCCTTGACAGGATCGTAGGATAGACGTTTTGTCGCGTAGTCATCCTTGCGTTTCGGGGAAGAACGGAACAGAATATTGCGGTCCATAGCGCGGGGGTTGTCCGGCATGTTGCGCAGCCAGGACTTGAACAACTTGTACTGCCCGCTGTCCTGGTCCTCGAGCTTCATCACCTTCGGATCCCCGTGCTCCGAGGAATACGACTCGAGCGTCTTGTCGACCAGATGCACGAGATCGAATTCCTCGGTGGACCACAAACCCTTTTCGGGCAAATATACCGCGTAGAAAGCGCCTCCACGAATGATCAGGTCGTCGGGGCGTGTGTTGCGATATGATGGACGGACTTTGCGGACCTTGGTCTTATGGTCCTCGTACTCCGTCACTTTGAAAAAGCTCATGTGCTCTCCTTACAAGGGAGACACCTCGTTCGCGTAGTACTGCATCTGGTACCACAGCTCAGTGTCTCGCATGTCCTGAGGCGCCACCCCCTCTCTGAGAAGGAACAGGCCTCCTAGACCGTCTCGGTCGTAGTTGATGTTGATGACGTCGTCTGCACGATCGAGAATCTCGGCCTCATAGCTCTCCGGGTCCGACCAGAACTCGGTGTCGTCGATTCCGTCGAGCACCAGATTCGAGACCATCTCCCAGAACCAGAACGCCGTGTCCTCGTCGCCCGTGATCTGTCCGAGGCGCTCGGCAATAGCGATCATCACCTCGAGCATGGACACATTCATGAACGGGCGCACGACCGTGTGGTCCAATCCCATGTCAGCGATCAGATCAGCACGAAGCTCCTGCGCGTCATGAATTCGATTCCCGTCTATACCGCGGACATCCTTGAACTCCACCCCGTCCAGGACACCCAGAAGCATCCTGTAGGACAGGTCCGTGATGTCTTCGCGGTCCGCGGCCACAATGTCGTAGAGGACGTCGAAATAACGCTCCTCCTGCCGCTCCTTCTCAAGATCCTCGATAGTGCTCATTCGTCGATATTCCTAAGAACATCCTGCTCGTATGAATCCTCGACGATCTCGAGCTTCATCTGCAGGTCCTTGTGAGTGTTGTAGACATAGAAGGTGGTGAGATACCCCAAAGTGCTCTGGGCGCCCATCTCTCCGATCCACCCGTTGACATCCTCAATCACTACGTTGTTCGAATCGCAGAGGACGTCGTCAACGGTGTAGTACCGTACCTCCATGCGCTTATTCTCGGGAACAGCCTCGTAAGCCTCCTGGCTCGAGTGCTCCATATCGACCGGCTCGTCGATAATGTCGGGGTTCTTAGCGTAGTCCTCCTCGACGAGCTTGCGAATGCGCTTCGCCTCGTTCATCTGCTGAACCTGGTAGGACATACGACCGTTCTCGTACTCGAGCCGCTTACTCTTCTCCTCGAGCTTCTCGACGGCCTTGGCGGACTCGGTCGCGTGCTGCGCATAAACCTCAACGTCCTTGTGCGCCGCCTCGAGGGAACTCTGAAGTTCGTCTTTCTCCTGAGCGGCATTGCGCCGCGCCAGAGAATATCCCAGGCCGAAGCCCGCGACAGCCCCCAGCGCGGCAGCAGCAACAATAGCAACTTTAGTATTCATCGGACGGAAACCTCATCAATCTTGTCCCAGATAACACCATCGACGTTGAAGTCCAGGAAGAAATCAGTAACTTCACGACCCCTGGCGGCGTCGTAGTGGCGGACATTGCAGGACTCGAAGTCCCCGAAGGAGATGTAGCCGTCTCCCTCACCGCCCTTGTAGACCCATCCGACGACCGCTCCAGCAGACGTCTTGGGCAGACCCAGAGTAGTGTACGCGTCGTTGAGAAGCACGTAACCGTCGCACATGAGCTTGTTGTTCAGGTACTTCTCCTGCGCGTTCAGCATCATGATGTCGAAGTCCTCATTCGGCTCCCACAGAGAGGCGTTCTCGTCGAACACCACGGCGTACTGCGACATACCGTACTGGTCGAGGACACTCTTGTCATCGACACTCTCGTTGCCGTCCTCGTCGGTCTTGACGGCCTCGGACAGGATGGCCTCTCGACTCTTGCTCAAGGCCTCCTGGACCGCGTCGGCGCCGAACGCCTTCTCGATGGCACTCTTGTACTTGCGCAGAGACTCGTCAGCGGCAGCGACCGCCATGGTCAGCCCCGCGATGCGCTTGGCGGACAGACGGTGAGCCGAAACGACGCTCACGGTGCCGATAGCACCCGCGATCAACGCGGGACGGTAGTGCTTGGCGACCTTGAGAACGAAGCGCCCGTAAGTCTTGGCTCGCCTGGTAGTGAGCTCCTGCTTGGCCTCTTCTTCAGACGGCTCAGGAATCTCCTTGAGCTCGCTGATCTCGAGAAGGTCGTCGTAAACCTCCCCCGTGAGAGTGAAGGATTCCTTGACGGCCAGGGCGGTGCTGGTGGTGAAGGCCGCGACCCCGAGAGCCGTGAGCATGGCCGGGGCGTGCTTGGATACAACCAGAGAGGCTTTACCGAAGCCTCTGGTCAGAATTGATGAACTCATTTGATGAAGTTCCTTTCACGATAGGAGTGATATAAGTATACGATTCTGGAATCGGGGAGGGCGTTAACGGTCTTGACCCAGTCCGTTCGATCCGGGTTGATTCCGATCAGCGCCTCTCGCATTCGTGATAGACGCATAATACCGTACCCTCGGTGACATATAATGTAGGAACGCCAGCGTTTGAAATGCCAGCGCTCGCTCCGCCCCAGCGATCTTGAGTACCGCCAGGGCGGAGACGGTTGCTGTGAGGACATCGTCCACCACCGAGTCAGTCGGGGAAGTCATCGTAGCACGCCCAGACAATTCCAACGAGAACGACGAAGATGATAATCGCGGTACTCATCTGAGTGTCCATTCCATGAGAGCGACGAACAGAACGAGCGAGACGATGCAGAATGCGCTGAAACCCATCACTTGCCTCCTGCACCAACGAGAGCCACAGCCGACAGAACCCCGAGGAGGACCAGGAACAGAACCCAGCCGTTCATCAGGGCCCCGACGATGATCGCTCCATATGCGCAAGCAATCAAAAGCCAGAACAGAACGAAGAGCCAGTCGACATTTTTCATTTCCTGAAATCCTCCACTAGTGCTGACAGGAGAGACGCGATTACGGCGACCGTGATAATGATCTTGGCGATGATTCCCGGGCAGATCCACATAACCCATAGCGCCGAGAGGACGACTACGGCGACAATGATCCACGAGATGATTTTAGTGTCTTCTTTTCTCACAATGACTCCGGACGAGGCAGGTTAATAACGTATCCCTCGGCGACTCGCATGATGCTAGCGCCTCGAAGATCGCGCCAGCCCCAACGGTCGTCCGTGTACTCCTTGCTGACACCGACGTAATCGTAGAAGTCTGAGACGGCGGCGAAGTCGTACTCCTCGATCGTCCGATCAAGGTTGTTCAGGACCTCCTCCGCCTCGGTGCGGGACTGGATGACGATCCTCGAGAAGTCGTACTGTCCCACGGGCTTGACAAAACCCCGGTTTCTGGACGAGGCGTCTCCTCGATCCCGATAGACTCGAGAATATGACGTGTGATCCGTCCTGGCAGTGCTCAGAGGCGTCCTGTTCTCCCCGAAGAGCAGACGATTGACGCCCGTGGTCACCATGTCCGAGATCGTGTTCTTGACTGCCGGGACAACCACGTCCCAGACGAGGAAGTCGCCGACGCTCTTCACATCGTCACCGAGAAATGCGTCCCGCGCCTTCTGCTGGATTGTGCGATCCTTGACGATGGCCGGTTTGGACGTAACTCGCTCGACGGGCTTACGGTTGCTGTTCGCAGGAAGGGATCCGCGAATCGGGACGCTGTTGGACATGTATGTGTTCCTTTCGTTTTATAGTCAGTTAGCGGGGAAGAGCTCGGGGTGCTCCGCCTTGGCCTGGTCGATCAGCGTCTTGGGAAAGATGCCGTTGAAGAACGCGATCGCCTTCTCCTCCTTCTGGACAAGACCGAGGAGGCACTCATCATAGAAGATGGAGGACTGGAACTCGTGAAGGATCTCCTCCGACTTCTCGAAGTGAAGACCGTCCGCGGACTTGCGCCCGTAGCTGGAATCCATCAGAAGCTTGAAGAAATCGTACAGCGTCCACGTGTCCTCGTCGGTGACGTCCTCGCGCTTCTTGTTCGCAAGCGTGGCGATCGTGTCCTCGATGCCTCGAGGCAGCTTTCGCTGAAGGGCGAGAACGTCCGTCTTGTTGAGGTGGAACCAAAGCGTCTGGGTGTGCGAGTTTCCGTCGAAGTCCTCGGCCGTAACGGTCTGCTTAATCATGCGATGCTCCTTGGTGAAATGATAACCCATGAGCCCGTGTTAGGGGCCCATGGGGTCGAGTGTCTGTCAGATGGATGTGTCAGTCTTCGTTCTCGTCCGCCGAGTCGATCTCGGGAACGTCAACGCCCTCGGTCAGATCGGCCACGTCGGCGTCCTGCTTCGAAGCGTTCTTCACGACCTTGCGGATCACCACAGCCAGCGCGATGCCGGTGACTGCGGGAGCAGCAATGCGTGCGAACTTCTTCGCCGCGGGAACAGCCTGCGTCCAGTCGATCGTGATGAAGGGAGCGTCTTCGCTCTCGTTCTCAACAACGGTGGTGGAGGTGTTCTCAGACATGAGTATTCCTTTCGGATAGATGGGTTCTCATTATAGGGTGTGTTGAGCTTGCGAATTGAGAAACCCAGAGTCCGTGTTAGGGACTCTGAGCTCTCGGGTTCAGGACTGTTTCATGGATCGAATCGTCTCGACCGTCTCCTCGACCTGATCTCTGATCGACTTGCCCGTGCTCGCGCCGACTGCAGCTGAAATCGCGTGAACTCCCACGTGGCGCATCACCGTAACGGCGGTGCCGGCGGGAGGACACAGCGACATCAGAATCGCGTCGGCTGCAGCACTGGCAGTGACATCAGCGACAAATCCAGCAACGGATGAGATTCTACTTGTCATGGTGGTTCCTTTCTCTCGTTATAATCCGTGTTCGTCACGCGAACCGGAACCACGCCTCCGTGGGTTCGAGAAGGAAGTCCGTGACAACGCAGGGCTTACCGTCATCCGTGATCGTGGATCCGAAGCGAATGTCGATCGCATTCGGCTCGTTCCAGCCCAGCTGTTGACCGAGATCCGTCGGCTCAAGACCGACAGCCGCGTAGAAGTCGTTCAGAGACACCAGATCGCCCTTGAGCAGCTGGTAGTTCAGGTTGTTCTGGATCTGTCGAACCGTCTCGATCGTGGAGTGGAAATAGCGGCCACTGTGTCCGTCGTAGAACAGGACATCCCCCGATCCCACGACTGTCGTAGTAGCCGGAGTCTTCACTCGCTCAGCAGCTTTAGTAGCAAGCTCACGTTCCCGCTCGTCGCCAATCTCCTGTCGTGCCGTGGCACGGTAGCGGTCGTACGACTCCTTCGTGAACGCGTAGGCTGCGGCTGCTGCGGCTTGACGACGATTCCCGATCGCAAAGGCACCCACGATGGACGCCGCTGTTGCCGCACCGGCGAGGGCTGCTGGGACGTAGAGCTTGTAGGCGACATTGTACTTGGTCTTCCAATCTTTCTCGCTGAACGTGCGCTGCCGGCGCTTGATGGCCTGGACCTCTCGATCAGCCTTGACGGCCAGATATACGGTTCCTCCGAGACCTGCTACGGCGGACCCTGTCAGAATGGCCGGGAGGTTCCGGACAATCCACTTGGACGCTGTCGTCACCAGTGCAGAACTCATGTGTGCTCCTATCTTATCGAAGGAAACCCAGAACCCTTGTTACAGGGTTCGTGGGGTTGAGTTGTGAATATGTTCAGGCGGTCACGTGATCCTGAGCAAGCCGCTCGTAAGCAAGCCGCTCGAGCGCGTTCGCGTACACTGGATCGGCTGTCTTCTCGAGGTTGTCGAGGTACAGCCAAACCGCGAGCGAGTCGTGCAGAGCGATCTCCTTGAGCTTGGTGCCGTAGGACATGGTGTATTCCTTCCAATAGTCGGGGTCTCATTATGGGGCATGTTGAGATTGCGAGTCCTAACGGCCCACCCGGGAATTTTTAGAATCCAAGTCCCAGAACCCATGTTCTTGCGAGTTGCTCGAATATGAGTTCTGGGACGTTGAACGGTCAGATGCGGACCTTCGTGATCAATCCGAGTGCCTTGCTGGTAACCGGCAGGATGCTCTCAGCTTTCACGACGAGCAGGACCGACACGAGAGACGTCGCGCATGTGACGATCGTGTCCGGGGATGGAAGCTTGACTGCTCGCTGCTTATCGAGTTCGCTCTCGTGCTTCTCGGCACGCCGAGTTTCGTCTCGATGCTTCGCGCAGATGGCTTCCAGTTCACGGATGTTGGCGAGAGCATTCGCGTACGCCTCCGCGTCGGGGTCCATTCCGTCGATGAATGCGTAAGCGTCCTTCAGGGCGTTCTCAGCATTGTGTTCGGGAGTGTTCATTTCGGGTTGTCCTTTCAGATGGGGTTCTCATTATAGGACATGTTGAGGACGCGATCAGGCGACCTCGTTCACCGCCAGGGTGACGGTCTTGTTCTCGGCAAGGTCCTTCGCCGGCTTCTCGAGAGCGGCGTAGACTTCCTGCTTGCCGTGGTCGACGTGCAGCACTCCGTCGGTGGACGGGGTGTAGTTCTTGGCTGAGATGCCGAGCAGCGTGCCGAGGAAGGTGTCGACGGCGGCGATAGTCCCGACAACCGCGTCCACGTGACCCCAACCGAGCGAGGCGGCGAGAGCGACGTAGAGGGCCGACAGTGCGGGAAGCAGGGTGAGGGCAACCCACTTGGCCTTGTCGTAGGTGGAGTTAGACATGCTTGTCCTCCGGTCTGTAGTGCTTGCGAGTCTCCGGGAAATGTATAGGAAGTTCCTGGACTTCCTTCATGACCTTCTCGGCCATGCCATTACCACCGAAAGACGAATACGGGGAATACAGATACTTCTGCAGATCCTCGTACTCGTCGATGGTGATATATCCTCGAGACAGATACGCCGTCCCGAGAGCCATTATTTGGTTATGCGCAATTCCGAGAAGGAGCTGTGTTCGAGCGTCCCTCCTGTCCGCCCTGCGATCCAAGAAGGCCCATAGGCCACTAGACGCCAACACGCTCGTCATGATGGTCAATATCATAGTGAGCTCTGGGCGCACGTGTCAGCCTCCGATGGCCAGAACCGGTCGGATTCCGAGTGAGCTCGTCATGATATCATCGCGAGCGATGTTCCCCTTCCAGGCGCTGAAGTAGTTGGCCCACGTCTGGTCGCGGAGCCAGAAATCCTCGTTCGGGTTCTGGTGATTAAACAGCTGGAAATACCGAAGCTGACGGCACTCGGCCCGGTATGCGCCTTCAGAGCCGTTCTGGAACGACTGCTTAACGTGTGCGCCGAACAGCATCTGCTCGGTAGGAATCGTCACCTTGATCTTGAACACCTCGCCGCCCTGGGCATACAGGCGGTAACCCTCCTCGCGAACTGTGCCGCCGTACTTGGTGTCCGTGTCCCAACGGTTCTCGAACCAGGAGTTGTGCGCTAGAATATGCGACTCTCCGAAGAGACCGTAGGCCTTCGTGGCGTTCGTCTTCGGGTTATCATTCAGGGCCGCGAAAAGCTCGCTGTTTCGGAATCCGCCGCAGTACTCGCCTCGGTGCAACACCGCTGAAGACGTGTTGCGGTCGGGCATGACAGCGATGTGACGACCGATCGACTGGTCGCACGCCCCCCAATAGTCGAAATCGACAATGTACCACTTCGTGTCGCCAGTAGTCCAGTAGTCGCCGATCCACAAGTTCGTGAACTGACCTGATGAAATGGCGGCTTGCTGCTGGCTCGTGAACGACGAACCGAGGTTGTAACCCCTGGCGAGGACGCGATGCATCATCGGCACGTTGTCGAACATCGCGAACCGGAATGAGTCCGCGTTGATCTTCTTCGTGCTGGTGTTGCCGTTCTGGACGACGAAGTAATCGGTGTTCGGACCGATGTATGTGGCCTCGGGATAGTCCGAGATCTTCATAGGTATACTCCTCTGCTCAAACCATCATGTAGAGGCGCTGGGCGTTGATGGGGTTGCCCGCATGGTCCTGGATCTCTGCGCCATTTTGAGCGTCCAGAAGGACGTCCTTGATCGCCACGCCCTTCGTGAATGAGGAGATCTGTTTCTCAACATTGTCAAGGCGCTGAGCGAGTTTCGTCGCGGCGTCCCCGTCGAGGGTGGTCTTCAGGGTGTTGCGCCAGGACTCGTAGTCCGTCTTCTGCTCGGACATCCAGTTCTGAAAGTCCAGAGATTGCGCCTTCTGCTGCTCGGCGGACCACTGCTCGTACTGGGCGTCCCACTTGGCATAGAGGGTTGAGGCGTCTAGACTTGCAACGACGCCTGTAACCCAAGGTGTAGCGGACGAACCTCGAGCATTCCAGATCTGGTTGTACGTGACCTGTTGCATACCGGGACTCGTGCGAATCCTGGCAAGGGGATACCACTTGTCGAGGTCCGTGTTTCGCACGTTCGGGACCTGCGGATTGCTGCTGGACACGCCTTTGTAGACGGCGAACGAAGCAGCCCTGACCGACGGGTCCCTGTTGATGCGCAAGCAGACCAAGTCCCATCGGGGATGGGTGACATCCGGCTGCTCGAGCGGGAGGTCGTACGGCGCGTCATTGTTCACCCAAGTCTTGTTGAGGAACGCGCGACCTGTGCCTATGCGTACAGCCCACTTTCCACTGATCGCCGTGACAGCCAGGGCCTGGCCGTATGATTGGTAAATTCCGTAATGGATGAGGCCGTCGAAGAGCTCACCCATCTGTTCTGCTGAATACTTGCGGTCCCCATCCTTCGAGGAGTAGAAACCACTGGTAAGCGTCATTTGATGTTCAACCCCGGCTTACTCTTCTGTAGATCTGACAAAGACGAGAACGTGGGGTAGAAGGTGTCCCCGTTGACGTCTGATGAGCGAACGTACTCGGTCACCCGGGCGACGTCCTTCTGGCCGTACTCGTTCTCGATCTGCACGAAGTCGCCCAGGAAGAAGTCCTCGCGATACTTGTAGATCGAGTTGACTGCGGCAACGCCTTCGTACATCTGAATGGGCATGTGCTTCCACAGTTCCGTGTTGCACTTGTCCTTCAGCTGACGTCGGGCGGCCTCAGGGTCCACGCCCGTGTTCCCGGTTCTCGCGGAGTTCGCACTCGTGGCCAGATACCCGTTATGCGTCATAACCCCGGGATTCTCGAGATATCCCTCTCGCAGACCGAGGCCGTTGGTGCCGACGACCACGGACTCGTTCTGAATGTTGACGTCCGTCTGCCACATGTATTCCTGCTCCATACCAGAGGTGACATGCACTTGCTGAAGTCCGGAGAAGATCTTCGTTCGAGTTCCGACCTTGGACTTGAGATATGTGCCTTTGGACAGGTTCTCGAAAGAGGGCGAGAACGTCACTGGAGGGTTCGTGCTCTGCGAGTCCGTTCGGTTGATTCCAAGATACGCATACCCGTACCAGTACCACGGATTGTTGTCGGCGAACTCGATCGCCCATCCGCTCATGTTGAGGTCCGTGATATCCTGCATCAAAGTGTACCACGAGCCCTGCATGATGTATTGGTCCCACGTGGCCTCCCCGTAGACCCCCGCATTCTCGACGTGGGACCCGGAGGAAGTCCTGATCGCTTCATTGGATCCGAGCCGCATCGACCCTATATCCATGGCGTTTCCATCACGACCATGCAGAATATCGGCGGGTAGATCCCAGGGATGGTACCAGCGGAAGCCTTGCACGTGTCTCGGGTGACTCGAATCGTCTACCTTGAACAGCAGGTTCGTCATGTCCTTGACGACGTCACGGATGATGCCGTTAGTGGACTCGTGCTTGGCGCAGATGGTGTAGTCGTTAACCGGATACGGGTGAAGCACTCGCCTGTCGAGTACGGACTCGATCGAGCGACCAGTGATCGTGAGTGTGCTGGACTCTCCGTAGTGCGTCTCCATCTCGACCTGCTCGATGATCATCAGCTTGTTCGTGTCCTTGGTGAACAAGTAATAATCCAGCTGGTACTCCTGGAGGTTGGCGTACGTTCCGGGCACGACCAGCTTGAAATCGCCGTAGCCGTGGAAGCGCTCCGTCCACACGACTGAAATATAGTCATCGACGAGATGCGTGAGGTTGCAGGACTCGTCGAGTACGGCCAGATACATTCACACCCCCTGATACGTGATGTCCGTGGTGAATCGAATATCCACAGCCGTCTTGTCGGACATGGCGTAGTGGAATTCGTTTCGTCCCGGATGCATGAGCAGCCAGTCGGAGTTGAAGTCCAGGAAGTACATGCCCTTGTAACGGGTTCCGTTCGGCTTCTCCAGATAGATTCCTTTTCGACCCACACGAGTGTCCACTTCGATGGTGTCCCCTACGGATGGTTGATACGCTGTGGCGGACGGGGTCCACTTGCCCGTGAGCCTCATCGTCTGCTGCCAGACCGTCTCGGTCAAGGTGATCGGAAGCGGGTTGGCCTTGAGTATCTTGATACGCAGGAGGAATCCGGCCTCGACGTCGCCCTCATAGTTCACCACGGCCGTCTTGTCGGACAGGGTGCGCGAGAACTCCAGCGTGGGCGAATCGGGGAGAGGGTCCTCCCAGGAGAACTCGAATGCCGGTTCCTCAACGTCGAAATTGATAAGGTCCGAAGCATCCTCGCGGTTGTCATACC
>ERZ772978.557-NODE-557-length-14199-cov-23.1674_pt1 | contig 14199 bp, 8 predicted proteins | sample MGYA00511675_ERZ772978 | MGnify/ENA primary metagenome ERZ772978 (study PRJEB29015, sample SAMEA2738092) | human oral metagenome | biome: human oral; feature: human-associated habitat; material: saliva | place: China | collected 2156 ... | reverse complement strand
ATTGCAGGGAGCGCATCGTGATTATCCTGATACCCGCCTATAAGCCGGACCAATCACTAGTCCGCCTTGCCCGGGCCCTGCGCAAACAGGACCCTGCCGCCGAAATCCTCGTGATTGACGACGGATCCGGTAGCGCCTACGCACCCATCTTTACCGAACTGCGCATCGACGGCGTGACCGTGCAGACCCACCCCGCCAACAAGGGCAAGGGCGCGGCACTGCGCACCGGCATCGCCTGGGCGACAGCAAACCGCCCCGGCGAGGTCATCGTCACCGCCGACGCGGACGGCCAGCACCTACCTCGGGACATCTTCCGTGTGGGCGTGCGCACCGAAACCGCCGCGGTGGCAGGGCAGCGGAGCATCATCCTCGGCGTGCGTACCAAGCCCGACCCGAACGCCGGCGAAGAAGGCACCAAGGTGCCGCTGCGCTCCAAGATTGGCAACAGCGCAACCGTAGGCTTCTTCGCCCTGGCGACCGGAGCCCGCGTGGCAGACACCCAGACCGGTCTGCGCGGCTTCACCCCGCAAATCCTGGACTGGCTGTTGCAGATTCCTGGCGATAAGTACGAGTACGAGTTCTCCATGCTGCTACGCGCAACCCGCGCAGACGTGGAGCTGGTGCAGGTACCCATCGTGAAGGTCTACGAGCCCGGCAACCCGACCAGCCACTTTAGGCCTCTGCAGGACTCGGCGCTGATTTACGCACCGCTGCTTGCCTTCCTGGCATCGTCCTTCCTGACCGGCTTCCTCGTGGATGCTATCGCCCTCTTCGTCCTGGTGGGCATGGGCGCTCCGCTACTGGCAGCCGTGGTCGGTGCCCGCATCATCTCGGCGCTGACGAACTTCACCGTCAACCGAATGCTCATGCACGACGGAGGCGCACGCCCCTCGGCATCCTCCTCGCTGGTACGGTACACCGTGCTGGCGGTGGGTATCCTCGCAGGTAACGCGGCTCTGATGGAAGCTTTGACTGGCCTGGGCGCGTCCCTGCTGGTCGCTAAGATCCTGACCGAACTGATTCTGATCCCGATCAGCTTCGCGGTCCAGCGCCGCTGGGTTTTTCTACCCACCCAGCGTCAGGAAAATACGCGAGAAAAGACTCAGGCAATCGCCGCCTCTTCCGGCTTGCGCGCGGTGAGCTACGAGTCCACTCGCGTGGAGGCTGCCGGTATCCGTACCGGCGTGCGTGCCTCCCAGGTACGCCCCTAGCTCGTCTACCCTAGCGTCCAGCTCGCTAGGGGCGTATCCCAAGATTTCTCCCACCTGTCAGTCGTGAGGGTGGGTGGGAGAAGCAAGCTGCAGCACCAAAAGCCGCAGCGTTTCTGTTCACGAAAAGCCCCCGCTGAGAAAACTCAACGGGGGCTTTTTGTATGTGGCATCCTTCAGAAACCTATTGGCTCACCGGCTCCCAAAGGATAACGCGCCGATTACTGGCCGGGAATCAGGCCGTGAGCAGTAATCAGGAACGGCGGGTTGTGGTTAACAGCCGGGTTAGTCACGTAACCAACACGTGCCGCACGGGTCGGGTGCTTGGGTGCACGCTTCGGCCAGGGCTTTGCCTGCAGGTTCGGGTCCTTCTTGCCCTGCACCATAGCCAGTGCGCTCGCGGCGTTCACAATGCCGGAACCGCAACCGTTCACATCGCAGGTGAGCGGCTTGGAGCTCTGCTTCAGAATCTGCTTTGCACGCTCAGCGTTCAGCGAGGGATCCACGGACTTCATCAGAGCAATCACGCCAGCAACCTGGGGTGCCGCCATGGAGGTGCCGTCGTACTCGGTGTAGCCCGCACCCTTGGAAACGGTGGTGCCCAGGTCCACGGTGGACATGATGTTGCTGCCGGGGGCGCTCACATCAACAAGCTTGCCGTAGTTGGAGAAGTCGCTACGCTTACCGTTCTGGTCGGTAGCGCCGACCACGATTGAACCGCCGCAGTTAGCCGGAGCGACCTTGGAGGTGTCCTGACCATCGTTACCAGCAGCGACAACGAGAATCGCGCCGCGCTTGTTCACTTCAGCAATAGCCTTGGAGTAGGTTGCGGGGCAGGTGCCCTCGCCGCCGAGGGAGAGGTTAATGATCTTAGCGGGGTTGGAGTTCGCAGGAACGCCCTCAACGGTGCCGCCGGCTGCCCAAACCATTGCATCCGCAATGTCGGAGTCGTAGCCGCCACACATGCCCAGGGCACGCACGGGCAGGATCTTGGTGGAGGGTGCCACGCCGACGATACCGCGCTTATTGTTCATGATCGCCGCAATCGAGCCGGCAACGTGGGTGCCGTGCCAGTTCGACTCGCTTGCCTCTGCATCAGCACCGCAGACGCCGGCTTCTTCCCAGTTGCCCTGGTCGGTCGGGTCGGAGTCGCGGCCGTTGCCGTCACGGGCGATGGAGGGCTCGGTGATGAAGTCGTAGCCGGGCAGGACGTTAGCGTCCAGGTCGGGGTGCTTGACGATGCCGGAGTCAATCACAGCAACGGTCACACCGGCACCCTGAGTGGTCTTCCACGCTTCGGGTGCAGCCAGGCCCTTGGTGCCGTGCAGGTTCCACTGCTGCGGGTAGAGGGTGTCGTTCGGTGCCTGGGCAGCCTGGGCTACCTGAGCGACCTTGGAGGTAGTGGCGGTACGGGTGCGTGCGTTGGAGCGGCGCAACAGATCGGGCTCAACCGATGCGACGGAGGGGTTGGAGCTCAGCGCCGCCATGTACTTCTCTGCCTGCTCCGCGGTGAGCTTGGAGGAGAGAGTCACCACGGTTGCCTTCTGAGCGGTGGTGCGTACGTAGTTGGTCTTGATTTTGAAGAGGTCATCGACGCTCTTCACCTCGGAGGTGAGGCCCTGGTAGAGGGCGTCGTTCCAAGTGGCGACCTGGGTGCCTGCGGGGCTTGCCCAGTTGATGCCACCTGCGTTCAGAGCGCTATCGGTGTAGGTGATAACGAATCGGTTGAAGCCTGCCTTCTGCTGTGCGGAGCTGAGGGAGGAAATGGTGGTGTGCGCCTTGGCGCGCTCGGCTCCGTTAGCCTTGGCGGGTGCCGCGAAGGATGCGGGGGCGCCCAGGGTCGTGACGAGTGCTGCGGCGGTGCCCAGGCTCAGCGCGGTGCGTGCGACACCGCGCGCTGAGGGGTGAGTGGTAAAAGACATCGGGGTCCTTTGCGTATGTGAGTGCCGGAAGCGGCAAGTGGGTTGGTCATCCACTCACATAAATGCACCTTCGAGAAAATATTTGCATTCTTTTGCATATTTGCTTGTGAGGAGCGAATAGAAAAAGAAAATGCACATCACTGCATTGATGTGTATTTTTCTCTAAACCCCCGTGCGGGAGTTCATCGGAAGTAGTTTATGTGGTGAGATATCGCTATCCTAGCACCTTTTTCTATGTTTGGCGGGGCTAAAACTCGATAGTGTGGCGTAAATAATGAGATTTTTCTTTCATGTAAATGCAGATAAAGAAATGCCTAGTCGGAATATTCTCACGACTTAAAGCAGTGATTTAAGTTTTGCTCATCTTTATATAAAATGAGGTGCATCACATCATATATTTTATTCATAAAGTAACTGAAAAAGGGTGCTAGAGTATCTCACGGTGCGTATCCGTGCACGCACATTGTGGAACCACTTCACCGCACACAATACGCACCAACACTTCACTCTTCCGTATTCACTCGTACCGAGTACACACGCCTCACTCTGCGCCCTCAACGCGAGTTGGCAACGCTACGCCGCATCGTGTGCCCCCGGTACCACTCACCTCAAGGACGTCCATGCTTCGCATTGCTCGCCCCTCGCAGGCACGCTCCTCACAGCGTTCCCTGCTGAGCTTCGTCACCGCAACCTGCCTGCTCTCGGCAAGCGTAATCCCCGCCGTGGCGGCACCCACCGCGCAGGCTACCCATGCAACCCAGACTTCTGCGGCGGCACAGGCTTCTAACGCTACCCAGTCCGCACCCGTGGCATACAACCGCTTCATCATCACCTATACCGATGAGGCGAAGAACGCCGCCTCCACCGACGCCACCGCAGACCAGATCGACTGGTCCGCAGCCGCCGGCACCCAGCAGGCAACCTGGGCCGACGCACTCTACGCGGGTATCACCTCCGAGGTGCAGAGCATCGACGAGCTGCTGAACATTAAGACCAGCTACGTCCGCTCCACCGCGCTGGATGCCAGCGTGGTCACCACCTCCGCGGAACTCACCCCCGCCCAGGCGCAGCAGTACATGAACGCCCTGAGCGCGAACTCCAAGGTCGCCTCCGTATCGCCCGATATGCGCCGCTACGCCACCGTGGACAACACCTCGGAGACCGTCAAAATCAACGACCCGAAGATGAACCGCATGTGGTCCCTCACCGGTGAAAAGGGCGTCTCCGCCCTGGAGGCGTGGGGCACCACCCGCGGCAAGGGCGTAACCGTGGCGGTGCTGGACTCCGGCATTACCGCCCACCCGGACCTGGACGCTAACGTGCTGCCCGGCTACGACTTCATTGCCGAGTCGGCGTTCTCCAACGACGGCAACGGCCGTGACTCCGACCCGACCGACGCCGGCAACTGGACCGTAGACAACCAGTGCTTCACCGGTTCGAAGGCGACCGCCTCCGACTGGCACGGCACCCACGTGGCGGGCACTATTGCCGCTATCGCGAACAATAACGAAGGTATTGCCGGTGTAGCACCCGAGGCGAAGATCGTGCCCGTGCGCGTTCTGGGCGCCTGTGGCGGCTTCGACTCGGACATCACCGACGGCATTATTTGGGCTGCCGGTGGTAGTGTGCGCGGCGTTCCCGCAAACCAGAACCCCGCCCAGGTCATTAACATGTCCATCGGTAGCGAGGGCACCTGCACCACCCCGTACCGCCAGGCGATTGCTCAGGCGAATAAGCGCGGCTCCATCGTGGTCGTCGCCGCGGGTAACAATAACTTCGATGCGTCGAAGTCCAGCCCCGGCAACTGCGAGGACGTCATCACCGTGGGCGCAACCGATAAGAACGGCAAGCGCTCCTACTTCTCCAACTACGGCTCCCGCGTGGACGTGAGCGCGCCCGGTGGCGACCGCCGCTACTGGGGTGGCGGTATTCTCTCCACCCTGAACGCTGGCAAGACTGCTCCCGGTAAGGCTGACTACGCCGAGTACCAGGGCACTTCCATGGCGGCACCGCATGTTGCCGGTATTGTGGCGCTCATGAAGGCGGTCGACCCGAAGCTGACGTACGCTCAGGCAAAGAAGGCTCTGCAGTCCACCTCTCAGGGTGTTGAGTGCGACCAGTCCGCGTGCGGTTCCGGCATTGTGAATGCGGCGCGCGCGGTTCAGCAGGTCCGCTCCGACCGTGAGGCTGCCGATGCCGCCGCGGCTGAGGCAGCACGCAAGAAGGCTGAAGAGGAGGCCGCACGTAAGAAGGCTGCTGAAGAGACGGCACGTAAGAAGGCTGAGGAGGACGCTAAGCGTCAGCAGGCCCCCGCACCTAAGGCAACCCCTGCACCGAAGGTGACCCCGGCTCCGAAGGCCAGGACCCGCCCGTCCCGCCCGGTGACTCGCCCCTCCTACCCGTCGCGTCCGCGTCACGGCCACACCCCGCGTTACCGCTCCTGGTACGGTGCATCTGCGAACACCTACCCGAGCAGCACTTACCCGAACAGCGGTTACTTGGGCTTCGCGACCGGTAATCACCGCTAGTCAAAACTGATTTTAGATACGAAAAGCCCCCGATGAGTTCTCTCATCGGGGGCTTTTACTATGCGCTGTCGACTGGGCCTGGTGCGGAGCCGGTAGCGGATAGCTTATTGTTCATTGACCTCGCGGGGCTTCTGCGCGGGGTTGGTGACCAGCGGCTCGTCCTGGGTGATGGGCTCGGCGTCACCGTTCAGGTCGTAGACCTGGGCATCTTCGGGGATTTCCATGGCGGGAGCGCCGGGAATCCGGTCGTAGTCACCGGTGAGGCTCTCGCCGTTGGCTCCTGCCGTGAGAGCTTCTGTGGTTGCTTCGGCTGCCTCGGCGGCGGCGGCTCTATCGGCAATCTTAGTGTTAGATGCGCCTGCGCTCAGTCCCTTAGAGATCACCTTGATCGTCTTGCGCGGTCGCAGGAAGGTCACCTTGCCGTTCGCGTCCAGGTTTCCCGCTTGTTTAGCTAGTTTGAAGCTGTTGATAAGACCTCGTCCACAGAAATACTTATCGCACTTGATGCGGTTCGTCCCCATGAGGGTGAACGCATCATTCACCTGCTTGGTGGTCATGGAGGTGCCGTTGACCAGCTGCTGCGCCAGCAGAGCGGAGACATGAGGTGCCGCCATGGAAGTGCCGCTCTCGTAGTCGTAGCTGAACTTAGTGTAATCCGGGCGGTCAAGGCTCTTCATGGACAGGGTGAGAATGTCCTCACCCGGTGCCAAGATGTTAACCCTCGTGCCGTAGTTTGAGAATGACGCTCGCGTGCCAGCCTTGGTGGTTGCGCCAACCGTGATAACGCCCATGCAGTTGGCGGGTGCGTACTTGGAGGCTTCCGTGTTGCCGTTACCCGCTGCGGCGACCACGATTGCGCCCTTGGAGCGGGCAATGTCGATGGCGCGCTGGTATGCGGCGGGGCAACGGGTCACAGTGCCGATGGACATGTTGATGATCTTGGCGGGGTAGGTGTTATCAGGCACCCCGTCGACGTGTCCGCCGGCTGCCCAGATGATGGCGTCGGCAATGTCGGAGGTGCGGCCACCGCATCGGCCCAGCACGCGCACGGGCTGCACGCGGGCGAGATCGGCGGTACCAACCATGCCCATGCCGTTGTTGCCGCGGGCGCCGATAATGCCGGCAACGCTGGTGCCGTGCCAGGTGGAGGTGTGGGCGTTCGCCTGGTCCTTACAGAGGTTGTAGGGCGCGTAGTCGCCTTCATCCCTGGGATTGGGGTCGCGGCCGTCGCCGTCGCGGGCACTGAGCGGGTCGCTGACGAAGTCGTAGCCGTTCGCCATGCCGGTGACCAGGTCGGGGTGCGGTACGTAGCCGGTGTCGAGTACGGCGACCTTCACGTATGCGCCGCGGCGCAGGCGTGCGTTACCGGTGTTCTGAACGCCGGTGGTGGGGTTGGTGAGGTTCCACTGCTTGCTGTACTGCGGGTCGTTGTACTGGAAGGTGATGTCGCCTTCTGCGGCGGGGTAGTTGATGTAGTCGGGTTCGACGGAAGCTACGTCCGGGTCGGAGGCGACCTTCGCCATGAACTCCTGCGCCTCATTTTTGTTGAGGGTTTTGGAGGTCTGGATGACGGCGTCATTGGTGGAGGTACTGCGCAGGGTTTGGGTGTCGATGTTCAGAGATTCACTGGCAATATCAACGGTGTCTTTAACGTCATTAGCAATGTCTTGGATTGCATCCCGATTGCCTTCGTTCTGCTGCTTACGCTGCTTGGCTTCGTCGGTGTAGGTGACGATGAATCGGTCGAACTTCTGCTGGGGGAGCGTACCTGGAGCAGGCGCGGTGGGGGTGTTAGGGCGTGCTGCGCCATTGCGCATCAGATTGAGGGGGCTGACGGGCCCTTCGATCTGGGGTGCCGCCTGGGCTGCTGCCAGGATGGCTTCGTCGCTGGGGGCCTGCGCGAGGACTGCGGGCAAGTCGCCTCCGAAGAGGAGCGCACCTGCGGTGAGCAGGCTCAGGGCCGCGTGCGCGGGGCGCTTGCGACGGCGGTTATCGGTGCGGCGGTTATCGATGCGGGGGCGAGGAGGTGTTTCGGTGCGCTGCGCACCGATGTATGGAAGCCTCATCTGGTTCTCCTGATGTAGGTGGTATGCGGACTGTGTGATGTGTACTGGCGCTTCCGTCTGCAGATGCACGAGGTGCGTATAGGGTTTTTACAGGGCACTAAAAGGGACCTCTTTGGGCGCGCTGAAGTAATGAATGGGGTGAGGGAATAGTGTTTATTTGACCCTTTTTCGTCCCGGAAGAACTCATTTTGGACGGTGTGCAACGTACATTTCTAAGGTATCACTTCAAGGTGAACTTGAGGGATTTTTGAGGTGCTTTTCACGGGTTAATGTGCAGAGAATCAACCTCTGGAGGCTGAATAGCGCCCAATGATTGAGAGTTTATGTAAGTAAAGCTTGAGGGTTGGAATATGTGAGGCAGGATATGCGGTACCTCTTGCTGACAGGGGAGAGAAATAAATGTTTTAACACTGTGGTGTAAGCACTAGAATGCATTAAAAATGCAGTTGATAGCAAAAAATAAAAATAGCCTGAAATGCGCGTGAAAATAAATAAAAAGCTGGCATCAATACGCTGGACAGCACGCACCGCCGGTAGACACATAGACCGGGGCGGCCACCGCATCGGTGACCGCCCCGGTCTATAGAATCATCAGCACCAGCACGCTGGCGCTCGCTACCTACTGGAGAAAGCGTCCTTAGGAAGCGTAGGAGCCCAGCAGGCGAACCGCGCCGCCGTCCACGCCCTTAGCGCCCTGAACGTAATCGGGGTTGTTAGCCTCGGGCTCGCCGGCGGCAACAACGTCACCCATAATCCAGGAGGGGATGCCGCGGTCGTTCAGGCGCTTGGTAGCAGCCTCAGCCACGGAGGGGTCAACGATAGCGATCATGCCCACGCCCAGGTTCAGGGTGCGCTCCAGGTCGGCAAGGGGCACGTTGCCCAGCGAACCGATCAGGGAGAAGATTGCGGGAATCTGCCAGGTGGAGCGGTCCACTCGACCCTCCAGGCCCTGGGGCAGAACGCGAGCCAGGTTAGCAGCCAGGCCGCCGCCGGTCACGTGGGAGAAGCCGCGCACACCGCTGCCGGTGGTGCCGTCTTCGCCGTTGACGGGGAATGCTGCCGCCAAATCCAGGCAGTCTGCCGCGTACACGCGGGTGGGTTCGAGCAGCTCTTCACCGATGGTGCGGCCCAGCTCGTCCACCTGACGCTCCAGACCCCAGCCGGCAACGTTCAGGACCTTGCGGACCAGGGAGTAGCCGTTGGAGTGAATGCCGGAGGATGCCATAGCAATCAGCACGTCGCCCTCACGCACGCGCTCGGGGCCGAGCAGCTCGTCAGCCTCAACCAGACCGGTTGCCGCACCCGCAACGTCGTACTCGTCTTCTGCGAGCAGGCCGGGGTGCTCGGCGGTTTCGCCGCCAACCAGGGCGGTGCCAGCCTGGGCACATGCGCCAGCAATACCGCGCACAATGTCAGCGATACGCTCGGGAACGACCTTGCCGGTGGCAATGTAGTCGGTCATGAACAGCGGCTTAGCACCGCACACGACGATGTCGTCCACGACCATGCCGACCAGGTCGTAACCGATGGTGTCGTGAATATCGAGTGCCTGCGCAATAGCGACCTTGGTGCCCACACCGTCAGTGGAGGTGGCAAGGTAAGGCTTGCGGTACTTGACCAGCTCGGAGACGTCGTACAGGCCCGCGAAGCCGCCCACGCCACCAACGACGGAGGAGTTGTGGGTCGCCTTGATAGCGCCCTTCATCAGCTCAACGGCGCGATCGCCAGCCTCTACGTCAACACCTGCGCTTGCGTAGGTTACGGTGGTGGTGTTCTCGCTCATTAGGATTCCTTCGGGGTAGTGGTAGCGGAGGAGTTTGCGGGGGTGCGGTCCTGCTCGGTGAGTAGTGCCTCGAGGTCGGCGTCGGGGCCGGGGTTGCACATGCCCATACCGGCGTCGTCTGCGGCAATCTGTACTGCGGAGGGGTCGAACTTCGTTTCGAGAGTTTCGGTGCCTTCGCGGGTTTCAATGGAGACAGCCTCGGCGTGCTCGGGCTTAGAGGGAACGGGACGTTCCACGGTCACCTCTGCTGCCTTACCGGCGAGGGGGCCGCCCTTGCCCTTTTCTTCGGCGTCAAAGAGGGACTTGCCGCGTCGTTCCTCGCTGGGCAGTTCAATCGGGTATTCGCCGGTGAAGCATGCGGTACACATGTTTTCGGCGGGCTGTTCGGTGGCTGCCATCATGCCGTCCTGGGAGATGAAGCCGAGCGAGTCGGCACCCAGGGAGGAGGCGATTTCGTCCACGGACAGGCCGTTAGCGATCAGCTCCGCGCGGGAGGCGAAGTCAATACCGTAGAAGCAGGGCCACTTTACGGGCGGGGAGGAGATGCGCACGTGCACTTCCTTCGCGCCGGCTTCGCGGAGCATACGCACGAGGGCGCGCTGGGTGTTACCGCGAACGATGGAGTCGTCAATAACGACGAGGCGCTTGCCCGCAACCACGGACTTGAGCGGGTTCAGCTTCAGACGGATACCGAGCTGGCGAATCGTCTGCGAAGGCTGAATGAAGGTTCGACCCACGTAAGCGTTCTTGACCAGGCCGTTACCGTAGGGAATGCCGGACTCTTCGGCGTAACCGATTGCGGCGGGAACACCGGATTCGGGGGTGGGCATGACCAGGTCAGCTTCGACGGCGTGCTCACGAGCGAGCTGACGGCCCATTTCTACGCGGGATTCGTAGACGCTACGGCCGGAGATGGTGGTGTCCGGGCGAGCGAGGTAAACGTACTCGAAGACGCAACCTGCGGGCTTAGCTTCTGCGAAGCGCTGGGAACGCAGGCCGTTCTCGTCGATGGTGAGGAATTCGCCGGGCTCAACTTCACGCACGAAGGACGCGCCGACAATATCAAGTGCCGCGGTTTCGGATGCGACAACCCAGCCGCGCTCCAGGCGACCGAGTACGAGGGGGCGTACACCTTGCGGGTCGCGTGCGGCGTAGAGGGTGTTCTCATCCATGAAGGTGAGGCAGAAAGCACCGCGCAGGGTCGGCAACAGGTCGAGCGCTGCTTCTTCGAGGGAGTCGAAGTCGTGCTCCGCCAGCAGGGCGGTGACGAGTGCGGTGTCGGTGGTGTTGCCCTGGGCGAGTTCGCCGTGCTTGGGGGGCTTGCCGCCATTCTTGGCGATGACTCGGTCGTAGAGATCAGCCGAGTTGGTGAGGTTACCGTTGTGCGCCAGGCAGAGCGTGCCGTGCGGGGTGGTACCGAGGGTCGGCTGTGCGTTAGCCCAGTGGGATGCACCGGTGGTGGAGTATCGGGCGTGGCCGATAGCGTGGTCGCCGGGCATGGAGCTGAGAGTGGCTTCGTCAAAGACCTGGGAGACGAGTCCCATGTCCTTGTACACGTGGATACGTTTGCCGTTACTGGTTGCGATACCTGCTGATTCCTGGCCGCGGTGCTGGAGCGCGTACAGGCCGTAGTAGGTTAGCTTTGCCACGTCCTCGCCGGGTGCCCAGACACCGAAGACGCCGCAGGCGTCCTTGGGGCCGTGGTCAATCGGATCGAGGTCGTGAGTGAGTTTTCCGTCGGGGCGAATCAATTCACTTCTTTTCGACGTTGGGACTGCGGATGCGTCTGCGCAGGCGCAAGACGGACGTGTGTTTCTGTACTCGCACCTGCCTGTGTGTGCCATAGCCTACACCAGACCCTTAAAAGTGTACCGGGTTTCGGTCTAGATGTGGTGACGGATACGCTAAATACCTCAGTATGGACCACTAGAACAGGCAACAAATACGCCAAATCGCGAAAACTGCGTGGACCTGCGGGCTCGTAGCAAATTCTAGAAGAGCGGAAGAAGCGCCGATAAATCACTGCGCTCGCCCGACGCATCAAGCGCACCGGCACCCACCGCCTGCTCCCACGAACAGGCACCCAGCACCAGCGCCGCCCACACGAGCGGGCGCGCCTCCACCACGGACGGCGGGGTGCCGCGCGTATGGCGAGGACCCGCCACGCACTGGGTCACGCCCAGCGGGGGCACACGCACCTCCACACTATTGCCGGGGGCGAGGGTTGCCAGCTCCTCAAGGGTGAAGCGAACGAAGGTGGCACGCACCGAACGGGGGAGCGCGGCAAACGCCTGCTCCACCTCGGGGGCGCTCAGCAGGTACTCGCCTCGGGCGTGCGAATCCGCAGGCTCGCCGGCTGCCCCACGCTGTTCCTCAAAGAAAGCACGCACTTCGCGTACCGCCGCCATACCGTCTGCTTCGGAAGTTTTACGTCGAATCGCCACGATTAGTCCTCTTCCGCGGCGCCGGGAGCCAGATTTTCGCGGGTGAAAAGCTCCTCATGCACGCGTAGCTCGCCCACCTCAACCGGCTTGCCGTCCACGTAGCCGCCGGTCACCGGGTGAACCACCAGCGCGAGTAGGCGCTCGCATTCCTCAGTGCTCAGGTAGCCGCCAGCGGTGAGAGCGCGCAGAGCCACGGCGTACATGGCGCGGTGCGAACCGTCGCTCATCTTCACCACCACGGACGCGCCCGAACGCAGACCAATGCAGAGCACGCCCTCCGCGCCGCCCTTGACGATTGCATCCAGCTCTTCGCTGAGCACGGTGTCGGGGGAGCCGGGCGCCTGAATCAGCTCGGGGTAATCCACCATGGCGGTCGCGACCGTGGAGGCGCGCGCATCCGCCCCGAGGTTGCGGATTGCCGCACCGAGGGTCGAGTAGGCGCGTGCGGCACCGGCCAGGGAGACGGCGTGCACGGGCGCACCGCAGCCGTCAACGCCGATTGCGGCTACGGGCTCGCCGGTGAACGCCTCAATTTCTTCGGTGATGACCTGCTGCAGCGGGTGGGCGGGGTCGAGGTAGTTGTGCAGGGTCCAGTTCTGCGAGCCCTCTTCAAGATCGCCGCGCTCAAGCTTGGCGGTGCATGCCCACAGGAATGCGGCGTGCTTGCCGGAGCAGGGGTGCGCCAGGGTAGTAGCGGCAAGGTTCGCCTGAACCATTGCCTGGCGTGCCTGCTTGTCGGAGGGGAGCGTGGGCTTGAGCGCCAGGTTTGCCGGGGTGAGCGGGTTGGTTTCGGTGCTGCCCTGGGTGAGTACGTCCTGCACAGCGCGCATCTGCTCGAAGGTGCCTCGATGCGAGCCGCAGGCGATGGCGACCTGGGAGCCGCGCAGGGGAGCGCCCGCCTTCATAGATCCGATAGCCTGCAGCGGTTTGGCGGCGGAGCGCAGGTAGAAGGGCTCGTGAATATTGCCGAGGGCAAGCTGCACATCGCCGTCGGGGCCCAGCAGGATGAGGCGGCCGCGGTGGCGTGCCTCAATGAAGTTGTTGCGGGTGAGCTGTGCGAGTTCTACGTCGAAGGCGCTGCTCTGATGGGTGGTGTGAGTGGTTGCCTGTGGGGTGGTGCTGTTGGTCATTCTTCTAGTTTAAACGGGGCGTGCGGCTTGACCCTATTCGTGCTCAGCGGCGCGGAACTAGGATAGGCTGGCGCGGTCGAGGGAGAGCCCTGTGAAGAGATTCACGCCCACTACGGGTTGAAGTTATGAGTAACTCATTTTTATAATTGAAGTGTGCTCAAGCGCAACGGGTAAGACTAAGGTAAGTGAGCGAGGCACAGCCCGCACGAACCGAAAAACCCAGCACCGCATAGGACCGACCACGATCGACGCCCGACGAACCATTCCGGCGCCTCGACGTACCGCCTCATGAATACGGCGATGACCAAGGCAGCGGCAGATGAGCAAAACCCCACCCCGTCAATCGATGAGCTATGAGTGTATCCACGGTTCATCATCTCTGACATGCCCCAATATGCAGTCTGAGAACGGGCGTATGTATCCAGTATGCAATTGAATGCAGCCCCGGGGCCTCTATATCTAGGCGAAACTAGTTAGACGCGACCCGGTACGAATATGCATCCTTAACGCCCCTCACCCCTCAACTCACTCTTGATTGGTGAGCGGCAAACCATGTAAAGGAGTACATCCATGGCAGAGCAGAACAACACCTCCGCAAACACCTCCGCACAGAACGTCTCCCACAAGGGTGGCGTGGGCGTGGATTCTGAATTCCACGCAAAGTTCTTCCCCATCCTGGCTCGCGTTGCTTCTGTGACTGCAGTGCTCATGTACGTGTTCTACTTCCCGCAGATTATCGGTAACTTGAACGGTCACAAGGGTGACTGGATCCAGCCTCTGGTTGCTGCTGTGAACTGCACTCTCTGGTTGCTGTACGGCCTGTGGCGCCCCAAGAAGGATGTTCCGATTATCATTGCGAACGCTCCCGGTATTCTTTTCGGTGGCCTGGCTGCCATTACTGCCCTCATCTAGTGCTTTTAGCTTGATTCGGTAGCTTCGGTTGCCGAGCAGTGCGGCTCTTCTCTAGCGTGCATTCTTGCGAATGTGCCGCTACATGAGAAGGGCCGCATTTTTAGTGTGCTCAGCTCACATTTTTGAGAGGGTACCGGGTACCCTAAATACTATGAAGGTTTTGGTACTGGGCCCCGGCGGCCGCGAACACGCAATTATTCGAGCGC
>ERZ772978.551-NODE-551-length-14336-cov-276.332_pt1 | contig 14336 bp, 15 predicted proteins | sample MGYA00511675_ERZ772978 | MGnify/ENA primary metagenome ERZ772978 (study PRJEB29015, sample SAMEA2738092) | human oral metagenome | biome: human oral; feature: human-associated habitat; material: saliva | place: China | collected 2156 ... | reverse complement strand
TATCCGGGGCTTCAGCCGGGAGTGCCCGCCTACCCGGGTATGCAGCAGGTGCCCCCTCAGCCCGCCGTTTCCGCCGAGAAACGAGGCGGAAAAATGGCGAGCCGGATCTCCCTGGCCTGCGGAATCATCGGACTGGTCATCATCGGCGCGACAGTGTTCGCCATGTGGGAGGCTCTCCACTCGGAATCGATGATGGCCGATGCGAGCGAGGCGGACATCATCGGATTCTTCCCGCTCTTTGCGTTTATCGTCATGGGCCCCGTGAATACGGTCGGATTCGTGACTGGGATTATGGGTGTTGCACTCACACCGAAGGCAAAGACAGTCGTCGGATGGCTGGGTCTTCTTCTCAATGTAGCCCCCTACGTGGCGCTCTTTATCAGTTTATGGTTGATCTCCTAGCCGATGAGCGTGCGTGAGTAACGAACAAAGGATCAGCGAATGAGCGTACCGACCAACAACCCGCAGCTAAGCGGCTACCCGGGAGCGCACAACCCGCAGGGGGCCAGCCCCTACCAGGGGGCCACGCCCTATCAGGGGAGCGCGCAGCAGGGGGCCAGCCCCTACCAGGGGGCCACGCCCTATCAGGGGAGCGCGCAGCAAGGCGCCGCACCCTACCCGGGCGGCGTTCCCCAGTCGTACCCGGGTAGTGCTCCCCAGCCCTACGGCGGGGCGCAGACGCAGGCGAGCACGAAGAAGATCCCGACCGCTTTTATCCTCGGTATCGCGGTCTGGGTGGCAATCTTCCTGATCATCGGCGTGACGGTGCTGATGATATGGGATTCGGCCGACGAGAGTGCTTCGGCGCGGGCTGGGATCGCCGTCGTTCCGATGTTTGGATTCCTGGTCGTCGTCCCGCCCCTCGTCCTCTTCGGCCTGATCGCCGGCGGATCGGCGAATAAACGCCTCATGACGCGCAAGCAGCTCATCATGAACAGGATCGGCATCGGCCTGAGCGTCGCGCCGTTCGTCGTTTTCTTCCTGCTCTACGCCGGCATCATTATCGCGGAGATGGTCGAGAGGGGGCTCTAGCCCATGAATCAGCGTCAGCCCTACCCTGCCGCGGTGCCCGCGTCGCCCCCATCGCCCGCGTCGCCCGCGGGCACCGCGCCGCAGGGCCCCGAGGCCCGCGCCGCCGCCCACGCCGAGCAGCGCCAGGGCCTCCACGGAAAATATTCCGTGCGCTTCGGCATCGGCGGATGGGTGTTCTTTACCCTCCAGGTGGTCCTTGCCCTGCTGCTGATCACCACGGGGGTTTTCCAGGACTATCCGGATGTGACGTGGCCGGTCATCTTCTTTTTCATCTTCCTCTACGGATCGGCCGTGCAGGCACCCATGAACATCACCGGCCTCGTCGTCGCGCTGGTGGGGCTACGGAAGCGCTACGCGAGTTCGCAGCGGTCACGCTGCGTGTGGGGAATCATCCTCAACGTAACCCCTTTCCTGGTCGCCGTCGCCATCGTGATCATCGGCGAGATAATGCGCCAGCCGGTGGGTTCTATCCCTCTGCCCAGCAACTGAGGCCGCATCACCTACGCCCCCGAGCCGCACCGCACCACCCACGCCCCGCGCCGCCCCGGCGAGAACATAAGCGGCCGCACCGGGGAGCACCGCTGGCAACACAAACACAAACAGCAACACAAACAGCAACGGGTGGGGCCGCGACGCAATGCGTCGCGGCCCCACCCGCACAAGTGACGAAGACTCAGCCCTCGAAGGTGGCCTTCTCAGCCTCGGTGTCCGGCACGAAGGAATCCGTGTCCAGATCCGCCCAGTACTCCTCGGCCCACGGATCCTCGATCGGCTGCGAACGCTTCCACAGGATGTAGCCAGCGCCGGCGACCGCGCCGACCAGGGCCGTCAGACCGAAGGCACGCAGCACGCGGCACTTGCGGCGCTTGGGCGTCGGCGTCGCCAGGGCAGCAGCCGAGGCCTCGGAGGCGCGGCGAGCGCGATCCGACAGGGAACCGCGGGCAGTGAGGGCGGCGCTCGCCTCGTTCACGGCGCGGGAAGCGCGCGGCAGGTAGTCGTCCACCAGGTGTCCGCGGGCGTTCTCTATCGCGGGGCCGGCGTGCGCGGCGGCGGCCTGCGCGCGGGCGGCGGCGTTCTCGATGGCGGGGGTCGCGTGCTCAATCGCGTTCGTCAGGACGGCCTGCGCGCGGGGCGCAGCCCAATCAACGCCCTGGTTCGCCAGATCGGCGGCCCGGACGGCAACCTTCCCGGCGTACACAGCGGCGGCGTCGCGAAGCTGCTCAGAGGTAGCGCGCAGCTTTTCTGCATCGAAAGAAGGCGAAGTAGCCATGATGTCTCCGATTCTGTCCACATTAACTGGGGCGCGGCCGCGCCACTCACTCCTATTGTGCTACATCCGCTTGTGATGTGCAGCCCACCCACCAGGGCGACCCGTGTGACGGACAGGAAACACCCAGGAAAAGATGTAACCATTAACCCCATGAAAGCTATTCTGCACACCACCGCCGGCGACATCACCGTCGAACTGTTCCCCAACCACGCCCCCAACACGGTTCACAACTTCGTGACCCTGGCCAAAGGCGAGCGCGAATGGGTCGACCCGAAGACCGGCCAGAAGACCTCCCGTCCCCTCTACGACGGCACCATCTTCCACCGCGTCATCCCCGGCTTCATGATCCAGGGCGGCGACCCCCTCGGCACCGGCACGGGCGGCCCCGGCTACCAGTTCAACGACGAGATTCACCCCGAGCTGACCTTCAACGACCCCTACCTGCTCGCCATGGCCAACGCCGGCAAGCGCATGGGCAAGGGCACCAACGGCTCCCAGTTCTTCATCACCGTGGCCCCCACCCCGTGGCTGCTCGGCAACCACACCATCTTCGGCAAGGTCGTCGACGAGGACTCCAAGCGCGTCGTCGACGCCATCGCCACGACCCCCACGGGCGCCAACGACCGCCCCGTCACGGATCAGGTCATCAACTCGATCGAGATCGTCGACTGACCTTTTCTTCTCTTTTTCGACGAGGCCGGGGCCACCCCCGCTGCTCAGTGCAGTTGACGGGGTGGGCGACCCCGGCCTCGTCCCTTACCCACTCCTGAAAGGGACACTATGAGCATGCCGAGCTACGGCCAGCGCTCCGACCCGCGCGCCGCCCCCGACTGCCCGCGCCACCCGGGCGTGCGCAGCGTGGACTACTGCAAGCGTTGCAACCGGCCCATGTGCGTGGACTGTGCGATCCCCACCGAGGTCCGCTCCATCTGCGTAGATTGCGCGTCCCCGAAGCGCGGCTGGGCGCGCCGGGCGTCGCAGGTGGGCGCCGCGGGCGCGCCGGTCGTCACCTACTCGATGATGGCGATCTGCGTCCTCATGTATGTGGTGACCTCGGTGTCCCCGTCCCTCAAGGCCTCGCTCTCCCTGGTGCCCGCGACCCTCGCGTCTCACCCGTGGACGATCCTCACTGGCGCGTTCCTGCACGGTGGGTTGCTGCATATCCTGTTCAACATGCTGTCCCTGTACTGGGTGGGACGCGCGATCGAGCCGGCCATGGGCCGGTGGCGCTTCCTGACGCTCTACCTGGTGAGCGCGCTGGGCGGATCCGCGTTCATTCTCGCCTGGTGCCTCATCCAGCCCTCCGAGATCTTCGTGAGCACGGTGGGCGCGTCTGGCGCGGTTTTCGGCCTGTTCGGCGCCGTGTTCGTCCTCCAACGACTGGGCGGCTCCGACACGACCTCGATCCTCACGCTGCTCGGCATCAACCTCGTCTACGGTTTCGTGGCTAGTGGCATCTCGTGGCAGGGGCACATCGGCGGCGCGATCGCGGGCGTGGCGGCCACGTGGGTCCTGGCGCGCATGGCTCGCCCGCGCGCGGGCGTCACGCAGGCGCAGCAGAACCGGCGTGAAACGGTCGTCGCGCTCGGCATGATCGTCGGCATGGTCATGCTCAACGCCCTCGCGTTCCGCCTCCTCGTCGAGGTCTACGGGGCGTGATCGGGGCGCCGTCGCCTCAGCGGGGGCCTCGGCAAGTTTTCTGAGGATCACCTAATATGGGAGGGTCCGGCGTCGTGCCGGGCCCTCCCTCATGCGCCCCACAGGAGACATCATGACCAGCCCCTGGGACCTGTACGACCAGCTCATCGACGAGATTCCCGCCGACATCACCGTCACCGCGATCCACACCGACGGCAAGTGGCGCCGCGTCGCCACCAGCGAGGACGGCGCCGGCATGGCTTTCGGCATGAACGTCCAGTCCCGCCCGCGCGCGCTCGAGGACCCCTCCGACCTGGTCGGCCGCCCCCTGCGCGACGTCGCCGCCCTGGCGAAATCCTGGAACTTCGAGGACGCCGGCGTCGGCATGGCGGCCGTCAACGCCTACCACTCCCATCCAGTGCGCGCCCTCGCCCACGGGTTCCGCCCCTGCAAGGAAAACAACTGGGCGCGCACCTTCCACCCCTACGCGCCCCTCGTCGCCGGCAAGCGCGTCGCCGTCATCGGTCACTTCCCCTTCGCGGCCGCCGCCATGCCCGACGCCGAGCAGCTCACGATCCTCGAACGCAACGTCCTCGACGGCGACTACCCCGATTCCGCATGCGAATACCTGCTCCCCGAGATGGACTACGTGTTCATCTCCGGATCTGCGTTCGTCAACAAGACGATGCCGCGCCTCCTCGCGCTCGCGGCGGACGCGCACACCGTCGTCCTGGGCCCCTCCGCCCCGGCCTCACCCGCGATCCTGGCAGCCGGCGCCACGACCGTCATGTCCTTCGCCAGCGCGCATCCCGCCCGCCTCGAAGACGGCCTCGCCGGACGCACCCTGCAAGGCATGTACGACGCCGGCATGAGGGTCGAGCTCAGCCGCCCCTGACGCGCGAACGAGGCTGTGGCCCGGTTGTCGGCCCCAGCCTCGTCGAGGGGGACGCGAAGCGGGGCGTCCCAGCCGCAGCCGGAACGCCCCGCTCTCACACTCGCTGGAGACGGCAGGCCCACGCCCGCCGCGCGCCCGTCACCGCCAGCGCAACGTCATCAGGAAGCCCACCATCATCGTGCCCAGGCCCACCGCGATATTCCACGCGCCCAGCTTCGGAATCGGGTAAATGCCCTGGGAAATGTAGTAGACGACGACCCACAGCAGGCCCAGGATCATGAGGGCCACAAACGTCGGCGCCCACCATGCGGGACTCAACGGAATGCCATCCGTCCAGTTCTTGATCTCGGTATCGTCCTCGACCTCGTGCCCATTCTTCTTACGCTTCTTAGATTCGGCCACGTCGGGTCCTCTCTGCTGGCCCGCGCGGGAAGACAAACCGCCCGGCGGTGATGAATTAATCGCAACACTAGCGTAGTCTCGGACCTGAAAAGTGCCAAAACGCAGCGCCACGGAGGGGGAAATCATGCGCGCACGCACAGCCCGCCACGCGGCGGCCGTCCTCGCCGTCACCATCGCCTCCGGCCTGCTCTTCTCCGTCTCCTCCCTCAACGAGCGCAAAAACCCCGCCGGGACCTCGAACCTGGCGACCCTCGTGCGCACCCGCCAAGCCCAGGTCTCCACCCTCGACAACGAGGTATCCTCCCTCGACGCCCAGGTGCAGAGCTTCTCCTCCGCGCCCCAATCCGGAGCCCCCGACGAAGACGCCTTCACCGCCCGATCCACCAGCCCCGTGAGCGGCCCCGGCGTCCAAATCACCCTCTCCGACGCGCCCCCCGGCCAGATCCCAGCCGGAGCCACCCCCAACGACCTCGTCATCCACCAGCAGGACATCGAGGACACCATGAACGCCCTGTGGGCCGGCGGCGCCGAAGCCATGACCGTCCAGGGCGTGCGCATCACCAACCGAACCGTCATCCGCTGCATCGGCAACGTCATCCTCGTCGACGGAACCAGCTACTCGCCGCCCTATGTGATTCAAGCAATCGGTGATCCTGACACCCTGCGCGCGACGGTTACTGCAAACCCACGTATGGTGAATTATCAGGCCTACGTGACAAAGTATGGCCTCGGGTGGGACATGCAGACCAAAGACTCCCTGAGCTTCGCACCCGCAACAACCTCGTTGACCGTCAACTACGCAACCGTGGAGGAATCGCATGGGTGAACACGTCGCCCGACCCACACCGATAAAGAATAAGCGCTCCAACGTCTTCTGGAATATCGTCGGTGTCGTCGGCGAACTCCTCATCACCTTCGCGTTCGTCATCGGCCTCTTCTCCGTCTGGCAGCTCTACTGGACGACCTACCAAGTCTCCGGACAGGTCTCCCAGACCATCGCCTCGTACGAAGACAGCCACCAGCCCGCCAAGCGCACCCAGGGCGAAATCCGCACCGACGACCCGCCCGCCTTCGACCGCGAAGTCGGCGACGGCGAAGTCTACGGCATCGTCCACGTGCCCACCTGGGACTGGATGAAAATCCCCCTCGCCGAAGGCACCACCTCCTACGTCCTCGACCAAGGCTGGGCCGGCCACTACGACATGACCACCCAGCCCGGCGGCGTCGGCAACTTCTCCGTCGCCGGCCACCGCCGCACCTACGGCAACAACTTCCGCTGGATCGACCGCCTCACCCAGGGCGACAAGGTCGTCGTGGAAGTCGACGACCGCTACCTCGTGTACTCCATGGTCTCCTCCGAGATCATCGACGCCACCGACCCCACCCAGATGCGCGTCGTCGCCCCTGTCATCGACGATGTCTCCTGGTCCGAAACCCCCACCGAGCGTTGGATGACCATGACCACCTGCCACCCCGAATACGGCAACTGGCAGCGCTACATCGTCCACCTCAAGTTCGAATCCTGGACCCCCAAAGACACGGGCGTGCCCGCCGAACTCGTCGACGAACCCACGAACTGAAGGACCCCACATGTACGCATGGATCTTCCGCCACCTGCCCGGCCCCACCTGGTTCAAGGTCATCGAATCCCTGGCCCTCATCGGCGCGGCCGTCGCCGCCCTGTTCACCTGGGTCTACCCCTGGGTCCAGTCCTACCTGGAACTGGGGCAGTCCTCCGTCGGCGGCGCCTGAGCCGCTCACTCCGGGAAGGGACGAGGCCGGGGCCACCCCGGCCTCGTGCCGTATCCACGGGCGTCGGTTGGCTAGCGCCGTCCGCGCCCGCGCGCCCGGAGAACGGACGGCGCCCGCGCGCCCGCTGGGGGAGCGCCCTACGATGGAGGCCGGAGAAGGGGCCACGGCCTCGTACATGAAAGGACCGGCAATGGCACGAATCCTCTGCGTCGACAACTACGACTCGTTCGTCTTCACGATCGTGGGCTACCTGCGCCACCTGGGCGCGGTCGTGGACGTGGTGCGCAACGACGTCGTGGATCCCGCGTGGTTCGAGGCCGGCTACGACGGCGTCCTCATCTCCCCCGGACCCGGCGACCCCAAGAGCGCCGGCGCCTCCCTGCAGACCATCGCCGACTGCGCCGAGCGTGAGATCCCGATGCTGGGCGTGTGCCTGGGCCACCAGGCCCTCGGCGAGCTCTTCGGCGCGACCGTCGGGCACGCACCCGAGCTCATGCACGGCAAGACCTCCGTCATCACGCACGACGGGCGTGGCGTGTTCGAGGGCGTGCCCTCGCCGCTGACCGTCACCCGCTACCACTCCCTCACGATCGACCCCGCGACCATGCCCGACGAGCTCGAGGTTTCCGCGGCTACCGAGTCCGGCATCATCATGGGTGTGCGCCACCGCTCCCTGCCCCTTGAGGGCGTCCAGTTTCACCCCGAGTCCGTCATGACCCAGTCCGGGCACCTCGTGTTCGCCAACTGGCTGGCCGCCTGCGGCGACGCTGGCGCACGCGAGCGGGCCGTGTCCCTCAAGCCAGTCGTCGCGGAGCGTTTCACGCTGTAGGTTCTGCAGTCCGCGTGGCAGCTACCGTGCCGCAGGTGTGCTTGTGGGCGCGTGCATGCGGATAGGTTACGAGCATCCGGATAGGTTACGCGTATGTGGATAGCTTATTAACCTATCCGGATGTCAATAACCTATCCACATCGTCACAACCTATCCGCGTCAGGGGCCTGTTTTCTCGCCGCGCGTGTTGGCCGCGCCCGCATGCAGTGAGGCCCGCGTCGCAGCACAGCACCTATCCGCATCAGGGCTGGCTCGGTTCGGGATAGGTGTTCGTGGAAGCGTTCGATGACGAGGTTGTGGCCAGGATCGGGGCGCTCGTGGCCTCACCACGCACGCCCGAGCTCACCGCCGAGTAAGCGCGTGCGGCTCACCACACACCCCACCGCACACCCGCGCATACGACGAGGCCCGCACCTCAGGAGGATTCCTGTGAGTGCGGGCCTCGATGCGCGTGTGCCGCAGGGGCGGGTGCGCCCCTGCGGTGCGCGTCAGTGACTCTTCGTGGGGCTCGGGCTGGGGGTGTTCCCCTGGGAGCCCTTGGACACCTTCAGCTTCACGGTCGAGTTCTTGTCCACCTTCGAGCCCTCGCCGGGCTCGACAGAGAGGACCTGGCCGGCGGGCTGCGAGCCTGCGACCTCCTCGACGGTGACGGTCAGGCCCAGGGCCTTGAGCTGCGCCTCGGCGTCGTCACGGCCGATGCCGACGACGGAGGGGATCTCCACCTGCGCGCTCTTGCCGTTGGACACGGACACGGCGATGCTCGTACCCTTCTTGACCTTCGTCCCGGTCGCGGGATCCTGCGAGACGATGCGGTCCTTCTCCTTATCGGAATCGACGCTCGTCACGTTACCGAGCTCCAGGCCGGCGGACTTCAGGGCGCTGCGCGCCTGGTCCTGGCTCATGCCCTGCAGATCCGGGACCTCGACCTCGGAGGAGCCCGAGGACAGGGACACGGTGATGGTCTGGCCGGCCTTCACCTTCGTGCCGGGGGAGGGGTTGGTCTCGGCGACCTTGCCCTCGGGCACGGTGTCGGACGCGACCGTCTTCGAGCTCTGCTCAAACTTCAACCCCTGGGCCTCGATGGCCTTGCGGGCCTCGTCGGGGCTCATGCCGACCAGGTTATCGGGCACGACGACGGAGTCGGGGCCCGACGAAATGGTGACGCGCACGGTGGCGCCCTTCTCGGCGGACGTGCCCGCGGCCGGGTCGGTCGAGACGACGGAGCCGGCCTCCACGGTGTCGGAGGCGACCTTGTCGGGGTTGAGCTCCCACGTGAAGCCGGCGGCTTCGATCTGGGCCTTCGCGTCGGCCTGCGATAGGCCGACGACGTTGGGAACCGCCGTCGGCTCCGCCGTCGACGCGCCGCGCGTGAGCGCGTACACGCTGCCGCCGATGAGGAGCAGGGCGATGAGGACGAGGGAAGCGATGATCGCTGTGCGGCGCTTGCGTGCCTTGGCGGCAGCGTTGGCCGCGTCGTCAGTCGCCACGGCGGGCAGCGACGTCGAGGTCGCCGCGACCCCGGCGGGGGCGGCAGCGTGGGGGGCGACGGCGTGGGGGGCGACGGCGGCCATCGGGGTGGTGGCAGCCGTGCGCGCACCGGCCATGCCGGCGGCGGGCAGCACCTCGGTCGCCCAGGAGTCGGCGGGCGGCGCGCCCACGTCCAGGCCGCGAGCCACGCGCTGCAGGTCGGAGAGCATGGCGGCGGCGCTGGGGTAGCGGTCGTCGCGGTTCTTCGCCAGGGCCTTGAGGACGACGCGGTCCAGGGAATCCGGGATGTCGGAGAGAATCGACGAGGGCGTGGGCGGGATCTGCTCCACGTGCTGGTAGGCGACGGCCACCGCGGAGTCGCCCTTGAAGGGCGGGCGGCCGGTGAGCAGCTCGAAGAGGACGACGCCGGTGGAGTACAGGTCGGAGCGTTCGTCGACGGTCTCGCCGCGCGCCTGCTCGGGGGAGAGGTACTGCGCGGTGCCGACGACCGCGTTGGTCTGCGTCATCGTCGCCTGCGAGTCGGTCAGGGCTCGGGCGATGCCGAAGTCCATGACCTTCACCTTGCCGTCGGAGGTCAGCATGATGTTGCCGGGCTTGATGTCGCGGTGCACCAGGTGGTTGGCGTGTGAGTACTGCAGGGCGGACAGGACGCCGGAGACGATCTCGATGGCCTCGTTGATCGGCACGGCCGTCCCGTCGGAGATGAGGTCCTTGACGGTGTGTCCCTCGACGTACTCCATGACGATGTAGGGCACCGCGATCGAGCGGCCGTTCGTGTCTTCGATGATCTCCTCGCCGGTGTCGTACACGGCGACGATGTTCGGGTGGTTCAGCGACGCCGCTGACTGAGCTTCGCGGCGGAAGCGTGCCTGGAAGATCGAATCCTGCGCCAGGTCGCGCCGCAGCATCTTGATGGCGACGACGCGCGAGAGGCGGGTGTCGAAGCCCAGGTGGACTTCGGCCATTCCGCCTCGCCCGATGAGCGAGCGGACCTCGTATCGGCCAGCTAGACGGTGGGCCATGGGCTCTGCCATGTCCTAACCTCCTCGATAATGTTTGCCCCCGCGTTGGTTTGGATGAGGGAGCTCAGCATGTACTTGATCGTAACTGCTGCGAGTACGATTAGTGCAATCGCGATGAGTGCAATGATCGCCGCGCGGATGATTCTCTTGCTCGCAGGGACGGGCGGTGCGACGACGCTGCGCGAGTACGCGGTCTTTGCGATCGGTCGTTTCCGGTCGACGGAGCGTGCGTCGAGTTCGTGCCACTGGGGGCCGCGGTTCTTCTTCTCGGGGCGAGGCTCGTACACGGAGCGCCGCGGGCGAGTGTTGGCTTTCTTGCTGCGGGGCTGCGGCACGGTTCCGTAGACGCGCGGCGTGGAGCCGGTGGTCGTCGGTGTGGTGGACGAGGCCGTGGCGTCCGCGGCGCGTCGTCCGTCCGAGCGGTGGGAGGGCGCGGGGGCGCCGGTGCGCGCGGACTGGCGCTGGGCCTGCTCGGCCTCGCGGCGTTGGCGTGCCTCGCGGCGTTGGCGTGCTTCGCGTGCTTCGCGCAGCTCGCGCTGGCGTCGTTCCTCCTCGCGGGCGACTTGCGCGCGGCGTTGTTCTTCGGCGGCGTCCTCGGCTTGGCGGTTCTGGGCGCGCTGGCGCAGGCGTTCGGTCAGCGCGGCGCGGCGGTCCTGCTGCTGCGCGGGTTGCGCCGACGAGGGTGGGGCGGGGATCGCGTCCGGGTGTGCGGGGGCCGACGAGGCAGGCGCGGCCTTCTCGGGGTTGGTGTGCTCGGGCGCGGCCTTCGTGGGGGCAGCCGTGACCGGGGCCGCGGGAATGGGCGCTGCGGGAATGGGCGCTGCGCCCGCGACGCGAGCGCGCTGGGGCTCTGCGGGGGCGCCGCCCGCCGCCGGCGCGGCGTGCCGGGTTGCGGGCGCCTCGGGGATGGCTGGCGGCGCGGAGCGCGCCGCCACGGAACGCGTGGGGATAGAGGCGGCCTCGGGCTGCGGTACGGCCGCGTGGCGTCCCGTGGAGGTCAGGGAGCTCGAGGAGCCGGTGGCGGCGGCGTGCTCGCCCGTCGCGTCGGGGCGGATGCGGCGTACCCGCGTGGGCGCGGACACCGGCCGCTGGACTGGGGGAGCGGGGGCCTCGTCGATGATGCGCGGGACGGTCGCGTGGCGACCGGTGATCGGGATCATCGAGGAGGAGGGCGCGATCGTGGTGGCCTCGTCGATGATGCGCGGGACGGCCGCGTGGCGACCCGTGACGGCGCGCACCCGGGGGGTGAGGCCCGACGGGGGTTGGAGCATCTCGTCGGGCAGCGTGCGGCGGGTCAGGTGACGCACGGGTGCGAGGATCGGCACGGAGGGCTGGACGGGCGTGCGGGTCTCGGCCGGGCGCTGGGCGGCCTTCGGCAGCGGCAGCGGGCGAGGCGTCACGGAGATGCCCATGGCCTTGGCGGCCCCGGCGATCTCGCGGACGGCCGCGGAGCCGGACTCGGGGCGTTTGGCGGGATCCTTTTCCAGCAGGTGCAAGATGACGTCGGCGAGGGGCTCGGGGACGAAATCCGGCAGGGGAGGCACGGGGTCGTTGACGTGGGCGAACGCGATGTCCACCTGCGTCTCGCCCGTGAAGGGGCGTCGACCGGCCGCGGCCTCGTAGGCGATGACGCCGAGGGCGTAGAGGTCTCCGATGGGGGTCGCTAATTCGCCCATGGCCTGCTCGGGCGGCAGGTACTGGGCGGTGCCCATGACCATGCCGGCGGCTGTGAGGTTGACCTGGTTGCGTGTGCGGGAGATGCCGAAGTCCGTCAGCTTCACCATGCCGTCGGGGCGAACAATGATGTTCGCGGGCTTGATGTCGCGGTGCACGACGCCCGCGCGGGCCGCGGCGCCGAGGGCCATCGCGACCTGGACGAGGATCGGCATGAGGTATTCGGGTTCGATGCGCGAGCCGCCGCGCAGGTAATCCGTCAGCGGGTATCCGTCGACGAGCTCCATGATGATCCAGCCGATGCCGTCTTCCTCGCCCGAATCCTGCGTGTTCGCGATGTTCGGGTGGGAGATCGACATGGAGTTGCGGGCCTCGAGGCGCAGGCGCGACAGCGAGAGCTCCTCGCCCGCCAGCTCGGGGCGCAGGACCTTCGCGGCGACGATGTGGCCGCTGACCCGGTCGCGGGCCTTCCACACTTCGCCCATGCCGCCCTGGGCGATCGGGGTGAGCAGCGTGTAGCGCCCCCCGAGCACCCGCCCGGCACCGGAAGTCATGCGTTGGACGCTCACGAGAGCCCCGCTTCCAGGATGGCCCGGGCGATCGGGCCGGCCACGTCTCCGCCGTGCGGCGTGGGATTGTTGTCGTCGCCCTCGACGAGGACGGCGAACGCGATCTTCGGGTTGGTGACGGGGGCGAATCCGATGGCCCACGCGTTGGCGCGGTCGCCTTCGCCCGTCTCGGCGGTGCCCGTCTTGGCTGCGACCGCGACGTTCGGCAGCGCCATCGTGGTGCCGGTGCCGTAGGGCTGGGAGACGACTGCCTCCATCATGGCGGTCAGCTTCGAGGCCGTCTCCGCGGAGATCGGTCGGCCGCCGTCCGTGGGGGAGGTCGTGCGCACGACCTGGTTGTCGGCGTCCACGATCGACTTGATCAGGTAGGGGGCCATCATCTGGCCGCCGTTGGCGACCGTCTGGGCGACCTGCGCCATCTGCAGGGGCGTGGTCTGGACCGTGTACTGGCCGATGGAACTCATGGCGAGCTGGGCCGCGTCGGCGTCGGAGGGGAACACGGAGGGCGTCACGGTCAGGGGAATCTGCGATTCGCGGCCGAATCCAAAGCGGTTGGTGACGTCGATGAGCTGCTGGTTCGTCAGCTGCTGGGAGGCCAGCACGAAGGTCGTGTTGCAGGAGCGCGCGAAGGCCTCGGTGAGCGTCGGGTTGCCGTCCCCGCAGGTGGAGGACTCGATGTTGGAGACCTCGGTGGCCGTGCCCGGCAGGGTGGTCGACACGGGCGAGGGCATGCGCGTGTCCGGCGCGGCCAGGCCGTTTTCGAACAGCGCGATGGTGGTGAGGACCTTGAAGGTCGAGCCGGGGGCGTAGCGCTGCGAGATCGCCCGGTTCGTCAGCGGGTTGTTCGGGTCGGCCGACAGGGTCGAGAAGGCCTGGGACACCTCGGTCGCGTCCGAGGAGGCCAGCTGGTTCGGGTCGTAGCTCGGCGAGGAGTACATCGCCAGGACCGCTCCGGTCGTCGCGTCCAGGGCCACGACGGCGCCCTTGCGGTTGCCCAGCGCCTCGGCCGCGGCCTTCTGCATCTGGGAGTTGAGCGTGAGTTCGACGCCGCCGCCCTGGCGGTTCTGGCCCGTCAGGAGGTTACGCAGGCGCTGCCCGAGGAGCGTCTGGGACTGGCCGTCCAGCACGTCCTCCTCGGCGGCCTCGATGCCCGTCGACGCGTTGCCCACGGACGAGAAGTAGCCGGTGACGGGAGCGTAGAGGGGCCCCTCGGAGTAGGAGCGCGCGTAGCGCTTGGAGCCGTCCTCGAGCTCGGAGGAGGCGATGGCGGTCTTGTCCACGATGATGGGGCCACGGTCGGTTTCTGCCGCGTGCAGGACCGTCCGCTGGTTACGCGGGTCCTCGTTGAGCGAGGACGCGGAGATGAACTGCGTGTTCGTGACGCCCACCCCGAGGAGGGCGAACATCAGCAGGACGATGACGAAAATCTTGCGAATCTGGTTATTCACGCCTCACTCACCCACTCCCACGGCCGGCTGGATGCCCGAGTTCCACGGCGCAGGGGTCGAGGCCGGGCGACGCGCGGCGTCGGAGACGCGGATCAGCAGCGCGACGGTGATCCACGAGGACACCATCGAGGAGCCGCCCGCCGCGAGGAACGGGGCGGTCAGGCCCGTCAGCGGGATAATGCGCGTGATGCCGCCGAGGACCACGAAGAGCTGAATCGCGAGGGAGAAGCTCAGGCCGGTGGCCAGGAGCTTGCCGAAGCCATCGCGCACCGTCAGGGCGGCGCGCAGGCCGCGCTGGATGAGGATCAGGTACAGGA
>ERZ772978.537-NODE-537-length-14699-cov-17.1571_pt1 | contig 14699 bp, 11 predicted proteins | sample MGYA00511675_ERZ772978 | MGnify/ENA primary metagenome ERZ772978 (study PRJEB29015, sample SAMEA2738092) | human oral metagenome | biome: human oral; feature: human-associated habitat; material: saliva | place: China | collected 2156 ... | reverse complement strand
ATACCCGCGTTCAGGGTGAGGGCGCGGCGGCTGAGGTCATTGCGGCTCTCGCCGAACTGGACGCCCACCCGGAGGTGGACGTCATCGTCATCGCCCGAGGCGGCGGCTCCTTCGAAGACCTGCTGCCCTTCTCCGAGGAGGCGCTCATCCGCGCCGTCGCGGCGGCCACCACCCCGGTGGTCTCGGCAATCGGTCACGAGGCGGACTCCCCCATCCTCGATGCGGTCGCCGACCTACGCGCCTCCACCCCCACCGATGCGGGTAAGCGCATCGTGCCCGATATTTCGGAGGAAACCTCCCGCATCACCGAGGCCCGTGCCCGCCTGGACCGTGCGGTACTCGGCTACGTGGGCATGCAGATGAACTACATTGCGCAGCTGCGTAGCCGCCCGGTGCTCACCCACCCGGAGTCCTCCCTGCTCATGCGTGTGGAGGAGTTGAGCCAGCTACGCGAGCGCGCTCACCGTTCGGTGCAGCACCGTCTGGAGCGTGAGTCGGCGACTCTGTCGCATACGTTGGCGGGGGTGCGTTCGCTCTCGCCTGCGCAGACGCTCAACCGCGGCTACTCCATCGTTCAGGATGCCGCGGGCGCTATTGTGCGTGACGCTTCGGCGCTGAGCGAGGGCGAGCAGATTACGGTGCGTGCGGCGACCGGTTCGGCGCAGGCAACTGTGACTTCTACGGATTCCTCAAACATCTCCTAAACCTCGATACCTCTAGTTTTTATCCCTGAAAGGTTCCTCAATGAGCGAGAACATTAGCTTCAACAGCGCCGAGCTGGGCGCACCCGTCGAAACCCTCGGCTACGAGCAGGCGCGTGCCGAGCTGGAGCAGGTTGTGCGCCAGCTGGAGTCCGGCGCCAGCGACCTGGAGACCTCTATCGCCCTGTGGGAGCGTGGCGAGGCGCTTGCCGCCCGCTGCGAGGCGTGGCTGCAGGGCGCGCAGGAGCGCCTGAACGCGGCACGCGGCGCACAGGCAGGTGCACAGGCAGGTCAGGAGCCTGCAGCGAACTAGCACGCCTCTCTCCTCCCCCCCCCCGGCGCGTTGCTCCGTCATCAGGCGCATCCGCCAGCTGTCAAATAAAAATAGCCTGCCCCGCAGCTCATCAGAACTGCGGGGCAGGCTATTTCTGTCTATATGTAGCAGAGGCGGGAAGGCTAGTGCTTCTGCTTGTAGTCAGCCATGAAGTTACCCAGGCGCTCTAGGGCGCTGGTGAGGGTCTGCGTATCGGGCAGGAACACCAGGCGGAAGTGATCCGGGTCCTTCCAGTTGAACGCGCGGCCGTGGCTGAAGAGAATCTTCTGGCTCTTGAGCAGGTCCAGGGCGAACTGTTCATCGTCGGTAATGTCGAAGCGCTCAACATCAATCTTCGGGAACAGATAGAGCGCACCGTCCGCGCTGGTGCAGCTGATGCCGTCAATCTCGTTGAGCATCTTGTGCGCCAGGGTGCGCTGCTCGTACAGGCGGCCGCCGGGAACAATCAGCTCGTTAATGGACTGGTAGCCGCCGAGCGCGGTCTGGATGGCGTGCTGTGCCGGAACGTTGGCGCACAGGCGCATGGAGGCGAGCAGGTGAATGCCTTCCAGGTAGCTGGAAGCGTCCTTCTTCGGGCCGGTGATAGCGACCCAACCCGCACGGTAACCGCAGACGCGGTATGCCTTGGACAGGCCGGAGAAGGTCAGGCAGAGCACGTCGTCGCCGGTGAGGGTCGCCATGTTGATGGCCTCTGCGCCATCGTAGGTAATCTTTTCGTAAATCTCATCAGAGAACACGACCAGACCGTGTTCGCGTGCCACATCCACAATCTGCTTAAGCACGGAACGCGGGTAGACGGCACCGGTGGGGTTGTTCGGGTTAATAACCACGATGCCCTTGGTGCGCTCGGTAATCTTCGACTTAATGTCTTCGATGTCCGGGTACCAGTTGTTTTCCTCATCGCAGAGGTAGTGCACGGGCTTGCCGCCGACCAGCGCGGTGGCTGCGGTCCACAGCGGGTAGTCGGGCATGGGGACCAGGATTTCGTCGCCGGTCTCGCACAGTGCCTGCAGGGTCATCGGGATCAGCTCGGACACACCGTTGCCCAGGTAGACGGCGTCGGTGTCGAGGTTCATGATGCCGCGGTTCTGGTAGTGCTGCACAATGGCGGTACGTGCCGAGTAGAGACCGCGGGAGTCAGAGTAGCCCTGGGTTTCGGGCAGGTGACGAATGATGTCCATCATGATGGCATCCGGCGCCTCAAAGCCGAAGGGTGCGGGGTTACCAATGTTCAGCTTGAGGATGCGGTGGCCCATCGCTTCCATGCGATTGGCTTCATCCAGAATAGGGCCGCGGATGTCGTACAGGACGTTGCTCAACTTTGAGGACTGACGGTACTTCGTCATGATGATTTACTTTCTAGGGTGATCCAAAATGAATTGTGCTGCGTCATCATCTGCGATGGGGTTGGAACCGCTAGTCAGACGCAACAGGAACGAGAGGTTACCCGTGTCTAATGTAGATGATACGCGGTTAATTGCCGTCCGGGCGCTATCTGGCAGGGTACGGCGGATAATGGGCACCAGTTGCTGCTGCAAAAGCGCCGTCGAGGGGTCTTCCAGGGTGACCAGGCGATTCTCTTCAATCGCGGAGTCGCTGCTGTGCAGCAGGGTCACCTGCACGGTGTCTGCGGTGAGGGCGTTGACGCGCTCGGCGGGGTCGTCCTGAATCTTCGGGTCATGCACGCGGTAGCGGTAGAGGCTACGCAAAGAATCCACACCGTAGGTGCCGCTGGAGTACCCTGCCGGGATGGAGAACGCCAGAGAAGACTGCACCTCACGCAGGTTCGCGAGGGAGTTGAGCTTGTGGCGGGCGCTCACGGCGCGGGTAGTGACCAGCACATCCTTGTTGGTGGCGCTAGCACCGTTGAGAAGCATGAGCTCTTCGGGCAGGATGCGCGAGATGGCGTTGGTCATGTCGGTGGTGCTCATGGCGCGCAGGTTGATGGGGTCTGCGGAGCGGGTGGAGCTTGCGGTGGGGCTCGCGGTGCCGTCCGTAGCATGCGCGGAGGCGGTGCTCTCCTCCGTGGTGGGGGTGGCCGCCGGGGGCAGGGTCACGCCTGCGGCTTGAGCGGAGGCACTCACGGAGGCGGCAATACGTTCGTTCTGTGCGGCGGCGGGGCTGATTTTGCCGTCGTCGGTCAGGTAGAGCAGCAGGTCGCCGCTGTAGTCGATGACCAGGTCCAACGATTCAGGGGCGGCGGCAGTGGTACTGCCGGTTTCCTCGTCGTCGGGCAGAGTTGCGGTAGGGGTGGCGGAATTAGCTGAAGGAACCATGAGCCCGCGCAGGGCGGTGGCGCGGCTGTTGTCGGTGTCAACAAGTTCGACGGTGTAGCCGACCTGTCGCAGGGCGCGCGCGTACACGTGCGCTACGGCGCGCATCTCACGCAGAGCACCGTAGCCGATGCGCAGAGTGCCGTAGCTGGATGCGGAAGGGTCCACCTGCGGGGTAGCGTCATTATTCCCGCAAGCGGCGAGCAGCGGCATGAGCGCCAGGGAGGTGAGCGCCGCACGGCGGGTGAGGGTCAGTCGGTTCATTAGGGAAGCTTCCGTGCGTTTTCATCGGCAAGAAATTCGCGGTATTCGCGTGCCCAGCTAGCGGCGTTGGAGTAGCCCATCATGGAGGCTACCTCGTCAATGAGGGTGCCGTAGCGGATGGTGTCTAGCTCAGCGATGGGTACCCAGCGTGCCGTGTCGGAGGAGCCGTTGATTTCGTGGCGCAGTTCGCCGGTGACAATGTGGGCACGGAAAACCACCCGCAGGGCGCAGAAGGGTAGCGCTTGCGGGTCTTTCTGGGTGGAGCGCACGGGGAAGTGTCCGGCGTGCACGCCCAGAATGTCTTCAATGGCGACGCTGTAGCCGGTCTCTTCGAGGGTTTCCCTCAGCGCGGTCTCGTCCGCCTGTTCGCCGGGTTCCATGCCGCCACCGGGCAGGGACCAGAGGGGGCTGAGCGCGCGGTCTTCGGGCACCCAACGAGTCATGAGCAGCTTGCCCTGCTCGATGATGACTGCGTAGGCTGCGGGTCGGGTTTCCATTGCTAATGCCATGGTTTGATTTTACCGTCTATCGTTCTTTAGCGTTTCTTGCCGCGGCGTGCGCTGGCGGCTTTGGCGGACTGTCGAGCGTGCTGGCGCGCGTTGCCGTTTTTCTTGGCGTTGGCGCGCTTCTTATCGCGGGCTTCACGGCGGGCGTTGGCGGCTCGTGCTTTCGCTTTTGCCTTTGCTTTTTCGGCGGCGACGCGTTCGGCGCGTGCCTGTCGGGTTTCGCTACCGCGGTCGCTGGTTGCGGTGCGGCCGCGCACAATGCCGATGAAGTCCTGCAGGAGGGCTTCGAGCTCTTCGCTGCGCGGCTCGCCCTTGGGGGCACGCGGCCAGACCAGGTGCACCGGGTAGGTGTCCAGGCCCGCAACGGGGCGGTAGGTGAGGTCCTTGCGGTGGTAGAAACGCGCAATGGACATGGGCACAATGTACAGACCCACACCAGCGGCAACCAGCTCGATGGTTTCCTTATCGGTCAGGCCCTCGGGCACGATGCGACCGGCGTTCTCACGCCATGCGCGGGAGACTTCCTCATAGGCGGGAATATCGGAGGCGGGCTGCAGCAGGAACTCTTCAGCAAGCTCCTCCACGGGCACCTCATCAAGCACGGTGAGCACATGGTCCACCGGCAGAATGACCACGGGTAGCTCCTCGTAGAGGCGGATGCTATGGTACTTTTCGCCGTCGGTGCTTGCCGGTTCGCGGTCGGGGCGCACAATGCTCATGTGTGCGAAGGGGTTCTCGGGTACGTCCTTACGCTCAATGGGGGCGTGCTCGGTAGCCTCAGCGCTAACCTCGGCGGGCGCCTCGGAGGCAGTTTCTTCCGCAGAGTTGAGGGCAGGGTCAATCAGGCACAGGTCCTGATGCAGGGAGTCCAGGCCGCGCGCCTCACGCACGGGTACCTCCGCCAGCTGCACACGGTCGCCGAAACGCTCGTGCCAGCGGTTGAACCACTTGCCGGGCATAATCGCGGGCACGTAGCTAATGCGCAGCATAGAACGCTGGAGCACGGGGATGGGCAGAGCCTCCGGAGTCTGGATCATTGCCAGCTGTTCGGGGTGCAGGTACACGCGGGTGGGCGCCTCGGCGGGCGCTTCGCTTTCTACCTGGTCGGTAGCGTTTTCGGGCGCGCTCTGCTCGGGGTCGATTGCGGTGAGGGCAGAGTCGTTGACGGGCTGCTCTTCGGGGGTGCCTGCGGTGGAGGATGCGGATGAACTCATCCCTCCACGCTAGCACATCTTGGGCGGGGGCATTGAGGGTAGGTGAGTGGCCTCAACCCGGCGAGATAGTGCACCTATCCCCCGCTGAAGGTAGGACTAGTTCTCGGCGATGTTATCCGCAGTGTTCTCAACGGTTTCGCGGTTAATGCGGCGTTCGCGCAGCTGAGTCACAATGACCAGCACCGTGATAACAATGGCAAGGGCGAGCGGGAACATCCACGGCTCCAGGCCGAGGGCCGCAAGAATTGCGAAGCCGATGGTGGTGTAAATACACGCCCACATGAAGGTTCCAACCAGCATCGCGGGAACCCAGCGGCGCAGAGGCATTTTCGTGAAGCCGGTCGTAATAATGACCGCGGTTTGCAGACCCACGGTGAGAAAGCAGAGGGGCACAGCAATTACGCCCCACCGGTTAATCAAGCGGCGCGCTTTACGGTAGAGCGGGCTGTCCATGGCTTTGCGGATGCGGTCGAGGCGGGCGCCGCCTTCAGCAGCGAGCGCGCCAAGAGCGTACACGATGCTGGTGCGGACGATTCCGACCACCCACATGAAAGCTAGGGCAACCTCAATCGGGAGTGCGTCAAACCAATCTTTCACCCGGCTATTCTCTCATGAGTGGGCGATATTGACCTGATTGAAGGTTCTTTGAGGCTTCTTATTCGACTTTTGGAGGGGTCAGAAAATTTTTTTAAATTTTTTTCAGCCGGGGTTATTGCCCCTTGTCGCCTGCAATGGCGCGGATTTTACTTAGGTAAACCTTAGTTTATTGACAAGCTGTCGCTATTTTTAGCTTGTCACCCACGCGGGAATTAGGATATATTTTTATTACCGAATAGGGCAGGCCTTGTGGGAAGGCCTTCCTAATCGGTCTAGAAGACTTTCTTCCTGTGTGTGATGCTAGAAAAGGAACCCCATGGACGGGGTTCCTTTTCTTTTTAACTTCTTCCCAATCATCCCCAGGCATACAAAAACCCCGACAGTGTGAACTGTCGGGGTTTTATGCGTGACTGGAGCAAAGTCTACTTCTTACCCTGGTTCTTGTCCTGGCGGTGCAGAGCACTCAGCGGCTTGGGCAACTGAACCGGGTTCCAGGTGTTGCTCACAGCCTCAAAGGAGGAGCCAGCACCGGGATGACGATTCGTCGCACGAACACCGCCGGTCGCAGTAGCACCGATCGAAAGAGCCGGATCGTTCAGCGAGGCGACATCCAGCGTGTCGAATTCGGAATCATCCAGGACATCCGGCAGAGGAATCTCTTCGGGAATCGGCTGAGCGGGAGCCTGGGCAGCAGGTGCCACAGGCGCCTGGCGGACGGGCGAGCCGTCGCGCAGAGCCTGGCGAGCCACCGGCTGATCCGGGTGAATAGCCGACTGCTGTGCAGGTACCTGGGTGGCTGGTGCAGGCTGAGCTACTACCGGCTTGGCGGGAGCCTGTACGGGTGCCTGAGCGGGCTGTGCGGGCTGAGGCTGGACAGGCTGGCTCGGAGCAACCGGAGCCTGCTCTACCCGCTGAGGCTGTGCCGCAGTACGCGGTGCACCGGAGGAAGTAGCGGAACCGCTCTCCTGATCAAAGAGCACGCTACCGCGGCGAATCGGTTGGAATCGACTCGGACGCTGCTGGCGACGCTCCTGACGGTGTGCGACGGGCGCCTCCGCCGGGCGGGCAGAACGGGCAGGTACGGCACGAGAAGAATGAGCAGGTGCCGCAGCAGGCGCTTCCGCACGAGGAGCCTCATCGGAGGAGTCCACCGCGATGTGCGCGCGGCTCGGGCGTGCCGCCTCGCGGTTCACACCGTGTACAGGCTTGCGGGTAGTAGCCTCACGGGTGGCGGGGCGAGCATGATGCGCAGGCTCTTCAGCAACTTCAGGCTCCACACCCTCAGCCGCTGAGTCCTCTACAGGCTCAGAAGCGTCATCGCCGGCTTCTTCATCTTCATCGGACTCTTCGTAGGCTTCGTCCTCCTCATCATTTTCTGCCTTAGCTTGGCGTGCATCACGGCTTGCCTTGACCTGGTTAGCAACAGACTCCAGCAGACCAAAACGGCTCACAGCCCATGCACCGCCGGCAAGAATCAGCAAGAGAACAGCCCAGCCCCACGCCAGAACTCCAAAGAGCGCCAGAAGACCGGTGACCAGGGCAAGCACGCCCAAACCGGCAGCAACCAGCAGGGCAATACCGCTCGGGCTCGAAGTATCAAAGTAGGACAGAGGCGAGGGTTTTGCTTCATCCACGACCGGAATCTCGTCGGTGTAGGGGGCAGTCGGGGAAGATTCGCGAATCTGCGAAATAGAAGCCGTATCCGGGGCAGACTGAACAGCATCCTCTACGGCGTGAGAGGAACGAGAAGAAGCCTGCGGAAGAGCAGAAGACGGTAGAGAAGTACCCGGTGCCACCGCGTGATCGGAGGACTGGTATGCCTCCGACTCGTTCAGCAGCACACCGGCGGAGGCGAGAATATCCTCCGCGGTACGCTCAGCACTAATCAGGGGACGTTCAGGCTCCATGACAGGGCCAGCGGGCGCGCGACGCAGGCTCCTGGGCACAAACCACAGCAGCAAAATCACGGTCAGAATTACCAACACGCCGGAGGTGTTCAAAAGCGTCATATTCAGGTCGCCCTCTATCGTCCCTTTATCCCTAGACTTTAATCATACCCTTATATTCCCAATGCTTTCCATAAGCGGCAAGAATCGGGCTGGATATGCACATATACCCCGGAAGGAATATGCACCCGAGCACGCCAAAGCATACTCGCCGCAGAAATACTACCCAAGTTCTCACCAAGCAATATCTGTCTACGAAACAAGGAAGGCGCCCCTCCTAGGGCTAACGCCCCACCGGAAAGAACGCCTTCCTCAGCGTGGTTGGTATTTATCGGTTGCCCTCATCAGAGAGCGGATGCAGAGTAATTAGCAGTTCTCTGCGACAAAGTCCTTCAGCCATGCGCGCAAGTCCTCACCGAACTCGGGGCGCTCAGCAGCAAGAATAACGTTTGCCTTCAGGTAGGACAGCTTGTCACCGGTGTCGAAACGGCGGCCGGAGAAGACCACACCGTAGACGCCTTCGCCTTCACCCTCACCCTGAGACAGGGTCTGCAGAGCGTCGGTCAGCTGAATCTCGCCGCCGCGGCCCGGAGCGGTGTTCTCCAGAACTTCGAAGACCTTCGGGCTCAGAACGTAACGGCCGATCACAGCGTAGTTCGAGGGAGCCTCATCAGCAGCAGGCTTCTCAACCAGGCCGGTAATCTTAACGAAACCGTCTTCGCCTTCAACAGTCTCAATAGCAGCTGCACCGTAAGCAGAAATAGCCTCGCGAGGAACCTCCATCAGAGCAACGACGGAACCGCCGGTGCGCTCCTGGACCTCCACCATACGAGCGAGCAGGTCTTCCTTCTCGTCAATCAGGTCATCGCCGAGCAGAACAGCGAATGCTTCGTCACCAACGTGGCGCTTTGCGCGCAGAACAGCGTGGCCCAGACCCTTGGGGTCGCCCTGACGCACGTAGTGCAGGTCGCCACCCATCTCATTGGTAGCTACCACGGATGCGAGTAGGGCGTCCTTACCCTGCTCAGCGAGCTGCTGCTCCAGAACGGGAACGCGGTCAAAGTGATCTTCGAGAGCGCGCTTGTTACGGCCGGTAATCATCAGAACGTCGTTCAGACCGGCACGGATTGCTTCCTCCACCACGTACTGAATCGCGGGGCGATCAACGACGGGGAGCATTTCCTTGGGGGTTGCCTTCGTTGCGGGCAGGAATCGGGTGCCCAGACCAGCAGCAGGAATAACTGCCTTAGTAACAGACTTAATTTCAGTAGCCATGCCACAAGAATACCCTAAGTTGTAAAGTACCTAAGGCGATTTATAGACACTATGACATGAAAAAATCTTCAACGTGACTAACTGCATATCCACAGCGGCACATTCTTCGGTGTGCAAAGAAAATGCACCCCACAGAACTCAGCACTATTTTTCTCAAACCCTATACTAAAAAGTGGAATCCACGTCCCCGCAGATATAGGTCAATTTTCACCACCCACCAGGGCAGTTTTACCCTGCGCACGGATACCTCTCAGCATAGAGTGAACGCACCTTACTTCCTACGGGACGCGCCCCCAACCCTTCATACAAGACCCGCAACGACGATGGGACACACCATGCACCTCAACACCACCCCCGCCACCAGCAACTCTGACGCCGGTGCCAGCGCAGACGATATCTCCCTAGACAAAGACATTCTCCGCTCCCAAATCCGCCCGCGCCGCCTCACCGCACGCAGCCACCGCGGCGAACACGGACAGCAACATCTGACTGACCTTTTCACCCACCACATTCTCGAGGCGGTTGCGCAGCGGGTCCACTCCCCCGGTACCATTGCGGCGTATCTGCCCACCAAATCTGAGCCGCCCATTGTCCAAGCACTAAACGCTCTCCATGAGCAGGGACACCGCATCCTCGTGCCCGTCGTACGCCCCGGTCGCAAACTCGCCTGGGTGCACTGGGACCCCACCGTTGAGCATCCGCTCAGCCCCATGGGCATCCCCGAACCCGAAGGCGAAGAACAAGACACGCAAGCATTCATTGACGCCGACCTGCGCCTCATCCCCGCCCTTGCTTTTGATGCAGGCGGGCACCGCCTCGGTCAGGGAGGCGGCTACTACGACCGCATTATCCCCCTGCTCAGCGACCAGCAGCTCACCGGCCGGAGCATCGGCATTGTCTTCAGCGACGAAATCTACGAAACCATTCCCTACGACCAGTGGGACGCTATTCTACCGGTGATTCTCACCGAGCGGGGCATTTTCCTCGCTCACCAGCAGGGCTAAAAGCACCCGGCTCACCCACGCCAGATTCGCTCTTGATTGACACCCAAATCTTTATGCAAAAACGCAAAGATATGCAGGAACACACCAACAAAATCACTCAGGAAAAAGGTAAAAAGAAACAGAAATAGCTATTTGAGAAGAAAACGCAAATAGCTCCCAACCTTTCAAAAGCGGTACACTCAAACCACGTTAATAAACCATCCCAGCGAAAACGGATACAGAAGGACAAAATGCCGGTCTACGTTTACCAGTGCAAGAATTGCAACCACGTCTTTGAACAGCGCCAGTCCTTTAGCGACGATGCACTGCGCATCTGCCCGCAGTGCGGCGAAGAAACCCTGCGCAAGCGCTACAACACCGTCGGAGTGACCTTCAAAGGTTCCGGCTTCTACAGCACCGACAAGGGCAACTCCTAAACGAGGTCCCACACCAGCCCAAAAGAGGGGCGGAGCAACACACGTTGCCCCGCCCCTCGGCGTTTTAAGAAGTGCTCTCCCGCAGGAAGACGCTACACGATATTGTTACCCCAGTGCGGAGGACGCTGCTGACGCATCCATTCCAGACGCTCACGCTCCTCCGGGGTCAGCGGCTGCGCAGAAGCAGCCGCCTTCTGAGAACTCGCCTTCTGGGAGTTCTGGCTCTGGGCATCAGCTTTCTTCGCGGAAGCCCCCGCAACAGACGAGGTACCCGAAGCCACCACCGGAGGCGTCGTCACACCCACCAGCAGAGGCTCAGCCCCGCTCACCGAGCCGCCACCGCTCACACGGCGGTGACCGCGGCGAGGCTTCGGCGTCGACGAATAACTAGCCACGAACCTCAGCGCCCTCATCCATATCCAGGTAGTGCAGCACGCGCGCAACCACAGCGTCCGGATCAGCGAACACCTCCAGGGTGCCCAGCGTAATGTAGTTCCAGCCCGTGCGGCTCAGACGCTCCGGCAGCAGACGGGTACGCTCACGCACCGAAGCACGCGCGTAATTCTGCTCGCCATCAGAGCACGCCACCAGCGGCATAGCCGCCGGAGCACTCGGCTGCGAAGACACCACGGGAGCCACGCCCAGCGCGGGCACCGGCTCAGCCGCCAGCTTCTCCGGGGCGTGCGCAATCAGAGCGATATCGCCCTCACCGCGGCTCACACGCACACCGCAAGCCTGCAGGCGCGCCACCAAATCGTTCAGCAACCAGTCGCCCAAATCAGGGGTGTCCGCATCGTCGGCAGCCAAGAATGCGTTACGCGGCAGGGTCTCCGGCACGCGCTGTGCCTTCGCTTCCACCTCTTCACGCGCCTGACGTTCCGCGTGTTCACGCAGCAGGTGGTAGAAATCTACCGCGCCATGATGCAGCTTCTGCGGGTCCAGCTCGGAGGGGTCAATGCACGAGACAATGCGCAGGGCACGGCGTGCACGAGTCAACGCCACCACAAAGCCCTGGCGGCCATGCTCAGCAGACAGCTGACCCAAATCGTAGGACGCCTGACCCAGGCGGGCACGACCCACACCCAGGGAGAAAATCACGGTATCGCGTTCGAGGGTCTCGGCGCGGGTCAGGTCGACCACGCGGAAAGACTCCTCACCAGCGGCGAAGAACGGCGCCAGCTGCGGGTACAAGCTCAAGGCATGACGCACCGACTCAGCCACACGCTGAGCGTGCTTCGGGCTAGCCGTCACAACCGCCAGCGAACGGTCCGGGGTACGGTAGGCGTGCTCCAGTACCAGGTTCGTCACGCGCTCCACCTCAACACCGGGCGAATCCAGGTTCGCGTTATCGCTCACTTTACCGCGAGTATCAATGTACTCAACGGTCAGCGAACCGGCGGGTTGAGAGGAGGCCCGGCTCACCGGAGCCGCATGCAGCTGCGAGCCGTAGAACTCCCGGTTCAGGTAGTCCAGAATCACCGGGTCCATACTGCGGTGCAGCATCGCCAGGGTACGGTTGGGCAGCACGGTAGCAAGCACATCGAAGGTGCTGTCCAGCTGCTCGTCGGTCGGCTCGGGTGCACCGAAAGTCGGCGCGGACACGATGAACGGCGAGGGGTAACCCGAATGCGGGTCGCCCAGAGCAATCACCTGGTCTGCGCGGGTAATCGCCGGCAGGTTCGCCGCCAGCGGGGTCGACTCGGAGTCCAGCAGCAGCACCGTATCAAAACGCATGGAGGCGGGAACCTTACGCGCCAGGGCGAAGGGGCTCGCAGTCCACAGCGGCAGCAGGGTACGTGCCATGACCGGGGCGTGAGTCAGCAGCTCCTCGAGCACGAACTCGTAGCCGCGCAGCTGGCTCTTCAGGTACGCTGCCTGATTATGCTCAGACTCAATACGTTCAGTCCACACGCGCGCAATCTTCGCCAGCAGACGCGCCGGGGCGCTGGTCATGTGGGCGTAGTCGGCGCGACGGAAACGGGACTCCGTGTCGCGCAGACGGTCACCGTCCAGCAGCTTACCCTCGTGATGCTGCAGCAAGAATTCCAGGGCAGACTGCCACCAGGCGAGCTCCAGCTCAGCGGAAACAACCTCGGTCGGAACCTGACGTGCGTACAGGTCATCGAGCAGCTCCGACAGGCCGCGCTCACGCAACTTCTGGGTCAGGGCGTCACGCTCAGGCAGGGTCATCAGCAGCACGCGGTCCGCCATGAGGGCGTCCAGGCGCGCATCCAGCGCGTCCAGGTCAGTGCGCACAAAATCGGTGCCCTCAACGGTGTCAGCCAGGACAATACCCAGGCCCGCCAACTCAGAAACCAGGGAGTTCAGGGCGTCAGCCAGCTGATCCAGGTTCTCCGGGATCTGCGGGGTGCGGGGCGCCTCAATGTGGCGAATCCACTCGGCACGCTCCGCCTGAACCACCTTCAGCTGCTCGTGCAGGTCACCAATATTCACGCCGGGCAGGATGTACTCCTTCGCCGCGCGGCGCAGGCGGGAACGCTGCATACTGCTCATCTCGATGCCGTTCTCACGACGCCACGCACCCGAGGCAGTCGCCGCAATCAGGTCGGTCACCGGGCGGTCGTAGACATCCGCACGGAAACGCTTGAGCGTCTCGCGGATGCGCATCAGAATCGCCAGCTGCGACTCCCACTCGGCAATGGTACGACCCGGGCGCAGTCCCAGCATGGCGCTGGTGTGGTTCATCGCCTCACGCAGGTTCAGCAGGGAGGACTTGAGGGTAATGACCAGGGCGTACGCCTCGGCGGCTTCCTCATCATTGACCAGGCGGGCACGGTACCACGGGGAGGTACGCGAAGCCGCCGCAAAACCGTCAATCTCACCCAGGCGCACCAGCTCGGCGCGCACCTGCTCACGCTCCATGAGCGCATCAAGCATGGGGCGGTCAAAACGCACTCGGGTTGCCGGGCCGTCCTCGGAGGCGGTCAGCTCAGCCAAACGCTGCAGCGCCGAGTAGACAGAAATCTGCCAGTTCGAGTCCTTGTTCAGCAGGGCACGAGTGTGGTCGAGCAGCGCGGCACGGGTCGCCACGAGCTCTTCGTTCAGGTCCTCAGAGTTCGGCTCTTCCGCGCCCTCATTGCGCACAATCGCGCGAATGAACTCGGCGCGCTGAGCCTCGGAGTCGTGCTCGGCGAGCAGGTCGTAGCGCAGGCTCTCAATGCCGGTGCGCTTGAGCAGCGCCGAGAACTCGGCAAGGGTGGAGCGCTTCTCACCCACCACGAGCACGGACTTACCGCGACCCATCAGCGCGGATGCAATGTTCACGGCGGTGCGCAACGGCTCGGTGCCGGGTGCCGCAGTGATAGTGAAGGAGAAACCGCTGACCGCGGTGTCGATAATCTCCTGGGCGTTAGCGTCAGCGTCCAGCAGGAGCATTTCTTCCGCCGGGTCGCGCTGGTCCAGAGGCTGCTGCAGGTTGTGGGCGTTGAGCTCGCGCGGCTTCACGCCGGGAACCTTCAGTGCCGCCAGGTCACGAACCAGCGGGGTGATGGCGGTGTGCGGCAGCTCGCCCAGGCTTTCCTTCAGGTCAGCAAAGGTGGAGATGAAGTACTTCGATTCAATGGTCATGCCCGGAATACGGCCGGCGGATGCGCGCATACGCTCGATAACCGGCTCGGGGTCCAGGCGGGACATGGAGTTCGCCAGCTGCGCCACGTCCATGGTGCCCAGGTCGATGCCGTACTCCTGCTTAATCTGGCGGACCATCGCCGGGTTCAGACGTGCGGAACCGGCGAGGCGCAGCTCGAAGTCGTCGTCCTTCGGGTGCGGGGTGATGCTCAGCGGCGCCATAAGAATCGGCGCGATGAAACGCTTCTCGTAGGCGGCGGCATCCTCTCGGGTGTCGTGTGACAGCCAGGAGGCGGTACCCGCCACGAAGTAGCCGGAGTCCAGGCCGTGATCGGTGGCGAGTTCGTAGATCTTGGTGCGCAGGGTGCGGGCGGAGCGCATACCCGCCTCGAGCTGCGACTTGTCGCGCAGGATCGTGGAGAGGCGGGTCTTGCGTCCGGCGAGTAGCTGAGCGAGACCGGAGGGGTTCGCTTCGGACAGGTCGATATGCACGTAGTCAACCTGGTTGAAGTCGAGCATCGCGTCCGGGCCGGTGTAGACGTCCATCTGTTCTGCCCAGCGCTCAAGCCCCGCCGAGGGGT
>ERZ772978.536-NODE-536-length-14725-cov-26.4849_pt1 | contig 14725 bp, 10 predicted proteins | sample MGYA00511675_ERZ772978 | MGnify/ENA primary metagenome ERZ772978 (study PRJEB29015, sample SAMEA2738092) | human oral metagenome | biome: human oral; feature: human-associated habitat; material: saliva | place: China | collected 2156 ... | reverse complement strand
TATTAATAAATAATTTATCGATTAACTGAAACTTATCCAACAGAAGGAAATTTCCATGACTTCGCCCCTGTTCCGCTTCAGCCTGCTTTCAATGGCACTCGCCGCCGGTTTTGCCCACGCGGAAAACGAAGCAAAAGAAAGCGTTACCCTTGATACCGTTACCGTAAAAGGTGACCGCCAAGGCAGCAAAATCAAAACTAATATCGTTACCCTTCAACAAAAAGACGAAAGCACGGCAACCGATTTGCGCGGATTGTTAAAAGACGAACCTGCCATCGATTTCGGCGGCGGCAACGGCACGTCCCAACACCTGACTTTGCGCGGCATGGGTCAAAACTCGGTGGATATTAAGGTAGACAATGCCTATTCCGACAGCCAAATACTGTATCACCAAGGCCGTTTCATCATCGACCCTGCGCTGGTCAAAATCGTCTCCGTACAGAAAGGCGCAGGTTCGGCATCTGCCGGTATCGGCGCGACCAACGGTGCGATTATTACCAAAACCGTCGATGCCCAAGACTTGCTCAAAGGTTTGGACAAAAACTGGGGGGTGCGCCTCAGCAGCGGCTATGCCAGCAATGACGGCGTAAACTACGGTGCCAGCGTATTCGGAAAAGAGGGCAACTTCGACGGTTTGTTCTCTTACAACCGCAACGATGAAAAAGATTACGAAGCAGGTAAAGGCTACAAAAGTCCCAACGGCGGCAAAACCGTACCTTACAGCGCACTGGACAAACGCAGCTACCTGGCCAAAATCGGAACAACCTTCGGCGACGGCGACCACCGCATCGTGTTGAGCCACATGAAAGACCAGCACCGGGGCATCCGTACTGTGCGTGAAGAGTTTACAATCTTCGAGTCCGACCCTGCAAAAGACAGGCAGAAACCCTCATACCGTGAAACTACCCAATCCAACACCAACTTGGAGTACACGGGTAAAAACCTGGGCTTTGTCGAAAAACTGAACGCCAACGCCTATGTGTTGGAAAACGAACGCTATTCCGCCGATGACAGCGGCAGCGGTTACGCAGGCAATGTGGTCGGCCCTAACCATACCCGAATCGCCACTCGTGGTGCGAACTTCAACTTCGACAGCCGCCTTGCCGAACAAACCCTGTTGAAATACGGTATCAACTACCGCCATCAGGAAATCGAGCCGCAAGCGTTTTTGAACAACGAATTTAAGATCTCCGGTAAGAAACCAGACCCCAAAGATCCTAAAAAAGAAATAGATAAGACCGATGAAGAAAAAGCGAAAGACAAGAAAGTTATGGATCTTGTCCATTCCTACAAACTGTCCAACCCGACCAAAACCGATACCGGCGCGTATATCGAAGCCATTCACGAAATTAACGGCTTTACCCTGACCGGCGGACTGCGTTACGACCGCTTCAAGGTGAAAACCCATGACGGCAAAACCGTTTCAAGCAGCAGCCTTAACCCGAGTTTCGGCGTGATTTGGCAGCCGCACGAACACTGGAGCTTCAGCGCAAGCCACAACTACGCCAGCCGCAGCCCGCGCCTGTATGACGCGCTGCAAACCCACGGCAAGCGCGGCATCATCTCGATTGCCGACGGCACCAAAGCCGAACGCGCGCGCAATACCGAAATCGGTTTCAACTACAACGACGGCACGTTTGCCGCAAACGGCAGCTACTTCTGGCAGACCATCAAAGACGCGCTTGCCAATCCGCAAAACCGCCACGACTCTGTCGCCATCCGTGAAGCCGTCAATGCCGGCTACATCAAAAACCACGGTTACGAATTGGGCGCGTCCTACCGCACCGGCGGCTTGACTGCCAAAGTCGGCGTAAGCCACAGCAAACCGCGTTTTTACGATACACACAAAGATAAATTGTTAAGCGCGAACCCCGAGTTTGGCGCACAAACCGGCCGCACTTGGACGGCTTCCCTTGCCTACCGCTTCCAAAATCCGAATCTGGAAATCGGCTGGCGCGGACGCTATGTTCAAAAAGCCGTGGGTTCGATATTGGTGGCAGGTCAAAAAGGTCGCGACGGCAAACTGGAAAACGTTGTACGCCAAGGTTTCGGTGTGAACGATGTCTTCGCCAACTGGAAACCATTGGGCAAAGACACGCTCAATATCAATCTTTCAGTTAACAACGTGTTCAACAAGTTCTACTATCCGCACAGTCAACGCTGGACCAATACCCTACCAGGTACCGGACGTGATGTACGCTTGGGCGTGAACTACCGCTTCTAAAAAGAGCGGGTAAAATACGGGCAGGTCGTCTGAATCAGCTTCGGTTTTCAGACGACCTGCCTGTCAATCAGATTTCTCAATCTGGCATTTTCCAAACTTTTTTGACAACGGCAGGATTGGAACAGGTGTTTAATGCGAGCATCCGCTTTGCGGATTTTCAGACGACCCGTCCATATTATCTGCCCCGAACCCGACAACGGAGAAATTATCCCATGTTACGTTTAACTGCTTTAGCCGTATGCTGCGCCCTTGCTTTGGGCGCGTGTTCGCCGAAAGATTCCGCTTCAAACCAAAACGCCCAAACCGCTTCCGCAGCCCAAACCGAAGGCGCAGATTTGACCGTCAAAACGACGCGCGGCGACGCGAAAGTGCCGCAAAATCCTGAACGCATCGCCGTTTATGACTTGGGTATGCTCGATACTTTAAGCAAATTGGGCGTGAAAACCGGTTTGTCCGTCGATAAAAACCGTCTGCCTTATTTGGACGAATATTTCAAAACGACAAAACCTGCCGGTACGCTGTTCGAGCCGGATTACGAAGCACTCAACGCTTACAAACCGCAGCTCATCATCATCGGCAGCCGCGCAGCCAAAGCGTTTGACAAGTTGAACACCATTGCGCCGACCATCGAGATGACCGCCGATACCGCCAACCTCAAAGAAAGTGCCAAAGAGCGTATCGACGCTTTGGCGCAAATCTTCGGCAAACAGGCGGAAGCCGACAAGCTGAAGGCGGAAATCGACGCGTCTTTTGAAGCCGCGAAAACTGCCGCGCAAGGTAAAGGCAAAGGTTTGGTGATTTTGGTCAACGGCGGAAAAATGTCCGCCTTTGGCCCGTCTTCACGACTGGGCGGCTGGCTGCACAAAGACATCGGCGTTCCGGCCGTTGACGAAGCCATCAAAGAAGGCAGCCACGGTCAGCCCGTCAGCTTCGAATACCTGAAAGAGAAAAATCCCGACTGGCTGTTTGTCCTAGACCGAAGCGCAGCCATCGGCGAAGAAGGGCAGGCGGCGAAAGACGTGTTGAACAATCCGCTGGTCGCCGAAACGACTGCATGGAAAAAAGGACAGGTGGTTTACCTCGTTCCCGAAACCTACTTGGCGGCGGGCGGCGCACAAGAATTGCTGAACGCGTCCAAACAAGTTACCGACGCGTTTAATGCGGCGAAGTAAGTTGATTTGATTTAAAAAAGGTCGTCTGAAACCACAAATCAGGGTTTCAGACGACCTTTTTATTATCTGCAAAGCTTACAGATAGAATTTTTCAACTACTTTCAAATTGTCGTCCAATTTGTACACCAGCGGCTGACCGGTCGGGATTTCCAAGCTCATGATGTCTTCGTCGGAAATGCCTTCGATGTGTTTTGCCAATGCGCGCAGGGAGTTGCCGTGTGCGGCGACCAAGACGCGCTTGCCGCTCAGAATAGCGGGGGCGATTTGGTCTTCCCAGAACGGCAGTACGCGCTCCAAAGTAACTTTCAAATTTTCGCCGTCGGGTACGACATCGGCGGGCAGGTTGGCATAACGGCGGTCGTTGTGTGCGGAGAACGGGTCTTTCGGGTCGAGCAGCGGAGGCAGGGTGTCGTAGCTGCGGCGCCAGATGTGGACTTGCTCGTCGCCGTATTTTTCGGCGGTTTGTTTTTTGTCCAAACCTTGCAGCTGGCCGTAGTGGCGTTCGTTCAGCCTCCAGCTTTTGATTTGCGGCACAAACAGTTGGTCGGATTCTTCCAAAACGATGTTGCAGGTTTTAATCGCGCGGGTCAGGACGGAAGTGAAGGCGATGTCGAACTCGTAGCCTTTTTCCTTCAGTTTTTTACCGGCGGCGGCAGCTTCGGCAAGCCCCTGCTCGCTCAGTTTCACGTCGCGCCAGCCTGTAAACAGGTTTTTTGCGTTCCATTCGCTTTGTCCGTGGCGGATAAATACCAATTCCATGTCGTATGCTCCAAGTTTTAGGTCGGTAGAAGGGCTTATTTATAACATATTTCGACGGCTTCTGCCGAACCACCTCCCCTACCCTTGCCTTCAGTCAAACAGCCGCTTTTCAAAATATGAAACCTGCCTGTTAAGACGACCTGCTTTATAATGTTGCCCAAATACGCTTTTACGAAAGACTTTCATGACCCGACGTTTGATTATCGGCATCAGCGGAGCCAGCGGTTTCCAATACGGCATCAAGGCCTTGGCACTTTTGCGCGCACACGATGTCGAAACGCATCTGGTGGTATCCAAAAGCGCGGAAATGACGCGCGCGCTGGAAACGCCGTATGAGAAAGACGAACTCTACCGCCTTGCCGATGTCGTCCATCCGATCAACCATATAGGCTCCGCCATCGCCAGCGGTTCGTTCAAAACCGACGGGATGCTGATCGCCCCATGTTCGATGCGCACGCTGGCCGCAGTCGCAAACGGCTTCGGCGACAACCTGCTGACACGCGCGGCGGACGTAGTCCTGAAAGAGCGCCGCCGCCTTGTGCTGATGGTGCGCGAAGCCCCGCTCAACCTTGCCCATCTGGACAATATGCGCCGCGTTACCGAAATGGGCGGCATCGTCTTCCCGCCTACCCCCGCCCTCTACCAGCAGCCGCAAACCATAGACGACATCATCACCCACAGCACCGCCCACGCGCTTTCACTTTTAGGCTTCGACACCGGAACCGTACCCGAATGGACGGGTGGAACATCTTCCTAAACATCAAAGGTCGTCTGAAACCCGTTTTCAGGCTGACAGAAAGCCTCCCTCCATATCAAGCTGATATAATCCCCGCCAATCATATTTACACGGAGTCATCATGCAGTTCTCGGCATTCGGCGAAAAATTCACGCAACACAGCGGCATCCTACAGCTTATGGACGACCTCGGCGATGCGCTCAAAAGCGACAAGCCCGTCAACATGCTCGGCGGCGGCAATCCGGCGCGAATTGCCGAAGTCAATGCCGTGTTCGCCGACGTATTTTCCAAACTGGCAGCGGAACACGCTGTCGAGAACATCGGTAATTACTCCAATCCCCAAGGCGATGCCGCGCTGATTGACGCGCTGACCGCCTTCCTCAACCGCGAATACGGCTGGAACCTGACCGCCGACAATATCACGTTGACTAACGGTTCGCAGAACGCGTTTTTCTATCTTTTCAACCTTTTCGGCGGCAAATTCAAGGTTTCAGACGACCTTTCCGTAGAGAAAGCCATCCTGCTGCCGCTCGCGCCCGAATACATCGGCTATGCCGACGTGCATGTCGAAGGGCAGCACTTTGTTTCCGTCAAACCGAAAATCGAAGCTGTCGAACACGAAGGCGAAGCAGGCTTCTTCAAATACCGCGTGGACTTTGACGCGCTGGAAAGCCTGCCCGAGCTGAAAGAAGGCAAAGTCGGCGCAATTTGCTGTTCTCGCCCGACCAACCCGACCGGCAACGTGCTGACCGACGGCGAAATGGCGCGGCTGGACGCTTTAGCGCAAGAACACGGCATTCCGCTGATTATCGACAACGCCTACGGAATGCCGTTCCCCAACATCATTTACAGCTATGTTACGCTGAATTGGCACGAAAACATCATCCTCTGCTTCAGCCTTTCCAAAGTCGGCCTGCCGGGCGTGCGCACCGGCATCATCGTCGCCGCGCCGGAAGTGGTCAAAGCCGTCAGCAGCCTGAACGCGATTGTGAACCTGTCGCCCACCCGCTTCGGCGCGGCCATCGCAACGCCGCTGTTGCAGGACGGTCGTCTGAAACAGCTTTCAGACGACGTCATCCGACCGTTTTACCGCAATCAGGCGCAAACCGCCGTCTCGCTGCTCAAGCGGGAGCTGGGCGAGTATCCGCTGAAAATCCACAAGCCCGAAGGCGCGATTTTCCTGTGGCTCTGGTTTGAAAACCTGCCCGTTTCGTCGCAAACCTTGTACGAAATGCTCAAAGCCGAAGGCACGCTGATTATTCCGGGCGAACATTTCTTCGTCGGCATCGACACGCAGGATTACCCGCACGCGAGCGAGTGCATCCGCATGAGCATCGCGCAGGACGCTCAAACGCTGGAAAAAGGCATCGCCGCCATCGGCAGGGTGGTGCGCGGTTTGTACGACGCGGCGTAAACGGTAAAGTTGACAGCCATTCAGTCAAAAGGTCGTCTGAAAACAGTTTCAGACGACCTTTTATCATTTATTTTTTTTGAAATGAAATTAATTTTCTTTTAAAATTAACCGTTGCGATCGACTTTTGAAAGAAAATACAAATGATTAAGCCCGCTTCCAGACTCAGCATCCTCAGCTTCTCCCTCCTTGCCGTTTCGGCGGCATTTGCCTCAGACGAACCCCAAGTCCGAGAAACCGCCGAACTTGAAACCATCACCGTAACCGCCAGCGCGGACGCATCCAAGGGCGGTTTGATTCCTGCATTTAAGGGCGGACAGGTGGCGCGCGGCAGCCGCGTGGGTATTTTGGGCAATAAAAAAAACCTAGAATCGCCGTTCTCCAATACTGCTTACACCAATAGGCTGATTCAAGACAAACATGCGCGCAGCGTCGGCGACGTACTGCAAAACGACCCGACCGTCCGCGTTGCGCGCGGTTACGGAAATTTTCAGGAAGCCTATTTCATACGCGGCTTTGCCTCCGAATCGGACGATACCATGTACAACGGCCTTTACGGCATCCTGCCGCGCCAATACATCGCCACTGAGCTTTTCGAACGCGTGGAAGTCCAGCGCGGCGCATCCGCCTTCTTAAACGGCATGGCACCGGGCGGCAACAATATCGGCGGCACAGTATCCGTATTGCCCAAACGCGCGCCCAACGAAGGGCTGACGCGGCTGACTGCCAACTACGGCGCAGGCAAACGCGGCGGACTGGCGGCGGACGTGGCGCGCCGTTTCGGACAAAATCAGGAATTCGGCGTGCGCGTCAATGCGGCGCACCATAACGGCAAAACCGCAATAGACGACGAAAAGTCCAAACTCAGCCTGGTCAATGTCGGTTTAGACTGGCGCAATGAAAATGCCCGCCTGTCCGCCGATTTGGGTTGGCAGGACAACAAGCTCAAATCCACGCGTACCAATGTTACCCTGTCAGGCCTGACCGCCGTGCCGGCCGCGCCTGATGCCTCGTCCAACTGGGCGCAGCCGTGGACGTATTCCAACGAGCGCGACTGGTTCGGTACAATGCGCGGCGAATACGATTTCAACGACAACCTGACTGCCTACGCCGCCTATGGCTTCCGCCGCAGCAAGGAAAACAACTCCTTGGCAAACCTGACCGTCAGCAACATCAACGGCAACGGCTCGATTTACCGCTTCGACAACGCGCGTAAAGACAAAATTGATACGGGCGAAGTCGGTTTGCGCGGCAAATTCAATACGGGCGCGGTAGAGCACGAATGGACCGCCGCCGCCAACCGTTTCCAATCCTCGCGCAAAAACGCTTACATCATGGATTGGGGCAACCAATATACGACCAACCTCTACAACCCGTCCCGCTATCCGCAACCCGCAGCCGCCGACCCGCTGTATTCGGGCAACGACATGGGCAATCCTGCCGTTACCGGCAAAACACGTCTGACCAGCTTCGCCTTGGGCGACACCTTCAGCCTTTGGGACAAACGCCTGCAATTCATGCTTGGGGCGCGCTGGCAGCAGGTGCATAACAAGGCTTACGCCTATAATACGGGCGCGCAAACCGAAAATTACAAAAAATCGCGCCTCAGTCCCGCCGTCGGCGCGGTGTACCGCATCACGCCGAATTGGTCGGTGTACGGCAACTACATCGAAAGCCTGGGACAAGGCGCGACCGCAGGCTCGACTGCCTCCATCAACGGCCGGGCCTACGCCGTCAGCAATGCCGGCGAATCGCTCAAACCCTATGTTTCCAAACAAAAAGAAATCGGCACGAAATTTGAAGCCAACGGCTTCGGCGCGGGATTGGCCCTGTTCCACACCGACAAACCGCGTTCGCTCTACGTTGTCGAAAACAACACCGCCCGTCTCACTTCCGAAGGCAAAGACCGCCACCAAGGTGCGGAAATCACCGTTTACGGCGAAGTTGCCCCGGGCGTGAAACTCTTGGGCGGAGTAACCCTGCTCGATGCCAAACAGAAATCCACCGGCTCGTCCTCGACCGACGGCAAACGCACCATCGGTGTGGCCAAAACCCAGGCCAACATCGGCTTGGAATGGGAAGTGCCGAAAGTGCAGGGGCTGGCGTTTGACGGCCGCATGGTCTATACCGGCTCTTCCTACGCCGACGCCGCCAACACGCTCAAAGTCGGCGGCTGGACACGCTTCGACCTCGGCGCACGCTACCGCACCCAAATCGGCAGGCACGAAGCCACTTTCCGCGCCCGCCTCGATAATGTTGCCAACAAGAAATACTGGGCATCCGTCGGCGGATATCCTAACAACGGCTACCTGAACGCCGGCGCACCGCGCAGCTTTACCCTGTCGGCTTCGGTCGATTTTTAAGGGACGGGCGGCAAACGGCCTCCAACGGTCCAAAGGTCGTCTGAAACGTTTTCAGACGACCTTGGAGCCTGGGGCGTCCGACTTTGTCCTACGCTTTCGGACAACCGCCGTAAAACTCCGCCCTTGCGGCATCGGCACCGACAACGGGCAATGGGTTTTGCCGCTCCGCCGCTTTCTCCGAATAACGTCAAACCCACCAAAAGGTCGTCTGAAACGTGTTCCAAATCCAAAACGCCACCTTCGCCATACCCGGCCGCTCGCTGCTGCACGACATCAGCGTCAACTTTTCCCCTAACCGCGTGTACGGCCTCATTGGTCATAACGGCTCGGGCAAGTCCACGCTGTTGAAACTGCTCACCCGCCAGCATGAACCCGCAGGCGGCAGGATATTGCTGAACGACAAAGAAATACGCGCCTATTCCGCCCGCGCATACGCCAAAGAAGTCGCCTATCTTCCGCAGCACCTGCCCGCCGCCACCGCGCTGACCGCGCGCGAGCTGGTTATGATGGGGCGTTATGCCTGGAGCGGGCTTTTAGGGCGCACGAACGATGCGGACAGACAGGCGGTGGAACAGGCGTTGCGGCTGACGCATACGGAAAAATTTGCCGATCAAATCGTCGATACGCTTTCGGGCGGCGAACGTTCGCGCGTCTGGCTGGCGATGTGCCTGGCGCAGCAAAGTCGCTTTTTGCTGCTGGACGAACCGCTTGCCGCTTTGGACATCGCCCACCAAATCGACGTGATGGCACTGGTGCGCAAGCTGTCTCGCAATTTGGGTTTGGGCGTCATCATCGTCATCCACGACATTAATCTGGCGGCGCAGTATTGCGATGAACTGGTCGCGCTCAAACAGGGACGGCTATTAAAAACGGGCAAACCCGCCGACATCATGACCGCAGAAGTGTTGAAAGACATTTACAGCGTCGATATGAACATCATCGCCCATCCTGAAAACGGCCGCCCCGTGGCATTGCCTTGACGCAGGCAAGCCGTCCCGCCGCATAAGCTCCGACCATAAAATCCGCCGCCCGAATCCAAACCGGATGACATTGCAGACCATTGTGGAATACCTGTATCCGATATGTTTCAGACGACCCTTTATTCAAAAACCGAAAGACCTTCCAAGCTGATGTCCCACCGCTTTTCAGACGACATTCCCCGCCTTGCCGCACGGCTGTTTTTTACCGCTGCCCTCCTGTTTTCCCTGCCTGCACCCGCCGCACCGCGCGTGGCGACTTCGGACTGGACGGTCGCCGAAACACTGACGGCGATGGGGCATCCGCCCGTCAGCGTCGCCGACCGCCGCGTGTACGATACCTGGGTGAACCATCCGCCGCTGCCCGCTGCCGTCAAGGAAGCGGGGCTGCGCTTCCAGCCGAATTTGGAGCGGCTGTATCAGATAAAGCCTGATTTTTTCGTGCAATCTTCCTGGTATGCCGCCGCCAAGTCCCAGTTTGAAAAAATCGCCCCGGTACGCGAAGTGGATTTCGGCACGGCAAAAGGCATCGAATATGCCCACACGGTCGAAGCCACGCGCAGGCTGGGTAAAATCATCGGCGACCCTGCCGCTGCCGAAAAGCTGATTGCCGGTACGGAAAACCTGTTTGCCCGCGCCAAACCCGCGCTTTCGGCATATCGCGGCCGCCCGTTTGCGGTGGTGCAGTTTGCCGACGGGCGGCATTTGCGGATTTACGGCAAGACTTCGCTGTTTCAGGCCGTGTTCGACAAATTGGGGCTGAACAATGCCTGGACGGGCAAAAGCAACGAATGGGGTTTCGAAAACATCACGCTTTTAGATTTAGCAAAGCTGCCGCCGGACACGCTACTGATCATCGTCAAACCGCATCCTCAAAATACACGTGCAACGCTCGAAAAAAGCGCGCTTTGGCAACGCCTGCCGTTCAGCCGCCCTGCAAACCGCCGCATCTTCGAGCCGTCGTGGAGCTACGGCGCGCTGCCGTCCATGCAGCGTTTCACTTTGCAACTGATGCGTTCGATGTCGTCTGAAAACCCGTCCGCACAAAAGGAAGTCGCATGGTAAAGATTTTCAGACGACCCCTGCCTATCCTTGTCGCCGCGTTGGCAATATCGTGCGTGCTGACGGCGTTTTGGATATTGAAGCTGGAATGGACGCTGCCGTGGCTGCGGCTGTTTGACCGTCCCGACAGCCTGCCTTTGGACGCGCTGATGGTGCAGAACAACACCCTGCCCCGCATGGCGATGGCGCTGCTCGCGGGTGGCAGTACGGCGATGGCAACCATGCTGATGCAGCAGTTGATGCGCAATCCGCTCGCATCCGACAGTACACTGGCAGTCAGCAGCGGCGCGCAGGCGGCTTTGGTGGCGGCGACCGTATTCGCCCCTTCTTTCCTTGCCTACGGCACGTCCGCCGTGGCGTTTGCTGGCGCAGCGGCGGCTTTGGGCGCGGTATTGCGGCTGTCGGTACGGCGCGCCCTGCAACCGCTCAGCGTCGTGCTGGCGGGTTTGGTGGTCAGCCTGTATCTGGGTTCCCTCACCGGTATCGTGATGCTGTTTTTCAGCGAAGAGACGCGCGGCGTGATACAGTGGGGCAGCGGCTCCCTGGTGCAGGACAGTTGGCGCGATACGTTGGGGCTTTTGTGGCGGATTGCCGTTGCCGCCATGCTTACCGCCTTTTTAATCAAACCGTTAAACATCATGAGCCTGGGCGACACGCAGGCGGAATCGGCAGGCATACCGGTGAAGAAAATCCGCCTGCTGTCTTTGGCGGTTGCTGCATTTTTGAGTGCGGGCGTGGTCGGCTTTGTCGGCATGATGGGCTTTGTCGGATTGGCGGCGGCGACGCTGGTGCGGCAAATGGGCGTACGCACGCTGTCCATGCGCCTGATTTGTTCCTTCATCGTCGGCGCACTGCTTTTGATGCTGACGGACAACGGCCTGATGCTGTTGAAACACTACCGCGGCACCGATCTGCCCGCCGGCGCTGTAACTGCCCTCGTCGGCGCGCCGCTTTTGTTGTGGCTGACGGCGAAAGCACCTCCGCGTCCTTCGTTTCAGACGACCTCCGATATTTCAACCGCCGCGCCGCACGTCCCGCGCCTCTTGCATTTTCTGCTGCTTATCGCCGTCGCCGTATCGGTATTGGCGTTTACGGTCGGACGCTATGACGAAACCCTGCGCCTGACCATAGACCCGGAATATTTCGTATTCCGCTACCCGCGCGTGCTGCTCGCCGCCGCCACCGGCACCATGCTCGCGTTGACCGGCGTCATACTGCAAAGGCTGACGCAAAACCCGATGGCGGGCCCCGAACTCTTGGGCATCAGCTCTGGAACGGCATTCGGCGCGATGTCGGTAGTGATGCTGTTCGGCATTACCTCGGGCAGCGGCTGGTTTTGGCTGACAGGTATCGTTTCCGCTCTCGTATCCTTGGGGCTGTTGATGCTGTTCAACCGCAAAAACGGATTTACTCCCGAAAAAATCCTGCTTACCGGCATGGCGCTGGCCGCACTCGCCGATGCCGCCATCCGCATTTGGATGGCAACCGGCGATTTCCGTGTACAACTGCTTTTATTGTGGATGTCAGGTTCGACCTATCAGGCAACGCCCGAATCCGCCCTTACCGTCGGCCTCCTCGCCGCCGCCTCGCTCCTCCTCATCCTCACGCTGCAACGTTGGCTCGGACTGCTCAGCCTGAACCCAACAATCGCCTGCTCCGTCGGCATCAACGTCCCCCTCGCACGGCTGGTGCTGATCGTCTCAAGCGCAGCGTTAACCGCCTTATCCACACTGCTTATCGGCCCCTTGAGCTTCGTCGGACTGCTTGCGCCGCATCTGGCCCGTATGCTCGGCGCACGCCTGCCCAAACAGCAACTTGCCGCCGCCGCACTCATCGGCGCATCGGTTATGATGATGGCCGACTGGCTGGGCAGGCAGGTAATGTTCCCTTACGAAGTCCCCGCCGGAATGATGGCCACGCTCATAGGCGGCGCATATTTCATGATGCTGATGCGCAAGCTTTAATGCGAACGGAGATACAAAAAGGTCGTCTGAAAACAGTTTCAGACGACCTTTTTGTTTAACATGTTTATTCGATAATAAAAATCTAACAAAAATAAAATCTCAATTAATAATAACAATATTAAATTGAAGTCATAGTTCCAATAGTCAAAACCTTTCTGTATAGTTCTTTTCATAGCTTAAACAAAAGGAAAAACAAATGTCGATACAAGAAATTTATGAGAATCAAGAAACCGGCTACGAATATGCCTTCCGGCAAATCGTTTTATAAACCACTGACCATTTTGCAAAGGAAATCATCATGACTACCTCCAAATGCCCTGTTACCCACCTGACCATGAACAACGGCGCGCCCGTTGCCGACAATCAAAACAGCCTGACCGCAGGCCCACGCGGCCCTCTGCTGGCGCAGGATTTGTGGCTGAATGAAAAACTCGCCGACTTCGTGCGCGAAGTCATCCCCGAACGCCGTATGCACGCCAAAGGTTCGGGCGCGTTCGGTACGTTTACCGTGACGCACGACATCACAAAATACACCCGCGCCAAAATCTTCAGCGAAGTCGGCAAGCAAACCGAAATGTTCGCCCGTTTCACCACTGTGGCGGGCGAGCGCGGCGCAGCCGATGCGGAACGCGACATCCGCGGCTTTGCGTTGAAGTTCTATACCGAAGAAGGCAACTGGGACATGGTCGGCAACAACACGCCTGTGTTCTTTCTGCGTGACCCGCGCAAATTCCCCGACCTGAATAAAGCCGTCAAACGCGACCCGCGCACCAATATGCGCTCCGCTACGAACAACTGGGACTTCTGGACGCTGCTGCCCGAAGCCCTGCACCAAGTTACCATCGTCATGAGCGACCGCGGCATCCCTGCCAGCTACCGCCATATGCATGGCTTCGGTTCGCATACATACAGCTTCTGGAACGAAGCGGGCGAACGTTTTTGGGTAAAATTCCATTTCCGCAGTCAGCAAGGCATTAAAAACTTGACCAACGAAGAGGCCGCCAAAATCATCGCCGACGACCGCGAAAGCCACCAGCGCGATCTGTACGAAGCCATCGAGCGCGGCGAGTTTCCGAAATGGACGATGTATATCCAAGTCATGCCTGAAGCCGATGCGGAAAAAGTGCCTTATCATCCTTTCGACCTGACCAAAGTTTGGCCGAAAAAAGACTATCCGCTGATCGAAGTGGGCGAATTCGAGTTAAACCGCAATCCCGAAAACTTCTTCGCCGATGTGGAACAATCTGCCTTCGCACCGAGCAATCTGGTTCCCGGCATCGGCGCCAGCCCCGACAAAATGCTGCAAGCCCGTTTGTTCAATTACGCCGACGCGCAACGTTACCGCCTGGGCGTGAACTTCCGCCAAATCCCCGTCAACCGCCCGCGTTGCCCTGTTCACAGCAACCAGCGCGACGGGCAAGGTCGCGCCGACGGCAACTACGGCAGCCTGCCGCACTACGAACCCAACAGCTTCGGCCAATGGCAGCAACAGCCCGACTTCGCCGAACCGCCTTTGAAAATCAACGGCGACGCGGCGCACTGGGACTACCGCCAAGACGATGACGACTATTTCAGCCAACCGCGCGCCTTGTTTAACCTGATGAACGACGCGCAGAAACAGGCTTTGTTCGGCAACACCGCCGCAGCCATGGGCGACGCGCCCGACTTCATCAAATACCGCCACATCCGCAACTGCCACCGTTGCGACCCTGCCTACGGTGAAGGCGTGGCGAAAGCCTTGGGGCTGACCGTTGAAGACGCACAAACCGCTCGCGCGACCGACCCGGCATTGGGTCAGCCGGGTTTGCTGTAAATGGGAGGAGCTATGTGGATAGAGATTGAAGAATTGTTATCCCACGCAATCCGATACCGCAAACCGCTGACTTAGGCGTGATACGCAAATAGAGAAGTATTGTTAAGCATCCCTTTTGGGGAACGATATATAGGTGTAGAAATCAACAGTGTTGTTTACACTTTTGGCTTTTGCTTGAAGACCCGTTTAAGCAGCTATCCGGCATTGTCAAGAATGTCGATAGACACGGGAAACCCGCTCTGTT
>ERZ772978.521-NODE-521-length-14965-cov-312.431_pt1 | contig 14965 bp, 9 predicted proteins | sample MGYA00511675_ERZ772978 | MGnify/ENA primary metagenome ERZ772978 (study PRJEB29015, sample SAMEA2738092) | human oral metagenome | biome: human oral; feature: human-associated habitat; material: saliva | place: China | collected 2156 ... | reverse complement strand
ATGCATCAATCCTTTCAAACAAAAGACGGATACACAGACAATTAAACACGCCCTTGCATGCGAGTTTTGGTTGATAAGGCGCCCAAGGTGAACTCCTGTGTTCGGTCGTCGTCCCACGACACTGTCCACGACCCCCGGGACGCTTCGACCACCCCCACACCCCACAATGCGAAGAGCCTCATAACCTATCCGTATCGTCGTTTCCTATCCGCGTGCACGGCCCGAACTAACTATCGCGACAAGGATCGGCGCACGGCACTGGTCAGCGCTCGCAGAGCACGCGCACAGGGCATTCCAGCGCGACGCACGCCGCGATAAACACGCACCAGCAACATGAAGGCCCGAGACCTCTCCCCAACGCGCGAGCCTCTCCACACACAGTGCGGGCCCCGAGGATGATCCTCGGGGCCCGCAGGCTCGGCGCTAGGACGCGCGGCTAGTTTCTTCGGCCGCCGTTATTGTTGCCGCCGCCGTTGCCACCGCCGGGATTCCCGCCGCCGTTGCCGCCGCCGTTGTTCCCACCGCCGCCGGGATTACCGCCGCCGTTGTTCCCACCGCCGCCGTTGCCGCCGCCGTTGTGATTCCCGTTGTTGTTCCCGCCATTGTTGCCGCCTTCGTCAGATTCCTTCGTCGGCTCAGCCGTGGGGGTCGCCTCGGGGGTCGGCGTCGCAGTCGGCTCGGACGAGGACTGCGGGGCCTCGCTCGTCGCGGTCGGCACGGGCGTCGGAGCGTTGTTCTGGATCTTGCGGTTCGACTCGACCTTCCACGGGAAGTCATCGCCCGGCAGGTCCGCGGTCGCCGGCTTCATGTAGTCGATCCACACGTCCACCGGCCAGTCGCCGCCGTGGAACTGATCCAGGCCACCCACGTCATCCAAGGGCACAGAGTTACCGGCATCATCCGACTGGTACATCGACACGGCGGTCACCATGCCGGGCACGAAACCGATGAACTGCGCGGAGAGCTGGTCCGAGGAGGTGCCTGTCTTGCCCGCGGTCACCAGGCGCGCGATCGAATTGTCGACGCGGTTAGCCGTGCCATCACCCTTCGTGACTGCCTCGAGGGCCGGCATGATCGACGAGACTTCCTCGACATCGAAGACGCGCGTGGGCTCAACGTCACCCGAGTACACGAGCTTGTTGTTGGAATCCTCAACCTTCTTCACAATGTGCGGAGTGACGCGCTGGCCACCGTTCGCGATCGTCGAGTACGCGGTCGCGAGATCGATGTTGTGCGGCGAAGAGGGGCCCAGCACGTTGAGGAGCTCATCGTTCAAGCCCACCGTGTCCTCGGGGATGCCCGCGTCGATCGCGGCCTTCATCGTATTCTCCGGCTCCACGTCATCATTGAGTCCCACGAACACCGTGTTCATCGAGTACGCGGTCGCCTTCACGAGGGTGACGTTGCCGAAAGAATAGCCGCCGTCATTCGACACGGGGGTCCCCATGCCTCGGAAGTACTGCGGCGACTTACCCGAATAGGTGTCGTACACCGTGCCACCCAGGCGCGCGTTCGCCAGGAGGGCGAACGGCTTAAAGGAAGAACCCGCCATCGCGATATCCTGCGTCACCGCGTTCTGCTGGCGCTTCTCGTAGTCGGCGCCCGCATACTCGGCGAGGATCTCGCCCGTCTCAGGATCCATCGACGACAGGGCGACGTGCTGGTACGTGGGATCCCAGCCATCGACCTCGTTCATGCCCTCGGCGGCGGCGACAGCCTGCTCCTGGTGCTCCTTGTCGATCGTGGAGGTGATACGCAGGCCACCCTGGCCGATCCTGTCCTCGTCGAACTGTCCGGAGGCCAGCAGCTCCTCCTTAACCTGGGCCATCAGGTAGCCGCTCGTACCCGTCATCGACGCGCTATTGAGCGTGTCGGGGTCGATCGTCTCGGGGAACACGGCGGCGTCACGCTCGGACTGGCTCAGCCACCCGTCCTCGACCATAAGGTTCAGGTCACGTTCCCAACGCTCCTTCGCCTTATCCGGGTTCACGGCGGGATCCCACGCGGAAGGCGCGGGAATGACGGCGGCCAACAGTGCAGACTCGGACAGCGTCAGCTGGTTGGCGCCGTGGCCGAAGTAGGCCTGCGCAGCCGCGTCAATGCCGTAGGCGCCACGACCGAAGTAGATCGTGTTCATGTACGCGCCGATGACCTCGTCCTTGGACTTCTCGCGGTTGATCTTAATCGCCAAGACCGCTTCCTTGAGCTTGCCCGTGTACGACGTGGTCTCGCCCATGTAGTAGCGCTCAACATACTGCTGCGTCAGGGTCGAACCACCCTGGCGCGCGCCGCCGCGCAGGTTGTTGACGAGGGCACGGAAGATGCCCTTCAGGTCGACGCCGTTGTTCGTGTAGAACGTGCGGTCCTCGGAGGCGACGATCGTCCTGGGCACATAGTCGGGCAGGGTCGTCGTGTCGATGATCTGCCTGTTGATGTCGCCGAGGGTGCCCATCTCGGTAGTGCCATCCGAGTAGTAGACGGTGGTCTTCTGCGCGAGCGCCAGGTCATCCGGCGCGGGGATGCTCAGCGTGTTGTACAGGTACAGGAACACGGCCATGCCTGCGATGAAGATACCCAGGAAGATGGTCAGGATTCCGAAGCCAATGCGCTTGACCCAGCGGAAACGCTTCTTCGCGGGACGCTTCTTGTCACTCGACGAGGCCGCGGCGGCCTTCCTCGAGGAGCGCGACGAGCGTCGCGAGGGCAGGGAGTCCCGCCCGGACGCGCTGTGCTTGTCCGGTTCGACGATGTCGTTCCAGCTGGATTTTCCGTTGCTAGTCGCCACGTGTTCGCCCTTTCAGCGGATTGTTGTACCCCTAGGTTAACCATGTTTCCTGAAAGAACCCCAATGTATGAATACAAACACAGGGGGGTGGGTGCGCGTTGCGGCGCACTCACCCCCCTGCCAGCGGTCCTTCAGTGAGGTCGTATTAGGACCACTGCTCCTCGGGACGCCCGGGGGCGGCCCAGAGAGTATGGAAAACGCCTTCCTTATCGACCCGGTGGTAGGTATGCGAGCCGAAGAAGTCACGCTGACCCTGGATGAGGGCAGCCGGCAGGCGCGTCGCGCGGATCTGGTCGAAGTAGGCCAAGGAGGAGGCGAACACGGGGATCGGAACGCCAGCGAGGGCCGCCTGAGCCACGACGCGGCGCAGCGCGGGCGTGCACTCCTGGAAGCGGGTCGCGAAGGGCTCGGCGGCCAGCAGCAGCGGCAGGTCGGGGTCGGCCTCGTAGGCGCGGGTGATGTCGTCGAGGAAGGCGGCGCGAATGATGCAGCCCGCGCGCCAGATGCGAGCCAGGGCGCCCTTGTCGATGCCCCACTCGTATTCCTTCGCGCCCGCCTCGATCTCGTCGAAGCCCTGCGAGTAGGCGACGATCTTGGAGGCGAACAGCGCCTGGCGCACGTCCTCGATGAACGCGGCGCGGGCCTCGTCCGACTCGATGACGAGAGGGGTGGCGTTACCTGCGAGCGCCTGTCCGGCCGCGCGCTGGGCGGGCTCGGAGGACGCGCCGCGCGCGAAGGTCGCCTCGCCGATCGCGGTGACGGGGACGGCCAGGTCGAGGGCGGTCTGCACCGTCCACTTGCCGGTGCCCTTCTGGGAGGCAGCGTCCACGATGAGGTCGACGAGGGGCTTGCCGGTCTGCGCGTCCACCTGACGCAGGACCTCGACGGTGATCTCCATGAGGTAGGAGTTGAGCTCACCCTCGTTCCAGGCAGCGAAAATGTCGGCGATCTGCGCCGGCGTCGCGCCCAGGCCCTCGCGCAGGAGGGTGTAGGCCTCGGCGATGACCTGCATGTCCGCGTACTCGATGCCGTTGTGCACCATCTTCACGAAGTGGCCGGCGCCGTTCGCGCCGATGTACGTGCAGCAGGGCACGCCCTCGTAGGTGCCAGCGATGGCCTCGAACATGGGGCCGAGGCGGTCGTAGGAGGCGGGGGTACCGCCGGGCATGATGGAGGGGCCCCACAGGGCGCCCTCCTCACCGCCGGACACGCCCGCGCCCACGAAGTGCAGCCCGCGCTCGGCGGCCCACTTTTCGCGGCGGATCGTGTCGGTAAACAGGGAGTTACCGCAGTCGACGATAATGTCGCCCTCGTCCATGAGGTCGGCGAGCTGGCCCATGACGGCATCCGTCGAGGGGCCGGCCTGGACCATCATGATGGCGACGCGCGGCGTGCGCAGGGAGGCGACGAAGTCCTCGAGCGTGGACGCGGGGACGAAGGTCGCCTCGTCGCCGTGCTCGGCCATGAGCTTGTCGGTGCGCGCGGGCGTGCGGTTGAAGACGGCGGTCGCGTAGCCGTTGCGGGCCAGGTTGCGGGCGAGGTTGGCGCCCATGACTCCCAGGCCGTACACGCCGATGTCGGCGGAGGCCTTCTCGGGGGTGAACGTGCTCATGCGGGGACTCTCCTCACGTATAGGTCAATTGTCACCAGGGTACGTCCGTGGCAGGTGGGCACGCACCGTGCGCGGGCGTGACGATGGTCGCCCCCTCCCGGGCCGAAGGCCCCGCTCACTCGCGTTTTCGAGGCCCGCCGCGCCTCTAGTCCTGCGCCTCGCGGGCTGCCTTCGCGGCGGCCTTGCGTGCCTTCTTCTCGGCGACCTTGGCCTCCCAGCGGGCCTGCTGCGCCTGATATTCATCGGCGAGGGCGCGCACATCCTCCGAGGCCCACCACTCCAGGAGCGCCTCGCGGGCGGCCTCCTCGCCCAGCGGTCCGCGCTCCATGCGCAGCTCCAGCAGGTAGTCGCGGGCGATCTTGACGGCGCGCGAGGGGCGCAGCCCCAGGATGTCCATGATCTGGTCACCGTCGAGGTCTGGGCGGATCGCGTCGAGCTCCTCCTGCTCGCGCAGGGCCCCGATGCGCGCCTCCAGGTCGTCGTAGGCGGCGGACAGGTAGTTGGCCTTGCGGCGGTTGCGGGTCGTGCAGTCGGCGCGCGTGAGGCGGTGGAGACGCTCGAGGAGGTCGCCCGCGTCGGCCACGTAGCGGCGCACCGCGGAGTCGGACCAGGCGGCCTCGCCGTAGCCGTGGAAGCGCAGGTGCAGGGCAACGAGGGTGGAGACGGCCTCGGTCGTCGCCTTGTCGAAGTGGAGGGCCTTCATGCGCTTGCGCGTCATCTTCGCGCCCACGATTTCGTGGTGGTGGAAGGACACGGAGCCGTTCGGCTCGAAGCGGCGCGTCGCCGGCTTGCCGACGTCGTGCATGAGGGCCGCGAAGCGCAGGACGAAGTCGGGGGCCGGGACGGGGCCGTCCGGGCCGGTCTCCAGGTCCATGGCCTGCTCGACGACGGTGAGGGTGTGCTCGTAGACGTCCTTGTGGCGCTTGTGCTCGTCGACCGTGGACACGAGGGCGGCGACCTCGGGCAGGACGATGTCGGCGACGCCCGTGTGCACCATCAGCTCGATGCCGCGGCGCGGGTAGGGGGAGATGATGAGGCGCTCAAGCTCGGCGCGGATGCGCTCGGCGGAGACGATGTCCAGGCGCGAGGCCATGGTCTCCATCGCGTTCATGACGTCCAGGTCGACGTCGAGGCCCAGCTGGGCGCTAAAGCGCGCGGCGCGCATGATGCGCAGCGGGTCGTCGTCGAAGGACTGCTCGGCGGACACGGGGGTGCGCAGGTTGCCGTCCGCGAGGTCCGCCAGGCCGCCGCACGGGTCGACGAGGGCCATCTGCGGCAGGCGCATCGCCATGGCGTTAACCGTGAAGTCGCGGCGCGTCAGGTCGCCTTCGAGCGTGTCGCCGAAGGTCACCTCCGGCTTGCGCGAGCCAATCTCGTACTCGTCGGTGCGATACGTCGTCACCTCGACGATCAGGTCGCCTCGGCGACCCCCAATCGTTCCGAACTCCTTGCCAATATCCCACGTCGCGTTACCCCACTGGGCCAGAAGCTCCTCGGTGCGTTCGGGACGCGCGGAGGTCGTCATGTCGAAGTCGTGTGGCGTCACCCCCAGGAAGGCGTCGCGCACGGGCCCGCCGACGAGCGCGAGCTCCTCCCCGGCCTCGTCGAAAATCGTGCCGAGTTCCATAATCGCGGGCGGGAGCGCCGCAAACGTCCTCGTGGCGTTCGCCATGAGGGTAGGAATGTCCGTCGTTCCGGCGTTTTGCGCGGTCACGGGGCCGTTATTCGGGGAAGCTGACTGGGTACTCATCGCCCCTAAGCATGCCAGGAAAGCGCCCTGGCCGACTACCGGGGGCCGCGCACCGGCTAAAGTGGAGTCATGCCTGCACGTCCAGTTGACCGCCGAAGCGGGGTGCCCCGACCCCCGCGTCGGTCCGCTTCTGCGCGCGCTGGCCGCTCTCACCTGCCGATTTCCGCGGAAACCAGCGCGGGCGGCATCGTCGTCGATGTACGTGACGGAATTCCCTATGCGGCGCTGATCGCTCGACGCAATCGCGCGGGCCGCGTCGAGTGGTGCCTACCCAAGGGGCACCTGGAGGGGTCCGAGACTCCTCAGCAGGCCGCACTGCGCGAGGTCGCCGAGGAAACCGGCATCCACGGGCGCATCATCCGCCACCTCGCGTCGATCGACTACTGGTTCTCCGGCAACGACCGCCGCGTCCACAAGGTCGTCCATCACTACCTGATGGGGTATGAGTCCGGCACGATCACCGTGGAGGGGGATCCGGATCACGAGGCCGAGGCTGCCGCGTGGGTTCCCCTGCGCGACGTGTCGCGCCAGCTGGCCTACCCCAACGAGCGCCGCATCGTGCGCATCGCCCTCGATCTGCTCTACCGGGATAGCCGTGGCTAGGCGCGGGGTGTGGGTGGCCGCCGCGTGCGCGGCGGTGACGGCCGCGCTCGGCCTGCCCCTTCACGAGGCCGGGGCGGCGCCGACGCCCGCCGCGACGTCCACGGTCGGGCAGTCGCGTCCCGCCGTCATGGGCACGCTCCCCACCGATTCTGGCCTGTCCGTCTCCATTGATTCCCTCTCACCTCGGATCATCACAAGCGAGAGCGAGGTCGTCATTTCCGGGACGATCCGCAACGATTCGCCGACGACCCTGGCCTCCGTCGCCCTCGACGTGTTCGTCGCCAACGAGACCCCCATCTCCGTCTCGGCGCTCACCACGCAGCTCAGCGACGACGAACCCGACGCCACGCACGCCGCCTCCACGAAGCTCACCGACGTCGCGCGCGGCACGACCACCTCCTTCGAGATCCGCATCCCCACCTCCTCGCTGCCCCTGTCCGACTCCGAGGAGTGGGGGCCGCGCGTCGCCACCGTCGCCGCGAGCTCGGGCAATTTCTCGGGCAAGGACCGCACGATCCTCGTGTGGGATTCCGGGGCGCAGGTGGCAGCCTCGCGCGTCTCGACGGTCGTTCCGTGGACCTCGGCCAACGCGGCCGACAACCAGGCCGAACGCTCTGCGATCCTGACCCTGGCCGGCACCTCGGGCGTGACGCTGGCCGTCGACCCGCTCCTGATTCCCCGCGGCCCCCAGCCCACGGCGGCGCCCAGCCCCACGCCCTCGCCCTCCGCCGACGGGGGACAGTCCGGGGCGCAGTCCGACCAGGGCGAGCAGTCGGGCGCTGCCTCGCCGAGCCCGACCCCTTCCCCCGTGCCGACGCCCGCCCCCACGGCCACCGACCCGGCTCGGCGCTCCCAGGAGCTCCAGTCCGAGGCCTTCGTCGCCTCCTTCATGTCGACCGCCTCCGAGGTCATCGCCCTGCCCGACGGCGACGCGGACCTCGGCGCGCTCGCCCTGTCGGGCAACAGTGGCTTCTGGAACCTGGCCTCCGGCTCCATCGCCTCCTTCCCCTCGACGCTGCGCGCAAGCGGATGGGTCGCCCCCACCCCCGGCGGCGCGACGCCGAGCCCCTCCCCCTCCGGCCACCCCTCGCCCACCGCCACACCCTCGCCCACCGCCACACCCTCGCCCACCGCCACGCCCTCGCCCACCGCCACGCCGAGCCCCGCGGCGACCGCGGTCGGCCAGAGCGCCACCCAGACGGCCCTCCCCGATTCCGGCCCCACGATCCTGCGCAACGTCGCCTGGCCCGCCGACACGACATTCGGCACATCCTTCCTGGCCGGCTTCGCCTCCCCCGACCAGATCACGATCGCCCCCACCTCGGCCCTGACCCCCGCCGAAGACGTGCCCTTCACCTCCTACGCGCGCGTCAACGTCAACCCCGCGACCGGCGAGACGACGACGGATGGAACGGGCGCCCACACCCTCGCCCAGCAGGGGGACATCGCCTCGATCCTGTCGTGGAACTCCAGCGGCGGCGACCAGCTCGACGCCGAGCAGGCCCTCACGGCCATCACCGCCATCATCGCGCGCGAGCGCCCCTCCTCCTCGCGCACCCTCTTCGCCGCCGCCGATCGCACCACCACGATCAACGAACGCCTCTCGCACCGCTTGGCCGCGCTGTACTCGCCCCGGTGGGTGAACGCGACCTCCTTCTCGGACATCGCCGCCAGCGAATCCACCGACGTCGAACGCACCACAGTCGGCCCGGGCACCCTCCCCGACGACACCTGGACCGCGATCGACTCCATGGCCTCGTCCCTGACCAACCTGACGCCCCTCGCGAACGCGACGGACGACCCCGACGCCGTCTTCGACTCCGTCACGCCCGCGATCCTTCCCGCCCTCTCCGCGACATCCACGCCCTCCGAGCAGCTGGACGCGGCAACCGCCATGACCTCACAGGTCACGACCATGCTGTCCTCCGTGACCGTCGAACCCTCCTCGGCCGTCAACCTGATCAACAAGTCCGCGAAGTTCCCCGTCCTGATCCGCAACAACCTCGACTGGCCGGTGCGCGTGGACGTCACTCTCATCCCCGACGACCCGCGACTGCGCGCCACCCCCGCCCTCTCCCAGGAGCTCGCCGCGCGCGGCGCGACCACGGTGGAAGTGCCCGTCGGCGCGATCGGCAGCGGCGACATCGAGGTCACCTACAAGGTCACGACCTCCGACGGCTACGTCCTGGACGACTCCCGCACCGTCACCGTGCGCATGCGCGCCGGCTGGGAGGACGCGATCACGGCCGTCATCGCCTCCCTCTTCGGCCTCCTCTTCATCGCGGGTATCACCCGTTCGCTGCGCAGCCGCTCCGCCCGCAAGAAGCAGGCCTCGCACGCGAACGAGGCCAGCGCCTCGCAGACGGACGCCACCGACGAGGCGCCACGCCCGGACGAGGCCTCGGACGCCCCGCACGACACCACCGACCACGAGACAGACACGACGAAGGAGACCCCATGAGCTCGAACACGGCTCGCCGATCAATCCTGAGAGCGTCTGCGCTCATGGCGTCGGGAACCATGGTCTCGCGCATCCTCGGCTTCGTGCGCAACGCGATGCTCATCGCCGCGGTTGGCGCCACCGCCGGCGGCGTCGGCGCCGCCTTCCAGACCGCGAACACGCTGCCCAACACGGTGTTCAACCTGCTGGCCTCCGGCATCTTCGACGCGGTCCTGGTTCCCCAGATCGTCGGCGCCATCAAGCGCCGCCACGACGGCGACACCTACGTCAACCGCCTCCTGACCCTGGCGGGTACCGTCCTGTTCGTCGTCACTTTCCTGACGATGGTGCTGGCCCCCGTCCTCGTCATGATCACGGCCGCCGGTTACACGGAGGACATCCGCAACCTGGCGATCCTCTTCTCCCTCCTGTGCCTGCCGCAGCTCTTCTTCTACGGCCTCTATAACCTCCTCGGCGAGCTCCTCAACGCCCGCGAAATCTTCGGCCCCTACATGTGGGCGCCCGTCGTCAACAACGTCGTCGGCATCGCCGGCCTCGGCCTGTTCCTCGTGATCTGGGGCGGCGCACCCGACGGAGGCATCCCCGCGGGCGACGTGACAGGCGCCCAGTTCTGGGTCCTCGCGGGATCGGCGACCCTCGGCGTTATCTGCCAGGCCCTGTGCCTGCTGTGGCCGATGAGGCGCGCCGGCATCTCCTTCAAGCCGGACTTCCACTTCCGCGGAACCTCCTTCGGGTCGATGCCCCGCGTGGCCGGCTGGACGTTCGCGACCCTCGGCGTCTCCCAGGTCGGCGTCCTGTCGACGAACAACCTCGCCGCCATGGCCGACGGCTACATCGGCCAGGGCGGCACCCAGGGCGGCGTCGTCGGCATCCTCGCCTACTCGACGGCGTTCATGATCTTCATGGTCCCCCAGTCGCTCATCACGGTGTCCCTGACGACCGCGATCTTCACGCGAATGGCGGGCGCCGTCGCCGACGGCGACGACAAGGCCGTCGCCGACAGCTACCACCTAGGCGTGCGCACGATCACCTCGCTGACTCTCGTCGCCGCCGCGATGCTCATGGCCGGATCGGTCCCCATGATGGAGATCGCGATGGCCGCCAAGGGCGGGGATCCCGCCGCCGTCACCGGCTACGCCCTCGTCCTGACCTCCCTCATGCCGGGCGTCGCGTCGACCGGCATGGTCCTCATGAGCCAACGCGTCTTCTTCGCCTACGAGGACGTCAAGCCCGTGTTCCTCATGGGCATCGGCCCCACCATCATCCAGGTCATCGTCGGCTGGTCCCTGTACGCCCTGACCGGCGCGCGCTGGTGGGTGGTGGCCGCCGCGCTCGGCGAAACCGCGTGCCGCCTGACCCAGGGCGTCATCGCCATCGTGTGGGTTTCGCGCGAGAACCGCTACGTGGACCGCTCCGGCCTGCTGCGCTCCTACGTGTCCTACCTCGGCGCGGCCGTCGTCTCGGGCATCGTCGGCTTCGCCGTCCTGTGGCTCATGGGCGTCCACACGAGCGTCGGCTCAACGCTGGGCCGCATGGCCCTGGCCGGCGTTAAGCTCACGGTCGTCTCGGCGATCACCGGCCTCGTGTACCTGCTGGTCCTGCGCTTCGCCGCGCCCCGCGAGTCCGCGGCCATGATGCGCCCCCTCCTGACGCGCCTGCGTGTCCCCGCCTCTGTGGTGAACATCCTGGCGGCGTCCTCCACGCCGACTCCCGCCCAAACTGCGATAATGGCGGAACACACACCCGATCACACGGAGGATGCGATGGCTCCCACGCCAGAACCGACCGGCGACAAGACGAAACTGCCCTCGTTCGACGAGGTCATCTCTGATTCGCCGATCCCCGCACCCCCGGAGGTCCCCTCCCCCGCCGCCCAGGACGCCGCCCCCGTTCCGCCGGTTCCCGCGCCCCCGGTCGCGGCGCCCGCCGAGGTGCCGACGCTTGGCCCCGCGACGCAGGCCCCCGTCGAGAACCCAGCCCTCGTCGAGACCCTGGCCGGCCCCGCCCTCGATGCCATCAGCGATGCCGCGGACGAGGCCGAGGAGTCCCACACCCAGGCGGCCCCCGAGGCCCAGCAGATCCCCGAGGCCCTGGCCGAGCTCGGCGTCGAGCCGCTGACCGAGGACGACGTGGACGCCGCCGAGGTTCCCACGACCTCGTTCCCCCTCGCTCCCCCGCCGCCCATGCCCGCCTCCAGCGGCTACGAGCGCGAGGGCGAGGCCTACAACACGGACTTCCCCCCCCCCGAGCCGCTCGCCGACGCGCCCTCGACCCACCAGATCCCGCGCGTGCGCCCGATCGACGAGGAGCCCGTGCCCGCTGCCCCCGCTGAGGAGGCCACCGAGGTCCTGTCCGCGATCCCGGCCGCGCCCACGGTGCCCGCCACGGCCTCGTCGACCGCGCACGAGCCCAAGCCCACCAGGGAGACGCCCGAGCGCTCCGGCAAGCTCATCGACCCGACGCGGCCCGCGCTGCTCTTCGGCCTCGTCCTGTTCCTCTTCGGAGCGATCTGGGGCCCGTGGATGGCGACGCGCCCCGTCACCGACCTCGACCTGGGTCAGTCCCTGCGCGCCGGCCTCAACCCCGACCAGAACCAGAGCGAACCCGCGCCGAACCTGACCACCACGCCGCCGCCGGCGCCCTCCGTGACGCCCGTGATCTCCTCCGTGCAGGTCCTGTCGTGGAACAACGACGACGGCGACCACCCGGACCGCGCGATCAACATGATCGACTCCAACCCGTCCACGTCGTGGAGCTCGCGCTGGTTCGACAACAACCAGTTCCGTGACGAAACCTCCGTCACGATCGTCGTCAAGCTCCAGCAGAAGGCCACCGTGTCCTCGGTGACGCTCAACATGGATCCGGCGACGTCCGGCGGCGAGATCGTCGTGCGTAACGTCACCGACCCGGCGAATCCGCGCGGTGGAACAGAACTGGCCTCCTCGGCGTTGTCTCCGACGACGACGATCCAACTGCCCGAGCCCGTCGAGACCGACACCATCGCGCTGCAGTTCCGCTCCATGCCCAAGGGCCAGGACGGACGCAACTGGGCGTGGATCTCCGAACTCACCGTTCAGTAACCCTAAGGAGGGTACGTATGTCTTTCGTGACGATTCCGGGCCTTGTGACGGCCGAAAACACCGATATTACCGCTGAGACCGCCGAGGTCCAGATCCCGTCGACCGAGGTCCCCGAGGGCGCCACCGTCCACGACGTCGTTATCGTCGGCTCGGGCCCCGCCGGCTACACGGCTGCGGTCTACACGGCCCGCGCCGGCCTCGCCCCCATCGTGCTGGCCGGTCAGCTGGCCGCGGGTGGCGCGCTGATGAACACGACCGAGGTCGAGAACTTCCCCGGTTTCCCGGAGGGCATTCAGGGCCCCGAGCTCATGGACAACATGCGCGAGCAGGCCGAGAAGTTCGGCGCGGACGTGCGCTACGAGGACGTCGTCGCCGTCAACCTCGAGGGCGACGTCAAGGCCGTGGCCACCGAGGACGAGGTCTTCTACGCGCGCGCCGTCATCCTGGCCACCGGCTCGGAGTACCGTCACATGAACGTGCCCGGCGAGGACAAGTTCTCTGGCCGCGGCGTCTCCTACTGCGCGGTCTGCGACGGTTTCTTCTTCAAGGATCGTCGCCTCGCGGTCATCGGCGGCGGCGACTCCGCGATGGAGGAGGCGACCTTCCTGACGAACTTCGCGTCCGAGGTCGTCGTCGTGCACCGCCGCGACGCCCTGCGCGCCTCGCGCGTCATGGCCGAACGCGCCCTCAACAACCCGAAGATCACCTTCGAGTGGAACGCCACAGTCTCCGAGGTCCTGGGCGACGAGGCCGTGACCGGCCTGCGCCTGGCCTCCACGGTGGACGGCTCCGAGCGCGACATCGCCGTGGACGGCGTGTTCGTCGCGATCGGCCACCTGCCCCGCACGGGCTTCCTGCGCGGCCAGGTCGCCCTCGACGAGGCCGGCTACATCACGGTCGACGAGCCCTCGACGCGCACGTCCGCGGCGGGCGTGTTCGCGTGCGGCGACGCCGTGGACCACATGTACCGCCAGGCCATCACGGCGGCCGGCTCGGGCTGCCGCGCGGCCATGGATGCGGAGCGCTGGCTGGCGTCCCTGGGCGACCAGGCGTGACCTCCCCCACTGCTCCCGGCGCTGCGAGCGCTGGCGCGCCCCGGCCTGTTACCTGTCCGTGCGGGTCGGGGGCACTGCTGGCGCAGTGCTGCGGGCGCTACCTGGACGGCGAGGAGGCGCCGACGGCCGAGGCCCTCATGCGCTCGCGCTACACGGCATTCGCGCTGCGCGACGAGGACTACCTGTTCCGCACGTGGCACCCGCGCACGCGCCCCGCTCCCCCGTACTGGGTGGAGGGGACGCAGTGGACGGGTCTGCAGATCCTGGGGGCCGAGGCCGGGGGTCCCTCCGACGAGGAGGGAACCGTCACGTTTGAGGCCTCGTGGCGCGACGTAACGACGGGCGAAAGCGGCTCGATGCGGGAGCATTCTCGCTTCTCGCGCAGGGCCGGACGCTGGATGTACGAGTACGGCACCAACGACTGACACTACGGTAGGATTTCAATATGTTTGTTCGTCGATTCCTGTCGCCCCCCGTCATCGTCGGGGCTCTTCTCGTCGTGGTGGTTGCTATCGCCGGAGGCTTCATCACGAACCCGCTGCCGATCGACACCACCGTGTGGACTGATTTCATCGAGTCGCGCACGCCCGCGATGAACACGTTCATGACGGGTGCGTCCTGGCTGTTCGATCCCAAGCGCGCCGTCGCCCTTGCCCTCGTCGTGGCGGTCGCCGTGTGGTGGTTCGTCAAGAAGGTCATGCACGCCCTGTACATCCTGGGGTCCGTGGCTTTCTCGGGGATCAATGGGTACATCATTAAGCACATCGATTCGCGTCCGCGCCCGGAAGAGGCCTACCGTCTGATCACCGAGGACGGCTATTCCTTCCCGTCGGGCCACGCGACGGCTGTGACCGCCCTGATCGTGTCGCTGGTCCTCGTCCTGACGATGACACGCCTGGGCCGTCGTCTCCGTTACCTGCTGTGGGTCGCGGCCTTCGTCTTCATCGCGTTCATCTGCATGACGCGCCTGTACCTGGGCGTCCACTGGGTGACGGACGTGATCGGCGGCTTCGGCGTGGGTCTCGGTTCCTCGATGATCCTGGCGCCGTTCATGCTGCGGCCAAACGCCTTGAAGTTGTTCCGCTAGTCAACGGAGCTCAATTGTTGCCGACAGCGCCCGGGGCCGCGGCCCCGGGCGCTTCTGCGTGCGCTGCGGGGCTCTGGGGCTGTGGGGCCGTAGGGGCTGCGGGGACTCCCGCCCGCGTGCGCCTCCTCCCCTCTCCCCCAAATCGGCTCTTCGCATGTAAGGGTGTGGGAGGTGTCGGAGTGGGCCGGGGTGCAGGTGGTGGCGTGGGCGGCGTGCCCGTCCTGCCACCAGTAGGGCCCAGCTGCGCATGGAGGGGTGTGGCGGTGAGTGGTTCGGTGTGCCAGTTCCGCGTTTGTTCTTGTATGTTGGGGCACTGCACCCGATCCGTAGGCAATGCACCTCTTCTGTTCGGGTGCACCGCCACATAACGGGTGCACCGCCACATAACGGGTGCACCGCCACATAACGGGTGCACCGCCACATAACGGGTGCAGTGCCCCCGTGCTTGTGGCGGTTGTGGCGGTTGTGGCGGCTGTCGGGGTCTTCTGGGCTTGCGTTGTCTTCTGCTTGGGGCACTTCGTGGTGCCTTTGT
>ERZ772978.508-NODE-508-length-15184-cov-19.1496_pt1 | contig 15184 bp, 7 predicted proteins | sample MGYA00511675_ERZ772978 | MGnify/ENA primary metagenome ERZ772978 (study PRJEB29015, sample SAMEA2738092) | human oral metagenome | biome: human oral; feature: human-associated habitat; material: saliva | place: China | collected 2156 ... | reverse complement strand
CTTGTTTTTTTGTAATTATTTTTATCCGTATCAATATTAGATTATTCTAGTTGATGTATTCAGAAATGTGTATTTCATGTTCTATTTCGATTTTCCAGAAGGGTTTTCATAAGTCTTGATAAACAAAAGCGAGTTGAGCTTATAAAGTTAACCCTAAATCTCTCAGTTTACAAATCTTATTGCAAACAGAGAGTATTTGGGTTAAAGAGTAACACTTATATCTATTGTTTTAGATGGCACTTAGTATCATTTTAGGCGAAAAGTGTAGATGTACCCAATATTGATTCAGCGAGTTCTTTAAGAGTCAATCTTTAAAAAATCTTCTTGATTAGATAAATCCCTTCGAAAGAACTGATATTCTCGTTTTTTTTTGTTACCTTTGCCATATCAGTTATTTTGCCTGCTCGTTATCTTTGCAGTACTAAGATTGATGTAATTTCAGTGATATCCAAGTGTTTTAGAGCTTTGTTTCTCAGGTGCTTGGATTTCTTGCATGATTTTACGCTGCTGTCTTTAAGGAATAGACAAATAATCCACCAATCCGAATTAAGGAGTGAGTGGTGAGTGTATGATTTGCAAATGAGGGCTTGCGAAGTCGCTTGGCAAGGATTTAACGACTGTCTCTAAGTGGGTATAAACCTTTTAACCTTCATTAAGTAAGGTGCTTTGAAATATTCAGTGTGCAGAAATGTAGTATTGATGATTTTGTACGAGACAATGGTGAGTATGTTATCAAGAAAACAGAATAATTTATAGTTCATGAATAATAACAGTCCATATACAGCCGCTATCACAGGGGGTGGATTTCTCTTCCCAGAGACCAATGCACTTTTACCTTTACTCCAGTCAGCAGATAGAGAGGCTCTCCTTAAAGATGAGCGGGCGCATAATCGTCTGCTGCAGATTAATGCAGAGTCATCACGAAATAGGGCTATTGTAGAGATTGTCCGACGTTACGATGCAATGCCAGTATCTTTCTGGGTTGATTATCAATTTATGAATGAGAGCGACCAATTGGTAGCATTATTTTTTGTTATACTAAAGACCTACAAAATCTGTTTTGACTTTCATATCAATGTGACTATGCGAAAGTGGAACAGTATCAGTAAGTCATTGGCTTATGATGATATCAATTTGGAGTTCAACGAGTTATCCGCAAGAGACGAATTTGTTGACTCATGGAGTGATAAGACAAAACGCAAAGTAGCCAGCACCTACTTGACAATTCTTCGCAAAGTAGGTCTTCTAGATATGGAGGGCAATCTACACCCTCTTTCTGCAAGTAATTTTGATTACTATATCCTCAATGGCGAACAGTGGTTTCTTGAAGCCTGTTTGTTACAGCCGTATCAGATTGATAATATTAAAAAGCAACTCGTATGACAATCTGGGAACTCTATGATAAGTTGAAGAGTCCAGGATTTATGGACCCTGAGAATGGTGACTTGTTTTACAATTTCTTTATATACCAGTATCCTGCAGAGAAAGAGTATGACATCCGCAATCAGATATTGGATTTTAAGAAAAATCTTATTCGTCCGAATAACTATGTAGATGTATTGACCTTAAATCTCTTTGAGGAATTCTGTAGGTTTCTTGACCAAAAGAAGTTTCTGAAACATCCTAGTATGCTGAAATATCAGTTGGAAAGAGAGAAGACAGATCCTTCTCAAGCTCAGAATACACAAAACACGCTGACTCGTAATGCCCACAGTAAGGAGTTTTTACGATTTTTGCATCAACGTATTCTTGATCATATCAATATTAATGACGATTTTCGTCGTCCATACGTCTTCGTACACGGCGTAGGCAGTATGTTCCCATATTTACGGGTCAATGAGTTGTTAGCCCTCTATGAGGACTATAATGACACAAGTCGCTACAAAATAATAGTATTTTATCCAGGCCATCGCGAAAACAATTCGTTCCGTTTATTCGGTACACTTCCCGATAGCCATACTTATCGTGCAACCCTTCTAATTAATGAATGAAAGAGCGAACCGAATGCAGTCTCGATTTTGTTTGAGTATTGCTGAGGTAAGCCAGATATCGAATAAAAATCAATAATATGAAACTGAGTGAGTTATATAATAAGCCAATTGCCCGAGCTGTTAATCCTGCCGTTAGTGCTACAAAATTTGATCCAGAGACAGAGACGACAGAAATCGAGGAGTACGTGTTTACTGATGAAATCATCAATGGACTCTATAGAATTCTTGATGCTATTAAGAATAACAAGCCATACGACCATGTAGGTATTTGGATTGATGGTTACTATGGTTCAGGTAAGTCTCACTTTCTGAAGTATCTTGACTATTGTATCACCCCTCGTACTCAGGAGAGGGCTTTAGAACGTCTCGTAGAAGCAGTAAGAGCTATTGATCCGATGGATGAAAATCACGCCATTAGTTGCGATTACGATGCCATGCAGGACATTGCTAATTGGCTTAAACGATCTACTATTGATACTTGTATCTTCAACCTTGAAACGAGCTACGATAACTCAACTGATAGAAAGAAGGCTTTTCTACACGTTTTCTGGAATGAGTTCAATGGTAAACGTGGCTTTAATAAGTTCAATCTTACGCTGGCACAGAATCTTGAAAAGCCTTTGCAGGAGAAAGGTTTGTTTGAGCAATTCAAGGAGCGTATTGCTGAAGAGGGTGGCGACTGGAATAATCCGGGCGAGGCTGCTGATATGATTGACAATGAGCTGGGTATGGTTCTTGACATTGCATGTGAATTGGCTCCTACGCTTGACAAGGAAAGTATTCGTGAACGTATTTTGAGACGTGACACCAATATCAGTATTGATCGCTTCAGCTCAGAACTATCTTCTTACCTAAAGGATAAAGGCGACAATTATCGCTTGATTCTTTTGGCGGATGAGGTGAGTCAGTTTATCAATAAGGAGCGTGACCGCTATCTGAATCTGCAGGAAATCATTACCAAACTTTCTGAGGCCTGCGATAACAAGGTATGGGTGGCTTGTACTGCTCAGCAAGACCTCTCAGAGGTACTTGACGACTGCAATATTGCTGAGGAAAGAGATAAGGAGGGAAAGATTAAAGGACGTTTTGAGGTTAAGGTATCATTGAAAGGAACACAGCCTGAAGTAATCACTCAGAAGCGTATCCTCGATAAAAAAACGAATGTTATACCTGAGCTGGAAAAGCTCTACAACAAGGAGAAGGCTGCTTTTGGTCTTCAGTTCAAGCTGCCTAATAGCTATGTTTCTTATGAGTCAAAGGAAGATTTCGTCGCTTACTATCCGTTTGTGCCTTACCAGTTTAAGTTGATAATGCAGGTATTCAACTCGTTCCTGAATCTTGGCTATGTTGCGAAGGAGGTGAAAGGTAACGAGCGAAGTATCATCAAAGTTATTCACTCTACTGCCAAGAAAAATGCTGATGAAGAGCTTGGTAAGTTTGTTTCCTTTGATGAGCTGTACAACAATATGTTCGAGGAGGGGTTGCAGGCGCGTGGACAGAGAGCCGTAGATAATGCTATTCGTATGGCTCGCCAGTATGAGAATGACCCTAATATGGCTGTCCGTGTGGCGAACATCCTCTTTATGATCTGTAATATCTCACAGACTGACCAGTTGCTCTTCCCTGCCAATATTGACAACGTTACAACGCTTTTGGTTAAGGACGTTACGACTCCACGCCTTACCATCAAGAATGATGTAGAGAAGATCCTTGATTACCTCTGCGATAACAATATTATCCGTCGTGAGCCTGGACAGAATGGTACGCTCGAAACCTATACTTTCTATAGTGAGGAAGAGATGAAAGTGGCTCAACTCATTCAGAGTCAAGTCGTAGACAACAATGCTCAGGCAGAGATGTTACGTGAGATTTTCTTCAAGTATCTTAGTTCTCTTCGCAATAAGGAAAAGTATCTAACGCGAACCTTCGCCGTAGGTGCCTCTATTAAGCAGCGGCAGTTTCTTTCTAATTCTCCCGACGTTGTGGTAGAGTTTGCTGTCGATGTTGACTATGACAGCCCGGACTCGTTGGCACTCAGCAATACTGCCAATAAGATGGTTTACTATATTGCTCCACAGTTAGGTGAAAGCAAGAAACTGAAGAATGCTTTCTATTGGTATTGTCAGGTGAACCGCTATATGTCCACACCAGCATCCAGTGATGAGAATGCTAACACACGCAGGGAATTTGAGCAGCGTGCAAAGGAACTGTTTGAGAACATTATAGCACCTGGTTTTCAAAAGATTCTTGATACCTGCCCTATCATCAGCGGTATGCGGATTCTCGATGAGGTTGAGCTTGGTAACAAACGAGGAGATGACCGTTTTCACATTGCTATTCAGAAGCATCTTGCAAGTATTTATACTAAGGGAAGTTTGGTTGATCGCTCTGACATGCCTAATACTACAGATGCCTTGAAGAAAGCCATACTGCGCCCAATCAATCCGGGCGATTATGATGGTATGAAGGCTGATTTGACAGCTGCTGAGCATGAGGTGGAAATCTATTTGGACAGGCAGTATGCTGAGGTTAATGTGGCTGACGTGACCAGTAAGTTTACCAAGGAGCCTTACGGGTGGGACCCCCTCTGTACGCTCTACATTATCAACGAACTGGTACGTCGCCATCGTCGCGACTATTCATATAGCAATAATCCAAATGTAGACACAAATCTTGTGGCCAGCCGTTTGGTACAGGAAACGAATAAGTTTACGCTGCGAAAAGCAAAAGTAATCTCACAGGAACTTATCAACAAGTTTATAGCAGCTTGGAAGGATATCTTTGGTGTTACGGAGGTGTTCTCTACCAATGACAGCACACAGCTTTTCCGTCTCTGCCGTGAACCTGAGAACTCTCGTAGTCTTACTAATATTCGTGATACTTATCGTAAGTTAGAGTCAGAAATAGGTGCTTATCCTTTTGCAGAGCCTATTCATCAGGCGATTGACCTCTTTGACGAATGGCTTAGTGAACGCGACCCGCAGAGATTCTTTGAGGCGATAGTTGCCAAGCAAAAAGAAGCACGTGACATTATTGACAAGTGCAGAGAGGTGGTGCAATTCTCACAAGACCAACTGCCTACGTATAAGAAGCTTTGTCAGTTTGCTACAGATAACGAATATAATTTCCCCTTTGTTTCGGAAGACTGTATGGAAAGTGTTGATGAGTTTGTTAAGATTGTGGATGACCCATGGCCGATTAAGAAACTCCGCGACTATATGAAGCTATATAGGGAACTTGAGAACAGTCTTGAAGAGGTGCGTAGTACTTTCCGTGAGCAGATACGCAAAGCTTATAATGAGCAGTTTGACTATCTGGAGAGAGTTGCAGGAGAGCAGAAGGTGCCTGTTTCTGTTCTTGCCGATCGTGAGGACACGATATCAAGCAAGACGGCTTCTGATAATATTTTGATGTTGAAAAACAACATCAGTACTGAAGCTTTTTATAAAGAGCAGATTGGTAGAATCCTTGACTATGCGAGCAAGCACAATCCGAAGACGTCAGCAGTAACAGGAGAGGACAGTGACGCTGACACAGTGCCTTCTACGCCTCAGAAGAGAATTCGTCAGGCTTCTTTGCAGACGAAGACAAGTATTCCTCTTTCGACAGAGGAGGATATCGACCACTATCTAAAAGGACTGAAAGAGCAAATCATAAAGATGCTTGTCGACTATGATAGCATTATGATTATCAAGTAGTAGTGGCTATACCAATAAATCATTAATTCGATAATTCGTGATGGAAACCGGAAGGATAAAGAAATTTGCAACTGAGGCTCGGAATAAATTAAAGGCTGGCATTGCAGCTAAAATAGTTGGATTAGGATTCGACCGTGAAGGAAATGTACCTGAATACCTCCACCCACAACTGGTGCAAGGAGGAACTTTGTGGAACGGACAACTGCAGACGGAAGAATTCTACCATCAGTGGCAGGCGCTTTACAAGCGTGTTCAGCAGAAGGGCATCAAGGAAGTCTATGAAGAGGCTGCCTACACATGGTTTAACCGGCTTGTGGCTATTCGTATTCTACAGAAGAATAGTCTTATCGAGCCTGTCCTTGACTATGTTGATGATGTGCGTACCCCAAGAATTGTGGACGAGGCACGTATGGGACGCGTCCCACAGATGCAGGAACGACAGCAACACTTATTGAAGAACTTGCTTGATGATGACGCTAAGACCACAGAGCAGTTTGCTATTCTTGTAACTGCTTTCTGCCACGATAATCCTATTCTTTACAGATGCTTTGGTAAGATATCCGACTATACGGAGATTCTTTTACCTAACGACATCTTGACAGAAGGAGGATTTGTCGATATGCTCAACCATACGGAGTTTATCACTGATGCCGATTTCTTCTCCCCAGAACTCATAGGATGGCTTTATCAGTTCTATATAGCAGAACGCAAGGACGAGGTGTTTGGAAAGAAAGGTAAGTTTGCGGCTGACGAAATCCCTGCTGCCACACAGATATTCACGCCTAACTGGATTGTGAAGTACATGGTAGAGAACACTATCGGGCGCATCTATCTTGATAAGAACCCAGGTGCTGCCGCTGAGTTCAAACCTAAATGGAAGTATCTCGTGGAGCCATCCACACCAACGCCGAAGGAGGCTATCTATCAATATAGGGAGTTGACCGAACTGCTGGTTGGCGACTTAGCCTGTGGCTCTGGACATATCCTCAACGAGTGTTTCGACCTGCTTTACGACCTCTATATCTATGAAGGATATAGCCGTAGAGAGGCTGTGGAGAATATCTTCACACACAACCTACGAGGTGTCGACCTTGACACACGTGCTAAGCAGTTGGCTATCTTTGCCCTCATGCTGAAAGCGTGTCAGAAGGATGCGACCTTTGCTGATGCCCATATTCTGCCCCATGTGCTCTCAATGCCTACACCTATTCCACAAGAACAAGTGTCTGGCCGACTAAATGAGTTCTTTGGCGAAAAGCCTTCCCGACAAGTTCACCAAGACCTCTCTGCTGCCTTCGAACTGATGCAGAAGGCTGACTCACTGGGGTCTATCATGAAATTTGACCTGACAGAGTCAACAATATTGGCTATTCGACAGACAATGGACTACTGGCATAATCAGAGCTTTGTCCCTGATTCTGTTGAGGAAATATTGCCTTCAATGGAGTTGATACTCGCCCTGACAGAAAAGTATGCTGCACTTGTCATGAACCCACCGTATATGCAGTGGAATAAAATGAATACGACTCTTCAAAAATATGTAAGAGGGAAGTATGAAGAAGGGAAGAATGATTTGTGTACAGTTTTTATGTTATTATCCACGAATAGGCTGAATGCCAATGGGAAATATGGTATGATTAATATGCAATCATGGGTGTTCCTTTCTTCATATGCCGATTTTAGAGGACATATTATTTCAAATAATCAAATTGATTCACTTTTGCATCTTGGACCGCGTACTTTTGATGAATTAATAGGCGAGATTGTTCAAAATGTAGCATTTGTCCTTTCTAATAACAAACCCATTATGCAATCTATTTTTTTTAGGCTTATAAAAGGGAGGAACTGTAATGAAAAGGAAAAGATGTTTCTTTCAGCTGATAGTGAAAAGTATCATGTTTCTCAATTAGATTACTTAAATATAACAGGAAATATTATAGCATATTGGATAAGCCAACATGTTAAAGACATATTTTTTAGGAATCCCCCCCTTTCTAAGTTTGCTACTTCTTGTGTTGGACTGCAAACTTCAGATAATGAGAAGTATATACGTAACTGGGTAGAAGTTGATAGAAAAAAAATATCATTCAGTTGTAAAGATGCAGAAGAATGTATAATTGATGGGAAAAAATGGTTTCCTTATAATAAAGGTGGAGAGTGGAAATGGTTTGGTGGCAATAAAATAGTTGTTGATTGGTATAATGATGGGGAAACAATTAAAAGCTTGCCAGACTCAACTATCAGGAATTATGCTTACTATTTCAAAAAGGGAATTACTTTCCCAAGAATAGGTACTTCTATTTTCACGGCAAGAATTGCAATAGAAGGCTCTCTTTTTGATATAAATGGACCTACATGTTATTCAGATGATGATGAGTACGTACTTGGCTTACTTAATTCAAAAGTAACGAAAAGCCTATTAGAAATACTTTGTCCAACTATTACATTCCAAATTGGTGATATTTTCAAAGTTCCCTTCATTTATCCAAACGAGAAAGAGGTCTTTTCTATTAGGAAATTAGTTAATAGGTGTATAAGTATTTCCAAACTTGATTGGGACTCCCACGAGACCTCTTGGGACTTCGAGTGTAATCCTCTTGTATCTCTCCACAGTGAGAAAGTAGGGCAGGGGGATGAGGCTTCTTCTTTTAGTCTAAGTGATTATGTTGAGGAGTTTAAGGATCAATGGACTAAGCGTTTCAACCAGCTTCATCAAAACGAAGAGGAACTGAACCGGCAGTTTATCGGTATCTATGGTTTAGAGGATGAACTTACGCCTGATGTGCCGTTGGACGAAATCACGATCCTGCAAAAGGGAGAGATAAGTGTTGTGAACAATAGTATTGTGTGGCATGAGGAGGTGCTGATAAAACAACTTATTTCTTATGCTGTCGGTGTATGGATGGGTCGCTATAAACTTGGAAAGAAAGGACTGCACATCGCACATCCTAAGCCAACAGGCACGGAGTTGCAGGCATACGAATATGGTGACAGGCTGGTGGAAATCGACGACGACGGACTGATACCTATGCTGCCACAAAATTCTCCCTTTGAAGATAACCTCTCGAGTCGTATTCCCGATTTCATCCGGATTGCCTTCGGTGAGGATAAACTGACGGAGAACTTAAACTACATCGAGCAAAAGCTTGGTATATCAATAGAGCAGTATGTACAGAAGACTTTCTGGAAGGAGCATAAGAAGATGTACCAGAACCGCCCTGTCTATTGGCTCTTCTCTTCAAAGAAGGGAGCTTTCATGTGTCTGGCTTATATGCACCGCATGGATGCTTACACCGCAGAGCGTGTCCGCTCAAACTATCTGCTGCCCTACATTGAGTTTCTGCAGAATCAGACATTCGAACTGGAGAGCCGCCGTGCAACGCTCTCTACAGCAGAGAACCGCAAACTTCAGAACCTACAGAAAGTTCTTGAGGAATGTCGAGAGTATCATGAACGCCTGCAAGTAGTAGCTGAAAAAGCTATCAATCTCGACCTCGATGATGGTGTTGTCACCAACTACGCTCTGTTTGATGATGTATTAGCAAAATTGAAGTAAGTGCATGACCACAAAAGAGAAACTGATAGAAGTACTTGCCGAGTACAGACAGCTTGGAATAGCAGCGCAGATAGACTATGATAAATTCTATCTCTACTCTCTCATTACCCATTCGACAGCTATTGAAGGCTCGACGATGACAGAGATAGAGAATCAGTTGCTGTTTGATGAAGGTATTTCGGCCAAAGGGCGTACCATACAGGAACAGCTGATGAACCTCGACTTGAAGAAAGCCTATGAGGAGAGTGTTCGTATAGCCAAGGTCAAAACAGATTTCTCTATCAGTATGTTGAAGGGGCTCTCTTCGATTGTCATGAAGAATACAGGTGGCATATACAACACGCTACAAGGCTCTTTCGATGCGTCGAAAGGCGATTTGCGTTTGGTTAATGTAACGGCAGGTTCAGGAGGGCGTTCCTATATGAACTTCCTGAAAGTTCCATCGTGCTTGGCAGACTTCTGTACAAAGATGAATGAGAGGAGACTTTCGCTCCGCAACGGTAATGACATCATTGCACAATACCTTTTAAGTTTTGATGCTCACTACCAACTGGTTACAATCCATCCTTGGGTAGATGGCAATGGCAGAATGTCACGCCTGATAATGAATCATATACAGTTTGAGTATGGTCTTGTTCCTACCAAGGTCTGCAAAGAAGATCAGGCTGATTATATACAGGCGCTGATAGATTCGCGAGAGCAGGGTAGCACAGAGCCCTTCCGTGAGTTTATGTTACAAGCACATATCAAGAACCTTCAGCAGGAAATAGCTACCTATAAGGAATCACTCGATGAAGAGGACAGAGAAAGTGGACAGAAAACCCAAAAGGTGGATAGAAAAGGTGGACAGAAAACTCGTAATGCTATATTGAACCTAATAGCCCAGGATACAAAGGTCACATCCACCCAGATGGCAGGAAGTCTTGGTATCAACCGCAGTGCCGTGTCCAAGCATCTGAAGAAAATGCAGGAAGATGGCATCATAAAGCGTGAAGGACCGGACAAGGGTGGAAAGTGGGTAATAAACGCTTTATAAACAATTGAAATATGGTAGAAGAAAGAATATACAACTATTTTAAAAACAACCCACAACTACACGTTCTCTTCATCTTCGATAGGTTGAACTTTATTCTATCCGAGTTGGAGGATGTTACTTGGGATGATACACTTTATCTTTTCAAAGTGTTTGATGGTGCATGGTTTAATACCAAATATGACATCGAGAACACTTGGAAGGATAAACGAGTTATACTGCTTTTTAAAGAAATTAACTGCCCACATACCGAAGAGCAGATGCTTAACTTTCCTTTGCTTGACGTATTGAAAGCCAATATGGAATACAAGGAGGAAGATTATGCCAGCTTTATGCAACAGTACAGCCTTCCAGAAAAGTATCGGTTGTTTATCAAGAAGAATATCAGTGAGATTCAGTCTACTAAGATTAGCTCAATACTAGCAGGGTATCTTAGCCCAGAAGTCTTTAGTGAAGACTTAGTGTGCCGTGCTTTTATATCCTCTTATCTTGGAGAAAAGAAACTTCTGGAGTGGGAGGCTATCACCGTTAGGATGTTGATTCTCGGAATGCAGTCAGAGAGACAGCGAGGTCAAGATTTCTTCAATCGCCTTAGAAGAAATCAAGATGCAGAGAAAGCTGTTGATAGTAAACTGATGAGAATATTTGGCAGAAGCATTAATTATAACTCCCAGGAGAAAATGAAGGAGGTTGCCGAATGTTTGAAATACAACAGCATCACAGAATTTATGGACGTTATATCAGGCGATAACTACAAACAGTATAAGATAACGGATCCGTTGATGCTCAAAGAACAAAATAAGATATATGAGTATGGCATGCAAAATCGGCAATGGTCGGAGAAGTTCAGGCAGGCCATGGAAGAACTGGGAAAAGATATTAAAGAGGAGGAAATTATCAATGTTTATGGCATTGATGCGCAATATAACTATATGCCAGAAGCTTTGTGTTGGCCTATTCTGAAGGAAATCTTGGAGAATGAACTTATTTCCGAGCCTGATAGAGTGAAGGACAGAATGCGTAGTATGGCTCTGAAATTCTCTCCACAAGCAGATGTTCAGGTAGTTTTTAAGTTCATAGAGAAAGTTGCACTTTATTATGAGAAAGTTAAAGCGATAGGTTCCTTACGGTTAAATACAACAGAAGCTTATGTCCAAAAATATATTGACAGGGAGGAAGGATTATGCCTTGTGGACTTATGCTACCGACAGTCACTGGAAGCCTATCATGAACTGATAACAAAGAATTTTGATATAGAGCAGAATATTAGTGATGTTAAGCGTCAACTTGATATGGAATATGACAAGTTGACCAATGAGCTAAACTTGGAATGGCTTACTTGTGTTCTGGAACAAGAAAACTTATTTGATGGGCTTTCTATTCGCAAACAAGAAAACCTATACAAAGAGGAGGCAACGCAGGAGAGTCAGGTCTTTGTTATTTCTGACGCCTTGCGCTATGAAGTTGCTGTAGAGTTGATGCAGGAATTGGCCAGCAACATGACTGACCACAATTTTAATCTGAAGGTTCGTAGGGCTATGCTACCTACCGAGACTAAGTATTGTAAAACGGCTATGCTGCCACATAATTCATTGACTCTACAGGGTAATGAAATGGCTGTGGATGATGTTGTGCTATCTACCATCGATAGTAGGACTAAGCATTTACAGCGATATAAGCCGAAGTCTCTTTGCATCAGCTATGAGGAGCTGATGAATGGATCGGTAAATAGCAAGAGAGAGATTTTCAAGGAAAATCCATTAGTCTATATCTTCCATGATACCATTGACCGTGCCAGTCATTCACAAAGTCCGTTTGAAGTAATTTCAGCCTGCCGTAGGGCTATTGATGAGTTGAGGACACTGATACCACGTATCATGGCTTCGTGGAATGTTACGAATGTTGTCGTAACTTCAGATCATGGTTTTATTTATAATGATAAGGATTTTGAAGAGAAAGACAAGCATAGTATTGCAGAGGTATGTGCAGAGAAGAAGACACGCTATTATTTGACAACAAGCGATGCAGAGGTAGAAGGTATCGTAAAGTTCCCTATTAGTAAAGTGTCAGGTATTACTTCTTCTAATGCCTACGTTGCTGTTCCTATAGGAACCAATAGGCTTGCAGCTCCTGGTGGCTATAACTTTGCACATGGTGGAGCGACGTTGCAGGAAATGTTAATTCCGGTGATTATAGGTCATAAAGGAAAACAGCAGAAGACCGCAAAGGTTGGTGTTTCTTTGATGGAGCATAACTTGAATATGGTTAGCAGTCAATTAAAGTTCCGTCTGATACAGTCTGAAGCTGTTTCTATGACAGTAATGGAGCGTAAGATAGTATGTCAAGTGTTTAATGGTGATGAGCCTGTTACTTTAGAGAAAGAACTCTTGCTGAACAGTACAGATTCTATTAATCCGAACAATCGTGTGTCTGAGATAACATTGAACTTGAATAAATCAGTTACTTCAAGTGTTCTCCAGTTGCGTATCTACGATGTAGATGACAAGCTCAATCCTCTGATTAAAGAGACTGTTAAGAATAATACTATAATCGAACGAGATTTCTAAATAACTATGGATATGACATTACAGCAGAAAATTACAAGTGTCTTTCTTGGAAAGATGGTTAGGAAAGATCTTGCCTTTCAGGTGAAAGGTGGTCTTCCTGTTCCTACCTATGTGCTGGAGTATTTGTTAGGACAATATTGTGCTACAGATGATGAAGAAGCTATAGAAGGTGGGCTCGAAAAAGTAAAAAAAGTTATTCAGAACAACTATGTTCATCGTGCTGACGCAGAGTCAATAAAAGGTATCATTCGTGAGAATGGAAAACATAGAATTATTGATAAGGTTACTGTGATTCTTAATGAGAAAAGTGACGCCTATAATGCTTCCTTTTCGAATTTAGGACTTTCTGGAGTTCCTATAGAAACAGAGTATGTACGTAAGAATCCTAAGCTACTGTCTGGAAATGGAGTGTGGTGTATTGTTACAGTGGGATATATCTCTGGTGAAGACGTTAAAGTACGATGGGAAATACAGAATCTGAAACCTATTCAGATTTCAAATATCGACCTTAATGAATATTTAGAGCAGCGTAAGAAATTCACTACAGAGGAATGGATAGACTTTCTTATACATACGCTGGGGCTGAACCCTGAGTCGATGAATCGCAGAGAGAAATTTATTACGATTGCACGCCTGCTTCCACATGTGGAGAATAACTTTAACTTGATGGAACTTGGTCCAAAAGGAACAGGTAAATCTCACGTATTTCAGGAACTATCTCCTTATGGCGTTCTTGTTAGTGGTGGTGATGTCACATCTGCTCGACTATTCGTTAAGATGAGTGGGAACAAGGAGATCCTAGGGTTAGTGGGCTATTGGGATGTTGTAGCATGGGACGAGTTTGAACAGCAGAAGGGCCGTTCTGTTGACACAGTGCTAATTGACACTATGCAAAACTACTTAGCCAATAAGTCGTTTAACCGTGGTAAGGGAACACACGAGGCTTCGGCTTCTATGGTTTTTGTAGGTAACACCAAACATACGGTTCCCTATATGCTAAAGAACAGTCATCTGTTTGAGTCTATTCCTACCTCTTTTATTAAAGGAGCCTTTCTGGATCGTATTCATTTGTATAATCCTGGATGGGAAATTAAGATGCTCAAGAAAAGTAGTTTTTCAAGTGGATATGGTTTAATTACTGACTATATAGCTGCACTTCTTCATGCATTACGAAATGATGATCGTACAGACAAGCTGAAGGACTATGCAAAATTTGATGGTTCTCTATCTGAGCGTGACCATCTAGCTATTCGTAAAACCTTCTCGGGAATGATGAAACTTCTCTATCCTGATGGTAGAATGACGGATGAAGAGGCTTTCGAGTTGATTGATTTTGCTGCAGAGGGGCGTAAAAGAGTTAAAGACCAACTTTATATCATAGACGAGACCTTTAGATCTGAGCCTGCTAAGTTTAAATATGTAAAATTGAAAACAGGAGATGAGGTTATTGTAGAAATGCTTGAGAAGGTTAGTCTTTCTGAACTAACATCAAATGAAGAGCCTTCTGTGACTATGGATGAAGAGTTGATTGAACGAAATGTCAATCAGCAAGTAGAAAAAACAGGAGTAGAAGGTGCAAGTGAAAAACGTCAACGTATTCCTATCCTTCAGGAAAAGACTCTCTCTTTTCGTATGGGACAGACAGGAGTAAGCTATAAAAAGTTGTTTGCACCTTATTTAGCTGAGGCTCAGGAAATAACCATTGAGGACCCATATATCAGAGCTCCATGGCAGATTAAAAACTTCATGGAATTAGCTACAATGCTAATAGAGATGCGTTCTGTAGATGATTTAAAGTTACACCTGATAACAAACGAGGAAGATGATAAGCTACCTGACTTAATTGACAAGTTAGACGATATCAAGGATGATCTTGCAAGCTATGGTATTGTCTTCGACTATAAGTTTAGGGATTTTCATGATCGCTGCATCAAGACAGATACAGGTTGGATAATTACGCTTGGCAGAGGGTTGGATATATTTGAGAAATACTCCCCATACTCGATTGCTAATAGCCGACAGGATGTTCGTAAGTGCAAGGAGTTTATGATGACATATATGAAGAGAAAAACGTCCATTACGCCTAAATAGGGGGACGATTCTCTTGTACTTCTTCTCCTTCATCCTCTTTCTTTCCCTTTGATAGCAATAACGCTCTATACTATCTCTGAATATTAGGTCTGTGTGTGCGTAAGCAATCTGTTTATTCGTGCATCTGTGAGAGAATACCAACCTCCAATTTGGTGCTGTCTTAAGAAGTGTGTGAGTTTCATAGTTTCTTTATTTTATTATTTTCAAATACAAAGATAAGAAAAATATGGGCTTACACACTTTTTTAA
>ERZ772978.505-NODE-505-length-15315-cov-18.3358_pt1 | contig 15315 bp, 13 predicted proteins | sample MGYA00511675_ERZ772978 | MGnify/ENA primary metagenome ERZ772978 (study PRJEB29015, sample SAMEA2738092) | human oral metagenome | biome: human oral; feature: human-associated habitat; material: saliva | place: China | collected 2156 ... | reverse complement strand
CACACTTCGACAAAAACTTCAGAATCGACCCGGAGCCGCGTCGTTTCTGAAGTTTTTGTCGGTTTGTTGGTGTCTATGCGCCGGCCAGGAAGTCGCGCAGGATCGCGTCCATCTGCTCGGCCTCGATGAGGAAGCCGTCGTGCCCGTGCAGGGAGCTGATGGTCTCGCGCCTGGCGCCCGGGATGCCTGCGGCCAGCTCCTCGGCTTGGGCGGGTAGGAAGAGCCGGTCGGAGTCCACGTCCACCACGAGCGTGCGCGCCTGCACCCTCGCCAGCGCCGCGTCGATGCCGCCGCGCCCCGTGCCGACGTCGTGCACCATCATCGAGTGGGTGACGATGAGGTAGGTGTTGGCGTCGAAGCGCGCCAGCAGCTTGCCGGCGTGGTAGTCCAGGTAGGACTCCACCTGGTAGCGCCCGCCCACCGCCGGGTCCTCCTCGCCCTGGTGGCGCCGCCCAAAGCGCTCGTCGAGCTCGGCGGCGCTGCGGTAGGTCGTGTGCGCCAGCGCCCGCGCCAGCCCCAGCCCCCGCACCGGCCCCACCGAGTGGGAGTAGTAGTCGCCGTCGAAGAAGAAGGGGTCGGCCACGATCGCCAGCTCCTGCAGGTGGCACCAGGCCAGCTGGTCGGCGGTCGTCGAGGCGCCGGTGGCCACCAGCGCCAGGTTGCGCACCCGCTGCGGGTGGGTCACCCCCCACTCGATGGCCCGGTGCCCGCCCAGCGAGGCCCCGATGACCAGGTGGAAGACCTCGATCCCCAGGGCGTCGGCCAGGCGCGCCTCAGCCTCGACGGCGTCGCGCGTGGTCAGCCACGGGAAGCGCGACCCCCAGGGACGCCCGTCCGGGGCGGTCGACGACGGCCCCGTCGAGCCCTGGCAGCCGCCCAGGATGTTGGCGGCCACCACGAAGTAGCGCTCGGTGTCGATGGCCCGCCCGGGCCCCACCAGGTCCGACCACCAGCCCGGCGTCGGGTGCCCGGGCCCCGCCTCACCGGTGACGTGGGAGTCGCCGGTGAGCGCATGCAGCACGAGCACCGCGTTGTCACGCTGCGGACTGAGCTCCCCCCAGGTCTCGAAGGCCAGGACCGTGTTGGGTAGGACCTCCCCGGACTCCAGGGGCAGGTCCCCGATCTCCAGGAACCGGCGGTGCCCCGGCTCGTCGCCGGGCCGCCAGGCGCCCGTGGGGGAGCCGGCCTTGCGGTCCACCAGCTTGGAGGAGGCCGTCCCCACGCCGTAGGCGGCCGGCTCGGTCTCGGCGCTGCCGCTGGAGACGGGGTAGGAGGAGGACGTGGTCGCACTCATAGCACGCCGCCTCAGGCCCCGGCCGCCGCGCTCGGCTCGCCCGCCCCGACGGCCCGGGCCGCCGCCAGGCCGCGCTCGAGGTCGGCCAGGATGTCGTCGATGTGCTCGATCCCCACGCTCAGGCGCACGGTCCCGGCGCTGATCCCGGCCGCGGCCAGGCCGGCGTCATCGAGCTGGGAGTGCGTGGTGGTGGCCGGGTGGATCGCCAGCGAGCGCACGTCTCCGATGTTGGCCAGGTTGGAGAACAGGCTCAGGGCGTCAATGAAGGCCGCCCCCGCCTCGCGCCCACCGGCCAGGTCGAAGGTGAGGATCGAGCCCGCCCCGCGCGGACAGTACTTGCGGTGCCGCTCGTAGTAGGGGCTGGAGGCCAGCCCCGAGTAGCGCACCGAGGCGACGTCGTCGCGCCCCTCCAGCCAGGTGGCCACCGCCAGGGCGTTGTCCACGTGCCGCTCCATGCGCAGCGAGAGCGTCTCGATGCCCTGGGCGATGAGGAAGGCCGAGTGCGGCGCCAGCGCGAAGCCGAGGTCGCGCTGCCCCTCGGCGCGTGCCTTGAGGATGAAGGCCAGGTTCGCGCCCAGCGGGCTGCCCACCCCCAGGTCCCGGGCGTAGACCAGGCCGTGGTAGGACTCGTCGGGCGTGTTGAAGCCCGGGAAGCGCTCGGGCTGGGCCGCGAAGTCGAAGCTGCCGGAGTCCACGATCACGCCCGCCACGGAGGAGCCGTGCCCGCCCAGGAACTTCGTTGCCGAGGCCACCACGATGTCCGCGCCCCACTCGAAGGGGCGGGTCAGGAAGGGCGAGGCCACCGTGTTGTCCACGACCAGCGGGATGCCCAGCTCGTGCGCGGCCGCCGCGATCGCCTCGATGTCGAGGATGTCGCCGCGCGGGTTGGGGATCGACTCCCCGAAGAAGGCGACGGTGCGCTCATCGGCCAGCGCCGCCCAGGCCGCCGGGTCGCCGGTGTCGTCCACGAAGCGCGCCTCAATGCCCAGGCGCGGCAGGGTGTGGGTGAGCAGGTTCGTGGTGCCGCCGTACAGGGAGGGCGAGGCCACGATGTTGTCCCCGGCCCCGCCCAGCGTCACGAGGGCCAGGGTCGTGGCCGCCTGGCCCGACGACGTCAGCAGCGCCCCGACGCCGCCCTCCAGGGCCGCGATCCGCTGCTCGACGATGTCGTTGGTGGGGTTGTTCAGGCGCGTGTAGATCGGGCCGAGGTCACTCAGGGCGAAGCGGGCGGCCGCCTGCTCGGCCGACTCGAAGACGTAGGAGGAGGTCTGGTAGATCGGGATGGCCCGGGCATGGGCGGGCTCGGCCAAGGGGTCGTGCCCGGCCTGGACCTGCTTGGTCTCGAAGCGCCAGCCCGCCGGGCTGGTGGGTGAGGGGATCGGCTCCGCGCTCTGGGGGGCGGCCTCGGGGGTGGGGTGCTGGTCGGTCATGAGGGCTCCTTGGTGATTCCCGGTGACCGGCGGCGATGTCAGCGTCACGAACGGTGCCTGCCTCGCGCCGGCGGTTGCGGCGCGCTGGTGGCGGCTGCCCGGGGTCCGCTGGGGCCGGCGTCGGAGCCGGCCCGGCAGCAGGAGGGGGCGAGGCGTCGTGGTGCTGAGTCGTCCGCCGTCACCGTGCTGCAACTTCTGTGATGGTGCGGGTGAGGGCGGGGACGCGCACGTGGGCCGACGGCGGCGTGCGCGTCAGCTGCGCATTCGCCCCGTGGTGGGGGTGTCCGGCCGAAGGGCCTCAGGACGACGGAACATGCTCCGACTTTAGCGGTTTCCTCCGCAGGTGGTCCAAACGGGCGCCCGCCATGCGGCCGCGGTGAGAGCTCGGAGTGGGTGCGGCACCGGTGTGGCGCCGCACTGGCGTCCCCTTGCTGTGGGGCTGGGGTGGCGCGGTTGAGCGTCTTCCCTTAGTGACGGGTCCGGCCGTTTAAACCCGCAGTGACCTGCACAAACGGTCATTTGTGCCGGATGCCATATCGGTCACAGACATATGACGTCGGCCGCAAGCCCTGTCAATGCAGGCACAACCCGCTAACTACAGCAACGTAAGTTACGATTGTGAATAGTGTGAATTCTGTTTTCAGATGGGACCAAAGCGACTAGTGTGGCTTTGTCGCATCCGGGCTGACGCTGCCTGCCGTCTTCGTCCCCTGATCCGCTCCGCGCCCCCTGATTCCGCGGAACGGATCCCGACGGCGGGCCGACGTCGGTCCCCGGGTGAGGCGTCATCCTCACGTTCAGCCCCATCACGACGGAGAACCCCTGTGAGCCCGATCCCCTCAAGACGGCACGGACACGGTGTCGTCGCCACCGCAGTCGTGGCCCTGGCATGCACCCTGGCGCCGTCGGTGCTCGCCGACCCCGTGGACCAGAGCGACATCGATCGCTCCAAGGCCTCCGAGCGCTCGACCTCCACCTCCATCGCCTCCCTGGAGGCCCGGCTCGCCCAGGAGAGCAGCAACCTGGAGGAGGCCCAGATCAAGGCCCAGGCCGCCAATGAGGACTACCTGGCCGCCGTCGACGAGCTCAACAAGGCCACCAAGGACGCCCAGACCGCCCAGGCCAACGCCGACTCCGCAGCCTCCAGCACTACGTCGGCCCGCTCCGACCTCGGCTCGATCGTCGTGCAGACCTACCAGGAGAGCGGCAACCCGCTCGACCCGCTCACCCCGTACCTGACCAGCGAGTCGCTGGCGGACCTGGCCGACGCCGACGTCGCCCTGACCCGGGCCGGGGAGAAGAACAACGCCAAGGTCCAGAACGTCGAGGCCCTCGAGGCGGTGGCCACGAGCATGCAGACCATCGCCGACCAGAAGGTCAAGGCCAAGGAGGCCGCCAAGACCTCCGCCGAGACCGCCAAGACCGACGCCGAGACCGCCGCCAACGAGGCCCAGAGCGCCGTCACCACCACCCGCACCAACCGCCAGAACCTCATCACTCAGCTGGCTGCGCAGCGCAACACCACCGTCGAGCTGGAGACGAAGTACCAGAACCAGGTCGAGGCCGAGCGCAAGGCCCGCGAGGAGGCCGCCGCCCAGGCCGCAGCCAAGGCGGCCTCGGAGAAGGCCGCCGCCGACCTCGCCCAGAAGCAGGCCGAGCAGGCCGCCGCCCAGCCTCAGGAGTCGGCCCCCGCTCCCCAGGAGCAGGCGAGCCGGCCCAGCCCGGGCCAGCAGTCCTCGGCCCAGGAGCCCGCCACCACCTCCCAGCCGGAGCCCGAGGCGGCCGAAGAGGAGCCCGCACCCGCACCCGCGCCGGCACCGGCCCCGGAGCCTGCGCCCGCGCCGTCACGTTCCGGCAGCGCCGCGTCCACCGCCATCAACGCGGCCATGGGCTACCTCGGCACCCCCTACGTGTGGGCCGGGGAGTCGGCTGCGGGCCTGGACTGCTCGGGGTTGACGATGGTCTCCTACGCGGCCGCCGGTGTGGAGCTCACGCACTCCTCACGCGTGCAGTACGGGGAGGGCTCCCTGGTTCCGCTCGACGCCGCTCAGCCCGGGGACCTGGTCTTCTGGTCCTCCGACGGCAGCCAGTCCGGCATCTACCACGTCGCCATCTACCTGGGCGACGACATGATGATCGAGGCGCCGACCTTCGGCATGACCGTGCGCGTCACCTCCATGCGCTACTCCGGCATCATGCCCTACGCGGTGCGCCTCTAAAACGGGGGCGGGGCGGAGCGCGTATGACGCCCCGTCCCGCCCCGTGCGGTTGGTGCGTGTCAGTGGCCCTCGCGGGCGACGCGGTCGGCCTCGCGCCGGAAGGACTGGCGGATCTCCTCCTCGGCCTCCTCGCGGCCCACCCAGTGGGCGCCCTCGACGGACTTGCCGGGCTCGAGGTCCTTGTAGACCTCGAAGAAGTGCTGAATCTCCAGGCGGTGGAACTCCGAGACGTCCTCGATGTCGGTACGCCAGGAGGCGCGCTGGTCGGCGCTGGGCACGCACAGGACCTTGTCGTCGCCGCCCTTCTCGTCGCGCATACGGAACATGCCCAGTGCGCGGCAGCGGATGACGCAGCCGGGGAAGGTCGGCTCCTCCAGCAGGACCAGCGCGTCCAGGGGGTCGCCGTCCTCGCCGAGGGTCCCGTCGATGTAGCCGTAGTCGTCGGGGTAGCGCGTCGAGGTGAAGAGCATGCGGTCCAGGCGGATTCGACCGGTCTCGTGATCGATCTCGTACTTGTTGCGGTTGCCCTTGGGGATCTCAATCGTGACGTCGAACTCCACGGGGAGCCTCCTTCGCTCGTGTCTTCAGCTCGTTGGGCGCTGGAGCGGCGCCTGGTGGTCGGCGTCGATCCGGCGGGGCGGGTATTGATGGCACTAGTGTGGCGCACGACAGCGCCTGAGGTCGGTAAACGCGTACTCTGCACGTCGGTGCACGGGTGGCAGTAACCTCCTGGGCGCCCCACCTACTTGATATACAGGCCATCCCAGCCTGTCCACAACCCAGTCCGGAGGACGTATGCGCAAGGTCCAGACCGCTGCCCTGACGGCGGCGAGCCTGCTGGTTTTCAGCGGCTACTACAGCCTGGGCGATGCTCTCGACCTGCTGCCCGGCCCGGTGACGGTCGCCTACGCCGACGTCGCCCCCCGGCCCTTCCCGACGCCGGCCGCCCCCAGCGCCAAGACCGCCGCCCCCTCCGGCCTGGACCAGGGGGCTCCCACGCCCTCCAAGACTGCCCTGAGCGGCTACATCCAGGGCGTGGTCTCCGACGCCGCCCTGACCGGGGGGAACGTGACGGCCTCCGTCGTCGACGTCGCCACCGGTGAGGAGCTGCTGGACCGCTCGGCCGCCTCCGGGGTGACGCCGGCCTCCACCAACAAGGTGCTCACCGCCTGGGCCGCCCTGTCCTCCATGGGCCCGGGCCACACCCTCCAGACCAAGGCCGTCCTGGAGGGGCAGACCCTCACCCTCGTGGGCGGCGGCGACGTGCTGCTGGCCGAGAACGAGGGCAACCCGAGCGCCACGGCCGGCCACGCGGGCCTGGGCGACCTCGCCCGCGCTACCGCCGAGAAGCTCAAGTCCCAGGGGACGACGTCGGTCTCCCTGCGCCTGGACGACACCCTGTTCACCGGCCCTCAGTGGAACGAGAAGTGGGAGGCCGGCAACGAGCAGTACGTGGCCAAGATCCAGCCGATCATGGTGGATGTCTCGGCCACCCAGAACCAGGGCTACCCGGAGGACCCGGCCATGGAGGCCGCCCAGGCCTTCGCCAAGCACCTGAGTGAGGCCGGTATCACGGTCGACGGCGAGCCGACGCGCGCCGCAGCCTCCGGCAGCGCCCGGGAGGTGGCCTCGGTCTCCTCCGCCCCGCTGTCCGACATCCTCGCCGTGTCGCTCAAGACCTCTGACAACACGATGACCGAGGTCGAGGGGCGGCTCGTGGCCGCGCATGCCAAGGAGACCACCGACTTCGCCGGGGCCTCCAAGGCCGTGCTCGCCCAGCTGAGCAAGGACGGCTTCGACACCTCCGGGGTGACGCTCCTGGACTCCTCCGGGCTGGCCAAGGGCAACAAGGTCCCCGCCAGGCTCCTGACCCAGATCATGACCAAGGCCGCCGGAGGCGAGGGCGGCTCGGCCGGGCGCACCCTCATCGCCGACCTGCCCGTCGCCGCCCTGGACGGCACCCTGGGCAAACGTCTGCACGACACCGCCGCGGCCGGGACGGTGCGCGCCAAGACCGGCTCGCTGGAGCAGACCGCCTCCCTGGCCGGGGTCGTCACCACCGCCGACGGGCGCCAGCTGGCCTTCGCGGTCATGACCAACGGCTTCCCCACCAACGGCGGCGGGGCACCCGCAGCCGCAGCCGCGATCGACAACCACTTCGTGGCGCCCCTGGCCTCGTGCGGATGCTCCTGAGGGGCGCGGCGGCGTGTTCGGCGCAGCGGAGACAGGCAGGGGCTCAGACGGCCCGGTGAACTCGGCGAGAAAGGTGTCACGGTGACGACCCAGGGCACAGCGGCGGGACTCGTCGACTGGCGGACGGTGGAGCGCCTGACCGCGCTCATCCCGGCGGGCCCCAGCGCCTCGCGCTCGGCGCGCGCCAGCTCGGTGGCGGTCCTGCGCCGCTCCGCCCAGGAGGCACCGGCCTGGGTCGCCAGGATCACCGGCCTGAACCGGGCGGCCCAGCAGGTCGCCGAGACCACGCGGGTCAGCGTCGTCGACCGGGCCGGGCTCGTGCGCGCCTCCAGTCGGGCACTGCGCGGCCTCATGGAGCAGGTGCCCGCCCCGCCGGCCTCGGAGGCGATCCAGCTCGTCGGGGCCGCCGAGGTCGCCGGGGCGATGAGCCTGCTGGCCACCCGGCTCCTGGGGCAGGTCGTGCCCACAGCCCCGAGCGGGACCAGCGGTCACGGGGGCGGTAGCGCCGGCTCGGCTCACCCCTCCGGTGAGGGGGATGGCGAGGGCGACGACGTCGTGACGCCCGCAACCGGGCCCGCCCGTGAGGCGACGACGGGTGGAGGCTGGGATGGGGCGGCGTCGCCGCACCTGCTGCTCGTGGCCCCCAACGTGCTGGCGGTGCGCCGCCAGATGGACCTGGACATGCTCGACCTGCCCGCCTGGGTCTGCCTGCACGAGATGACCCACGCCGTCCAGCTGGCCGCCGCGCCCTGGCTCGGCCCCTACCTGTCGGACTCCATGCGCATGGTGATCGGCGCCGTCGTCGAGGCCGCCTACGACGGTGCCGACAGTTCCGGAAGCGCCGGCGGCGGGAGCCGGCAGGAGCGGGGGAGTCGGCCGCGGCGGGGCCGGGCGGTGCGCCTTGCGGCGCGTGCCGGCCGAGGGCGGGTGCTCGAGGGTCTGATGAACGTCACGGACCGCGCCGAGGTCGCCTCCCTGGCGGCCGCGCTGACTTTCCTGGAGGGGCACGCCGAGGTGGTCCTCGATGACGTGCACCCCAACCGGATGCCCTCGGTCCACCGGCTCCGGGCCGTGCTCTCGCGCAGCCGCGCGGCCGACGGCGGCATCGGTCCCGGGCCCGGACTGGGCTCGCTCCTGCTGCACCGGCTCATGGGCCTGGAGGCCAAGGAGGCCCAGTACGCCGACGGCGCCGCCTTCGTGCGCAGCGTCGTGACCCGCATCGGGCACGAGGGGCTCAACGCCGTGTGGGCCGATCCCGAGCTGCTGCCCACGCCGGCTGAGCTCGCCCGCCCCGACGTGTGGGTGCGTCGCGTCAGCTGACGTGTCAGGCCGGGGCCCGTTGTGGCAGGCTTATGGCGTCGGCGCGGACCGGTGGCCTCCCCGGCCCCGGTGAGCCCGCGCAGCCATGACGACACATGAGGAAGGCAGGGCGTATGGACGCCACGGACATGGGATCGGACCTTCAGCAGGTTCTCATCACCGAGGAGCAGATCGGGCAGCGCCTCGATGAGATGGCCGCGCAGATCGACGCGGACTATGCGGGCCGTGACCCTCTGCTCGTCGGCGTGCTCAAGGGGGCCGTCTACGTCATGGCGGACCTGTCTCGCCGGCTGCACATGAGCGCCCCGATGGACTGGATGGCGGTGTCCTCCTACGGCTCGGGCACCAAGTCCTCCGGCGTCGTGCGCATCCTCAAGGACCTGGACACCGACGTCACCGACCGGCACATCCTCATCGTTGAGGACGTCATCGACTCCGGGCTGACCCTGTCCTGGCTGGTGGGCAACCTGTCCTCGCGCGGCGCGGCCTCAGTGGAGATCGCCACGCTGCTGCGCAAGCCCGACGCCGCCAAGGTCGAGGTGGACGTCAAGTACGTCGGCTTCGATATTCCTACGGAGTTCGTCGTCGGCTACGGGCTGGACTACGCCGAGCGGTACCGCAACCTGCCGTTCATCGGTACGCTGCGCCCTGAGGTCTACGGGGGCTGACTGATCCAGGTCAACCTTGACGCAACCTGAGGGTCAGGCGGAAAAATAACGGGATGTGGCGCCTGGGCGCCGTCGTCGGACGGCGGTCAAGGGGTCCCGGAACTGCGATCTTCCCCCTTTTCAAGGTGGTCGGAGTCGCGTACGTTACGTTAAGATAACAAGTGTAGGTCGCCGGTGGATGCCCTCTTCCGGCGGGTGACGTGGAAGGACTGTTGGTAACAGTGAAGAAGACTGTGCGTCGACGCGCCCCGAGGCTGGTCGGCCTCGCCGGCGCGGTGGTGCTGTCGTCCTCGCTGAGCTTCCCCGTGATGGCTCCGGTGGCGGCCGAGCCGACCTCCGGCGGCACATTTAATACGGTTGCTGAGATGGCGCAGGCCAGCGGGGCTTCCGGCACCCTGACCACCCTCGGTGACGAGGCGCCCGGCGACGGCGGTGGCCTGACCTACGACGTGCAGAGCACGAGTCCCGAGGGCGCGCTGGGTGCCGTCTCGGTCATGCTGGCCGATGGTCAGTGGGCCGTGCCGCAGGGGCTCCCGGCCGGCCCGGCCGTTGGTGCGGACGGTACTGCCGCCAACGACGTCGTGGCCCGGACCCAGTCCTTCGTCAACGCCGGAGGCTCCCTGGTGTCGGATGCGTCGCGGCCCACGCCGCTGTCGGGCGCGAACGTGCGTGCCAGTGGCTCCGCCCCGTACGCGATCACCTCCTCAGCGCTGGTGGGCATGGTCCTCTCCGGCTGGGACTACTCGCACACCACGTATGCGGCGGACCAGAACACTCAGGTCGGCTACCGGGCCGACGTCGGCCAGGACCTCTCCGGAAGCTGGAAGCCGGACGACCTGGCCGGCTGGTTCCACTCCCAGGGGCGCCTGTGGCTGAACACGGACGGCTCGATCAGCCCCGGGGACATTGTCTTCTTCTCCAACCCCTTGCCCGGGGGGCAGGGCGAGTCCGGCTCGGCTCCCGCCCAGTCCACGGTGTTCGGGAACGTCTACGACGTCGGCATCTACGTGGGCAACAACCAGGTGGTGCGGGCCTCGACGGGGACCGCCCAGGCGCAGACCCTGGACGCGCAGACGATGGCCGAGGTGGCTCTGGTGGCGCGCCCGCAGTGGTCCGCCCCCGCTGGTGGCGCGCCCGCCCCGGCGGATCAGCAGCGCCCCGGCGCTGGTGGCGGCAGTGCGGGTGCCGGGGGTGGCGCTGCGACGCCGGCCCCGGAGGCCTCGGCGTCGGCCTCGTCCCAGGCGAAGCCTCAGCAGGGCCCGGCTGCGGGGGCCCCGTCCTCCAACGGCGGTTCAGTGCCGGACGGCGCGAGCGCCGGCTCGCAGTCCTCGAACGGGGCCGGGAGCAGCGACCACAACGAGGTCGTGGTGGGTGCTGGTAGCAGCCAGGACTCGAAGGGGCGCACGAGCGCCGCTGAGCGGCCTTCGGCCCAGAGTGTTCGGGAGCGGTGGCTGCCGGTGACGGGTGTGGCGATCGGCGTGCTGTCCGTGGCCGCGATCCTGCTGTCTGCCGGCCTCGTCATCTTGCGTCTGCGCCGCGCCTGAAGCGGGGGCGGCGCGCGGGGCGGCTTGGTCGGCCCGCTCGGCCGGATCTTCCCGGCCACGCCCGGCGCGAACGTGAGCAAGCGCAATGGGACCTTTGCCGTGCTATCCGCTAACGTCTGAGGAATCAGTATGTTGAAGGGACCTACCGCACGATGAAAGATTCTGGGCGCGAGCCCGGCCGCAAGGACTCGGACAAGCCGGGCAAGGCCGGTAAGAACGACCGCGGCAAGCGCGACCGCAAGCTCCGCGACACCCTGGGCAACCCGTTCCTGTGGTTGGTGCCCTTCCTCCTGGTCGTCATCCTCGGCTGGGCCGTCTTCTCCTCGATGTTCGGCTACCGCACCATCGACACCTCCGACGGCCTGACGCTCCTGCGGGACAAGCCGGACACGATCAAGTCGATCACCGTCGTCGACGGCAACCAGCGCGTCGAGCTGGACCTCACCACCACCTACGTCCAGCCCAAGAAGAAGGGCATCGAGTCCCGCCCGGTGGGCAAGAAGGTCGAGTTCTCCTACACCGACGCCCAGGCCGAGCAGGTCGACCGCCTCGTGCAGGCCGCCGCCCCCAAGGAGGGCTTCAACTCCGTGGTGCCCACCACCAGCTGGTGGTCCTCCCTCATCCAGCTGCTCGTGCCGGCCCTGCTGCTGGGCGGCTTCATGTGGTGGATGCTGAGCCGCATGGGCGGCGGGCGCGGCGGCGCCATGGGCTTCGGCCGCTCCAAGGCGAAAGTCGGCTCCAAGGAGATGCCCGACGTCACCTTCGACGACGTCGCCGGCGAGGACGAGGCCGTCGAGGAGCTCGAGGAGATCCGCGAGTTCCTCTCCGAGCCTGAGAAGTTCCGCGCCGTCGGCGCCAAGATCCCCAAGGGCGTCCTCCTCTACGGCCCGCCCGGAACCGGTAAGACCCTCCTGGCCAAGGCCGTCGCCGGCGAGGCCGGCGTGCCCTTCTTCTCCATGGCCGCCTCCGAGTTCGTCGAGATGTTCGTCGGCGTGGGCGCCTCGCGCGTGCGCGACCTGTTCGACCAGGCCAAGGAGAACGCCCCCGCCATCATCTTCGTCGACGAGATCGACGCCGTCGGCCGCCACCGCGGCTCGGGAACCGGCGGCGGGCACGACGAGCGCGAGCAGACCCTCAACCAGCTCCTCGTCGAGATGGACGGCTTCGACGCCAACACCAACGTCATCCTCATCGCCGCCACCAACCGCCCCGACGTCCTGGACCCGGCCCTCCTGCGCCCGGGCCGCTTCGACCGGCAGGTCAGCGTCGAGGCCCCCGACATGGCCGGTCGCGCCGCCATCCTCAAGGTCCACGCCCAGGGCAAGCCCCTCAACGACGACGTCGACCTCGAGCTCGTGGCCAAGCGGACCCCCGGCTTCACCGGCGCGGACCTGGCCAACGTCCTCAACGAGGCCGCCCTGCTCACCGCCCGCTCCAACGCCCACCTCATCGACAACCGGGCCCTGGACGAGGCCATCGACCGCGTCATCGCCGGCCCGCAGAAGCGCACCCGCGTCATGCGCGACCACGAGAAGCGCGTCACCGCCTACCACGAGGCCGGCCACGCCCTGTGCGCGGCCGCCGGCGCCTACTCCGACCCGGTCACCAAGGTGACGATCCTGCCGCGCGGGCGCGCCCTGGGCTACACGCAGGTCATGCCCCAGGACGACAAGTACTCCACCACCCGCAACGAGCTGCTCGACCAGCTCGTCTACGCCATGGGCGGGCGGGCCGCCGAGGAGATCATCTTCCGCGACCCCACCACCGGCGCCTCCAACGACATCGAGAAGGCCACCGCCACGGCCCGCAAGATGGTCACCGACTACGGCATGACCAGCGCCGTCGGCGCCGTCAAGCTCGGCACCACCGAGAGCGAGACGGTCCTGGGGCTCAACGCCACCAGCCGCGACTTCTCCGAGCAGGTCGCCGCCACCGTCGACACCGAGGTCCGCAACCTGCTGGACACCGCCCACCGGGAGGCCTGGGAGATCCTCACCCGCAACCGCGCCGTGCTCGACCAGCTCGCCGAGGAGCTCCTCACCCGCGAGACGCTCCTGGAGAAGGACCTGGAGAGGATCTTCGAGGGCGTCATCAAGCAGCCCGAGCGGCCCCTGTGGCGCAGCGACGAGTCGCTGCCCGTCGTCGAGGCCGCCTCCGCCCCCGGCGGTGAGTCCGATGACTCCCACGGCAGCGACGACTTCTGGGGCTACAACCATTGAGCCGGCCCGGGCCCAGGCGGGCCCGGCAGGCGCAGAGAGACAGAGGCTGACCATGAGCTATGACGCCGAGGGCGTGCGGCGGGCGGTGCACGACCTGCTCGTCGCCATCGGGGAGGACCCCGAGCGCGACGGGCTGCGTGACACCCCCGAGCGCATGGCGCGCGCCTACGCGGAGATGTTCGCCGGCCTCGACCAGGACCCGGCCGAGCACGTCGAGCGGGTCTTCGACGTCGGGCACGAGGAGATGGTCCTCGTGCGCGACATCCCCATGTACTCGGTGTGCGAGCACCACCTCCTGCCCTTCCACGGGTCGGCGCACGTGGGCTACATCCCCAGCGAGGACGGGCGCGTCACCGGCCTGTCCAAGGTGGCGCGCCTCGTGGACGGCTACGCCCGGCGCCCTCAGGTCCAGGAGCGGCTCACCCGGCAGATCGCCGACGCCCTCGTCGAGCGCCTCCAGTGCCGTGGCGTGCTCGTGGTCGTCGAGGCCGAGCACCTGTGCATGTCGATGCGGGGCGTGCGCAAGCCCGGTTCCAACACGGTCACCTCGGCCGTGCGCGGAATCATGCGCAACGCCGCCACCCGCTCCGAGGCCATGAGCCTGGTCCTGGGTCGGCGGTCCTGAGCGCCGGCTGACGGCCTCGAGATCTCGACACCGGAGAGGACCGGTGAAATAGTGGGGCGATGAGTCCCACGTACAAGAGGCTGCTGGTGGCCGTCGATGCCGGGCTGCTGCTCTACTGGGCGGCCGTCTTCCTCAATCTCATTCCCGAGCACCTGCGTTTCAAGGACTACTCCAACCAGGTCATCCAGGCCTGGAACTGGTCCTTCTTCCCGCTCGACGTGGCCGCCGCGCTGACCGTCTTCCTCGGCGCCCACCTGACGCGCGTGGGCAGCAGGATCGGGGACCTGGTGCTGACGGTCGGGCTCATGCTCACCTTCTGCGCCGGGTTCATGGCGATCTCCTTCTGGTCCTTCTACCGTGACTTCGACCCGCTGTGGTGGGGGCCCAACGCCCTGCTCATGATCGTCCCGGCGCTCGCCTTCGGCTCCATGGTCTGCCGACGGCTCGAGACCGCGGAGAACCGGGCGTGACGGTCAGGGAGGCGCTGTGCCCGTCCAGGTGGGGGAGCGTGTGCCGCTCAGGCACGCCCACAGGCCGGATGGTGCTCGGTGCGCGGAAGGAGCGTCCGGGGGCGACGGGCCACGGCGTGTGCGCCTGGCCGGCGCTCGGAGGCGCCATCATCTCCGAGGTGTCGGCGACCCTCGCCCTGCGCCAGGCCCTCAACCAGCCGGGCTTCTACGTCATGGTTGGGATCGGTTACGCGCTGGCCTTCATCCTCCTGTCGCTGACGCTCAAGGCCGGTATGCCGCTCGGTGTCGCCTACGGACTCTGGGGCGCCCTGGGCGTGGCGCTGACCGCCGTGCTGTCCATGCTCGTCTTCGGCGAGCCGATCACGGTGCTCGTCGCCCTCGGCATTGCGCTCATCATGGCCGGGGTGCTCCTCGTGGAGGTCGGGGCGCAGCGCGCAGGCACGCAGCACAAGGACGGTGAGGCGTCATGAGCGGGCTCTACCTGGTGGCGGCCATCGCCTCCGAGACCACCGGCACACTCTCGCTCAAGCTCGCCTCCGACGGCAGAGGGCTGCGATGGTACGGCCTCGTCATGGCCGGCTACCTGGGGGCCTTCGCCCTGTTGACCCTGGCCCTCAAGGAGGGCCTGGCGCTCGGTGTCGCCTACGGGATCTGGTCGGCCGGGGGAGTGGCCGTCACGGCAATCGCCTCACGGTTCCTCTTCGGTGAGCCGCTGACCCGCACCATGGTGGCCGGCATCGCGCTCATCATGGCCGGGGTGCTCCTCGTCGAGCTCGGCAGCGCGCACTGACAACGCACCGGAGGCGATCGCGGGCCAGAATGTCCACATCGGTGACAAAGGACCGCCAGCGCTCCTCGGCCGTCCATATGAACCGCGGAATCATGCGGTTTTCTTTCGTCGGTGTGGGTCCGTTCCGAGCCTTTGTATCCGATGTGGACACGATCGGCTCGTTCCCGTCCTGTGCGGACCGGCCGAGAGGCCCTTCTGAGGGACGTGGTGTGGGCAGAAGGCTCTCGGCCGGGGACATTCGACATCGACGGGTGCAGTCCACGCGCTTGGGGACAGGATGGCCGTCCCCGAACGCGTGAACTGTCCCCGGCTGGAGTGGTTGGCACCCGGCCGCGCGGAATGTCCCCGCCCGGACGGCCTGGTTGCGGCGACACATCCGGCCCGCGGCGCCGGGAAGGTCGTGTGTCCGGCCCGCGGCGCCGGGAGGGACCTGTGTCAGGCCATGGTGGCGGGCCTGTCAGGAGACCGCCTGGAAGGGGACGCTGAAAACCGTGGTCCAGCGGCCCTCGCCCTGGCTCACGCTCAGGCTGCCGCCCAGGGCCT
>ERZ772978.500-NODE-500-length-15482-cov-5.12543_pt1 | contig 15482 bp, 18 predicted proteins | sample MGYA00511675_ERZ772978 | MGnify/ENA primary metagenome ERZ772978 (study PRJEB29015, sample SAMEA2738092) | human oral metagenome | biome: human oral; feature: human-associated habitat; material: saliva | place: China | collected 2156 ... | reverse complement strand
GTATTTCGTAACTCAACAACAATATGAAGAGGTTGCGGTTCTTCTCTGCGAGTTTGGTGTCCACTGCGGCAAGTTACTCTCCTGAGTTGCTTTTTAGCGCCGTGCACAACCACAGGCCTGATACGCCCGTGGGCATCTGTCGCAGAGGCAAAGACCGCATCGATAGCTTCTTTATGCGTACCTAGCCCAAGAAGCAACGAGACCGTCAAGGAGTTCAGGTCTGCACGTGTTTTCCGCAGGTTGGCGAGACATTGCAGGAAGATGTCGGCAATGGTGGTACCGAAGTAAATGTGGCTGCTAACCTGCACGTCGTTGAGCACTTGGGAGAGCGCTTCCTTCACCAGGTGCATGCCTGCGTCCGAGGCATTGTCAATCGGTGGATATTCCAGGCTGAAAACGTCGTGGAGGCGTAGCACCTGTTCATATCGATGCGCAGAGCTCTGGCTAGGTCGATTCCCAGTGCTATAGCATCGATGCCCTGCGAGGTCGACGATGCACTTCTTTTCTCAGACCTCAGCAGTTCACCCAGAGTGGCAGCAACACGGTGTCCCATGCGTATTGCACCGTCAACAACACCCGCAGCGAAGTGTATGCGACCGACAGGTTTGTGGTTGTAGCGTACAGACCTAGCGAGTCCGCCCAAGTCGTAGGAGGATGCGTAGGCACGCGGGTCCATTCCTCAGCACCACAGTCAGATTCGTAATACACGATGGGGGCTGGGTTTCTTCCCCAGTATCACGGCCACGGCTTCCGGGATGGTGTTCTCGCGCTCATCACCGTGGTTAGTGTTGTCGTAGATTTCCTGCACCAGTTTGGTGAAGGAAAAGCAGGTGCCGGAGAATCCCCTATCTCGCCAGAAGAGCGTGGGGTAGGTGGCATGGACTTCGATCACCAGTCCCATGGATTAGTGCTGGTGCATGATGCGCTGTGTGCGGGGTAGTTCGAGGACGTAGATTATATAACCGTACAAGTTCGGCGACACCGCCAAGATGACATAGCGGGCGCGGTGCTCGCTGTTGATGGTCACGCCTTCGTTGTCGTAGTTGAGCGTGCACATAGGTGTTTCCAGGGAAATATTTGTTTTCACCGATGCGTTCAGCCAGGCGTTCGGATACGCTCTGCATGCCCCCCCGATGACGCGGGCGTCGAGAATGAAGTCCCTCATCCACGAAGTTGCTGAAACTGCCTGCCGACGCCACCATGTGCATCGCTTGCAACGCGGAAAAAGCGTGAGCAGGCTTGGTGAGCATACCACCTGCGATGAACAACCCAATATTCCCAATATTATTGCGGGCTTCCTCATCATCAGATTGTTCCTTCAACCACTGCTGGAAACTCACCGTCTCGAACTCCCAGGGCGCTTCGGGATCGATCTCTGCGAGTGATGGAATCCAGAAGCCCCACTAGGCGTTCCATTTCCGTCTGGGTTTCGGGCGAACAGGGGAAAATCTCGTTGGTGTAGCAAGTCGCGCCGTCCTGGTTGAGGTAGATGCTGTCGCCCTCCCGGTAGCGTTGGTAGGTTTCCAGGTGAGGTTCGTCAAGCAACGCCAACAGTTCCGTCTGGTCCGGCGAGACCCACTGCCCACAGATTTTCATACCAGGCATCGTTCATCACGTCAGAGTGGGCGCGCCCACCCACACGACCATATATATCGAAAATTTTTTCGATATGGCCCCGCTACTGGAGGTAATGCGCGGCAGATAGCAACGCCTCCGCCGCAGCTTCCACCGCCTTATTGACGTCCGCAGCATCCGAAAGCGACGACACCCCCACCACGGTTTCATCGACAAGGCTCACAAGATCAAATGTGGCGGCACTGTGCGAGGCGACGAACTTATTGTTGATGAAATTGTGTAGCACTTCCAGCCTCTTTACGGCTCGGCGCACACCACTCCCCACTCAGGGATCAGACCTGCAACACATGACTGTCGCCATTGTGTCTACTTGCTTGCAGGAAGTGATCCCCCCCTTTACTCCCACAACTCTGGCGGCATCGCCGGATGCTTGGACGTGGGTTTTAGAACCGCCACTGCGGATTTCTTGGACAGGCCGCATACCTGTAAAAGGTCCACGATGATGGACCGGGTCTGCGCCAGAATAACCTGGGCGGACAGCACACGCCCTTCAGCGACGTCCAAACCTGCGGCCGAGCCGAGTTTACGTAAGCGTTTGACCAGCATCGGAATTTCGGCGGACTCGCTCACCTTGGTTTTCCCCATGTACAGCACGCTTAACTGGGACGCCACATCGGCTAGTTCTTCAATGATCTGGATTTGTTTCTCACTTACCGTGTCGTGATCCTCCAAAAGCACCAGGGCACGTCGGGCCAGCACGCGTGTGTTGCGAATGGCGTTATCCACCGGGTTCAGGATGCGGATAAGCGATTTCACTCTACGGCGTTCCGGCCACAATAGTGGTGACATTCTCGTGGATTCTTTGCCGACTTTAGCGGCGGCGATCATGTTGTTGATGTTGCCCTGAGTACCGCGCGCAGCGGCCAGCGCATGGCGAACAACATCGGCGTTATTGATGCGCAGAGCGTGGGCAACGTCAGTGAGCACGTCCGAGATGATTTCCAGGATAATGGCGATTTCTTTGCGCCCCGCAGACAGCGGCGAAATCGGGATGAGGCTCATGATGATCAGTCCCACCATGCCGCCGATGAATGCGTCTGACATGCGGTCCGTCCCACCGGACGTGCCGGGCGGAAGAATCGTGGCGATGAGGATCGAACCGAATGCAGCCTGGTTGGCCACCAGTGGGCCTTTATCCACTAACGTGGCCAGGAACAGCGACAACGTCACCGCCACCATGATTTGCCACGTCCCGGACCCTACCCACGAGATAATAAAATCTCCCAGTCCCACCCCTAGGCTCACGCCCACTACAAGTTCGATGGCACGACGGATGCGATCGCCGCCAGTCAGGCCCAACACAATGATGGCGGCCATGGGAGCGAAAAACGGGAGAGGGTGACCGAACAGGTTTTGCGCCACCCAGAAAGCTGCACCAGCAGCAACGCTGACCTGGACGATCCCTAGCCAGGATCGACGAACCCGGAGTAGACCAGCGTAAAGGCTGTTTACGGGGTTTTTCAACATGGCGCTCTTGGCCCGACTCAACGCGTGAACTCCTTGATGTTCAGCAGGCACACCAACGCCCCGGCTGCCGTTAGCGGCGCTGGGGCGAAGCGTATTTTAGGGAAATCGATTACTTCGACAGGGAACTTCCCACCGAGTGCAGATCCTGGCAGGCTTCCACGATGCGGTCAGCCATGCCCTGCTCGGCTAGCTTCATGTAGGAACGCGGGTCGTATGCCTTCTTGTTGCCGACCTCGCCGTCGACCTTCAGCACACCGTCGTAGTTAGTGAACATGTGGCCCACAATCGGGCGGGTGAACGCGTACTGCGTATCGGTGTCTACGTTCATCTTGATCACGCCGTAGCGCAGGGCCTCTTCGATCTTTTCCTTCTCGGAGCCGGAACCACCGTGGAACACGAAGTCGAAAGGCAGGGCGTCGTCACCCAGGCCCAGCTTCTGGCGGGCAACCTTCTGGCCGTCCAGCAGAACCTCGGGACGCAGCTTCACGTTGCCGGGCTTGTACACGCCGTGCACGTTACCGAACGTTGCAGCCAGCAGGTAGCGGCCGTTCTCGCCAGTGCCCAGGGCGTCGATAGTCTTGGCGAAGTCCTCCGGGGAGGTGTATAGGTTGGCACCAGCCTTGGCCTCTACGCCGTCTTCCTCGCCGCCGACGACACCGATCTCTACCTCAAGGATGATGTTGGCGGCGTGTGCCTTGGCCAGCAGTTCCTGGGCGATTTCCAGGTTTTCGTCGATCGGCACTGCGGAACCGTCCCACATGTGGGACTGGAAGAGCGGAAGCTCGCCACGATCCACGCGCTCCTGGGAGATAGCGATCAGGGGGCGGACGTACTCGTCAAGGACTTCCTTCTGGCAGTGGTCGGTGTGCAGTGCAACGTTGATGTTGTAGTGCTTTGCAGCCTCATGAGCGAAAGCAGCGAGGGCGCAGGCACCAGCCACCTTGTTCTTAACGGACAGGCCGGAACCAAATTCGGCACCACCAGTGGAGAACTGGATGATGCCGTCTGACTCTGCTTCCGCAAAGCCACGCAGTGCGGCGTTAATGGTTTCTGAGGAGGTGCAGTTGATGGCCGGGTAGGCGAAGCCGCCCTTCTTGGCCTTGTCCAGCATCTCGGCATAGACCTCTGGGGTTGCAATTGGCATAGTGTGTTTCCTCCATTAGGTGACACAAGTTGGGCATTCTAGGTTTTAAAGTCCTGAGGTCGATTATGCCCCTGTTCTGCACTTTGTGCCCGTCTAAAGGGGGAATTTTTAGCGCCTCAATGCCCGATCAAACAAAACAAATACATTCCCACATTACGAGCAGTGCGTTGACGTGGCGAAACGCTCAGGAAAACCCAAAAAGTGAAATGCGACACCGTTGCACCCGGGCATCACCACATCACACAGACACCACTCAATCACCCCCGTTGCCCGTACTCTTCGCACCACCCTGAGCTGACTCCCGCATGGCATCCACCTTCACGGCGGCTTCCAAGAGCATCCAGCCGGATAATTGAACAGACAAATCTCGCTCGGGAATGTGGGAACTCATCACTGCGCCCGCGATGGATTGCGCCGCCACCCCCGAGTTCTGCGGCAGCCGGGCATCCTCCGTCCAATCAGAAGCAAACACCGGCAACCCGTCCACCTCCAGGCGGTGGTTCCACACACTCTCCGCAGAGGCCAGGACGAGGCGCGCAGCAATGTCCCGTGTGGAATGGTTCAGTGGGGAATCATCAGGCAACCGCACCGCCACATCCGCCAAATAACGAGCCAGAATGCCTTTAAACAGACCCCCATCGCCACCGCCGGTATTCCAATCGATCACGCCCTTGGGGGTTGCCATGTCTTTGGCCACGGCGTGCACGAGGTCGCGCAGCCGGGACACGTATTTCATGGCCACTGCGGCCTTTTCGCCTTCGCTAACGGTGGTGAACCCATGCTGATTCACTATGCCTTCGTATTCCAGCAGGCGTTCCGAAAGTTCCAGGCAGGCCCCCATCATCACGCCCTGGCAGTAGGGGTGAATATCTTTGACCACATCGGGACCGTGCATACGCATGCGCACACCGTCCATGACCAGGCCCTGATCATTAATCAGGTTGTCATAGACCCAATCGATCAGCTCCTGCGCCTCCGCAATTCGTCCGTTGCGCGCCAACATAATGGCAGCGGGACCATTAGTGGGCACGTTGTAGAACGTCTCATTGTGCCGCCACGGCAACACACCCGTCAGGCTATCCCTGCCTGCAGAAATGTTGGACTCCAGTGCGCGCAGGCCCTTTGGGGGACGAAGTTTGCGCACCCCACCAGCCCGGGCAGCCGCCAGCGCCAGCCACGCTTTGTCGTCGTAGTAGCGGTTGTGGGTCCAGCCGCGAAGGTTGCGCACCCGAATGCCCCGCATGGTGTCCCTAATCAACTGCAGGCGCTTGGTGGTGGTGCGTCTCGACGCCGCGTCGACCAGACAATCCAGGTAGTGCGCCTGCCACCAGTAATGCCACTGCACAAACAGTTTGTCTTTGATGGCCGGTGGCCAACTCACCACAGCCAGGTTGGTCCGTGGAATACCCCACACGCGGCTGGCATGCCGCTCGTTAATGGCGGCTTCAGCAAGGTCGGCGCGGTGCGCCCATTTTTCTTCCACAGTGTTTCTCCTACCAGGCTTGTGAAATATCAGCGTGCTGGCGTATCCACGCATGCATAGCAATACCCGCTGCCACACCAGCATTAATAGAGCGTGTGGAACCAAACTGCGCAATCGAACACGTCATCAACGCCCCACTGCGCGCCGCCTCCGTCACACCTGGACCCTCCTGCCCGAACAGCAACAGACAGCGCTCCGGCAGCTCCGCTGTTTCCAGCGGCACGGACCCAGGGGTGTTGTCGATGGCCACAACAGTCAGCTCCTGCTCCTTTGCCCATTGTAAAAGCGTATCGACGTCCGGGTGGTGAAGGAGGTGCTGGTACCTATCGGTCACCATCGCCCCCCGCCTGTTCCAGCGACGTCTACCTACAATGTGCACCGTATTCACTGCGAACGCGTTGGCGGTGCGCACAACCGTGCCAATGTTGGCATCGTGCTCGAAATTCTCAATGGCCACATGCAGATCATGCCGACGGGTATCAATATCGGCGACGATGGCCTCCCGCGTCCAGTACCGGTAGGCATCCACAACGTTGCGCCTATCGCCTTCGGCGAGCAACGCGGCGTCGAAACGCGGATCGGTGGGCAGCGGCTGACCAGGATGTTCTACCTCCCACGGCCCGACACCAACACGGGATTCTCCCCACTCGGTGGGGCCGGGGTGCTGATCAGGCAAGACCAAGATCCTCCAGGCTCAGGAGGAAACGGTACTCCAGCCCCTCATCCGCAATGACCTTATCCGCACCCGTGGCGCGGTCCACCACCGTGGCCACCCCCACGACCTCCGCACCAGCCTCACGCAGCGCCGCAACAGCGGTCAGCGGGGAATTACCGGTGGTCGTCGTGTCCTCCACCACCAGCACCTTCTTGCCCACAATGTCCGGGCCTTCAATACGGCGCTGCATTCCGTGCTTCTTCGCCTCCTTGCGGACCACAAAGGCGTTAATGTCGCGACCATCGGCGTGCATAATCGCCGTGGCCACTGGGTCCGCCCCCAACGTCAAGCCACCCACAGCAACGTAATCCCAGTCGGCTGTCAGCTCTCGCAGCAGTTGGCCAATCAACCGCGACGCGCGATGATGCAGCGTTGCACGCCGCAAATCCACGTAATAGTCGGCTTCCTTGCCAGACGACAACGTCACACGGCCATGCACCACGGCCAGTTCCTTCACCAGCTCCGCCAATTCGGCCAACTGTGCATTGTTTACCATCAACAACTCCTCAAACTACAGGGTGGGGCCATCACGCAGTGGATTCGTCCCAAACTCCTCCGCCAAATCCTCAAAGATACTGGAGGGGCGGCGCTGCTCCCGCACAATACGGGGCGTCTGGGTCGGCTTGTCTTCCGGCTTCTTCTCCCCATCGGCGATGGCGTCCACCTCATCCACGCCCACCATGCGAGGTTCCACCACGCCGCGCACCTCAGAATGCATACGGCTGGGCATTTCCACCGGCGTATCGGGACGCTGCACCCGCAAAAACGGTGCTGGCTCCGGCTCCGGGGCGGGGGCCGGTGTCGGCTCTGGAGTGCTCTCTGAGGCTGCAGGCATCGGGCGACTCGACCCCAAGCTGTCAAATGCATCCACCTGCAACCCCGAGGTGCGTGGGGGTAGCATGCGCGCGGCGTCGGCAAGCAACGCCAACGGTTCCGAGGCAGCCTCCCACACCACCGGGGTTGTGCGGGGAACAAACTGCGCAAGAATCCAATCGGACTCCATCCACACCTGAGAGACCTCAGCGGGCATGGCGGTCAGGGCGGCCTCCACACGCGCATCAATCAGGCGCTCCGTGGCGCCGACATCATTACTCAAAATGCGGAAACCAGCGGTGGAACGCACGGGAACCAAATCCTCCGCGCCCTGCGGCACGCCACGATGCGCCTCCACCACAATGTCCGACGAGGAACCACGGCGCACAGCCATCACGGTCGTGCCGCCAATATCGGCCAAATACATCTCATAATCGCCGACGGTTCCACTCACCACTTCCCGCACAGGCGCGCCCGAGGCTGCGGTGCCGCGAGCCCACTCATCGTGCAGAAAATCATCACGCTTGGTGTAGCCAAAACCACGAGACATTGCCCACTGACGACGCTCCCGGCGCGACGATCCCGGCCACTTATCACGCCGACCGGGTGCCTCAGACTCCGACTGTTCTGCATGTTCTTCTTCTGAGTTAGCGCGATCCGCGATAGTGGCCTTGGTAGTGACCACAGGCTCAGGCTTCGCATGCTTGCCTTTCGACGGCTTTGCCTTATTCGGCAAGACGATCTGCCGAGTATCGTCAGAGCGAAGCCCGCCAGCCGGGGCGACTGCCTGTTCGACGGTGCCATTGCTGTCCTTGGCCTGCTGCAACTGGGGGTTCCGACGCGAATCAAGAAACCACAAGCCAACAGCGGCTGCTGCTGCTAACGCAGCCAATATAAACCACACGATGCCCTCTCAGAAGAATTCACTGATGTCTAATCGCTACGTTCAACCGGGTTATTTCGGTCGGCACACCACTGCGACCATCCACCCAAATACAAAGCAGCGCCCGGAAGGCCCGCATGATGCATGGCGGCAATGGCCTGGGCGGAATGCACCCCAGAACCAGAATAGACAATGACGTTGTTGGGATCAGTCACCCCAACCTTCTCAAACGTGGCGCGGATCTCCTCGGCGGGACGGAAGGTGTTGTCCGGGTTGAGGATTTCGCGGGTAGGCACACTCACCGCGCCAGGAATATGGCCGGCCTTCAAATCAAGGCGTTCCTTGCGGCCGGCGTAACGGTTCGCCTCACGAGTATCAATGAGCACCCCATCGAAGTTTTTCACCTCATCAATAGTCGCCACAGGGAGCTGACCAGCAACAACCTCCTGGGCCTGACCGCGCCCCAGGTTCCCCGGGCCACCGACAATCTGGTACCCGGCGCGCTCCCAGGCGGCGAGGCCACCATCAAGAATGCGTACGCCTTTTACACCAGCCCAGGTGAGAATCCACCAGGCGCGGGCGGAGAACAGCCCCTTGCCTTGGTCGTAGACGATGATCTCGCGGTCGTCGTGAAGCCCCCAGTGGTTGAACCAACGCTGCAGCTTATCGGGGTCCGGCAGCGGGTTACGACCAACGGAGCTGCTGGGAGTGCTGGCTAGCGCGGCGGCAGTATCGCAGAACAAGGCGGTGGGGATGTGCTCAGACTGGAAAAGCTGGAAACCGCCCCCCTCATGGGGCATCCACAACGACGCCAAAATGGTTGTTTTGGCACCGTGGCTGATGCGTTCATTGAGATCTTGTGGAGAGATGAGGATGCTCATGTCTGCGATTGTATTGCCTTTCTACCTGGGGGCGCACCGGGTGTGATGCTGGGGTGTGCTTTGCGGGCGTGATTGGGGTTGTGGTTGGGGATGCGGTTGGGGATGCGGTTGGGGTAGGTGACCAGCCCCGTCCGTAGCACACACTCTAAAATTGTAACTGGTGTGAATATTGTAAATTAATGTGACACAAGTTCGCAATTTATGGTGTGATTGATCGGGAGGGCGGGGGTTCGTAATCACCGAATGCACGATAGGTCCACCGGCAGGTACGGAAATCAGTGTTTTCCAAGCTCAGCGATGGACTTATCGTGCATGTGCATAGTGCGCTTATGCCCAAGCACGAAAATGGGACGTTTTTGAGCTTGGAGATAGGCATACTTTCATGCAAGCGTTTGCACTAACGCCGTTCAGTGGCTGTGGGTACGCCGCGCTCTATCACACTCACGTTTTGAGCAGGTTTTGTGCAGTGTGATAGAGCACGGCGCACTTCTACACAAACCCCCTATCACGCCGTCGCCATCGCTGGCTCGCGCTCACCCGCAGTCGGTCCTCCAACCACGCCCCGCCGTGTGGATCGCCACACCCCCATAACACTGAGGGAAAGCCCAACAAGGAGAATCAGAAGACGTATCCCCAACACGGTCCGATCGCTGAACTCCATAAGCGTCAACACCTTCGGGGAGTTCAGAAACACCAGGCTTGTCCCCACAACGCCACCGAGCAGGAACGGGTTCACCCTGCTAACCAGCCATGCGGCCAGTGGGGCAGCAATAACCCCGCCGAGCAGCAGCCCGGCAACCGCCACTGCGTTAGCCACCAGGTCGTGCCACATCCCCAGCGCAAACCCGAGGGTGGCGGCAAGAGTAACAAGGAACTCGGCGGTATTGACCGCTCCGATAACGCGGCGCGGCTCCGTGCGTCCCAAACTCATTAACGTGGAGGACGTCACAGGACCCCAGCCACCCCCGCCGGAGGCATCAATAAAACCACCACATACCCCCAGCATGGCCAGGAACACCGGGTTGTAAGGCTGTTTCATTGGCGGGGGCGCCGACGCACCCCGGGCAAACTTCGCTACAAGCACCACACCCAGCACACAGAGGATACCGGCGGTGACTGGCGCTGCTACAGCCGTAGACATGTGGCTGAGCAGGGTGGCACCAAGAAACGCACCGATCGCGCCGGGTACACCAAGGCGAAGCACCACGCCCCAATCAACGTTGCCAAATTTCCAGTGGGACACTCCCGAGGCGAGGGTGGTGCCCAGTTCAGCAGTGTGGACTATCGCGCTCGCCTGCGCCGGTCCGAGTCCCGCGAGAACAATGAGGACGGTACTGGCGGTCACGCCGAAACCCATGCCGAGAGTTCCGTCAATAAGTTCGGCCGCAGCACCCGCCACCGCAATGAGGAGTAGTTTTCTCATGGGCTTTTCCTAGGCTGGTATGGGGACGCAGTCGCGGTAGCGCGCTGCGACTATTCCGGCAAGATCCCTGCCGAGCGGCGGACTCACAGTCACGTGCGGCGCGCGTATATCCACTTTGTCTAGAAGCAATCCGGAAGTCACAAACAGCGGAAGAATGTGCAGTTTGTTGCTCTGCGCAGCAACGTCGCCAATGGTGATGCCGCACGTCGCGGCGACAGCCCACACCCGACGCCCGGTCAGTTCAGCAACGTCATCGGCGAGGTTCGCCACGCTGCGGTTGGCATCGTCGCAGCTGGTACCCACCGAGTAGAGGGCAACGTCGGCATCGGTCGGGGCGTCGCGACGCACGCGCCACGCAAGGAGCTGCGCCATGTCCTGCCCAACACCCAACCCGTGCGCAAGCGTAAGGTTCAGGCCGCTGGCCGCGTGGGCCTCCGCCACTGCGCTGGGCACATCCACCCGACTGTGATAAGCGCGTGTGAACAGCAGGGGGACGACCACCGCATGGTGGTGGGTGGCGGCGAGGGCGCGGGCGGCGTCGATAAGCAGCGGTTCGTTGAGGTCAAGGTAGGCGGCGTGGGCGGGCACCCCCAGCAGATCACCAGCTGCGGCGGCGAGCGTATCGACGCCCCGTGGCGCATCACCGTGCCGCGACCCATGCCCCAGCGTGATGAGGGCTACCATGACGTCACCAACCCGGCACCAAGCGTGTCGCCGCTGGCCTGGTCGATCACCAGAAAGGCACCGACTGCCCCGCGCGCTGCATAGGGTTCCACGGGGAGTTCGGAGGCGAGGTCGATACGCACCTGGGTGACATCGTTGAGGCCCCACTCGCCGTCGGCGATGCGGGCGCGGACCAGCGACGTTCCGTACCGGATTCGCACATTCTGACCTGGCCGGACATGTTTATCCGCGAGCCCCACTACCGTAGCGGTGATACTGCGTACAGCATCAGGGCGGTCGGGGCCTGCGATGAGGTCACCGCGGGAAAGATCAATGTCATCCGCTAGCAGCAACACCACCGCATCGCCCGCCTGGGCGTGGTCCACTGGACCATCTGACGTATCAATGCCGAGCACCTGGGTTGTCCGACCCTGACCCACCGTCACTGTATCCCCAACCACGACTTGACCTGCGGCAATACTGCCCGCATAGCCGCGATAATCGGAGGAATGCTCGCGGATCACATACTGGATAGGAAACCTGAACCCCAGGTCGTGAGCGCGATCTGCGGTCACAGAAATGTTCTCCAGCAGCTCCAGCACAGTCGGCCCGGTGTACCACGGCATGTGAGCGCTGGGTTCCACAACGTTGTCACCATACAATGCGGAAATAGGCACCACGTGCACCTGGTCAAACGCGGCGGCGAGGTGGCGGAAATCTTGGGAGATTGCGTCGAACGTGTTGCTGTCAAAGTCAACAAGGTCGATCTTGTTCACCGCCAACACCACTGTGCGGACACCCAGCAGTTCGGCAGCCCGCAAGTGGCGACGCGTCTGCTCCACAATGCCAGTGCGTGCGTCCACCAACAGCACCACGACCTGGGAGGTAGACACCCCAGTCACCGTATTGCGTGTGTACTGCACGTGCCCCGGTGTATCCGCAAGAATGAACGTGCGTTTGGGCGTGGAAAAATAGCGATACGCCACATCAATAGTGATGCCCTGCTCGCGCTCTGCACGCAGCCCATCCACCAGCAGCGACAAATCCAGCTGATCCAGGCCCTTTTCCCGGGAGGTGCGCTCCACAGCGGAAAGCTGATCCGCCAGCACACTCTTGGTGTCATGCAGCAACCTGCCAACAAAGGTGGATTTCCCGTCATCCACGGAACCCGCCGTGCATAGCCGAAGGGTTTCACGGTCCTGCAGATGATCCTGCACAGAAGTAGTCATCAGAAGTACCCTTCCTTTTTGCGGTCCTCCATGGCGGATTCACTGAGCCGGTCATCGGCGCGGGTTGCACCCCGTTCCGTCAACCGTGAGGCGGCGATCTCCGCGATCACCTCATCCACTGTCGCAGCGTCGGACAGCACAGCCCCGGTGCAGGACATATCCCCCACCGTGCGGTAGCGCACCCGCTTGACCTGCACCGTTTCGCCGTCACGGGGGCCACCCCACTCCCCTGCTGTCAGCCACATGCCGTCGCGTTGGAAGACTTCGCGCTCGTGCGCAAAATAGATCGGTGGTAGCTGAATATCACGGGCGCCGATGTATTCCCACACATCCGCTTCCGTCCAATTGGAAATGGGGAACACGCGAATGTTCTCGCCAGGCAGGTGCTCGCCGTTGTACAGATTCCACAATTCCGGGCGCTGGCGGCGGGGATCCCAACCACCGAAAGAATCGCGCACGGAAAAGACGCGCTCCTTCGCGCGGGCGCGTTCCTCGTCGCGGCGGGCACCGCCCAGAACGGCCCCATAACCAACCTCGTTGATGGTGTCTACCAGCGGGATTGTTTGCAGTGGGTTGCGTGTTCCGTCCGGGCGCTCCACTACATCACCGCGATCAATCCAGTCCTGCACTGCAGCCACCCTCAGGCGGGCACCCGTCTGTTCCACCAGGCGATCGCGAAACTCAATCACTTCCGGAAAATTATGGCCCGTATCCACATGCAGCAGTTCGAACGGAACGGCGGCGGGGGCAAACGCGCGGCGCGCCAGCTCAAACACCACCACCGAATCCTTGCCGCCGGAAAACAGCAAGGCAACCCGGTCACATTGGCCTGCAACCTCGCGAAGGATATGAATGGACTCGTTCTCCAGGTCTTTCAGGTGAGGGGACAACGGCGTAGTTGCTGTAGAAGTCATTGTTGTTGTCATGTGTGTAGTCCGCATTCTGTTTTGGCGTGCCCGGCCCAACGGCCAGCACGGGGGTCTTCACCAGCGGCGACGGGGAGGGTGCAGGTGGCGCACCCAATCGAGGGATAGCCCTGGTGTGTGAGGGGGTGTTCGATGAGGTTGTTGTCAGTGATAAACCGCTCCGTATCCTCCAGTGACCACGTGACCAGCGGGGAAATCTTCAACCGGCCGGTGCTATCCAACGCCAGCGCTGGGGTGGTCGTGCGGGTCGGACCGTCGGCGCGCCGGAGGCCAGTCACCCAACCCACATAGGGGCTGAGGCTCACCGCGAGCGGTTCCACCTTGCGCATTCGGCAACACGCCGCCGGGTTGCTCTGATACAGATTCGGGCCATATTCCTGGGCTTGCTCATCAGCGCTGAGCACCGGTTTCGCCGTGACCAGGCGCTGCGGGTACCTGCGCTCCACCTGCGCCGCCACGTCCAGGGTTTCGGGGAAATGGAAACCGGTATCCAAGAACAGGAAATCCATGTCGGGTGCGTGACGGGCCGCCAGCTCCGCCAGCACCGTATTCTCCATCGACAGCGTCACCACCACCCTGCCTGGCGCGAACTCCTGCGCCCACTGCATGATCGTCGCCGCATCAGCGTGGTACAGGTTTTCAGCGTGCTTATCGACGAGCTCCTCGTTCCGTTTCCGCAGCTCATCCGGCAAAGGTTCCGTGGTTCGGGGCCCCTCGGGGCTGATACTGGGATCGCGGAATAGTGCAAGGGTCGTGGGTATCTGAGTTGTATTATGAGGCAACATGATCATGTCCGTGAGTTCGTAGGCTGGTGCGTAGCGCCTGCGCCGTTGATGCTGCTGGGGCGGGCGTTTGGTCGGGGTCGTCTTGGCCGTGGAACATGACAGAAAACACGCGGCGGCATTCTCCACAGCTCCAGGCGAAATCATTCTCTACGTCGGGAAACAACTGAGTTCCCGCGCAATAGGGGCAATACTCTGGGAAATTACGATTGGCGTTCGGTTGTCTGCGCAGGCTCATTGCAGATCCTCCTCGGCGGCGCGCAGCACCCACTCGCGGAACTGCTCGCCCTCTCGGCGCTGCTCCTTGTACTTAGTGACAAGGCGAACAATGTAGTCGCCCAGCTGCGCGGAAGTCACCTTATGTCCACGGACTTTTTTGCCAAAATCAGGGTCAAAGCCGAGGGAACCACCCAAGTGCACCTGGAAGCCCTCAACCTTGTTGCCCTGTTCATCGGTAACCAACTGGCCTTTCAATCCAATATCGGAAACCTGTGTGCGGGCGCACGAATTCGGACAGCCATTCAGACTGATCCGCAAGGGAACATCCAGATCACTGAGGCGTTGTTCCAGTTCATCCACTAGCTCAATGGCGCGGGCCTTGGTGGTGACCAGTGCAAGCTTGCAAAACTCCAAGCCAGTGCAGGAGACCACGCCGCGACGGAACTCACTGGGTTTGGTGTACAGGCCAATCGCGTCAAGATCCTTGGATAATGCCTCCACCTGGTCTTCTTCCACGTCCAGGAACAGCAGTTCCTTATCCACCGTGGTACGCAGACGGGTCACGGCGTGCTTGTCCGCGGCGTCGGCAATGGCGATCAGCTGTTCACCGGTGGCGTGACCGACCGTCGGTTTAACACCGACATAAAACCTGCCATCTTTCTGCTTGTGCACGCCAATATGGTCGCGATTGCCTGGATTGATGGGGGCCGCGGGGCCGTCAGCAAGGCGGTAGCCCAGGAAATCAGTTTCCAGAATTTCCCGGAACTTCTCCACACCCCACGCGCCAACCAGGAACTTCATGCGGGCGCGGTTACGGAGGCGTCGATAACCGTACTCACGGAACAACCGCACTGTTGCCACCCACACCTCAGGCACCTGCTCCAAAGAAACCCAGACCCCAAGACGCTGCGCAAGCATCGGATTCGTGGACAAACCGCCGCCCACATACACGTCGAATCCCGGGCCAAATTCTGGGTGAATAGCGCCAATGAACGCCAAATCCTGAATCTCGTGCGTCACGTCCTGGCGCGGCGACCCCGAAATAGCCGACTTAAACTTGCGCGGAAGATTATGAAACTCCTCCCGGTGCAGCCACTTTTGCGTGAGTTCTTCAATCGCCGGGGTGGCGTCAATAATCTCATCCGCCGCCACGCCTGCAACAGGGGAACCAAGAATCACGCGCGGAACATCGCCACAGCCCAAGAGAGTAGACAAGCCA
>ERZ772978.497-NODE-497-length-15681-cov-223.144_pt1 | contig 15681 bp, 17 predicted proteins | sample MGYA00511675_ERZ772978 | MGnify/ENA primary metagenome ERZ772978 (study PRJEB29015, sample SAMEA2738092) | human oral metagenome | biome: human oral; feature: human-associated habitat; material: saliva | place: China | collected 2156 ... | reverse complement strand
GCACATCCAAGATGACGGCGATAATTCGTGTCGCCACTGGCCAATCACGACACATGTGCATCCAGGCCGCTATGGCAGACCCTGACAAGGCGTGGGCGAAGACTGCACGGTCTCCGCCCACGTGTCACAAACGGGGAGACGGGTCCACAAGAACACTCTGAAGATCTGTATGGGTAAAATCGTCGCCGATGAACAACAAAGGAAGGCCAGCAGCTTTCGCCGCTCCGTAGACTAAGCAGTCACCAAAATTCAGTCTTGCGGGCGAGCCGCTTCCTCTGCCATATCTGCGCAGCCCCTCACGGGCCCACTTCACTTCGTCGACACCACATTCGACAATAGTTAGCCCCAAGATGCCGAGGATCGAATCAATTTCTGAGGCTCGTGCCTGCCCCATCACAATAGACAGCTCAAGTACTGTGGGCGCAGCGATAAGTCTCTGGGGATGTTCATCCAAAGCCTTCATAACGTCGGCAGCTCTCGACTCCGACCTGATCAGCGCAACCAATGCCGAAGTGTCGACAATCATCGAGGTTGCCCCTCACTGTCATAGATATCGTCGTCTGTCAGCCAGGGGTCATCAACACCTTGACACCTTCTCTGCACGTCAGCAAAGGCCTGCCAGTCGATAGCGTGATTGGCTCGTTCCTTCTCCATCTCAACGGTCAGCGCGTCGAGAACAGCACCGGTCGCGGTCGTCCCACGTAGGCGTGCCAGCTCTGTCGCCAGCGCATGCACGCGTTCATCCTTGATGTTGAGTGTTGCCATACCACGAGAATACGCACCAATGCAGCCGTCGTCTACCCCGAGGTAGACCCTATGGGACAGTTGGGCTAGTCCGCCAAGCGCTGGGACACCACCGTCGTGACGCCGTCGCGCATCGTGACGCCGTACAGCGCGTCCGCCATCTCCATCGTGCGCTTCTGGTGCGTGATCACGATGAGCTGTGAGGTCTCCTGCAGCTCCTTGAAGATCGCGAGCAGGCGCGGGCGGGGACCAACGGGTCCCCGCCCGCGTGTCATATCTGAACAGTCAATTCCCACCTGCCACGCCGGTGGGGCCCGTGCGCACGTTGGTGGCGTTTTGTTGATGCGGCTGTTGTCCGGGGTGCTTGGTGTCGTTCAATCGATGGCGGTTTGTAGCCGAGGCGCTGGGAGAGGCGCGTCTCTGCTACGGTTGACCACACAGTCAGCGGCGACGATGGGACCACCACGTGAGATTCTGGAGATACGCATCCTACTTCCCCGACTGCGACGGAGATCCCGCGGCGATATGGGAGTACTCCTGCACCCTGGAGGAGTGGCATGACGCTCTTCTTGAGGCGCGCGACGACTTCTGGGCTGCGCGTCGCTCCTACCCGGAGTGGGAGGGCCTCTCGAAAGATGCCTTTGTTGCCCAGAGCCTGAAAGAATATAGACTTCTCGACGTCCTCGAGGAGGGCTCCGCCAAGGCCGTCGGCGCCGTGCGCGACTACCACGACGCGCTGGGCGCTCGCCTGAGGGTCATCCGCTCAATCCGCTCCGACGCGGAAAACCTCGACAGAATCTACGATTCGCTCACCTGGGGCCAGGTCTTCAACGGCGGAGACGCCCACCTCGAGGCTCAATTCAAGAGCCTGAAGGACTACTACGCAAAGCAGCTCAGCACACTCGAGGAGGACCGAGCGAAGTGCGCGGCGGTCCTGCGAGAGGCTCTGCGCATCGAGCCCTTCGTGCCCGGCGACAATGTCCCACTCTCTGAGAAGAAGGCTCTCACACAGGAACAACTCGACGCGCTCGCCGCCATCATCGAGAGCGACGACGACTACGATTTCTCTCTCACGCAGGGGGACATCGGGGACTGCTATTTCCTCTCCTCCGTCCTCGCCCTGGCCCAGAGCAAGTCAGGCAGGGATCACCTGCGGTCCCTCCTCAAGGTACACCGCAACTCCTCGGGACAGGTCGACGGCTTCTACGTGACCCTCCCCGCCGCTCCGGGCGACCCCAATCCCTTCGGCACCGACACCGTCTTCGTGAGCGACGTGTACGCGCGGGGAACATCGAACGGCTCCCCGGGCATCGATTCGATCCTGGAATCCGCCTTCGCGCAGGGCTACACCGGCGGCATCAACCAGTGGTACAAGGGAGGCGCACAGGCCGGACTCAGCGCGCAGGCACTCTACGCGCTGACGGGGCACGCCCACGTCCCAACCCCCACAGTGATGACATCCCCCGCAAACATTCAACAGGCTTACGCGGCCGAGCGTCCCATCACCGCCGAGACGTTTCTCGCATCCGAGGCAACGGTCTTGGTCGATGGACAAGAACAAACAATCACGATCTCCGGCTTCCACGCCTACGCGGTCACGGGCGCCGATGAGAACGGCGTCTACATCACGAATCCGTGGGGCTTCAATAAGCGCGCGGACTCCACCGACACAACCGGCGGGCAGTTCTACATGACCTACGAGCAGTTCAAGAAGCACTTCCTCTCCTACACGATCGGATCCTCCTCATGACAGTGCGAGCCAGATACGTCGTCGCCGCTCTTCTCGCCTCAGCCTGCGCCCTTGTCGGACTGGACTACGCGAGCATCACCTACGCGAGCGACCGCATCGAGGACCTCGACGCGGCGTGCCCGGGCGGCATCGTCGTCGCGACGGGAGGCGGCAAAGACCGGATCGAGCTCGGCACCAACGCAGACCACGACTTCGTCTACTCAGACACCCGCCAGATTGGGATCACCGCCGGGCGCCAACACGCGCTGATCTCAGCCAGTGTTAGGGGCACCCCCGGCAAACCTCTGCCGCCTCTCCTGCACGTCGGCGACACGCAGGTCGAACCCGGGGTCGGGACCTTCACATTCTTGGCCGCCCACCCGTCCGGGTACGTCACGGGGCCGCGCGAATCATGGGCACAGTTCTGCTTCGAACCCGATCCCACCTTCGAACTGGCACCGCTCCGATACCCAACCTCGGACCGTCGGCACGACCCGGAGTGCGGCTACAGCTGGGTCACCACCCCCGAGTGTCTATCGATCAGGCCGACCCCCACCCCTTTCGACACGGAGCAATCATGAGTTCATTTCGAGTTGACCCCGAGCGCATCAAGACGCTGCAAGGGAAAATCGCCGACATCCGCACCTCGCTCGAGACTCATCCCGTTCCCTCCCCTCCCGCCGACACGGTTTTTTCCTCCCCGGCTATTCTCTCCGCGCTGGGTGAGTTCCGTGAGGCTGCGCGCCAGCGCCTTCAGGACTCGCGCCTGTACTGCCAGGAAACGGAACAGGCCCTCTCCTCGTTAGCGAGCGGTTCCAGCGCGGACGATCAGGCCGCAGCGTCCGCGCTCAACGCGCACAGTTTCGACAAGTTCCAGCGAGGCCGCGGGCAGGATACCGGCCGAGTCTAGTTGGACAGACGCTGGTCGCCGCTTGCCCGAGTGTGGGGCTTACGCCACGCGAATAGAACCGGCGGCGACGGTGCGGGTCTCCTGGGCACTGCTTTGAGGAGATCCGCACTGCTTTATGCCTTTAGAGCCAACAGGCCGTCAGATATGAAACGACGAATGAGTTCACTGCGAGTTTGTCCGAGCTCCCCTGCCGCCTCGTCGAGCTCGCGGACTAAGGATTCGGGCAGGCGTGTGCCGACCGGCATTGTGTCCTCGCCGAAGAGCTGCGGACGCCCTGGCAGAACCTTCCACGCTCCGTCGCATTCGCCCGCTTCAAAGCGCTGCGCATCTGCTTCAAGATCGGCGTCGGTAACGGTGATTCCTCCAGCAAGACGGTAGGTTCCCTGTTGTTTCTTGCTCATTGCCTTCTCCTCTCAGGTCCAAATATTTCGGTCATCATTTTCTTTGAAGGTGGAGTCATCGCGTGATAGATGAGAATGCTGCCTTCTTCCTGGAGCGCGGCAAGGAGTTCGAGCAGTCTCCCGTTCCTGTCGTATCCCAACGCTGCGTATGCGGGCCAGTACGGAGAGTCCACGCGTTCGGCACACTCGACTGCATACACCCAGGCGTGAATCGCATCTTCCTCCTCGATCTCAGGATGGCGCGCACTCACTCGTGGATGCACAACAACCGGTACGTCCATCGGTGCCTCACCTCCTCCTCGCCCATGCCAGGAATTTCGTTAACAAAATTCTAACGCTGTCCTCACGGGTCCGCTGATCAATGCAATTGATGGGCAACGAAAGCGTTGAACCGCGACCTTCTCCGCGAGTTGCACCCCTCCCCTAGTCCGCCAAGCGCTGGGAGACCACCGTCGTGACGCCGTCGCGCATCGTGACGCCGTAGAGCGCGTCCGCGATCTCCATTGTGCGCTTCTGGTGCGTGATCACGATGAGCTGTGAGGTCTCCTGCAGTTCCTTGAAGATCGCGAGCAGGCGCGTCAGGTTCACGTCGTCCAGGGCGGCCTCGACCTCGTCCATGACGTAGAACGGGGAGGGCCGCGCCTTGAAGATCGCGACCAGCAAGGCAATCGCGGCCAGGGAACGCTCGCCGCCGGACAGGAGCGAGAGGCGCTTGACCTTCTTGCCCGCCGGCCGCGCCTCGATCTCGATGCCGGTGGCAAGCATGTCCTCCGGGTCTGTGAGCACCAGGTCGCCCGCCCCGCCCGGGAACAGCACACCGAACACGTGCTCGAATTGCTGGCGGGTCGCGGCGAACGCCGAGGCGAAGGCCTCCTCCACCAGCCGGTCCACGTCCGTCACGATGCGCAGCAGGTCCGCCTTCGACTGCTTCAAGTCCTGCACCTGATCCACGAGGAACTTGTGCCGGGATGCCAGCGCCTCATGCTCTTCCAGGGCCAGGGGGTTGACGCGCCCGAGCTTGTCCAGGTCCTTCTGGGCCTTGGCGAGGGCGCGTTCCTGCTCGGCACGCACGTACACGCTCGGCTCCGCGGCCGAGGCCTTCTCGACGTCGTCGGGGTCGAGGGGCAGCATCGGCACCGGCGTCTGCGGGCCGAACTCGGCGATGAGCTGCTCGGGTTCGAGGGAGAGCTCCTCCAGGGCGCGCCGCTGCAGGTCTTCGACGCGCAGGCGCGTCTGCTCGGCGGCGATCTGCCCCTGGTGGGCCGAGGCCGTGGCCTCCGACAGCTCGGCGCCCAGCCGATCCAGGGCGCGGCGCGCATCGCTGACCTCCTGGGACACCCGGGAGCGCCGCTCGCTCAGGCTATCGCGCTCGGCAGCGGCCTGGGACAGGGCTCGCTCGGCGGCTTCGAGGGCGACGCGGGCGGCTGCCTCCACGTCCGAGGCCGTTGCCAGCTCCGTCTTTCGTGCGGCCTCGCGCCTCGCGTAGCGGGCGCGTTCCTCGCGCTCGGCTGCGGCGGCCTGGCGCAGGGAGCGGGCGCGTGAGGCGGCGCGCCGCGATTGTTCTTCGAGGGTGCGCAAGCTGAGGCGAGCCTCGTTCTCGGCCTCGCGGGCCTCGCGCGCGGCGCGAGACGCGGCGTCCGCACGGGCCTGGGCGTCCTCCAGTGATTCGGGCGGGCCAACCGAGTCGGCTCCTTCCAGGCGAGCCTTGGCCGCCACGTCCTGTTCTTTCGCCCACTCCACCTGTTCGTCGGCTCGGCGGGCGACGTCTCGGGCTCGTTCGGCCTCGGCGTGGGCGGCCTGCGCGGCCGACTGTGCGCGCGCCAGTTCCTGCGCCTCCTTCGCGCGCTGGGCATCCTCCTCGCGCAGGGCCTTCAGGGCGTCGTTCGCCTCGCGGATGCGCCGGTCCAGGTGGGTGTTCGCCTCGCCGAGCTGCTCGGAGACCTCCGTCATGCGGGCCTGGGCGGCCTCAGTCTGCGTAGACGCCTCCTCGTAGTCGGCGCGAACGGACAGCACGGAGGACGCCTGGTGGCCTCCCTCGACCGACCACGCGCGCAGCACGTCGCCGCCCGGCGTGACGACGGCGCGAACACCGGGTTGGGCGAGCGCCTCAGGCGCAACGTCGGCGGGGCACGAGACGACCCCATCCAGGAGGGCCGCCAGGGGCGCGGCGCCGCCCTCGCACGTGACGACACCGCTCAACCAGACGACGCCCTCGGGCAGCTCGGGCAGGTCCTCCCCCTCGCCGAGCGCCGAGGCACCCTCCTGGGGCGTCGAGGCGGCGGTGTTGTTCGCGCGCCCGGCACCCTGCGCGAGCGCGTTGTCTGCCCCTGCGACAACGAGGCGCAGCGATCGCCCGGCCGCGCGGGCCGCGTCCAGCTCGTGCAGGCCTCGGGCCAGAGAATCGACGACGACCGCGTCGGCGAAGGGAGCGAGCGCCGCGGCGACGGCGTCCTCGTGGCCGGGCGCGACGTGCAGGAGGGGCGCCACCTGCCCGAGGACGCCGGGACGACCCAGCAGCTCGGCGGTGCCGTCCTCGGGGGCGAGCAGCTGGGAGAGCGCGTCGCGGCGTGCCTCCCATCGGGCACGGTCGGCCCGAGCCTCGCGCTCAACGCCCAGCAGCTCGTCCACGCGCGCGCGGGCGGCATCACGACGGGCCGACGCATCGGCGTGTGCGCGGGCGGCTCCCCCACCAGATTCCGGACCATCGGCAGCTTTATCGAACGCGCTGTCAGCCTGCGCCTTCCCGGAAGAGGACACCCCAGCCTCGTCCGCAGAGCCGGACAAACGACCGGTTCCAGGCACGGCCGCGGCCGCCGCCTCGGCACGTTCCTGAGCCGCGCGGTAAGCGTCCCACGCACGCTCGGCCTCGGCGCGGGCGGCCTCTAGGCGTGAGGCTGCCGTGGTGGCGTCACCTGTGAGACGGGCGACCTTCTCCCGATGGTCGGCGATGACACGGTTGACGCGGGCTAGCTCACGGGAGGCTGATTCGTCGGCGTCCTCCGCGGCCTCGCGCGCGCGAGTCGCGGACGTCAGGGCAGAGCGCGCCTCCTCAACCTGAGCGACCAGCGCTGCATCCTCGGCGCCGGCGACGCGGGCGCGCTCGTCGAGCACGTCGGGATCCTCGCCGCCCGGGGGCAGCTCGGGGGTCGCGCGCAGGGAAACCTTCTGGCTCGCGGCCATGAGCGTGCCGCGCAGGCGCTCGGTGATTGTGGTCAGCGACTGCCAGTCGGCAGACGCCTGATCGAGCGCCGGCGAGGACGCACGTTCAGCATCCTCCAGGCGCGCAAGCTCGGAGCGCGCGGCGGCTATCTGCTCCTCAAGCGACGCCCGGCGCTCGGCCGCCGACTCGTCCGAGGCCTCGAGCACCGACAGCTTGGAAAGCGCAGACGCCAGATCGTCCGCGAGCAGGCGGGCCTTCGCGTCGCGCACGCGCGCCTGAATGAGGGAGGCGCGCCTGGCAACGCGCGCCTGGCGGGCCAAGGGCCCCAGCTGGCGGTGAATCTCGTTCGTCAGGTCCAGGACGCGCACGAGGTTCGCGTCCATGTCCGACAGCTTCTTGAGCGCCCGTTCCTTGCGGCGCCGATGCTTGAGGACACCCGCGGCCTCTTCGATGAAACCGCGGCGCTCCTCGGGGGTGGAGGACAGGATCGCGTCGAGCTGGCCCTGGCCGACGATCACGTGCATCTGGCGCCCCATACCCGTGTCCGACAGGAGCTCCTGGACGTCCAGGAGACGCACGGGCGAACCGTTGATGGAGTACTCCGAGCCTCCCCCGCGGAACAGGGTGCGGCTGATCGTGACCTCCGAGTACTCAATGTCGAGCAGCCCGTCGGTGTTGTCGATCGTCAGGTCCACCTGGGCGCGCCCCAACGCCGCGCGCCCAGATGTCCCCGCGAAGATAACGTCCGCCATGTTCGAGCCGCGCAGCGCGCGTGCCCCCTGCTCGCCCATCACCCAGGCGAGCGCGTCGACGACGTTCGATTTACCCGACCCGTTGGGGCCGACGACGCACGTGATGCCCGGCTCGAGGGCAAGCGTGGTCGCACTGGCGAAGGACTTAAAGCCCCGCAGCGTCAGGTTCTTGAGGTGCACCCTTGCAGGTTACCGGCCCCTCAGTAAATCTCCGGGAACCACAGGGAGATTTCGCGCTTTGCGTTATCCACGGAGTCCGAGCCGTGGATCAGGTTCTCGATGTGGGGGCCGTTCCAGGCGCGGCCCAGGTCGCCGCGGATCGTGCCAGCGGGGGCGGTCGTCGGGTCGGTGGACCCCATGACGACGCGCATGCCCTCGACGACGCGCTGGCCCTCGACGATCATGGCGACGACGGGGCCGGAGCTCATGAACTCCAGGAGTCCCTCGAAGAAGGGCTTGTCCTTATGGTCGGCGTAGTGCTCGGCGAGCAGCTCGCGGGAGGCGACCATGAGCTTCAGGCCCTTGATCGTGTAGCCCTTTGCCTCGATGCGGCGCAGGATCTCGCCGGTCAGGCCTCGCGCGTAGCCGTCGGGCTTCACGACGATGAGGGTGTGCTCGAGGTCGGGGTCGAGAAGGTGCTGGGGCTCCAGCAGAACACTCTTAGCGCTCACGTTGTCTCCTTTGATTGTCACAGTGGTGCGTTAGCGCTTTCAAGCATATCCGCCAAGGCAGCAACAGCAGCTGTGGCGTCGGCCCCATTTGCTTCGATATGGACCGTGTCGCCCTGCGCGACACCCAGAGCCATGAGGTCGAGCACGGACCCGCCGTCCGCCCCGTTGACGCTCACTTCCGCGTCGAAGGTGCCGGCCAGTCGCACGAAGGCGGCCGCCGGGCGCGCGTGCAGGCCCACGGGGTCTGCGACGACGGCATCCGCGGACGCCCACAGCGACGAGGCCGGGGCCTGTCCCGAGTCCCCGCTGATGAGCGGCACGGGGTCCTTGGGCGCCTCCGGAGCAGGGATGGCCTCGATGCGCGGGGCCACGGAGACAGCGACTTCGGCGACCTGGCTGAGGCTGTCGCCGAGTTGGGCGCGCACGGAGGCTGCGACGGCGCCCTCGACGAGGGCGGTGTCCACGAAGCGCACGCGCTCGGGCTCGTCGCTCATGTCGATGGCGGATTCGACGGTCATCGTGGCCGATCCGAGGTCGGTGAGTACGACAACGCCGCTGCCCTCCCCCTCGACCGCGCCGAGCGCGGCCTCCAGGGCCGCCTCCACGCGGTCGTAAGAGGTGCCGATGCGACCGTCGTCGGTTCCGCCGGCGGCTGTGAAGGGCACGTCGGGGGCCATCTGTGCGGCGAGTTCGCACACGCCGACGGCCAGGGAGGCGGAATGCGAGACGATAACGAAGGCGACGCGCACGCTCATGCGGCACCGCCCTCGGCTGCGGCGCGCGCGGCGGCACGCAGGATGAGGGAGGTCGAGACAGCCCCGGGGTCCAGGTGTCCGATGGAGCGTTCGCCCAGGTAGGAGGCGCGTCCCTTCGTGGCGCGCAGGGGCTTCGTTGCGGCCGCCCCGGCCTCGGCTGCCGTCGCCGCGGCGTCCAGGACGTCAGCCGCGTCGGCGCCCCCTTCCGCGGCCGCGCGGGCGGCCTCGAGGGCCGGCGTCCACGCGTCCACCATGGTTTTTTCACCCGCGGTGGCCTTGCCGCGCGCCTGGATGCCCCCCAGGGCTGCCTCGATGAGCGCGACGACGCCGGCGCCGTCCAGGTCGCCGCCGCCCGCCGCCTTCGATGCGCGCAGGAACGCGGTCCCGTACAGGGGGCCGGCGGCACCGCCGACCGTGGACATCAGGGTCTTAGCGACCAACTTGAGTACCTCGGCGACGGTGCCCGGCTGGGCTTCGCGCAGGGCCGCTACGGCGGCGGTGAAGCCCCGGTCCATGTTTTCTCCGTGGTCGCCGTCCCCGATGGCCCGGTCCAGGTCCACCAGGTAGTCCCGGTTCTGAGCGACCGTGGCCGCCGAGGCCTCGATCCATCGCAGGGCCCACGCTGCGTCAACGCTCATCGTCTCGTTCCTTCCGCTCGGGCGTTTACTTCCAGGCCACCGTAGCCACGGGCGCGTCGAAGAGCTCGAGGAGCTCGTCGTCGGCGCGCATGAGGGTCACGGACATGCCGGGCATCTCCAGGCTGGTGACGTAGTTGCCGACCATCTGGCGGGCGATCTCGATACCGTCCTTCTTCAGGAGGGCAGCGAGGGCGCGGAAGCAGATGTATAGCTCGGAGATGGGGGTGCCGCCCATGCCGTTGACGAGGGCGACGACGCGCTCGCCTTCGGTCAGGCCCAGGTCGGCGCGCACGCGCTCGTAGAGCTCCGCGACCAGCGCGTCGGCGCTCTCCATGGAGCCGCGGCGGTATCCGGGTTCGCCGTGGATGCCGATGCCCAGCTCGATTTCGTCCTCGCCCAGGTCGAAGGAGGGCTTGCCGGCGTGGGGCACGGTGCAGGGGCCCAGCGCCAGGCCCATGGAGCGGGTCTGGTCGTTGACCTTGGTCGCGATGCGGGTGACCTCCTCGAGAGAGTCGCCGCGCTCTGCCGCGGCGCCCGCTATCTTTTCCACGAAGATCGTTCCGGCGACGCCGCGGCGTCCCGCCGTGTACAGGGAGTCCTCGACGGCCACGTCGTCGTTGACGACGACGGTGGCGACCTGAATGTCCTCCATGTCGGCCAGCTCGGCGGCGGTCTCGAAGTTGAGGACGTCGCCCGTGTAGTTCTTGACGATGTGCAGGACGCCCGCGCCGCGGTCGGCGGCCTTCGTGGCCTCCAGGATCGGGTCGGGGGTGGGCGAGGTGAAGACTGCGCCTGGCACGGCCGCGTCCAGCATTCCCTCACCCACGAAACCGGCGTGCAGGGGCTCGTGTCCGGATCCGCCGCCTGAGACCAGGCCGACCTTGCCTTCGGCCTTGGGGGCGCGCCGGGTGACGTAGTCCGGCGAGTAGTGGACATCGACGAGGTCGGGGTGGGCCAGGGCGAAACCTTCGAGGGTTTCGCGCACGACGGCGTGGACGTCATTGACGAGCTTCTTCATGATGCCTCCTTGCACGGTGCTCATCTGTTCTTGTAGTCGAGATAATCGTGCCACGTTCCACAGAAAAACCCAACTGAGGCGGCCGCCACACGGCGACCGCCTCAGTTGAGAATCAGATCATCGCGGGCTGTGGCCCGCGAGCTTGAGCATTTCCCCGGCCAACATGACCGAGCCAAACACCAGGACTCCGCTACGATCTGCGGGCTCGGCCCCTGCCTCGGCGATCTCTGCTGCACGATCGACCGCGTCCGCCAGCGATTCGCGCACATCTACCCGGTCGGGCCCGAAGACCTCCCCGGCTATCTCCTCCAGGCGCGCCAGGTCGGCGGCGCGCTCGCCCGGCATCTGGGTGACGACGAGGTGGTCGATGAAGGGCTCGACCTCGGACAGGACGCCTTCGATGTCTTTGTCGCCCATCGCCGAATACACGCCCGCGATGCGCGCGAAGGCGAAGGAGGACTCCACGGCCTCGCGCAGGGTGGCTGCGCCCGCGGGATTGTGGGCGGCGTCCACGATGATCGTGGGCGAATGCCGCACCACCTGCATGCGCCCCGGGCTGGAGGCGTTCATGAGACCCTGCTCGACGATGCGCCCGTCCAGGCCGCGTCCGCCCATGAAGGCCTCGACGGCGACCAGGGCAGCGGCCGCGTTGTGCGCCTGATACTGCCCGAACAGGGGGACGAAGACGTCCTCGTAGATCGCGGAGGGCGTGCGGATCGTGACCATCTGGCCGCCGACCCCCATCTGGCGGCCCACGACCTCGAAGTCGCGACCCTCAACGCGGGCGATGGCGTCCACGGAGCGCGCCTGATCGAGGAGGATGTTGAGGACTTCCTCTTCCTGCTTCAGGATGACGACGATCTGTCCGGGCTTGATGATGCCGGCCTTTTCGCGCGCGATCTCCTCGATCGTGGAGCCCAGCCACTTCGTGTGGTCCAGGGCGATAGGCGTGATGACGGAGACGCCCGCATCGATGACGTTCGTGGCGTCCCAGCGCCCGCCCATGCCGACCTCGACGACGGCGGCGTCCACGGGGTAATCCGCGAAGGCCGCGTAGGCCATGATCGTGAAGACCTCGAAGAAGGACAGGCGCGGTCCGCCTTCTTCCTGGCTACGCTCGTCGACCATGGCGATGTACGGGGCGACGTCTTCCCAGGCGCGCACGAATCCCTCGCGCGTGATCGGGTGGCCCTCGAGGGAGATGCGTTCGCGCACGTCGAGCAGGTGCGGGCTCGTGAAGCGGCCCGTCTTCATGCCGAAAGCGGTGAGCAGCGAGTCGATCATGCGCGACGTGGAGGTCTTGCCGTTGGTGCCCGTGATGTGGATCGACGGGTAGGAGCGCTGCGGGTCGCCCAGGATGTCCAGGGCGAGCTTCACACGGTCGAGCGTGGGGTCGATGTCGTGTTCGGGTGCGCGCGCGACGATGGAGCGGTAGATCTCCTGCACGCGTTCGTCGAGGGCCATGTCTTCCTCGGCGCGGGCGAGGGCGGCCTCATGGGAAGCGCGCTCGTCGCGTGCCTCGGCGGCGTCGTCGGCGAAGTCCTCGTCCACCTCGCCCTCGATCTCTGCGAGCACGGAGGGGTCGGGGCCCAGCAACAGGGAGTTCTCCACGAGGGCGCGCAGGGCGGCCTCGCGTTCGTTCTCCTCGGCCTGCGGGTCGCTCGTCTCCCCAGCCTGGGTGTCCTCGGCCTCGTCGGCCGCTTCCAGGTACGGGATCAGGTCGGCCGGGATGCCGCCGCGCTGGTCGTCGTGGGCGGGGTCTTGCCCGAAGAACGATTCGCCTGCCATGTGTCCTCCACTTCTCGCAGTGTCCCAGCCATTTTACCGGCCCGCGCGGCGCGGGCGACCTGTTGTGCCAGTCACGGCGCGTTGGCGCGTGTTTGTCGCGCGTTGGTCGAGCGTCGTCATCGACGAGGCCGGGGCATGGCGCCTCGCTCCCCTTTCCGCGCGCGGCAAGTAACATAGTAAGTAACAACAAGCAAAAGTGAGGTGTGGAGGGTATTCATGGGTAAGTGGTTTGGTCAGGCAAGCGAGATCGAGGAGCTGCGCGCCGAAAACTCTCGGCTCAAGGAGCAGGTCGCGACCCTTGAGGCGCGCCTGCGCGCGGCCTACGCCGACGTCGGCATCACGGCCCTGGCCGGGCCCTCGCCTACTCCCAAGGCCGCAGCTCCCACCGCGCCCCCTTCTACCGCCGCTGCGCCTTCCCCTGCCACGGCCTCGTACCCGGAGCTGAGCGCCGCCGAACTCGACATGGTGGCCGCGGGTCGCAAGATCGCGGCGATCCAGTCCTACAAGGGGCGCACCGGCGTCGACCTGAAGACCGCGAAAGCGGCGATCGACGCGGTGCCCAAGGCCCCGTCCGCTGGCCTGGAGCTGACGAGTGCGGAGCTCGACCTGGTGGCGGCCGGCGAGCTCTTCAGCGCGGTCAAGGCCTACAAGGACCGCACGGGCGTCGACCTGAGGACCGCCAAGGCGACGATCGACGCGGTCCGCTGAGCACCAGTAACCTCATTTCCCGCCCATCGCGAGGTTTGCTCCACACCGCAGCTGGTTGGAAAGCTGTTGTTTCCCGGTTGACGCTCACTCATGCGGATAGGTTGCGCGCATGCGGATAGGTTATTCGGATACGGATAGGTTATTAACCTATCCAGATGTTCATAACCTATCCGCGTGTTCATAACCAATCCGTATGAAGGCATCCACCGGCCACAGCGCGTTATCTTGGACAGCGATACCGGGTTCATCAACGAGGTCGGGGCGGGGCACGGTCATCGCCTGTCCTCATGCTCGGCGGGCCAACCGCTCTGATAGGATGCCGCACACAGCGCGACATCGCGCATTGTGACAACGCTAAGGAATCAACATGCTACTCGTTGGTGAACACGAGGAAGACGGCTGGATCCAATCCACCTTTACCCTGACCTACCGCGTCGCGTGGGAGCAGCTGCTCCTCGCCGTGTATGGGGCCTACCGCTACTTTTCCGATCCCGAGGTCCTGGTGGACGGCAAGCCCGTCGAGATCGGCACCCCCGAGGAAATCCTCACCATCGCCGAGGACCGCAACATCATGCTGCGTGGCATCTCGACGGTCATTACCGCGCCCCTGATGATCAGCTTCTACAATCAGGTGCAATTCGTCAACGTGTCCGTGGCTGCCGTCAACGACGAGTTCCGCGACACCGACTACGAGAAGTACAACAAGTCGATGGGTCAGCTCATGGACTCCATGGAGATCATGATGCACCTGCCCGCGCCCACAGCCAAGGAAGAGCCCGCCGTCAGCGACACACCGGCCGCCCAGGAAGCCGCACCGGACACCGACGAGGTCTCCGCGCAAGCGCCCGCTGGCGACGAGCCGTCGGCCGACGAGGCACAGCCCGCCGCTGAGGAGCTGTTTGCCTCGGACGAAGACGCGCAGGAACGGCCCGTCGCTCAGGCCCAGGCGCCCGCCGAGGAAGAGCCTGCCGTCAGCGACACACCCGTCACCGAGGCCCAGGCGCCTGCCGAGGAAGAGCCGGCCGTCAGCGACACACCGGCCGCCCAGGAAGCCGCACCGGACACCGACGAGGTCTCCGCGCAAGCGCCCGCTGGCGACGAGCCGTCGGCCGACGAGGCACAGCCCGCCGCTGAGGAGCTGTTTGCCTCGGACGAAGACGCGCAGGAACGGCCCGTCGCTCAGGCCCAGGCGCCCGCCGAGGAAGAGCCTGCCGTCAGCGACACACCCGTCACCGAGGCCCAGGCGCCTGCCGAGGAAGAGCCGGCCGTCAGCGACACACCGGCCGCCCAGGAAGCCGCACCGGACACCGACGAGGTCTCCGCGCAAGCGCCCGCTGGCGACGAGCCGTCGGCCGACGAGGCACAGCCCGCCGACGAGCAGGTTTCTCCCCTCTCGCGCCTATCAATGGAGCTCGGCATCCCCCAGCCGCCCGCCTGATCTTCAGGAGCTCGCGCTATTCCTGTGGTGCCCGCCCTGTCGCCCTCGCGCGACAGGGCGGGCGCTGTATCGGGGTTTCAGGACATAACGTGTCGGTTTTGTCGGGACTTTTCGGCTTGCTGGCACGGGAAAACACACATTGAAGGGGATTGTTCATCGTGGGGCGCCAATGCCCCCACGTACCTGATGTGTGGGTGAACGAGTGGCCGGTTATGGACACTCGGGTTCAGGGGCAGTTCGCCAGCGCCGACGGTGCCCACCATGCCAGGCCTCTGGTACGCCACCGTCTGCTCCATCGGCGGCGCCACCGACTGCGCCACCGTCTGCGCCGTCGGCGGCAGCGCATAACTACCGTCGGGTCTGCTATCGAAGAATGTCGCATGCAATTCCCCCGACCCTGTGTCGCGTCACGCATTCGCATCGTTGGAATTGCAACGTTTGTAGACACTGTTGAACATTCACTCAATCGAATTGCATGCGAAACTGCTCCGAGCGAGCGCCAGCAACGCGCGCGTGGGCCCTCTGATTCGCACGTTAACCCGCTAATGTGAGCGTGGGCAGCCTCACCCAGACGCGGAAAAGCGGGTTTACGTGCGATATAGCCGGTTAGCGCACGCAATAGCGGGTTTACGTGCGAGCGACACACCAGGCCAGGCGCCGTTGCGCCCACATCGCCCCGAACCGCGACCTCACCGCCACCAAACGGGGGGAATTGCACCAATAGAGGCGCGACACGCCGGCGACACGCCGGCAGGATGCTCCTAGTGGCGCAAAACCCCCACCACTACCCCTGGCGTCACGCTCCCTCACTGGTGCAGGGCAGCCCGGCGGGGCGCCGATAAACACCGGAAAGGCGTCGCCGACAATGACGGGGGAACGTCACAGTGACGCCCTGTACTGGGCGGGTAGCTACGTTGCCCCGACAGATTCCAAGACGCCGTACACCTGGGATTCCGTCAACGACACAGA
>ERZ772978.496-NODE-496-length-15683-cov-14.5386_pt1 | contig 15683 bp, 12 predicted proteins | sample MGYA00511675_ERZ772978 | MGnify/ENA primary metagenome ERZ772978 (study PRJEB29015, sample SAMEA2738092) | human oral metagenome | biome: human oral; feature: human-associated habitat; material: saliva | place: China | collected 2156 ... | reverse complement strand
ACTACGAGGCCATCACCGTTCAGGAAATCATTGACCTTGCTGATGTGGGGCGCTCGACCTTTTACAGTCATTACGAGAGCAAGGAATTACTACTGGATGAACTCTGCCAAAAGCTCTTTCACCATCTCTTTGAGCGTGCTGAACACCTCTCTCCACAAGACTACCTGGCTCATATCTTCCAGCATTTCAAAAAAAATCAAGACCATGTGACTAGTCTCTTGCTCTCTAAAAATGATTATTTTATCCGGCAACTGCGAAAAGAGCTAGAACATGATGTCTATCCAATGGTGGCTGATGAACTGATCAAGACTCATCCTACTATTCCTCATTCTTATCTCAAGCACCTTGTCGTTACTAACTTCATTGAAACCCTCAGCTGGTGGTTGAAAAAAGGCAAATCTTACACAGAACAAGAAGCCGTTCAGTTTTATTTAGAGATTCTGAAAGTGGGTTCGAACTAGAAAGGGGTGTTTTTAATGTCCATCGTGCAATTTTACTTTTTATTTCCAGCACTCTTCATGCTTCACGAACTCGAAGAAATCGTTTGGATGCCATCCTTTTTCAAAAAAATATCAATCCAGTATCCAAACAATCGAATCCTATCTTATTACACTCCTTTTGCTTTCAATGCCATTGTCTTGGAGCAATTTCTAATCCTACTTCTATCACTTTTTCTTAGTTACCAGTTTAACAACTATACTATTTACACAACCATTGTGATTGCATATATCTACCATGTTTTCGGACATCTGATTCAGACAATCGTTATTCGAAAATATGTGCCTGGATTGTTGACGGGAATTCTAACGAGTTTGTTTTCTCTATGTAATATCAAAGATGAAATTCCAATTAAACTCTATGGTTACTCTCTTTTTACTTTATTGGTTATCATTTTAAATCTTGTAGTATCATTTATGATTCTTCATAAAATCAGTCACAAAAAATAGCACTCAGACAATCATATTTTAGAAAGGAAACCCTATGTTCTTCCCCATTCTTCTTGGCTTTTTTACAGCCTTATTTGCCCTTGCTTTTGCTCTTCTTCACTTATTAGCCTCCATTTCTGAATTAAAAAAGGGCAAGCACACTTTAGGAAATCGGCTTCTGTTCATTGGAAGTTGTCTTGCGACTGTATCTCTCATCCTCTACTTCATTTTGCCGATTGTCACTCTAGTTCTTTGGCTGATCGGTTGTGGCCTAATTTGCTACGGGACCTATTGGAATGGCAAGCATAAAGAAAACTTCAACCCAGTTCATCATCTCATTCGGGTGGGGATTGCTCTAATGATTACGGTTTTATTAGCTCTCATATAAAATAAGCCCAAAGTTTTTCAATGAAAACTTGAGCTTTTTCTCTCTAAACTTTTCTAATGATCAGGCCATCAATACCATCAGAATTGGAATGACTACCATGGTTGCTAGGGTTGACTCTGTCACCATGACCGCTGCATAGTCACTATCGGCCCCATAGAGTCTCGCAACGACTGGCGCATTAGTCATCACCGGCATGGCAGACTGGATGATAAAGACCTGCTTCATTAGGCTTGGAAGAGGGGCCCGGTAAACAATGGTCGCCATTAAGAGTGGAGCAAACACGAAGCGACCTAATAAAATGAGGATCTGATCTTTTCCCAGGACCAACTGCTTCAGGCCTATATGAGACACTGACAAACCGATGAATATCATGGACAAGGGTGTTGTTAAATTGCCCAGATACTGTAAATCACTGGCTAGAAAGGCTGGCAACTTAATATGAAGGATCACGATTAGTAGCCCCAAAAGAAAGCCCATGAGAGGTGGAGAAAAGACCTTTTTCAAGCTTGTTTTGAGGTCAAACTGAGCTTCTCCCTCACCGTCTCGCTGGATCAGGTAAGTCCCCAAGGTCCAGAAAAAGGTCGTATTACACATGTAATAGATCAAAACATAGGGAATGCTGGCATCCCCAAAAAGAGCTTGGTTAATGGGAAGCCCTACAAAAATGGTATTGGAGTTAAAAAACATGGAAATAAAGAGCCCACGACGATCCTGTCTCACTGCAAAGATCCTGGCTACTCCTGTCGCTACTCCAAGCAAAATAACCATAGACAGGGCAGGAAATCGCAAGGCTGGCAACATTTTAAGCAGATCTGCTGCTGTGAAGCGCTGCGTGATGGTGTAGAGCATATAGCAGGGAAGAGCAACTTGAGTGACCAGTTTAGCGAGTAGGCCACGTGACTTGTCGTCGAACCAGCCTTTTTCACCAATGACAAAGCCCACTAAAATCATACCCAAGATGACGAGAATCCCTGATATGCTCCTCAAAAAGATGTCCATGTTCTCCCCTTTTCTTTTTTAAATTTGAACTAGAAAATCACATTTTTTACAAATCTCAAAAACTACTCTAGTATATCATAAAAAGAGGTGGGGCAATATGCCCAACCTCATGTATTTTATTAATTGCCACTAATATCCCTTCTTAGCTGCCTTGCTCCATTGGTACCAACTAACTAGACTGTTGATTAAGTAAATGAAGTATTTCCCTTGAATTTGTAGGCTTTCTCCCCACCACAAGTAGATAGAGAAAACATTAGTAGCAGCCCAAAAAATCCATTGTTCACGGTAAACAGCTGTCATCAAGCGAAATGCTTTTGGTTTCCGCAACTTTGAAAACTTTAAAACTAGAATTCTCATTGCTTTGAACATCAAAAAGGAGAGAACCAATTTGGTCCTCTCCAGGTTGTAACTTTTCATCAACCCACTACAGTTGACAAAGAGCCTTTTGTATTAGTCAAACAAAAGATCCAAAAGAAATGGTATATGATTATGACCATGAAACAAAGTAAAATCAAACCGAGTGATCTGAGGAAGCACCCGATGATCATGAAACGTTATTAAACACAAAAGTCACCCATGTGAGTTCTTGCCAGAAGCTGAAGTTAATCCTTCAACCTGGAAAACCCGCAGAGGTGACTTTTTCTATACATCTCGATTTTTCTGGCAATAATCATTAACCGATAAATATGTCTGTGAATCACCCAGCGACTCCGCTATGTCCATAATCCGCGGTGGTAGTAATCCCACTCGCTGGACAAGTTCGTGATCGCTGAACAATTCCCGTGGACTGCCGGCGAAGCCAAACTTCCCGTGTTCCATAACATACACCGACTCAAACTCGGCGGCGACCCAATCCATGTCATGGGTGATGGTCACAACTTGGTGGCCCGAATCAGCCAACTGATGGAAAATTGCGGTCAACTTGCGCCGGCTTTCCCAATCAAGCGACATCATCGGCTCATCAAATAAATAAATCGCCGGATCCACTGCCAAAACTGTGGCAACGCTCAACAGCTTGCGTTCCGACAATGACAGGTCATATGGACTTTCAGCTGTTTTATCATCCAAGCCAACTCTTTTTAGAGCCGCTAAAGCCCGCCTCGTAATCGTGTCGTGGTCATCCATGACCTGCGCGACACTCCACTCCACCTCTCGTTGAACGGTCGGGTTGAAAAGCTGATCGTCAGGATTCTGAAAAGTAATCCCAACCTTCAGTAACTTTTCGACTGGTTTAAGATCATTAAAATTTTCTCCATCGATCTTAATCACACCGGTTTGTGGTGTCAGCAAGCCCGTCAACAATTTGAAGAGCGTTGATTTGCCGGCACCATTTTGGCCGACAATCGCCACCATCGGATCGGCGAAGAGTTTGTCTTCAACATCCAAGCTAAAGGACCGTTCCGGATAAGTGAACGTCAGGTGTTTCAGTTCAATTGTGGACATAACGAACCTCCTTCAGTTCAGCGTCATTCACCGGATACCGGCCATCAGCCAAGTGCCAATCCATTTTTTGAGCAAGTTGCTGGATTGTCGGGGCTGGAATCTGCCAGTCAGCTGCCAAATGATTAAACACCTCACCCGGCCTGCCCTGGGCTACCATTTGACCCTCGTGCAGCACCCACACAACGTCGGCGACTTCGCACAAATCGTCAATTTCACTGGTGACAATGAAGACAGTCGTCTCTTTGACTTGGGCCAGCCATTGGAAAAATTGTCGGCGGCCAAGGGGATCCATCTGACTGGTCGGATCATCCATAATCAAAACAGCCGGGTTAGCCACAATCGCCGTGGCAATTGCCAACCGCTGGATCTGACCACCGGAAAGGCTCTCGGGACGCAAATTCAGCTGTTCAATCAGCCCCATTTGCGTGGCAACTTCTTCAACCCGTTTTTGAATCAGTCCTTCAGCCATTCCCTGATTAATCAAGTCAAAGGCGATTTCATCGGCAACCGTGTCTGCCAACCCGCTTAGTTGGCCAGCTGGATTTTGCAATACAACTCCATTCATGGCATTATAAACCGGCCAATTGTCGGACACTCGCTGGCCAAACATGTGCCAGTCGCCCTCAATCTCAGCAGACACAATTTTGGGAATGACTCCTGCCAGCACACGGCACAAAGTCGATTTGCCGGAGTGGCTATTCCCGATAATCCCAACCACCTGGCCGGTATGAACCTCCGCGTTAATTTGACGCAGTTGTGGTTGCTCAGTACCCGGATAACGGGTGGTCAAATTTTCAATTACAATCCGTTTATCTTCGTCCATATCTTCCACCCAATCAATAAAATTGCCAATCCAGTCAGACCAATGTGCAGCGTCCGCGACAGGCGATACACGCGCTGGGAGGTTCTGACAGTCCGGTTGAGATTATCAAAACCTCTCAGTTGGAGAGAAATCGACCGCGCCATCGATTGATCCAAGGTCTTAATCACCAATGGAATTAGAACCGGCAGGACTGACTTTAATTTCTGAATCAACGTTTTTTGCGGATTGGTTCCGCGAACTTTTTGTGCCTGCTGGATTTTCCGCATATTGCGCATCATTTCCGGCAAAATATAACACACCGACATCAGAACGTAGACGGTTTTATAAGACAATCCGGACAGTTCCAAATAGGCCGCGTTTTCTGAAATACTCGTGGTCACCATAAAAAAGCCACTGGTCAAAATAATCACCAATACTCGACAACCCAGAGTGGTGGCGTAAATCAGGCCTTCTTTGTAGAACGACACCCCAAGCACAGAAAACAGCACAGTTTGATTCCGACTGTAAAATAACCCTTGGATGATCAGCATGGTGCAAATCAGAAACAGGCTGAATCCCAGCGCCTTAAAGATGGTAGAACTCAATTTGGAAAATAACAATAGCAGTGTTGCGACAAGAATTAATCCGGCCTGAAGCAATAAATTCATACTGGCAAAGCTCAACAACGTCATGTCCAAGATGAACAAGAGCTTAGTAATCGGATCGATCACCTGGTACCACTTGAGCTTGACCCGTGGCGCTCCAGAAATCAATGTTTGATCAGTCATCATTTATCACCGCTAAAGAAGTGCACCATCCGCTTCGGCAGCTGACGATAGATGAAGAATGCCAGGTAGGCCACGCAGACTTTATCCAAAATATCCAAGACAAACTCATCGATAAATGAGGCCAGCCACACTGGTGCATGATTGGCGACCATTACCGCAAACAATGAGTCACCCCAAGCGATACCGGTCTGACCACCCCAAAAGATGACGTTGAGTGGCGTTGAAATGACAGCTGAAACGATGGCAATAATAATAGCAGAAACAAATACTCGTCGCGCTGACGAGAACCACCCATTGGCGTGCAAAACTCCGACAGCAATCCCAATTCCGATGCTGGTAATCGCATACACGGTTGAAATTGGCGATAAGGTCAGCCCATAGATCACGTTGTTGATGAAACCACTGATGGCACCGGCAACCGGCCCAGCCAACATGCTGGCAAGAAAGGTTCCCAAAGACCCCAGCCAAACGGGCAACTTTAACCCCTCCGCCAAGGCTTTGGCAACATAGTTAATCCCCACGGCAGCGGGTATCAAAGTCATGGTGGCAGCACTTAACTTAAATTTCCACATACTGGTACGATGAATCGGTTCTGTTTTCATAATCTTCTCCTTTTGTTTTTAAAGAGCCGTGTCTGTTTAGACTTTCGGACGCAACGCTCTGTAGATTTTTGATTTGAACCGCTTCACCTTTCACAGATCCCTTAGTCGACATCAGGGTTTCTCTTGAAAAGGATTGTTCAACAGTTCACAACTAATCATACGCCTATTTCATCAGAAGTCAAGAATTTTCTGAAGTTTTCTTGAAAACGTTCGGGAATTGAAAAATAGAGCGAGCGCCCATGAGAACGATCACTAAACAATTATAAGAGGCCACTATAAAAAACAAACACCATTTCTGGTGTTTGTTTCATTTTATAAAGGAAGCACTAGCTTATTTTTTCTTTTTCTTCAAAATATAAGCTGCAATGCTTGCCAAGACAAAGGCTAAAACTAAGCTAATAATAGAGATGGTCGTACCTGTATTTGGTAAGAATCCTAAGATTTTTCCTGGTTTCTTCGGCTCTGGTTGGCTTGGTTTTTTAGGTTCAGGTTGACCCGGTTTCTTTGGTTCAGATGAACTTGGAGGAGTTGGTTGTTTTGGAGTTTCTTTTGGAACATGCTTGTTAGTAATCACAACATTTCCTTTACCATCCTCGTCGTTACGAGCTTCATAGCCCTTTGGAACACTGACTTCTCTCACTGTATAAGTGATGGTGTTTCCATTTGCTTTTTCATCTAAATCTGCAAAGGTATGGGTCCACTTGTTTTCAGCTGACAATTCTACTTCTTGACCGACTTTTTGATCATTGGCATAGAGTTGAACGCGAATACTCTTCGGACGAATTCCATCCTTGTCATTCTCATCATCCCACTTCTTAGTGACCGTGACGCTTGTCTTACCAGGTGCATGGGTATTGGTAATGGTATAAGCAGCCTGATCAATTGTAGTCGTATATTCAGCTACCTTCTCTTCTTGAAGAGTATAGACGATTTCTTTTCCATCCTTGAATTTTGGTAGACCTGTGAAGCTTTCTTTCCAATCTGTCGCATTGGTCAGTTCTTTTTGAGCAACTTTTTCACCATTGGCAAGAAGATTCACTACGATACTTGCTGGACGAAGACCATCTTGATTGTCTTGGTCATTCCAAATCTTGGTCACTGGAATATCGATCACTTCTGGCGTATGCGTATTGGTCAAGATCGTGTGAGCAGCGTCAGAAGTATCAGCAGTGACTTGGTAGCCTTCAGGAACAGCGACTTCTTCCACACGGTAGCTGATAGCTTGACCAGCTTTCTTTTCAGCTAATTTGCTAAAGGTATGAGTCCATTGATTGTCCGCTGACAACTCAACTGGATCTCCTACTTTTTCATCCCCAGCATAGAGTTGAACCTTGATCGATTTTGGACGAAGACCATCTTGGTTGTTGGCATCTTCCCATTTCTTCGTGACTTTCATCTCTGTAAGAGCTGGTTCATGCGTATTGGTCAAGACAACATTGGCCTTGTCCTTATCATTTACCGTTACTTTGTAACCATCTGGGACAGTTACTTCTTTGACTGTATATGCAATTGCTTTTCCAGCTGCCTTGGCATCAAGGTTTTCAAATGCACCTTTCCAGTCATTCGCGGCTGAAAGTTCTACCACTTGATCCGTCGCAAGACCATCTTTGTATAATTGAACTTGAATGCTGGCTGGACGGAGACCATCTTGGTCGTCTCCATCTTCCCACTTCTTGCTCACTTCTACTTTGGTCTTTTCTGGTTCGTGCGTGTTGGTCACGACTACTTGACCTGGGTTAGTTGCTTCGACAGCTTGTGTGTAGCCTTCTGGAACATCGATTTCTTTTACTGTATAGTTGATAACTTGGCCAGCTTTCTTCTCGTCTAAGTTTGAGAAGGTATGGGTCCATTTGTTATCTGCTGACAATTCAACCGCCTTACCAACCTTTTGATCACCAGCATACAATTGAACCTTGATTGTTTTTGGACGAAGGCCATCTTGGTTATTGGCATCCTTCCAGTTTTTCGTAACAGTAAGGCTTGTCTTACCTGGTTTGTAAGTATTGGTAATCGTAGTTCCATCAATCTTAGTGGTGTAATTGTCCACTTTGTCTTCTGTCACTGTGTAGACAACTTTTTGACCATCTTTATAGACTGGTAGGTCTGTGAAGGTATGAGTCCATTCATCTCCTTCACCAGTCAGGTCAAGTGCTTGCACCTCTGTTCCATTTGCCAAGAGGTGAACTTTGATAGTAGATGGGCGAAGACCATCTTGGTTTTGAGCATCATCCCAGACTTTCTTGACTGTTACCGTCGTGGTCTCAGGAGTGCGCTTGTTGGTGATGGTGGCTTTTCCATCTGTGAAGCTGGCTTCTTCTGTATCGACCGTATAATGAGTCGGAACTTTCACTTCTTTAACAGTGTAGGTATTGAGCTTGCCGTCACTGTCTTTATCTGGAAGATTCGTAAAGTGAGCTTTCCAGTCTGTTGCGGCTGAAACCGTGACTGGTTTTCCTTGAGCTTTGCCATTCTTATAGAGTTGGAATTCCACACTTGCTGGGCGAAGTCCTTCTTGGTTGTCTTGGTCATCCCAAACTTTTGAAGCTTCAAGATCGAGATACTTGATATCTGCTTCATTAGCGATCTCAACTGGGACTGCTTTTGATCCGACTGATTTTCCATCCACCGTGACGTGGTAGATTTGTTTGTCCGCATCATAGGTAACAACCACGGCATGTTCTGTTTCATCCAACTTGTAGTTTTCAGGTGCTTTGGTTTCTTTGAGCGTATAGGTTCCTTCTGTTAAGGTGTTAAAGGAAAGTTCCCCTTTTTTATCAGAAGTTGCCGTCGCAACAACCGCGCCATTTGCATCAGTTAAGGTAAATTCAGCACCTTCAAGAACTTTCTTAGGATCATCCTTGTCCACCTTCTTGACGTGGAAAGCAGCCGAGAAGATTTGTGCAGTGACGGTATTAGACTCACGATTTCCTTCATGACCTTTCGCCTTGTAACCAAACTGGTTATGGGCTTGAACAAGACCAGAACGACCGCCGTTGTCTTCATTATCTTTGGTGCGTTTTTGCATCAAGGCCTTGACTTCATCGGTCAATTCACTTGGATTCACGACTGGGACACCAAAGCTGGCTTCACCACGCGCAGGAATCGTAGTACCAGCATTTGCAACTAACTTGATTCCTGTTACTTGACTGTAATCAGACACAGCTGTCGTCCAGATATCCTTGTCAGCAGCTTGCGCCATGGTATCTGTCGTAACGCCTGTATCAGTTGTATAGTAGACCGTCCATCCTTCTGGAGCTGTCACTGGTCCACGAAGGCTGACCGTGTATTCTGTCATCCGACCAGATCCGTCTAGTGTGTTAACATCTTTTACTTTTGGTAGGACATCATAGACGACTCCGTCTTCTACTGCCTTATCCGTATTATTTTTAATGGTGAGTTTGTAGTTAAAGGTCTCACCTGGTTTGAAGGTACGTGTCACAATCGAAGCGTCTGACAGGTCATCATTTTTAGCGATATATTTGCGTGCATAGATTCCTTCAGCAGCCACAATTGTATAGTTTGATTGGGCATATGGAATCTTATCTGTTGTTAAACCATTTCCGTTCAGATCATACACATCTTCCGTGACCCGATCAGGGTTGGCATTTTCAAGATCGTGGATCCCATTTCCAGCGACATAAACCTTATTGGTGAAGGTCCCACCATCGTCTTTCCCTTTCAGATCGGCCACGATAAATGGTAGACGCACGCGATTAAGATCTTGAAGAGAAGCTTTAATAAACTCTTTTTGATCCAAATGCATGATGAGAGCTGTCCGTCCAGAATTGTGGTAGTTTTCAATGACATCGTAGCTCTTTAAGAATTTCATACCTTTTTCATTAGAGGCAAGGTTTCTTTCAAAATCTTTATAGTCGACTTTAAGGGTATTTGGATCATACAGATCAATGATTCGCAGGTCTCCATAATCCTTATCAGGATCTAAAACTACTTTGGTTGCCATCAAACCAAAACGAATATTTTGTCCATCAGTATAGCGAACATCATTGTAATCAGTCGTTTTTGCAATTTCAAAGCTTTCCTTCATAGGAATCAGCTTAAAGCTCCAATCTGCTGACTGATCTTTGGCAACGTTTGACTGTGTTTTATAAGTGACACGGCCTGTATTCTTGTAGACATTTTTGGTCGCATCATTTTCATCGTAACGCGTCTTTTCAGGATCCTTGAAGCTTGTATAGCTATTGAGGTAAATTCCCTGACCAGATTGAAGGACAAAATCATCCTTCATTTCCATCCGCCAGCCCACAACGGTTCCATACTTGGTCAAATCAATTAGACCGTTTCCATCTTTATCTGCTTCTGACTGGATTTCTTTGGTGCTACCATCTTCCATGGTCAAGATAATTCGTTTGACAATGGTATGGATTTGCTTCCCAATCCCATAGTTTCCTTCCATCAGGCGACTATAACCGATCTTGGTAAACTTCAAGCGAGGGTCCACAGTCTCATCATAAAAGACGAAATTCTTCTGCGGTGAAGGGGTATTGTTGGCAAATTTTAAGAGCCATTTATAATTAGCAGCCTTGTATTCTGTTGAGTCATAAACATCCCCATCCGCCTGTTTAGCAAAGCTTCCAGCCCCTTCAAGGTCACGTGAAGTCAAACGGAAAATAAGAGAATCTTCCGCAGTAATATCTGGTTCTCCCTCTCCACGGTTGGCAGGAATTCCTACGATGCTACCAGTATTGGTCAAATCCTTACTAAGAACGTCCTTGAGGGTTTGGTCTTTTTCTAAGACCAAATCAGGGAATTTCAAGTAGAGGTAACTTGTATCCTTGATTTTGGTCATAAATTCTTGGTGATAAGCTGCTGGATTGTCGTTTGCATCCGCCTTGAAAGTCTTCGTAACTGTACCATCTCCATTGTCTACCCAGCCTTCAGACTTGGTTGTATCAAGAACAGCTGTACGAGTCTTCCCACTTTTATCTGTATAGGTTGGTAACTTATCAGTGATCGTTGCTGATTCTAACTGACGGTATTGACCACCGTATTGACCACGCATTCCGTCCAATTGGAAGGCAAATGGAACAGAAGTTGGTGTTTCAATATAGTTCTTACCATCCGCACCTTTGACAATACCTGGCATTGCTTCCGCATAGTCCTTAGACATGGCTTCGTTCAAGTTTTGGTTGATGTACTTGGTGAAGCGATAGTCGTTGTACTTGGGTTTCCAAATGATATCATTGAGCGCTGTTTCCTGCCCATTTATGTTCAGGGTACCCGTAATATCCAATGAATAATTTGTCGGTGCATAACCAACTTTAAATTTTCCAATAAATGGTAGAGTCAGGACCTCTGACTTTTGGTAATTGTTAAAGTGAAGTGTGACTTGATAATCATCTCCAACTTTTGTAACCGTTGGTTTGTCATGCTCTGAAGCACTATTGAAGTCAGGGAAACTAACTTCTCGTAAGTACTTTCCAGGAACCTTCAAGGTCACCGTTACTTCATTAATATCCGTTGTCAAATTCTTAGGGGTGATCTGGATATAACCAGACATGGTATCCCCTGTGTAATAGGACATTCCACCTGGATGATCTTGTTTATCCCCATACATAAGGGTAACATCCAAGGCCCCATTATCCCCGACTGCTAGCTCATTGGCAAAGGCTGTGATCGCCCCTTGACCAAGCTGGCCTAGCATCATGAAAATTGTTAAAATGGCAAAACCTTTTTTCAAAAAGTCTTTCCATAATGAACGAAGCTTTTTCATGTCTTATCTCCTTTACTTTTGTTAGCCTTACAAAAGGCCCTCCCTTTAATTTTATCACTTATTTTTTAAAATATCCTTTGCTTTTCAAATTAAATCATCACTATTCAATAATATAGACATTATTTGCAATGATGTCTATATTATAAATCACTATCTGGTACTGATTTCCCCTTTCTTCTATCCAAGGGCAAGAAAATAAAACATTTATAAACAAGGAGGAGCAGTCTGCCAATTCTTATTCTTCCTTGATTTTCTTCATACAAAAAAACTCAAACACATCTGCTTGAGTTTTGTACACCCTACTATTGGTTGATTATTTTATCTAACTCTTCACCATTTGAAGGAATCTTTTGTTTTTCCCTTCTCTCTCGTACCCACAGCATAGCTAGTCCAAAAAGGTGACTACCAAACAAGGCAGTCACAAAAATCAGCTTGCCCCTGTCTGGATAAGAGAGAGGGAGGCTGCTAAAGCCATAGCGAGCCCACTCGATAAAGATCGGATGCGAAAAGTAAAGAGCTATACTCATTTGCTTTAAATACTGTAAATTATAGCTTTTCAAAAAGGACGATCGCAGGCAGGCATTGACAAAATAAACGGTCACAAAAGGAAGAAGAAAGAAAAAGTTCTTATCAATTCCTTCGTGTTGAAAAATAATGATCCCTTCTAGACAGAGCAATCCAAAGGCAAGAGCTAGCTTTTGCCAACGGTGAATTCTAAAAGTTTGTGCATGAAAATGGTCATACAGATAATAACCCATATAAATAAAAATGGGCGTGTAAAAGAGACCATTTCGCGCTGTAAAAAATAAATTGCTGTAGAGCTGGTAACCTTTGAGAAGACTTGTGGTGTCCAGATAAGCCGAATAGGTCTCGATCAAGCCCCAGCAGTAAAGAAGAAAGGTGATCACCCCCGTCCAAACCATACCTAGGTGTTTGACCAATTGATTGACCAAAAACAAACCCAGCAAAAAGGCTGGGATATACCAGAGTTGGTAGCACATCCCCAGATAGATCAGTGCAATGAGAACACCTGCTGGAAAAAGATAGATAGGAAGATGGAGACTAGAGAAAAAGAGCCAGGCATAAGGAAGGTAAACAAAACTCCAAAACAAATAGGTTTTTACGATTTTGGCCAGATAGGTCTTCATTTTCTTAGAATTCCCTAGTGATTGCTTGAGGAAAAAGCTGGCACAGACGATAAAAAATGGCACTGCTAGCCGGCCAAGCATACTCTTGAGACCAAAATGCAGTGGCTCATAAGAGGTCAAGCGACCACTATGCACCAAAATCACTGCAATCGCAAAGAGGTATTGAAAAAAGCTGATACTAGAGGTGTTATAGAGGGGATTCTTTTGCATAGTCCTACTCCTTGCCCAAAGCAGTTTCTATGGTTATTTTAGCATGAAAGGGAAGGCCAAGCAAGGAATCTTACATCCTTATCTACCTTTTTTCCTCTATTTTTGATATACTCAAAGCATGCATAAACAAACCATTATTGATTTTAAAGAGCTTGGATTGCGACACCTTTTCACCAAGCCCATAAAGGAATTAAAAACTAGAAACCTCGACCAGGTAGAGGCTCTTCTTAGAGAAGTCGAAGCCTACCAGGAGCAAGGCTTTTATGCGGTTGGCTATGTCAGCTATGAGGCTGCTCCTGCTTTTGAGAAGAAGTTTGCTGTCCATCCAGCACCTCTTATGGGAGAGTATCTCCTCTATTTTACTATCCACGAGGAGGTCGAAACCCTTCCTTTCCCAGAGCACTATGAAGCTGTGGATCTTCCAGCCAATTGGAAGGAAGAGGTAGAGGCACCTGCTTATCAAGAAGCCATCGAGACCATCCATCACCATATCCGCCAGGGAGATACCTACCAGGTCAACTACACCGTCCAGCTTTCTCAAGAGCTAAAGTCTGACCCTTTGGCTATCTACAACCGCTTAGTGGTTGAGCAAAAGGCCCATTACAATGCCTTCATCCAGCACGATGATGTCTCCATCCTCTCCATCAGTCCTGAGCTCTTTTTTGAGCAAGACGACCGACTACTGACCACGCGCCCTATGAAGGGAACGACGGGCCGTGGTCTCACTAACCAAGCAGATCTTCAAGAAGCTGCTTGGCTAGAAGCCGATCCAAAAAATCGAGCAGAAAACATGATGATCGTGGATCTCCTCCGCAATGACATGAACCGGATTTCGGAGATTGGAAGTGAGCAGGTGACCCGTCTTTGCCAAGTCGAGCAATACTCCACCGTTTGGCAGATGACCTCGACTATTGAAAGTCGCTTGCGAGCTGAGGTCGACCTGGTCCAAACCTTCCGAGCTCTCTTTCCTTGTGGCTCGATTACAGGGGCACCGAAGATCTCCACTATGGAAATCATCCACAAGACAGAGAAGGCTCCTCGAGGTGTCTACTGTGGAACGATCGGCATCCTTCTTCCAAAAGGGAAACGGATTTTTAATGTAGCCATCCGGACCCTTCAAATGCAGGGGGATCAAGCCATCTATGGCGTGGGAGGAGGCATCACTTGGGACAGTAAATGGGAAAGTGAATACCAGGAAACCAAGCAAAAATCAGCTGTCCTTTACCGGCAAGAGCCTCACTTTGAGCTCCTGACGACCGGCCGCATCCACCAAGGAGAGTTGACTTTCTTAGACAAACATGTAACACGCTTGAGAGAAGCTAGTCGCTACTTTGCCTATCCTTATGATGAACCCAAACTCCTGAAAGAACTTCAAGAAGAGCTTGCTCATTTGGAATCCAACCTTGACTATCGTTGTCGGATCGCCTTGCAAAAAAACGGGACCTTTCACCTAGTAATCACGGAGCTGACAGACTTGCCCGCTAGCTATCTACAGGCCCAACTGACCGAGCAAAAGCTTGATTTAGCGACGCCATTTACTTATTTCAAAACGAGTCAGAGAGACCATCTCAGCCAGTCAGATCACGAGCAAATTTTCCATCTGCCAGATGGAACCTTACTAGAGACGACGATTGGCAATCTGGTGCTGGAGATAGAGGGACAACTCTATACCCCACCGGCTCACCTCCCCTTACTCGACGGGATTTATCGGCGTCATCTTCTTGAGACCCAGCAGGTGGAAGAAAAACTCTTAACTCTGAACGATTTAACAGACGCTGATCGTATTTATGCCTGCAATGCTCTTCGTGGTCTCTACGAACTCGATTTTCAAAGAAAGGATTCCTGATGAAACTGATTTTTTTACATGGACTAGGGCAAGATGTCCTCTCTTGGCAAGGAGTCCAATTTGCACTTTCACCCTTGCACTCCAAAACTTTTGATATTTTCTCCCATCCAAAAGAAAGCTATCAGGAAGTCAAAGAAAGGTTGACGGAGCGCCTCCAGCAAGAAAGCGAACCCTTTATTCTGGTAGGACTCTCACTAGGTGGCGTGCTCGCTCTTGATCTCTCCAGACAAGACTTCCCGCAACTCAAGGGCTTGGTCCTTGCGGGAAATCAATACAAACTCAACACCAATCCCCTCTATCGGCTCCAGATCCTTCTCTTTCGTCTACTTCCCAAGCATGTCTTTGAAAAGCAAGATGCCAATAAACAACAGATGCTTCAAATCTTGACCGAATTAAAAGGGATGAATTTAACCGATACCGTTAAAGCTTGCCCTCTCCCTAGCTTGGTTGTTTGTGGTAGCAGAGATTGGGCCAATCAATCTTCTTCTAAAAAATTGGCCAAGCTCCTGCCAAAAGGCCGCTATCAAGAAATCGCAGACGGAGGCCATCTACTCAATACCGAGAAACCCTATGAACTCGCGCAAGCCATCAAGGAGTTTGTTGCTGGGTTTTAAAATGAAGAGGCTACATTAAAAAAACAGTTCCTCTTAATGTAGATAAAGTATTTTTTCATGTTACATAACTTAAAAAATCAAGAACTTTAAAGAAATGTTTATTTTTAAAGTTATGCATGAATTTCTTGAGGCTTTCCGCCGTGAGAAAAGTGCCTGAAACACAATTGTTTCAGGCACTCGGGAGTT
>ERZ772978.494-NODE-494-length-15723-cov-92.4977_pt1 | contig 15723 bp, 14 predicted proteins | sample MGYA00511675_ERZ772978 | MGnify/ENA primary metagenome ERZ772978 (study PRJEB29015, sample SAMEA2738092) | human oral metagenome | biome: human oral; feature: human-associated habitat; material: saliva | place: China | collected 2156 ... | reverse complement strand
AGCCCTTCCAGGTGGTCTTTCCGCATACCTCGCAGGTGGTGGGTCGACACATGATTGTCTCCTTCCTTGTTGCGCCGCGAATTCGTCAGGGATCCGCGCCATGGTGTTTCGAACTTCCGCCCTTCTCAGGCTGGTTGCGCCGTCACATGTGGCCAGTCGGAGGAAGATGGACTCGGATTTGTCGGTCGTTTCCCGGTTGTGACTAGAAATTCTACTGCCTCGCACTCCGACACCGGGTCGTTTTCGTGGCCAGAATCCGCAGGCTTAGCCCTCCCCCGTGACCAGCACGGCCTCGGCCCGATCTCCGAGCCACGCCCGCAGCTGGGTGTGGGGGATGTTGAGCGAGTTGGGCATGTGCCCGGCCGCGTACTCCCCTACCGTGCGCACATCCAGGACCGGCATGTCTTCGGTGAGGGCGTCCGGGCCAGTCAGCACGAGCTCACCGGTCAGCACGTTGTGGGCGACCATGCCGGTCTGGTTGACGGGGTCCTTGGCCTGTCCGTAGGGCGGCGCGTAGGCGAGGTCCAGGTCAATGAGGTCAGTCGCGCTCAGGCCGGCCCCGCATGGCGGTGGCGATGACGTCGATGTGCCGGTCCACGCCGTCGGCGCCCACGGCTTGCGCACCGAGAATCTGCCCGTCGGCACCCACGTGCATGAGGATGTGCACGGGCTTGGCACCGGGGAAATAGCCCACGTGCTGGTTCGCGTGCGTGTGCACCGTGAAGTGCCCCGTGCCCGAGGCGTCGAGGGCCTCGGCGGTGAGCGCCTGCGCGAGAGACGAGGCCGTGGCAGGTGTCGTCATCGTCGTTCCTTGCGCTCAACAAGCTTGTGGTTACCCTACAAGCGTTGAGTGTTGTGGCCGCGCGACACGCCAATAAGGGAAGCGATTTCCGGGGCGTCACCGGCCCCGCAGACGGTCCGTGGCGATACAAGTAGTCGCAACGAAAAGTCTGATATTCTGACCTCGTGCTTGCTGGTCGGAGGGGTGCTTTTTCGACCACTGGCGATCCGACATGGCGTTCCCCCTGATCACAAGGGGCACGACACGCCGGGCAGTTAGAAAGCACCGAGCGCCAAACGGTGCATTAAGACGGGATTTCCAGGAACACCGGGGCGCACTCATCTAGAGAAGTTAGAAAGCACCTAGCGCCATAAGGTGCATTAAGACTCAAGAAACTTGAAAGTCAAAAGCTTCCATACTTCGATCAGTTAGAAAGCACCAAGCGCCATAAGGTGCATTAAGACATGGCCTGCCAGGCCCAGCCTAAAGTTTCAATTTTTGTTAGAAAGCACCGAGCGCCAAACGGTGCATTAAGACTCAACCGCGATACGCTCGCTAGTGCGTTGCTCGCCGTGTTAGAAAGCACCGAGCGCCATAAGGTGCATTAAGACGAGTCAACAACGCTCTTGGTTGCTTCCACAGCCTGCACGGGCTAGAAAGCATCGAGCGCCATAAGGTGCATTAAGACCCGACTCGCGCGCAAGCCGAAACAACCCAACACCACCTGTTAGAAAGGGCAGTGTCATAGGGTGTAAGCAATTTGTGTGGTAGCAGTACTGCTGGAGGGGCCGGTTGTGAACTGTCGTCGGACGCTAAGTGTTGAGGACCGCGCGGCGATTATGGTGGGGTTGGAGGCTGGCTTGTCCCAGGTGTGTATCGCCCGCTCGATTGGGCCTAGCCCCTCGGTGGTGTGCCGTGACATCGCCCGCCACCTAGGTCCTGGCGGCGTGTACAAGGCCCAGCACACCGACAGAGCGGCGGATTGCCAAGCGCCGCCCCAAAAAGCGGCTCCTGGACCACGATGAGGCCCTGCGCCGTCGCGTGATTGCTGATTTGTCGCAGGGGCGCACGCCCCGCCAGATCAGCGGAAAAGATGGGGCCAGTGCATGCGCGACCCTGGTCGAGCGCACCACCCGCTACCTGATCACACGTGGCCCTGCCTCTGGGGCGCAGGGCCGACCAGGTCTGTTACGCGCTCACACGCCGCATCCAAGGCCTACCCGAGGGTGCGATGCGAACACTGACATGGGACCAAGGCCCAGAAATGGCCCGCCACCAGCGCCTCACCCCAGGCACTGGCGTGGAGGTGTTTTTCGCTCACCCCCACAGAAGCATTCAACCAACTCATTGCTACCACCCATTGACACCGCCCCCCCCAGCCAAATTGCCACAACAAGTCCAACAGCGAACTTGACACTGTTTCAGGATTCGAAATTTCATGCGGGCTTTGCGTCGCACCCGCGCTGCCTGGCATGCACTATCTCAAACTTTGGCAACTCAACAGACAACTTGACAGTTGGCCATGTCCCGATCGATCAAATGTGCTAGCGTCAGAGACGACAGCCACATGCGAGTGATGGGAGGCACCGGTGCCAGCATCCGTCTATGTCAGCTTTGACTCCCCCGAGGGAGTGCCAGCGACACCACGAAGGCTCCACGCCGCCCTGTCAGCGGTTCTGGACCTGCCGCCAGGCATCAGCCCAGCGCGCGCCGCCCAGTTCCCAACGCTCGCGCACCGGCCGATTCACGGGTCGGGTGGCGTGAAACCCTATTCGCTGGGCGCACTGAGTCATTCGGAGTCAATGTTCGGCGTCGAAGTTCGCTTCCTGGACGACCGGCTGGTGGACACGCTGGATGCATGGCTGTCGTGGGGAGGTGTCATGCGGCTCGGCGCCGGCACTGAAGAAGATGCGGTGCTGCTCGCGGCCGAGGGACAGGTCATCGCACAGGAGTCGTGGGAGGAGCTGGCCGAGCGAGACCAGGACACCGCGTGGGAAGTGCGCCTGATCACGCCGACGACGTTTTCGTCGAAGGGGAATCACGTGCCGAGCCTGTCCCCGGCGACGATCGCGACGAGCTTGCAGCAGCGCTGGTGGGCATGGAATCGGAGGCTCGCTCCCCCACGGATTGACCGGCACGCGATGGCGAGCGTGTTGGCGACGCAGGATTTCACACGCTCGTCCATGGTGTCTCTGGCGATGCCGCGCGGCGGCGGCCAGGGCCGCCTGAGCTCCCAGCGAATCCCGGCCCACGAGGGCTACCTGCGCATCAGCGGCGTCGAGGACACCGAAGCGACCCGCATTTTCTCGCGCCTCATGGCGCTGTCCGCATACACGAACGTCGGCTCACACACGAGCTTCGGCATGGGCGTCATAGACGCTGTGGCCGCATGAACCAGGCGGAGACTAAGATGAACAATCTACGAACTAACAGCACCTACGCATTCATCGTTCTCTTTTTTGCCACAGCTATCACCATTATCGAGTTCATCCACTTCGACAATCAGACATGGCACCGCATCGCTTTCAGCTTCCTGTTCCCCGTTCTAGCCCAGCTGATAACAGTTTCTGTCGCCACCTTCATCATCGCACCATACATAAGCAAGCAGAGCCAACAACCGGACCAGAATATAGTTACAGAAGAGAATAGCTCAACACAGCAAAATAACGAAGCCTCCGCCGCGGAAACTGCACATGACAACACAAACGAAGCGGAAGAGGAAACAGAGGAAATCGATAAGGGAGAGTAGACATCATGAACAAGGAACGGCATACCTACATCGGGATTATCATTTTACTAATTATGACCCTTGCCATGACATTAATCCTGTTCACTCAGTTCAACAATGAGACCTGGCATGAAGTCGCAACCACATTCATATTTCCATTCATATATACGATCGCCGGAGCCATCATTGTCGCAGTGGTTGGAACAATAATCGCTGACAAGGTGCTTAAAAACTACAACGAGCGTCTGTCATACGGCCTTTCCAAACGTGTCATCCAGCTAATGGGAGACAAAGAACTCTCAGATAGAGTCGCAGAGGACCTAAGCAAATCAGCCCTAATTAAGAATCGAATTATCCAAAATGAGAATGTCTCAAGGGAGGCCGACCTTATCGTCCTTTCACTTGACCTACCCCCAAAGATTGCGGAGAGAACTAAACGACAAGATCAGGCCGAAACAAGACTCGGAAGGGTCCTCGAACAACTCAAACGGAATAATGACACTCAAGGGCTGATTGTTCTAACGCCCGGAATGCTGAAGCGCCCCAACGAACATACAGATCGGTGTATCGCACGCGCCTTCAGCACTATCGTCAACGCACAAGGAAGAGTCCTGAGCGACATTCATTCGCTCCTGACAACCCTACCTCCGCGCAATGATGAGTAGGGAGGAACCGACCATGACAAGTTACCTCGTCATGCTGCAGACCAACAGCAATCAGCCCTTCATCTTCTCGTCTCCTCGCCTGCGTGAGCAGATCGGCGCATCCTTTGAGATCACGCTGCTGTCCAAGTGGGTGAAGGATATAGCAGAAGAACTCCTTGATACGAAGACCCTTCCGAGATCCTTCTGGGTTTCCGACTCGTCCGGCAAGGTGATCGTTCGATTCACTGGACACGCTGACGAGCCCAAGGCGAAGGCCAAGGACCTGATCAGGAGGGTCACTCTCCGAGCCCTCACCGAGGCGCCGGGCCTTGACGTCACGGGCGTCTTCATCGAGGCGACATACAACACGGTAGATGCGGACGACCTGCAAGAGCTTGATCATGTCTTTTTGGAGTACTCGCTGAACCGCCGACCGGCGGCGGCGCGCTTCCCGCAGTTCCCGTTCCTGGAACGCGGCTCAGAGTCCGCTCTTCCCGCATCTGCATCGCTAGGCACTCTGGAGTTCTCTCAGGAGTCCCTGAAGCCGAATAACTTCGACGAGTCCTCCCCCCTATCCCTCCCGTCGCGCGTGAAGCGACTGTTCGCATCGAAATCGAGAAAGCAGCAGGTCGACGATGTGAAGGAGCGGCTTGCGAAGCGAGGAAAGGAACTCAAACAAGAACCCTCGCTCGATCCAACCAAGCTTGCGGCTGCGTTCCAGGACGGCGAGGAGTTCGAGGATGCCAAGGACATGTTGTCGTCGGTCGGAGTCGTCCATATTGACGGTAACGGCGTTGGCGCGATCATGCGCGATCTCGGTTCAGCACACAGTGAGGCTCAAGAAGCTGGGGTCTGCATATCCGCTGATGAAGTCCACACCGAACCCAATGATGCTTTGCAAGCGTTCATCATGGTGGTGAATAAGCGTCTCGACAAGGCTGTGAAAGACGCCATCGCACTGTCGTGGTACTACGTTCAGGAACTGACTCCAGATACAGTCGTTCCCATCGTGCCCGTTCTCGTAGGTGGCGACGACGTCACGGTCTACACAGACGGACGATTCGCCATTCCCTTCGCGGAGGCCTACATCCGCCATTACGAGGAGCTCACGGGGAAGGACGAGCTTCTCAAACAGCTCGCAGTCATCGCAGGCGCGGAAACACCCGGCCCGCTCACGGCCTCGGCGGGCGTGGCCATCGTGGGCCGCAACTTCCCGTTCCACATCGCCTACGACCTGGCGGAAGAGCTGGTGTCGCGAGGAAAGAAGCTCGGCAAGAAGAAGGATACGGTCCCCTGTTCGACGATCAACTTCCACGTCCTGCGCGACGCGACGGTCCTCGACCCGGACGACACGTTGGACGAGTACAAGGGCCGCTCGCAGCGCCCCTTCCTGATCGGATGCTACGCGCCGGATCGGATCGGGGACGCAACCACGACCTCGTCCGAGGAAGCACCCACGACGACGTCGCAGCCGTTGTCCTCCTGGGCGCGCATCCTTCAGGCGGTCGCAGCCTTCGACGGCAAGAAGCCGGACGACCCCACGCAGACCACCGGCGACCCGTTCCCGCGTGCCCGCGCAAACCGCATCGTGAAGCTCCTCGCTGACTATGTCAAGGTTCCCAAGGACGATGCGGCGCGATCCGAGTGTCTCGGCTACGTCCTGAAGGAAGACGAGAAGGCGTTCGCGACGCAGGAGCAGATCGACAACGACAAACAAAAGTCGGACGACGAGAAGCAAAAGTCGGACGACGTCAAGAGGATAACGAAGCGCTGCAACCACCCCATCTGCGCGATCCGCCTCGAGTGGACGGATGCGCAGGAGAACGCGCGGGGCACGAAGGCGCTCGTGAAGGCGTTGGGGCTGCTGCCCTCGAAGACTCGCCTCGACGATCCCGACGAGCACACTGAGGACTGCATCGTGCAGGTGCGCTGGCTCCTGGACCTCATCGACCTGTCCGGGAACTTGCCCGACGGTTACCTCGATTCACGGATTAGGCGGGACGCCGACTGTGTCGGCTCCCAGGAAGCAGCAGATACATCCATCGCAGGAGGTGCCCAGTGACCACCGCTTCACCTACTACTTCTCCTACCGCGAGCGGCCACGTGACCATCGTGTTCACGTCCGACTGGGGCGTGTCCACGGGCGTCGGACAGGCGGGTCGCACGCACTCAACAATCGAGCGTTGCGGCGACGACCCGGTCGTGCGCGGCACGGTCATCACAGGTGTTCTGCGAGAGCAGGCGATGCTGGCAGCGAAGGCCCTCGACGGACAGAAGGACGGGACGTGGACCAACTTCGCCCTGTGGCTCTTCGGCCAGGACCCCAACAGCGAGCCGGGCTCTCTACCCCACCCGCGTCACGTTCTCTTCACGGACGCGACCCCGGCCTCAAAAATCCCAATCCACGACACGGTGTCCCTCTCCATCGACCCAAAGACGGGGATCGCGCGCGACCAGTTCCTGCGCTTCACGGAGCGCGCAGCGGCCGGAGTCCTCACGGGCTCGTTCACCCTCATCGACGAGGCCGGGGCTGAGCTCTCCGATCCGGCCACGATCGATGCCGCGCACTTCCTCCTGGGGGTCGCGGGCCTCATGGTCCGAGGCATCGGCTCGGGCCGCAGCGGAGGCGACGGCGAGTGCACGGTCCTTGTGACCGACCACGAGGTTAAGGCGCACGATGGGCAGTCCACGTCCACGATCGTCGCCTTCGCTTCGTCATGCGCGCAGGAGCTGAGGACAAACCTCAAGAATCAGGCACGGTCCCTCAAGCCAGAAGTTGTCAGCGCGCTTCCAGCCCCGCAGCGCAGCACACAACACCAGGTCGGGACCATCGACGGTCCCGCAGCTCAGCACAGCGGCGGGCACCACCTGATCCTCGACCTCACGCTCAACTCGCCCATCGTGTCCTACGAGGTCCCCTTCTCGAACGAAATCCGCTCCTTGGACTTCCTGCGGGGAACGGTCCTGCTCCCCTGGCTGCACCGGCTGGTGTCGTCAAAGAAGCACGGAGAGGATAAGGCGATCATCACCAACGCCGTGACCGGCGGCCACCTGGTCGTCTCAGATGCGTTGCCCGTCATCAGTGACGCTCAGGGACTCCCCGTTCCCCTCACATTCAAGACAGACAAGACGTCGCCCTCGGACTCGCCCATCACCCTGTGCGGCGACTCCACCGAGGAAACGGGGAAGCTCCCCGTTCGCGGCGGGTACGTGTTCTTCGGCCCCAAGGGAGGAGACAGCAAAGAACCCGGCACGAAGACTCAGGGCTGGTACGGTAAGCCTCCCCTGCGCGGGCGGCAGACGACCGCCATCAACCACGAGACGGGCGCGGCCAGCAAGGGGCAACTGGTCCTGGTCGAGGCCTTGCCAGAAGGAATGTGCATGCGCGCGCACGTCTGGGTGTCGGATGAGCTCTGGGAGGCCGCCTCTGTCTCTTCTCTTCTCGGTAAGACACGCGAGGCCCGGCTCGGGTCGCGCAAGCTCACGGGCACCTTCGGGTCCGCAACGTGCACGCTCCGCGAAGAGACAGACGACGAGCGGGAGGCACGCATCCACTTCGGTAACGCCGGAAGCACGCAGCTCACGAACGCTGCCTCCACGTCCACCGACGGGGCGGCCACCGGCGTGGAGACCCCAGCCTCGTCCAGGGGTGTGTGGCTGTGGTTCACGTCCGACGTGATCGTGCGCTCCGCTGGGCTCGGGGCCGGAGGGACCGTCGACGACCTGATTCGTGCATTCAGGCGCGAGGCCATCACCGTCGAGGCAGTCGGTACCACCTCGATCCGTCACCGCCGCGTCGACTCATGGTCGCCTGCGGACAACGGGCCGCGCGCGAGTCGCCTAGCGATCCAGGCGGGATCGGTGATCCAGGTGCACGTCAGCAAAAACGATCGAGACAAGCTCCTGGAGCTCGCCCCCTTTGGAGTGGGCGAGCTGACGGCGCAGGGCTACGGGCGCTTCGTCGTCGATCATCCCCTTCTCAGCATCCAATCCATTGAGGTCACGAAAGCAAAGCTCGAGCACTTTGTATGCGAGGAGACGCCCGAAGGAGGCGAAGATCAGTGACATTCACGCGCTATGAACTCACTATCCCCGTTGAGCTGACGTCAGAGCTCCACATCGGCGGTGTCGACGCTGTCCCCGACCGCGACGGTGAGGGAACGCTCATCCGCTTCTGCCGTAACGGCCTCGATGAGCCAACGATCCCGGGACGATCCATCAGGGGCGCGGTTCGCGCGGCGTGCGACGTCGCCCGCCAAACGATGGAAGACGCCGGGCATCCCGCGACTCAGGACGGAGGAGTATTCTCGAAGGCCAGCTGGGTGTCCCTGTGGGGCGATGACACGGACTACACCGGCAAGTCACTCCTCGATCGCCGCCTGCGCAGTGACGATTCCCTGCCGATCAGGCAGAGCGCACTCACCTTCCACGCGGTATCCTTCCCGGATTACAAAGACAGCAACTCCGGAGAATCCCCCTTGCCGAGGCGTCACGGCGTCGGCATCGACAGGACGACCGGGGCGGCCTCGGACGGAGCACTCTACGAGCACGAGTTCTTGCCCCGCGGGAGCACATTCGACATTCACATCACCGCAGAGGGACGCGACGACGAAACGATGGAACGCGACCAGTCGAAGGGGATTCCGGGGCCCGCGTCCTCCGACACCGTCAAGAAGCTCCTCGAGTTCATCGTTGACGTCCTCACATCTGACACTGTCTCCTTGGGTGGCCGAACCGGCTCTGGCCAGGGAAAGATCCGTGTCATTGAGCCGAAACTCCGTCGCCTCAGCGGGACGACCGATGCCGGTACACTGACTACACCGGCGGACATTCTCAACGCGCTCATCGGTCAGGACGAGGAAGGGACGTCGATTCCCCTTGAACTGGGCGGATATGCCCTTGAGGAGCCTGCGCGCATCACCATCGAATGGTGGTCCCCCACCGGTATTTTCGTGGCCGAGGACGAAAAGCTGACGAAACAGCGCAAGGAAGAGGCCCAGAAGAAGGACCCCTCCGCCAACGGAGTGACAGAGCCCCTCCGTGATCCGTCTGTCCCCTGGGACGAGGCCCAACTCCTTATCCCGGGAACCTCGATTCGCGGCGCATTGCGCTCACGGGCCTCACGCATCGCACGGACGGTCCTCACATCGCGCGGCGATCTAGAACCCCTCGCGTCTCACGACATCCACGAGCAGATCGCCCATGAGCCGAACCTCGTGCGATACATGTTTGGTTGCACCGATTACCGGGGCGCGGTCACCGTCCACGACTATCGGTCGATAGAGCGCGGCACGCACGTCGAGGTCACGCACAACGCGATTGACCGGTGGACGGGCGGCGTGATCGACGGCGGTCTCTTCACTGAGGCCGTCTACCTGGGCACCGAGTGGGAGACGATCCAGATTGATATTGACCTGCGACGCCTCTTGAAAAACATCGAGGCGGAGAAGGGGCTGGAAGACAAACGCAAGGCCACCGATGCCGACAAGGCAGAAAAGAAGACGGAAGCTAAGCACGAACCTGCCGATGCCTACAAGAACGCGGACGGTTCGGCGGAGCGCAAGCAACCGAAACCTACCCACGCCGACTACGCTCACGCCTCCTACGTGCTGCTCGGGTTGGCGCTCGCCGAGTTGTCTGCGGGCACGCTCCCCTTGGGCAGCCGTTCGACACGAGGCCTGGGCCAGGTCGTCGTCTCATCGATCGACGTCCGTGGCTGTACCCGGGACGACGTCGAAATTCCGGCGAAGACGCTTTCCGGTGGCGACGCATTGGAGCATCCGGGAACCGCAGCGAGCAGGTCGACGCAGGACAGATACGACGCGCAACGCAAGCTTGCAGGGGATGTCCTGGGCTATTTGAAGGAAGTCAAGGGTGCGAAGACCTGGTCGGAGCGTCTAGAGAACAGCCCCGGAACTGCACGCACACAATCTGAAGGGATGGGAAACGGCGATGACTGACAAGATTCAGAAAGCGATGCTGACACACTCACCGATTCTCTTGGATTCTGGCAACCCACCATGCTTGGATGACTTCCTAGCGTACGCGCGCACGCATTCGGGTGAGGACGTTCAGGGCCTGGCGTTCGCGACCAGCGGCACCTGGCCGGTGTTGGGATTCGACAAGTGCTCCCCCGCCGAGACGCCGAAGCTTTCTGTCACGCCAATCGATGGGCGACACTTCGAACCGATGAAGGTCTACGAACTACGTCTTTGGATACCTGTAACACTGCCTGATGAACCCGCAGAGGGCGACGTTCTGGCTCGCGAGTACCGGTGGGTCAACGGCGTGGGTGCTGTTGAGCTGGGGGTCTCCGCGGGCACCGACAGTTCACAGCCGAGCAGAAATGAGGATTCTGGAGGTAGGGGTTGGGTGCACGCGGTGCAGTATCTGCAACGCATTCCTTCTAGCAGGAGCACGGCGAAGCACGTCCCGGCTTCCCTCGATAAGAAGTCGGACCAGAGCGGTGGAGGTACCACCACCAGCCACATGACGGCACTCGAGTTCATCCAAGCAGAAGATAAATACGGAAACACGGTCGTGGTCGACCAGCTATTCACAGGAAAGTGGAACTAAGCATGTCTACCAGCAATAGCTACGAATTCACACCCTTTCACTCATCCGTCAACAGAATACCGTCAATTCGGGCACAAACCATCAAGCTATCTCCCTCACATAAGTGGTACTTCCTGCGCGACCAAACACCTGAGCCGATTAGCGAAATCAGTCAGGAACAGATTTCTGGTTCGATTTCAGTAAGGGCAACTGTCGAAACACCTCTCATCACAGGGAGTCAAGAACGAGCTAAAACACAAACAATTAAATCAGGTAACACAAGAGAGATCACTACTATCAGACCATACATTGTCGACGATAGGACCTTCATATCCTCGACAATGTTTAAAGGAATGATATCCAACGCTTTTGAAGCATTAACAAACTCAAGATACCGCATATTTGACGAACATGACGCACCACTAACCTACAGAATCGACCCCGCAACTTCAGTATCACTGATGCCAGTGCGCGTCACTCATTCAGACAGCGGTGAAGTATTCATCGACCTTCTCGACGGGTCGCATTCCCACAGGAACAGCGTTTCCGAAGGCAATCGAGAAATCCCCGTAGCACTAGCCGCATCTCTATACGACGGCACAACATCTGGAATCACATTAAAGGAGCACCCACAGGCCTCACGCCATAGCCGACCGACGCCTGGGTCAACAGGCTCCCCACGGGATCGTTTCATCGCGGCTTCATCACCAAAGTCAGGGGATCCATTTCCTGAGATTTTCTTTGACGCTGCACTTGTATCAAATGGCCTATATGCTTACTGGATCGTTACAGCTTTGTATAAGTCGCAGGACCAGAAAGAGCCGGACTACACGTTCGATATCGACTTCAAAGAACTCAAATTGAACTTGATCGATAGAGAATGGGCACTCAAGGGATACCTGTACACAACAACCCATCCCCTTGACCGCAAAGCCTGTAAATCAACTTTCAAGGATAAGAAGAGCGAACGCATATTCTTTTCCTTCAGGGAAACGCCTCAGCGGATCAAACTAAGCCGAGATAAAGCAAAGAAACTCTTCTCGAGATATGAGAATACAGTTCAGAGTTACCGCAATATGTACGAGAAACGAGAAGAACTAGCTTTAAGAAAAAGGCAAGATAAGCCGATTCCTAACAGATTCATAAAAGATCAAAGCTGGTCAATTGCAGACCACGGCAGCCTCGCATATGCGATTCTAAGCGATGACCAGTCAGAAATTATCGACCTTGTTCCGATTCCAATTGGACGGGCAAGCTACGCCGACACGCCTACAGCGCTGGCCAAAACCAACATGCTCACCCCACCCGCATCCGACACAGACGCATCTGCTGCAGATCGACTCTTCGGCTTCGCAACTACCCTTCCCTCCGGCGAGGATAACTCTAACCGCCATCAGGCACATTATTCCCTCAAAGGTCGCCTCTACTTTAGCAGTATCGACACCTCTAGCTGCCGTCGCTACAAAGGCGCACCAATAGCTCTAGAGCCTCTTCTTGAACCTAAGCCTTCCTCTGCCCGAAGGTTTTTGACAACTTACAAAGGTGAGAATATCCAGCCCTCAAACAAAGACCGAGCAGAAGGTACGACTGAACTTCCTATCCGACGGCAAGACTATTTCCTCGGTGGAAAACAATCTCTCGGACGAGCCACGTATCCAACGCACCGAGCGCCTCTAGATCTTCCTTACCAAGAACGCACGATCAGGCCTGTCAGTCAAGACAGTGAGGCATTTTCGATTGTCGAGTCATATATACTTCCCGGCTCACAAATGACCATGACAATCCACTTCGAAATGCTAACACCGCTCGAGTTGAGTATTTTACTTTGGCTTCTCAAACCCGAAAATCTTGTTCCTCACTCCGAACGTGGTAAGGGTCTTGTCGGCTACCTCCGTCTCGGAATGGGAAAGCCTCTGGGATACGGTACGCTTAGAGTGGAGGCGACAGAGTTGCGGCTTCAAACTGGGCAGCAACTAGCTACTGGCTACACTCAGCTCGACGGGTGTTTGGGGACAGAGACGATCAGCTCGATCGACCATTATCAGGTACCCGATGGTTTCGACAAGTTCCCTTGGGTTCAAGCATTCCAGCGGGCATCGTTTGGCTACACAGACGGCATCCCAGTGCGATACATGACGCGTAATGAAAACCGTCAAAACAACGCGACGAACTTCGATGACGGGTACCCCAAAGAGGGACGAGCACTGGAAGCCACACAACTGTTCCCCTCGGAACATCATCCATCCTCGGGCGAACCAATTTGCGTCCCTAAACCCGTTTAGGACATCCGCTAGCCCCTCACCACACTCCCCGGCACAACCCCACGTCGTCCAGCGCTATGGCTGCGCCGAGTATGTCGGCGCGGTCGGCGCAGGATGAGCAGATGGGGTAGATGTGGACGACGACGTCGCCCTCTGAAATGAGGCCAGCCAGAGATGAGCGCACGCACGCCAGCATCTGCGCGGAGTGGGTGATGTGGCGGCGCCACGATCCTGACTATCCGGGCAGGGCGCCAGTGACGGATCGCTGACAGGCGGCCTCGTACGCGTCGACGAGGATTTTCTTGCCGTCGGCTCTCAGCCAGACTCCCCCGGCCTCGGCCTCGAGAACGCCGTGTTCGGGCCGGAGTTTGCGCGTGCGCAGGAGCGCCATGACGGTCTGGTCGACCAGGAGTGGGCGGAACTGTTCCATGAGGTCCAGGGCCAGGCTGGGCCGCTTGTCGGTGGGCGCGTGTGCGATGCCGAGGGATGGTTCGAGCCCGGCGGCGTGCAGCGCGCCGACGCATTCGGACAGGAGGATGGCGTACCCGTAGGACAGGGCAGCGTTGGGCAGGTCGCGGGCAGTGCGCCGGGCGCGTCGACGATGATGCGGCCCGCTTTGACGTGGATGTGTGCGCCGTCTCGGCCGACGTAGAGGATGCGGTCGGCTTGGCCTGTGAGGTCGTCGCTGGGCCGGGTGGTCCACGGGTCGATGCCGACGCTGGCGAGGGCTTTCTCATCGTCAATATATTGGGCCGTCAGGTCGGTGACGCGCGCGCCCGTGTTGATGGCCGCGGCAGCGATGGTGTCGATCGCGTCGGTCAGGCGTTGCTCGGTTGGTGCCGCGAGCATGAGGGTGGTTCCGACGCGCGAGTAGCGCAGGCCTTGCCCGGTGGCGTACCTGTCAAGGTCGAGCAGTGCGGCGTCAGCGAGCACGCGCGTGATCGGGTTGGGGTCTGAGGCCTGGGTGAGCTCGTCGATGATGGGGGCGTCCGTGTCGGGCAGGGCCAGCGCTGAGAGGCCCGCTCGGGTCACGAGGCCTGGGTCGGCCAGGCGGAGGGTGGCTCGCGCGAGGTGGTGGTTTCCGTGGTCGTAGTCGTCGGTGACTCCCCTACTGAAGGCATCGTGTCCTGCTCGAGTGTCGTCGTAGGTGCCGTGGGGGCGTTCTGCGGCGAGGCGACGTTCGAGGGTTTCTCGCATCGATTCGGCCAGGAGTGCCCGGGTGACGGCGTCAGCTGTCGCGAGAGTGTTCGCGCCGAGTGTAGTCATGCGTGGCGGTGCCCAGTCGCTTGCAGCAAGGACGCGCAGCTGCTCGTCGGTGGGGCTTCCCGACGTGGGGGTGTTCGCTCTGGTGGGGTCAGGGTGTCCTGTGAGGAGTCGGCGTCTGGCGCGAGTAAGGGCCTCGGCGGTGAGCGCCTGTGCTAGGGACGAGGTTGTGGCAGGTGTCGTCATCGTCGTTCCTTGCGCTCAACAAGCTTGTGGTTACCCTACAAGCGTTCAGTGTTGTGGCCGCGCGACACGCCAATGAGGGAAGCGATTTCCGGAGCGACACTCATCCTGTGGGCGGTCCGCGGTGATACAAGTAGTCGCAACGAAAAGTCTGATATCCTGACCTCGTGCTTGTTGGTCGGAGGGGTGCTTTTTCGACCACTGGCGATCCGACTCAACGTTTCCCCTGGTCACAGAAGGTGCGACACGCCGGGCAGTTAGAAAGCACCGAGCGCCAAACGGTGCATTAAGACTTCATATGAACCCTCCACCACGCCGACGCCTGGAAGTGTTAGAAAGCACCGAGCGCCATAAGGTGCATTAAGACTTAATAGCCGGGTCGTCCGTGATAAGTGTCACGTCACGTTAGAAAGCACCAAGCGCCATAAGGTGCATTAAGGCTTTCAGTAAAAACCGCTTCAGGGTACACCAGTAAAATGTTAGAAAGCACCGAGCGCCATAAGGTGCATTAAGCCCCGAAGTAGATGTTGGTGTTGCCGTTTGAGTCTGTCGAGTGAGAACGCACCGAGCGCCATAAGGTGCATTAAGACTTACTTTTTTGCGTGCTTTAACTTCACGCTTAAAGGTGTTAGAAAGCACCGAGCGCCATAAGGTGCATTAAGACATACGGGCCATGAGCTGACCGTCCTCATCCACGACCACGTTAGAAAGCACCGAGCGCCATAAGGTGCATTAAGACTTACTTTTTTGCGTGCTTTAACTTCACGCTTAAAGGTGTTAGAAAGCACCGAGCGCCAAACGCCGCATTAAGACCCGACTCGCGCGCAAGCCGAAACAACCCAACACCACCAGTTAGAAAGGGCAGTGTCATAGGGTGTAAGAAATTTGTGGGGTAGCAGTGCTGCTGGAGAGGCCGGTTGTGAGCTGTCGTCGGATGCTAAGTGTTGAGGATCGCGCGGCGATTATGGTGGGGTTGGAGGCTGGCTTGTCCCAGGCGCGTACCGCCCGCTCGATTGGGCCTAGCCCTCGGTAGTGTGCCATGAAATCACCCGCCACCTAGGTCCTGGCGGCATGTACAAGGCCCAGGACGCCGACAGAGCGGCGGATTGCCAAGCGCCGCCCCAAGGAAGCGGCTCCTGGACCGCGATGAGGCCCTGCGCCGCCGCGTGATTGTTGATTTGTCGCAGGGACGCATGCCCCGCCAGATCAGCGGGCATAGAGCGGGGGAAGTGCGAACCTTCGCTCGAAAGCGTAAGTTCAACACTTCCCCCTGGAGTGGAGATGCGGGGAATCGAACCCCGGTCCGAC
>ERZ772978.493-NODE-493-length-15727-cov-13.8131_pt1 | contig 15727 bp, 23 predicted proteins | sample MGYA00511675_ERZ772978 | MGnify/ENA primary metagenome ERZ772978 (study PRJEB29015, sample SAMEA2738092) | human oral metagenome | biome: human oral; feature: human-associated habitat; material: saliva | place: China | collected 2156 ... | reverse complement strand
GCCGTGACTGTACTCCAGTCGGCGGGTAAGCAAATCAGCCTCGATGCGTGGCGCGACGGCATCCAGCTCGAAGGCGCAGACATCCCGACAATCATCTCGACGCCGGGACCCGGTCTGACCGTAACGTCGCTCATCGCCGAGACGATCGCCAGTCTCGCCCTACGTGGAAATGCATACTGGCTCGTGGGACGGAACCGCGACGGGCGTGTCAACTCACTGCGTGTGCTCGACCCCACCGAGTGTGTCCCGAACCTGAACCGTGAAACAGGTGAGCGCACGGTCCAATGGCGATCGCGCACGTGGCAACCCAACGACCTGCGTCACCTGCGATTGACCTATGTGCCAGGCCAGGCCGAAGGCCTCGGGCCAATCCAGGCGTGCGCGCGATCGCTCCAGGGCGCGCGCGACATGGCCGCATACGCCTCGCAGTGGACGAGCGGCGGCGGCGTCCCGACCGGCGTCCTGTCGACAGAGCAGCCGATCACAGCCGCCCAAGCAAAGGAAGCTAAACGCGCGTGGAACGAATCGAACAGTCATGACGGCGGCGTTGCCGTCATCGGCGCGGGTCTCAAGTACTCGCCCCTTCACCTCACGCCGAGCGAGGTGCAATTCCTCGAATCACGCGCGTTCGACGTTCTCTCCGTTGGGCGCATGTTCGGCATACCGGCGCACATGCTCCTCGCCGCCGTCAACGGCTCCAGCCTCACCTACCAGAACGTGAACGATGCCGCGACCGATTTCATCCGTTGGACGCTCATGGCCTACCTGCGTGAGATTGAGGATACGCTCACCGCTATCCTCCCACGTGGAACGTTAGTTCGCTTTAACCTGGACGCGCTCCTGCGCGCTAATCCAGCCGCGCGCATGGCCACGCACAAGACGGCGATCGAGGCGGGAATCTACTCGCCCGCCTACGCGCGCCTCATCGAAGGCATTACCGACCCAGCCGCCGACACCATCAAGGACATGCAACATGAATGATCTCCAGACCAGAGAATTCCAGGTCACCGCCGGGCGCGAGACCGACGAACCGCGTACCGTGCGCGGCCTCGCCGTCCCCTACGGCGTCGAGATTGAGCTATTTGACGGGTACTTCGAGACGATCGCGCCGGGTGCCCTCGCACCGCGCGACGAATCCGACACCAGCCTAAAGCTCGTGTACAGGCACGACGAGCCGATAGGCCTCATCACGGACGTACTCGAAACCGAGGCAGGCATCGAGGTCGCCGCGCGCTTCTCCGACACCCAAACCGCGCGAGACGCATACGAGCTCGTGCGAGACGGCGTAATTGACCGCCTGTCCATCGGATTCATGCCCCTCGAAACCGAGGCGCGCGAAGACGACAATGGCACCCACACGACAATCAAGACACTCGCACTCCGTGAAGTCTCGCTTGTCCCCTGGCCCGCGTACCACAGCGCGGCGATTACCGAAGTCCGCAACGAACCAACCAAAACCGAAAGGAAAATCATGACCGACACGCCCGCCTACGCGCTCGCATCCGACCTCGCCGACCTGCGCGCCGACCTGACTGCAATCGAACAGCGCGCCGCGCTCGCCGATATGACTCCCGCCGAGACTCGCGCCGACACCCGAAGCCCCGGCGCGGCCTTGAAGGCCCTCCTGACCGACGAAGCCTACCGAGAGGAAATCTCTCGCCTCCAGGCGCGCGCCTTCAACGGCGCGACGACGGGCGCAGACGCGACTATTGTCTACCCCGAATGGGTGAAGGACCTGACTCGCATCGTCGACAAGCCCAACATCCTCGCAAACCTGTTCTCGACCGGCCCCCTGCCCTCCGAAGGCATGGAGCTCGATTTCACCGAGCTCGCAACGAACACGCTTGCCGTGAACGAGCAGGCCACCGAAGGCAGCGATCTCGTGCTCGGTAAGGTCACCACCAAGAAGCGGTCAACGCCAATCAAGACCTTCGGTGGATACACCGAGCTCTCGCGCCAGGCCATCGAGCGCACGCGCATCAACCTCCTGGATACGTCCCTGCGAGGAATGGCGATCGCAGCCGGGCAGCGCAGCGCCGCCTATTTCGCAGCGCAATTCGCCGAGGGTGTCAAGGGACAGGACGCCAACAAGCTCGCCTCCTCCAAGGCAGCGACCGCGCTCAACTGGGCAGACATCTCCAGCCTGTTCATCGACGCCGCCGCCAAGTTCGCCGACCAGGGCCTCACCCTCGACGGCCTCGTTGTCGACCTCGCAACCTTCAAGGCGCTCACTGGGCTCACCGGCACCGACGGACGGCCCCTCATGCGCGCCGCCGAAAACCCGGCCAACACCATCGGCACGACCAACGCGAAGGCACTGTCCGGTGTCATCCTCGACGTGCCCGTGACCTGCAACCTGCGCGCGACGCCCGGGCAGATGGGCGCAGGCATCGTCGGTGCGTTCTACAACAGCGAGGCCGTGCGAAGCTATGAGACGCCCGTCGTCCAGCTCCAGGACGAGAATATCATCAACCTGTCCAAGCAGTTCTCCGTCTATCGGTACGGTGCCGTGGCCGTCGAAATCCCGTCCGGCCTCGTGCCCCTGAAGATCGGCGCGTGACATGGCCGCCGACCTGACAACCAGACTCGCCGCCTACGTCGGCGACGTGTACCCTGACGAATTCCTGACACTCTGTCTCACCGAAGCGCGGGCGCTCGTCGAAAGTCAGGTCGGCGGCGCACCCGTACCAAGCGACGTGCGCGACCGCGCTGTTATCGAGGTCGCCGCCGAGCTGTATCACCGTCGCAGCGCACCGAACGGCGTCAAATCTTTCGCCGACGGATTCGACGGCGCGTCCGTTATCCGCGTCGCGCGTGACCCGCTCGTCGCCGCGCGTCCACTACTCGCCCCCTATCTAGGACTCGCAATCTCATGACTGACCCAGGGCCCATCGCTGCGGCGCGCGCCGACCTGACCGCCATCCTCCAAACGGCGACCGAACTCCCCGTCATCGCCAACGTCCCCGAACGCCTACAACCGCCGTGCATCGTCATCACCGAAGCGGCGCAGATGGTCACGACGGACGACGCGACATACGGGGCCGTCACCGTGCGACTCAATCTCACGGTGGCTGTCGCTCCGACAACAAACGCACTCGCCGTCGAGCGGCTTGACACCGCCGTCGACGAGATCGTTATCGCTCTCGTCCGCTCTGGCACTTTCGCCGCCGTCGACGCCTACACTGGCATCACGAGCGCAGACGGACAAACCTACCTCGCAGCCCCCATCTCGACCGCTCTCACCTACTCGATTGGAAGGACAAACCAATGACCGTCACCCGAAACACCCGAATCCTGGGCAACAAACTCGGTTTCTCTATCGCAGGAAAGGACTACTGGTCTGACATCTCGTCCTACGAGCTCTCACCCGAGACCAGTGACAAGGACGTTGTCACCTTCGCCGACGCTCTGGGAGGCTCGTCTGCCTCGTGGAAGTTGAAGGGAAAGGCAATCGTCTCGTTCGACCCCGGATCGTTCTGGGACATGCTCTGGCAGCAGGCAGGCAAGACACTCGATGTCCTGGTTGCCCCGTTCGGCAACAAGACCGCGACGCCCAAGCAGCCGCATTTCAAGGTGCGCGCCAAGGTTGGTGTCAAGCCGTCGCTTAGCTCCGAGGCAGGCGACGAGAAGGGCGCAACCTTCGAGTTTGAGTGGGCGTGCGAGGGTGAGCCTGAAAAGCTCACGGCAACGTCGACTCTGGGCACGGGCAACATGGAGGATGCCTGATAGAATGACGGGTATCAGTGACGGTCGCGTCAATCTCGACGGCGGCTCAGTGGAAATACAGGGCATCAAGAAGCTGTTGGCCGACGCGGAAGCGGTTGGCGTGGCCGTCACTGACCTAAAAGACCTCACCTACCGCCTGGCAACGCCTATCGCCGCGCTGGCAAAGACCCTCGCGCCACACAAGACGGGACGCCTACAGGCGGGCATCAAGCCGTCCCGTTCCAAGCGAAAAGTCATGGTGCGTGTCGGCTCAAAGGGCCGCCTGCCCTACGCGGCGGTCAGACATTGGGGACCTGACTCCAGGTCCGGTCCCCGCTGGCTCTCCCAAGCAGAAGAATCACTGCGACCCCGAACGTTCGCCGGGTTTGGCGAGGGCATCAAAGAACTACTAGACAAACACGATTGGTAAGGAATGAAATGAACCTGCAAGCAATGACCCTCGGCGACCTCGACTACTACGAGCGCAAAACCGGCCAGCCTATCACAGCTTTCGACCCCGAAGCGGGTGGGATGCTCGCCGGTCCCATGATCGCGATGTGTGCCATCATGCTCTACCGACGCGGCGACCATGCCACCCGAGACGACGCCTACGCCGCCGCCGTTGATCTCACGATGGACGAGGCCACCGCACTCGTGAGCGAAGCCAATCCGGCGGGGGAATGAGCGGCGCGTCCTCCCTCGCGCCCGTCCTTGCGATTCTCGCCGTGGACGCCGGTATTCCGCCGTGGGAGGCGCGCGAAAAGCTCACCGTCGAGGATGCACACGCCATCCTCGACCTACTCCAGGACCGCGCCGAGGCGCAGAAGGGATAAATCGTGGCAGGCCACGTCGTCAAGGTGTCAGTAGTCGCCGACACCAAGAATTTCAGTCGAGCTTTCAAGGGGCTCGCCAAAGAAACCGGCATCTCTGGCCTGGCAGACGCCGGGAAAAAGGCCGTCACGACACTCGCCACCGTCGCCGCCGCCGGGGCCGCCGCAATCGGCGTCGCAGGCGCGAAGGCCGTGAGCGCCGCCGCCGACCTCGAACAATCGACGGGCGCAATCGAAGCCGTCTTCAAGTCAGGTGCAGACCAGATGAAGGCCTACGCGGATACGGCGGCCTCGACCGTTGGACTGACCAAGAACGAGTACCAAGAGCTTGGTACCCTATTGGGTGCGCAGCTGAAAAACGGCGGTACAAGCATCGACCAGCTCGCAGGCAAAACCAACGATCTGATTGGCGTCGCCGCCGACTTGTCGGCGCAGTTCGGCGGCTCGACCTCCGACGCCGTCGCCGCCCTATCGTCCGCGCTAAAGGGCGAACGCGACCCGATCGAGCGTTACGGCGTGAGCCTGAAACAAGCATCCATCGACGCCAAGGCAGCCGAACTCGGCTTCCAGAAGGTCGGCGGCTCGTTTGACAACGAGGCACAGCAGGCGGCGACGCTCGCGCTCATCATGGAGCAGACAGCCGACGCTCACGGCGCTTTCGCGCGCGAGGGAGACACGCTCTCTCACCAAATCCAGGTCATCAAGGCGCACATGGGCGATTTCGCCGCCAAGGTCGGCACGCTCGTCCTACCCGCCGTGACGGCCCTCGCCCAAGGCGCTATCACCTATCTCATCCCTGCACTCGAACGGCTTACCACGTGGGCGCGAGACGTGGCCGTGCCCGCCCTCCAGCAATTCGCCGCGCAATTCCAAGCCAACGTAGTACCGAAGGTCAAGGCCGCCGCCGCCATCTTCCAGACCGAGGTAATGCCCAAGCTTAAAGCCTTCCTCGACTGGCTCACGACGACAGCGCCGCCCGCAATCCAGGCCGTCATTGGGTTTTTCGAGCGATTCGGACCGGCAATCGCGGCGGCGGCGGGCGTCATCGGCACCTTCGTCGCAGGATTCAAAACCTTCAATAAGGTAAAGTCAATCATTGGGGCCGCTAAAACAGCATGGGCGGCGCTCAACGCGACGATGGCCGCTAACCCAATTTTCCTTGTCATCGCAGCAATTGCCGCCCTCGTCGCAATCTTCGTCGCGCTTTACCAGAACAACGAAACGTTCAGGGCGGCGGTCGACGCCGCGTGGGCGCAAATCCAGGCCGCCGTGAGCGTCGTCGTCGAGTGGTTCCAAACGAACGTAGTGCCGCAGCTCCAGGCCGCGTGGGCGCAAATCCAGGCCGCCTGGGACGCCGTCTGGCCACAGCTCCAGGCCGCGTGGGCGACCTACGGGCAGCCGATCGCAGACCTCATCGTCAATGTCTTCCAGGGAGTCGCAGCAAACTGGGACACCATCTGGCAGGGCATTAGTCTCGTCGTCTCGGGCGTCTGGCAGGTCATCTCCAGCGTCATCTCCACGGTGATTGGCGTCATCTCTGGAATCATCCAGGTATGGACCAGCGCGCTACAGGGTGACTGGTCTGGAGTCTGGGAGGGCATCAAACAAATTGTCTCGTCCGTCTGGTCAGGTATCCAGGGCGTCATTTCCGGCGCGCTATCAATCGTCCAGGGCTACATCACGGGCGCGCTCGGCGTTATCCAGGGGATTTGGTCGGGAATCTGGTCCTCCGTCGGCTCAACGCTGTCGAGCGCGTGGGAGGGAATCAAGTCCTCGATTTCCAGCGGCGTCAGCTCGGCGGTCAGCACGATCGCAACGCTCCCGTCTCGCGCGGTATCCGCGCTCGGATCCATCGGCTCCACACTCGTCAACGCAGGTAAAAACCTCATCCAGGGATTCATCAACGGAATCAGCTCGATGTTCGGCTCGGTCCAATCCAAGCTCAGCAGCCTAACATCCAGCCTGACATCCTGGAAAGGCCCCGAAGAATACGACGCGCGCCTACTCACGCCCGCGGGCGTCATGGTAATCAACGGATTCATCAAAGGCCTCGAATCACGGTACGGCGCCGTGCGTAACAGCCTCGGCACACTCACCGGCATGATTGCCAACACAGACCCGGGCAGCCTGTCTATCCCCGGCGTGAGCGGCCTCGCCGCCCTGCGTCGCCCTCACGCCGCCGTCAGCATCACCGTCAACGCGCCCATGCTCACGCCGAGCGTGGACGCCGGGCGCGCGATCGCTCAGTCAGTCTCGCAATATACGCGCCTCAACGGCGCAGGAAGGTAATCCCTCATGCCGACCCTCCTACCCGCGCCGATCATTGGTGACTGGTCCGGCGCGCGCGTCCAAAACCTCGGCAACGGACGCTACCAGTACTCACTCAACCAGGGCGCGCGATCGCTCGTGATCGCCTGCGACCTCCTCGCGCCCGGCCACAAGATCACCGTCAGCATCCGCATCCGTACCGCCGCGCCCGGAAATATCGCGGTCATCCGCATTGGTCATTCAGCCGCGCGCGCGGGCAGAGGTCCGATCTATGTGCGCACGGTGACCTCGGAAAAGTTTGGCGCGCGCCTGGAAATCGAGATCACCGGCCTCGAATCGGGCATCGTCGAGCAACTGGAAATCACAGACAATACGCCGCTGCCTGAAAATCCGAGGCCCTGCGACGTACTAAGTCTCCAGGCCTATTACCCGCTGCAAGGACTTGACGGGCTACGGTGGAATCAGTCCAGGTGGAATCGAGACTCCTGGACGCGCGGCGCGGAAAATATGAGATACCTCCGATGGGACGAGGGCACTTGGGACACCAGCGCATGGTTTGACAGCGGAAACGGCGCGTCCGAGGCATGGCAGGACATCACCGGTCCCTGCACGGAAATCGCCGTCACACGCGGCGTCGACGCGACAGGCCCCGCCCTCACCGGGACGGTTGGCACGCTCACAGCGCGCGCAATCAACGCACTCGCGCCGCGCACAACCGGCATGAGTCACGGGACACCCGTTCGACTCATCCACTGGCCGACGCGAGAACTCGTCTACTCTGGCTACCTGACTGATCTACAGATCACACCGAGGAAGCCAGGCGGGCGTATCAGCTACGAAGCCACTCTGATCGCGTCTGATAGCGTCGCTCGATTGGCTGCAACCACGCGGTACGGCGCGAAGGCAGACACCGGCGATGGTAGCGAAAACTTGTTCCTACGCCTCGACAGAATCATCAAGTCCTGCCGAGACCTCACCTACTCCCTTGACAGTATGCTGACGGGCGTAACTGTCCCGCCGACCGTCTGGGAAACGAGCCTGGCCAAGCATCTCGACGCCCTCACAGCATCGGTCCTTGGTTCCTGGTCTGTCGCACGCAATGGCTGGGTTCTCGTCAGGACCAAGCGGCCAACAACCCCCGTCCTACGGCTCACCGACGCCGCGCCGAGCGACCCAGGCCGCCGGGTCCTGTCCTACACAGACGTTGGCGTCTCGTGGGCGGCGTCCGACGCAATCGCTCACGTCACGCTGCACAATCACGCCGCGCGATGGGACGCCGAGCGCAGCGAATGGGAGGCCGACGACACAGACACCACCGTAGACGAGCCGACCGCCGCCGCCGTATGGGGCGGAACCAGCATCCAGCTCGACGTGACACTACCCGCCGCGAAACTGGAGGAAACCGCACGACGTTACATCACCGCGACATCCAGCGACCCGACGCCGAGCAGCGTAACTTTGCGCCCGGCGCACGAAACGGGGCCCGCAAGTCGAGGCCCATACATGGCGCTCGCGTCGACCATTGACCCAGTGAACGCGGTGGCCGTCGAGTATCGTGGAGAGCGGGTAGCCGCACTCATCGCGCAAGTCTCCCACACGATCACACCGACGAGTTGGGAAACCAAGCTCGCACTCACTCCAAACCCGACAAGGAAGGACTAGAAACATGAAGGTTTTCGTCCCGGGCGAGATCGCCCGCGCAGAAGACGTCAACGCAAACTTCGCCGAACTGAAGGAGGCCGTTGACCGCCTCGTGAACGGTCGACAGCACGGCACGGTCCATCTCGGACAGTACCAGCCGAACGAGTCCTACGAAGCGTCCGTCACCTTCCCGCGCCCGTTCGCCTCGACGCCTCACGTCGCCGTCTCGTGCGGTAACCAGCGTGTGCGCATCGCAATCTACGACATCACGCCGAGCGGTTTCAAGTACTACGGATGGAATGACACGAGCGGACTTAGTCAGTCGGCAAACTTCGACTGGGTTGCTCTCGCAGACTGAAAGGATAAGGAACAATGGCAGTCAATAGCGCAGTGACAGATACAAACTGGTCACCCAATTTCGACGAGGGACGCCCCGGCGGCAATCCTATCGGAATCGTCCTGCATCATTGGGGCGTCGACGGTCAGTCTCACGACGGCGTCGTCAATTACCTGTCGCAGGACCGAGGCGCAGCGTCGACCTCGGCGCATTACGTGGCCAGCGCCGAGCGCGTGACCCAACTCGTGCATGACTACGATCGCGCCTGGCACTGCGCGGGTAATAACATGAGAACGATCGGCATTGAGTGTCGTCCCGAGGCCTCCGACGAGGATTACGAGACCGTGGCTCAGCTCGTCGCAGCTATCCGCGCCGAATGGGGCGGACTCTCCCTGTCTGGCCACTCCACGTGGTTCGCGACGGCCTGTCCCGGTCGCTACACGAACTCGCTTGACTGGATTTCCAACCGAGCCAACGAGATCAACGCCGGCGTCGACGTATCCACGGCGTGGCCGACGCCGGCCGCTCCCGGCGTCGCCGAAGACGGCGTCTGGGGACCGCTCACAACGAGCGCTCTCCAGGCCTACCTTGGTACGCCGATGGACGGCATTGTGTCCGAGCAGCTCGCGCACAACCGCGTACTCTATCCCGCTGCGTCCGACGCATCTTGGGAGTGGGTGGGCGACGGCGACGGCTCGCAGCTTATTCGCGCGCTCCAGGCTCGCGTTGGCGCGCAGGTCGACGGTTTCGCGGGCTATGACACCGCGTGCGCGCTCCAGGCTCGCGTTGGCGCGCAGGTCGACGGGTACGTTGGCATGGAGACCGTTTCCAAGCTCCAGGCAGCGCTCAACCGAGAGATGCTCTGACCATGAGCAACGCACCGAAGCACGCCGCAAGCGCGACTCCGCAGCCGATCTCATGGCTCACGCCAACCGTGCGACGCTGGGCGTATGGTGTGATTCTCGCCGCTGTCGCTCTCCTCGTCGCCTATGGACGCATCGAGGCGCAGGTCGCGCCGCTCTGGGTCGCTCTCGCCGCCGCCGTGTTGGGCAATGTCACGGCGATCGCGCATGTCCCCCAAGGGGGCCAGTAGTGGGACAGACCGCCGAGGTCATAACCGCCCTCGGCGGTCTGTCCGGCCTATCCGCCGTGATCGCCTCGATTGCGACGCTCGTGCAGGCAAAGCGCATCCGCGAAGAGGTTGGCACTAATCACGGCTCCAGCATCGCCGACGCTGTCACCCGAACGAACGCAAAGACCACCGAGGCCGCCGACCGCATCGCGCGCATGGAAGACACGCTATCCATGCACGGGGATACGATCACGCGCATTGAGAAAGCACTTGAATCCAACGGTGAAAGCGTGCGACGTATCGAAGCCGAGCAGGTAAAGAGCGCCGCCGACGTCCTGATTGCGCGCCATAGCGTAGAAAGCCTTGCGAGAGAATTCAAGGGAATCAGGTACGAGGTCGGCGATCTGCGATCGACGCGAGACAGAGAACATGCCGACTATGATGCACGTCTCAGAAAGTTGGAATCATTCTGACTTGCCTCATTCCCTCCCGGTGTTCTATACTTAGAACACCGGGAGGGAATGGCCCACCGGACAAGCGAAAGGCAAGACAATGTCCAACATGATCACCTGGCTCACCGACGAGAACTCCACCAAGGGCTACGCGCCTGTGCTCATCCTCGACAAGACCAGTGACGGCGAAGCAATCGCCGAATACTTTGCGAAGGCGATTCCCGGCGACGACGCCGAAGCGATCGAACTGCGCGAGTCCCTGTACGAGGCCGCCGCCCGTTACCACTCCAGCGGAGAAGCCGGGCTTTACCTCGCCGCGAACGGCTTCCGCGCCGAAAGCGCGACGATTATCAACGGCGTGACCGACGCGCTGGCCGCCGACCGCATGGCCAACCGCATCTACGCAGATTGCGAGGCCGTCAGCCTCACGCCCGGCGACGCCTCCCTCGACGAAATCGTTACGGTCCTCGACGCGATCGACCCTGACCGCGCTGCGAAGTACTTCAACGACTGATCTAACCCGAGAACGGCCCCGCTCCCTCACCTGGGCGGGGCCGTTCTCATCGAAGAAAGGCCCCATATGTTCGCCGCCGAATTGCTCACCCGCCGATGCGCGCTAGGAATCTCCCAGGCCGACCTAGCGCGCCTCATTAACACGACTCAACGCTCGGTTTCCAATTACGAGCGCGCCGCGCGCACGCCCGGAAATCCAGACGAAGTACTCGCAGTGCTCGACCGGCTCGAAGCGACCGCCAAAGCCGTCGAACGCGAGTGCATTGAGACGCACATCCTCACGGGAGAGCCAATGCGCGTCGAGTGCTCCGAGAGCATGTATCGCCGAAACCGCCCCGACATGGCCGCCGCGCTCCCGTGGAGCGCATACCTCGCAGCCGTCGCACGCGCTCGCACCGAGATCGAGCGCATGACGGGGGCCAAGCCAGAACTTGCCTATTCCAATTAAGTGACCTACCATGTCACGCATGGGATACCAGACCAAGATCACAGATGCAGTCCGAGCGCATATCAAGCGCTCCGGCGTCAGTCAGACAACGTTCGCCGTGCGCGCGGGCTTCTCGCCGAATAAGCTAAGCCGATGCATGACGGGACAAACGCGCTGGGCGCTCACAGACCTCGAACAGCTCGCCGCCGCCGGTGTTCCAATTCGTCTGACAGTTGAGACACGCGATAGGAGACCACGCTCATGAGCGCATCAGCAAAGCAGACCGCCGACGAGCTGCGCAAGCTAAAGGAATCGCTTGGCGAAATCATTGATCGGTTGAATAGCTCCGTCTTCGGACTTGTCGGCTATGAGCTATCCGTCATGCACGGAGACTTGGAGCGCGTGACGGCCAATCTTAAAAGTGCCTTCAATCTGGAGGGTGAAGAGTGAAATACCGCATCGACTGGATTCAATTCACCGCCGCGCTCATAACAATCGCGGCCTTCACCGCCGCGCTTGTCGCGTGCGTGACGATGTACTTGCCGTGGCCAGTCACCGTCCCGGCACTGACTGTCGCAGCCATCGCCTCGTGCGTCTGGCAACATCGATACGAGGCCAACAACAGCGAGGAGAAAGATTCGTGATCTCAAATTCAGACGCGGCTATTGTCCGCTCGCTACTGCGCAAAGCACAAGCCGTGAGCCTCCAGCTCGCCGAGGACGCCGCCAACATGGGCATAACCGGCGCTAAGCGGATGCGACCAAAAGACCGCGCGCAAAAGATCAAGCTCCTGCACTGTTACGTTACGGTTGCAATCCGCTATATGGTGGAAACGCACTCATGAGCGCCGTCGCCACTTGGACCGAGCAGGACCGCGCCGACTTTATCGCCGCGGCGCGCGCCGCTATCCGAGGCCCCCGAACCGAGGACGCCGCCGCCAACCCGGCGCATGTGCCAGCGCCCAAAGCGCGCGGCGGCATCCTCAACGCTGGAATGAGCTTCACGTCCATCCTCGCCGCCCTGTCTCGAATCGGGTGGGGACCGCTCAGGGGACGCGAATTCGCAGCCTCGCGCGCAATCCTCGACACCCTCGCAATCCTCGCACACGACACCCGCAGCGACCTCGCAGCCGTCGTCCAGACCACTGCACGCCAGCTCGCAAAGCGATCGGGCTACTCCCTCCGTCACACCTCGCGCTGCCTCCAGTGGCTCGAAGACGCGGGCGTGATCCAATGGCACCGGGGAGGCATCCGAATGGGCGTCCCGACCGTCGGTGTCATCAAGGTAGTTAAGCGCGTCCTCGTGGACTGGACGCTTGCTTTCCGCCGCGCCTCCGACGCCGAAGACCGAGCACGCAACGCCGCGACGCGCGCGCGCATCCAGCTTTACCGCCTTCGCCGAAACACGGCCCGGCCAAAGCCGATCGCGACTCATGTGGACATGAGTACGCCCCTTCCCTCCCTACAGGAAGAGGGGGCTGCCAAGGCCGCCCCTCATCCATCCTGTGAACAGAAAATTTCGAGCCGAAAGATTACCGAAGTGAAGTACCGTCCGTCGTACATGACCTACCTCGCCACGACATGCACTCATGGCACGGTTAGCCCCGACCGCTGTAACCAATGCAAGTACCAGGCCATCATGCGTCAACAGCAGGTAGTAGATGCCGAGAGAGCCGCCGCCGAGCGGCGGCGCAAAGAGGAAGAGGAAAGCAGGCACAGCGATAATCCCGAATCTGTCTTCCCGCCCGCCTACGTCGAGTACATGCACGCGACGTATCCCGACGCACATTACCGCTCGTGGGCGCGACTGAATCTGTCTGACCCGAAGGCAAAGGAACTCATGCTCAATGCCTAACTCGCCCATCTCCCAAGACCCTCGCGCCGTCGTCGCAGACATCGCCGTTGACATCGAGGCCGCCGCGATGCGCGCGCACGAGCAGCTAAACGGACGCACGCCCTACAGCATGTCTTGCCCGCAATTCAAGCTCGCCGGTATGGCCCTCCAGATCGCCACACTGGCCAGGGCAATGCGCGACGAAATAGCCTCGACCTACCCACCCGCACCCGCTCCGAGGAAGACCGGTCAATGACCTGGGCTGGCTCGAAGATTCGCCGCCTGGCTAACCAGGTGATCGGGCGATACGGTACGGTATGTTGGCTGTGTGGACAGCCGATCGACATGCAAGCCTCCAGGCGCGCGCCGCTTGGACTCAGCATTGATCACGTCATCCCCCGGTCCAAGGGAGGCAGCGACGACATCGACAACCTCCGTCCAGCTCACCTCCAATGCAATTGCAAAAGACAGGACAAACCCGCCGCCGCGTTGAGGCCTCGCCGCGCCTGGTCCGGCTCTGGCCAATGGCCCGGCCTATCCGCGCCAACCCGATAGCCGTTTTTAGAACGGCTGCCGGGAAGTCCCCGCCCCCACCTTCCTATTCCCCCCGGCTCGGATATAAACTGGCCCAAAACCATCCGCGCCAACCACGAAAGACCCCGACATGCACGAAATGACTAACGAGCTGTTCCCCGTCGCGCCGCCACCGACGGGGGACATCGAGGACGCTGTCCGCGATGCGTTCGACGACCTCGACGCCAAGGGCGTACTGGGACCGATCGAGCGTGCGAAGCGCGCCGCGCTCATCAAAGCCGCCGCCGCGCTCGACCGAAGCCTCAACGGCGGCGCGCCAAGCGTCGCGACATCGAACGTCTTGAAGAACGTCCTGGAATCGCTCGATAGCCTGCCTCGCCCCGCCGAGGGGACCGACCGCGAGCTCGATGCGTTCGACGCCGCTCTCGCCGAGCTGACCCGCGACGCACTCACCGCATCATGAGCGCCGAGCCGAAGTACGCAACGCGGCGCAACACGGACAACCCAACGTTCGGTGCCCGCATCGCCGCAACCGCCGCTTTCCTGGGCGGCTCACTCATGCCGTGGCAACGTCAAGTGGCCGACGTTGCCCTCGAACTCGACCCGCACGACCCTGGGGCCTGGAGGTATCCCGTCGTCGTCGTCACCGTACCGCGACAAGCCGGGAAGTCATTCCTATTGCGTGCCATCATGGTTGATCGTATGATGGCGTACAATCGTCATGAAATTCTTATGACAGCTCAAACCGGGAAAGACGCCCGGAAGCGCTGGAAACAGATTAATACCGCATTGGGAGCTGAAAAAAAACCCGGCTATTTCAGGGTCTATGCCTCCCAGGGGGCCGAGAGAACCGAGTACTTGAAGCGCGGCTCATTCATTTCGCCATTCGCGCCTACCCCCAAATCAATTCACGGCGATTCTCTCCACCTCGTGACAGTCGACGAGGCGTGGGCTTTCGACGCCGATTCTGGGCTCGCTCTCGAAACGGCCATCAATCCTACTCAGCTCACGATTAAAGACTCGCAACTTTGGATTGTCTCGACCAAGGGCACCGATAAATCCGCGTACCTCAATGAGCTGATTCGACAGGGCCGGGAATCGGTTGGCAATCCAAATTCGCGTATGTGCTATTTCGAGTGGAGCGCAGACGAGGCCGCCGCCGAGGCCGACCCCTACAGTGACGAGACGCTGTCATTCCACCCTGCACTTGGGCATACCCAGACCGCCGATAAAATCCGCGCGCTCAAAGGCGATAGCCTCGCCGCCTGGCGTCGCTCGATTCTCAACCTCGAAACTGTCACCGACGAGGCCGTTGTTGACATGACCGTCTGGGCGTCTCTCCAGGACTCCGAGCTACTTGCGACGGTCCCTGACCCGTCGCGCGTCTGCGTTGGCGTTGATCTGGCAAGCGACAGAAGCGGCGCGTCCATCGTCGCCGCCTGGCTCGACGGCGACGGCGACGTGTGCCTCGCCGTTATCGCGTCCGGCCCCGGCACAGACTGGGTTCAACCCGCGATCTCTGAAATGCAGGATGTGGGCTACCAGTGGATTGGGTGCGACGCGGCGGGGCCGACGAGAACTTTGGCCGCCGACCTCGAAGCCGCCGGGCAGCCTATCGTGACTCTGTCAACGCGCGATTACGCGACGGCATGTCAACTCATGCTCGACCGCATCCGATCGCGTCGCATCGTCCATCACCCGAATCAAGAGCTGTACGATGCGCTTGGGGCCGTTGTGCTCAGACAGCTATCCGGCGTCCAGGCGTTCGACGCCGCGAAATCGCCTCGACCTATCGACTCACTCCGAGCCGCCGCCGCCGCCGTGTGGGCAGCGTGCCAGCCGCGCGCGGGCATACAAATCTACTAGTGACGTGTCGCATTTAATTAGCAGGGAGGGCAACAGTCATGCATAATCAGCCTATGGCCTCAATCGCATCACTCATGGGCTTTCGCCGCGACGACGGGGGCGCGCCCGTGCTCCCGGGCATCACGCCGCCGCCGCGCCGCGCCGCAAGCGCGATCGACGAGCGTGGCGCGCTCGCCATCGATTCTGTCTACCGCGCCGTGACTGTACTCCAGTCGGCGGGTAAGCAAATCAGCCTCGATGCGTGGCGCG
>ERZ772978.492-NODE-492-length-15731-cov-5.40342_pt1 | contig 15731 bp, 7 predicted proteins | sample MGYA00511675_ERZ772978 | MGnify/ENA primary metagenome ERZ772978 (study PRJEB29015, sample SAMEA2738092) | human oral metagenome | biome: human oral; feature: human-associated habitat; material: saliva | place: China | collected 2156 ... | reverse complement strand
ATCAATTTTGAGTCAGAATCGTTGTAAAAGCCATTGTATCAAGGGTTTTAGTGGTTTTTATAGAAAATAGTTTTACTTATCAAATGATATGAAAATGAGAATTGAAAGCCTATGAAATAGGTGTGTTACAAAACTTTTCTAATGTTGCTGTTATGTTACATATAATTTATAAAAAAACAATTAATTCGAGAAATAGTTAGAAAATAATGATATAATGTAATTGTTTGAAATCGGATAGATTTCAGTCTGATTTTGACAAATAAAATCACGGGGAAAATTATAATGGAAAATAAGGTACACTATAAGCTTCATAAAGTTAAGAAGCAATGGGTCACAATTGCAGTTGCCTCTGCAGCACTTGCTACTGTCGTAGGAGGATTGTCTGCAACAACATCTTCAGTTTCAGCGGATGAAACTCAAGATAAGATAGTAACTCAACCAAATTTAGATACAACAGCCGATTTAGTTACTTCTACAGAAGCAACCAAAGAAGTCGATAAACGTACAAATACAAAAGAAGCAGATGTTTTAACGCCTGCTAAAGAAACAAATGCCGTCGAAACAGCAACTACAACGAACACACAAGCAACAGCTGAAGCAGCTACAACAGCAACAACTTCTGATGTAGCGGTGGCAGCTGTTCCAAATAAAGAAGCAGTTGTGACAACAGATGCACCAGCTGTTACAACTGAAAAAGCAGAAGAACAACCAGCAACAGTGAAGGCTGAAGTTGTAAACACAGAAGTTAAAGCGCCAGAAGCTGCTTTGAAAGATTCAGAAGTAGAAGCTGCGCTTTCCTTGAAAAACATCAAAAACATTGATGGTAAATATTACTATGTTAATGAAGATGGTTCACACAAAGAAAACTTTGCCATTACTGTAAATGGTCAATTGCTTTACTTCGGTAAAGATGGTGCCCTTACAAGCTCATCAACATACTCTTTCACACCAGGAACAACAAATATTGTTGATGGTTTCTCAATAAATAACCGTGCCTACGATTCATCTGAAGCTAGCTTTGAATTGATTGATGGTTATTTGACTGCAGATAGCTGGTACCGTCCAGCTTCTATCATCAAAGATGGTGTAACTTGGCAAGCATCAACTGCAGAAGATTTCCGTCCACTTTTGATGGCTTGGTGGCCAAATGTAGATACACAAGTTAACTACTTGAACTACATGTCTAAAGTATTTAACTTGGATGCTAAATACACTAGCACAGATAAGCAAGAAACTTTGAATGTTGCTGCTAAGGACATTCAAATCAAGATTGAGCAAAAGATTCAGGCTGAAAAATCAACACAATGGTTGCGTGAAACTATCTCTGCCTTTGTTAAGACACAACCACAATGGAACAAAGAAACTGAAAACTACTCTAAAGGTGGCGGCGAAGATCACCTTCAAGGTGGTGCCCTTCTTTATGTAAATGATTCACGTACACCATGGGCGAATTCTAACTATCGTCTTTTGAACCGTACAGCAACTAACCAGACTGGTACAATTGATAAATCGATTCTTGATGAGCAATCAGATCCAAACCACATGGGTGGTTTCGACTTCTTGCTAGCTAATGACGTAGATTTGTCAAACCCAGTTGTTCAAGCGGAACAATTGAACCAAATCCACTACCTTATGAACTGGGGTTCAATCGTTATGGGTGACAAGGATGCTAACTTCGATGGTATCCGTGTCGACGCGGTAGATAATGTCGATGCAGACATGCTTCAACTCTACACAAACTACTTCCGTGAGTACTATGGTGTTAACAAATCTGAAGCAAACGCTCTTGCTCACATCTCAGTCCTTGAAGCATGGAGTCTTAATGACAACCACTACAATGACAAGACAGATGGCGCTGCGCTTGCCATGGAAAACAAACAACGTTTGGCTCTCCTCTTCTCATTGGCTAAACCAATCAAAGAACGTACACCGGCTGTAAGTCCTTTGTATAACAATACTTTCAACACGACACAACGTGATGAAAAGACTGATTGGATTAACAAAGATGGAAGCAAGGCCTATAACGAAGACGGAACAGTTAAACAGTCTACAATCGGTAAATACAACGAGAAATACGGAGATGCGTCAGGAAACTACGTCTTTATCCGTGCCCATGATAACAACGTTCAAGATATTATTGCTGAAATCATCAAGAAAGAAATCAATCCAAAATCAGATGGTTTCACAATCACTGATGCTGAAATGAAGAAAGCCTTTGAGATTTATAACAAAGACATGCTCAGCAGCGACAAAAAATATACCTTGAACAACATCCCAGCAGCATACGCTGTTATGTTGCAAAACATGGAAACAATCACTCGTGTCTACTATGGAGACCTTTATACAGATGATGGTCACTACATGGAAACTAAGTCTCCATATTACGATACCATCGTTAACTTGATGAAGAGCCGTATCAAGTATGTATCTGGTGGACAAGCACAACGTTCATACTGGTTGCCAACTGATGGTAGGATGGACAATTCAGATGTTGAACTCTACCGTACAAATGAAGTCTACGCTTCAGTACGTTATGGTAAAGACATCATGACTGCTGATGATACGGAAGGTTCTAAATACAGCCGTACATCTGGTCAGGTAACACTTGTAGCTAACAATCCAAAATTGACTTTGGATCAATCAGCTAAACTTAATGTTGAAATGGGTAAAATCCATGCCAACCAAAAATACCGTGCTTTGATTGTTGGTACAGCTGATGGTATCAAGAACTTTACATCTGATGCAGATGCAATCGCAGCAGGTTATGTGAAAGAAACAGACAGCAACGGTGTCTTGACTTTCGGTGCTAATGACATTAAGGGTTATGAAACATTTGATATGTCTGGTTTCGTAGCAGTTTGGGTTCCAGTTGGAGCTTCAGATGATCAAGATATTCGAGTAGCGCCTTCAACAGAAGCTAAAAAAGAAGGAGAGTTGACTCTTAAAGCGACTGAAGCTTATGATTCACAATTGATCTACGAAGGATTCTCTAACTTCCAAACTATTCCAGATGGTTCAGATCCTTCAGTTTATACTAACCGTAAGATTGCTGAAAATGTTGATTTGTTCAAGTCATGGGGCGTAACATCATTTGAAATGGCACCTCAATTTGTATCTGCTGATGATGGTACTTTCCTTGACTCAGTTATCCAAAATGGTTATGCCTTTGCAGACCGTTACGATCTTGCCATGAGTAAGAACAATAAATACGGTTCTAAAGAAGATTTACGAGATGCGCTTAAAGCACTTCACAAGGCTGGTATCCAAGCGATCGCTGACTGGGTTCCAGACCAAATTTACCAATTGCCAGGTAAAGAAGTCGTAACTGCAACTCGTACTGATGGTGCAGGACGTACGATTGCGGATGCTATCATTGATCACTCGCTTTATGTAGCTAATACTAAGTCATCAGGTAAAGATTACCAAGCTAAATACGGTGGTGAATTCTTGGCTGAGCTTAAAGCTAAATACCCTGAAATGTTCAAGGTAAACATGATCTCAACTGGTAAACCAATTGATGATTCTGTTAAATTGAAACAATGGAAGGCTGAATACTTCAACGGAACAAACGTTCTTGAACGTGGTGTTGGCTATGTACTTAGCGATGAAGCAACTGGTAAATACTTCACAGTCACTAAAGATGGTAACTTCATTCCTCTTCAATTGACAGGCAATGAAAAGGTTGTTACTGGATTCTCAAATGACGGTAAAGGAATTACTTACTTCGGTACAAGTGGTACTCAAGCTAAGTCTGCCTTTGTAACCTTCAATGGTAATACTTATTACTTTGATGCGCGTGGTCACATGGTTACCAATGGTGAATATTCACCAAATGGTAAAGACGTTTATCGTTTCTTGCCAAATGGTATCATGTTGAGCAATGCCTTCTACGTTGATGCTAATGGTAATACATACCTTTATAACTCTAAAGGTCAAATGTACAAGGGTGGTTACACTAAATTTGATGTAACTGAAACTGATAAAGATGGTAATGAATCTAAGGTTGTGAAATTCCGTTACTTCACTAATGAAGGTGTCATGGCTAAAGGTCTTACTGTTATCGATGGTTCCACACAATACTTTGGTGAAGATGGTTTCCAAACTAAAGATAAGTTAGCAACCTATAAAGGTAAGACTTATTACTTCGAAGCTCATACTGGTAATGCTATCAAGAACACTTGGAGGAACATCGATGGTAAATGGTACCACTTCGATGAAAATGGTGTTGCCGCTACAGGTGCTCAAGTTATCAATGGTCAAAAACTTTACTTTAATGAAGATGGAAGTCAAGTTAAAGGTGGCGTTGTTAAGAATGCAGATGGTACTTATAGTAAGTACAAAGAAGGTTCTGGAGAGCTAGTGACTAACGAATTCTTCACAACTGATGGCAATGTTTGGTACTATGCAGGCGCTAATGGTAAGACTGTTACAGGTGCTCAAGTTATCAATGGACAACACCTCTACTTTAATGCAGACGGAAGCCAAGTTAAGGGTGGTATTGTTAAGAATGCAGATGGTACTTATAGCAAGTATGATGCTGCAACAGGTGAACGCTTGACTAATGAGTTCTTCACAACAGGAGACAACAATTGGTACTATATCGGTGCTAATGGTAAGTCAGTGACTGGTGAAGTTAAAATTGGTGACGATACTTATTACTTTGCTAAAGATGGTAAACAAGTAAAAGGGCAAACAGTAAGTGCTGGCAATGGTCGAATCAGCTATTACTATGGTGATAGTGGTAAGAGAGCTGTTAGCACATGGGTAGAAATTCAACCAGGAGTTTACGTTTACTTTGATAAGAATGGTCTTGCTTACCCACCTAGAGTGCTAAACTAATTGATTTAAAAAGGAGAACTTCGGTTCTCTTTTTTATATTTTCTAGGAAAAGGTTCTTTTTGAAAAATACCCTTTCAAGTCGCTTACATGACGGATTTTTAATTTAATATTAAGATGGTAAAAAAGTCATTAAAATAAGTTTTTTTGATAGTGAAAAATGATATAATAAGTAAGTCTTTAAGGTGTAGATTTTAAGACAAAAAATATATTGGGGAAAAATTGAATATGGAAAATAAAGTACGCTATAAACTGCATAAAGTGAAGAAGCAGTGGGTTACTTTGGCTGTCGCTTCAGCAGCTTTGGCTACCATTGTAGGTGGTAGTGTTGCCACATCTTCACTCACCTCTGCAGAAGAAATAAATAATACTAATGGATCACCTTCAACAACTACAGTCGGGGAAAATACAAATCCTGTGGTTGAAAAAGAGGTAGGCACAACAACTGAGGTAGGAAATACTTCAAATGCCACAACAACAGAGCGAGCAGCAGTTACTGCTGACAAACCAGCTGAAACGACTGTTCAACCAAATTCAGGAACAACTAGTGATAGAGCTGCAGCAGTAGAGGTTGAAGCCAAACCTGAAACGACTGCTAAGCCAGAAGTTGCTGCTAAACCAGAAACTGCTACAACATCGGAAGTAGCTGCAAATGCTGGAGTAGCTGCTCCAACGGCTGAGAAGTCTAAAGAGCTTTCTGAAGCTGAAATTAAGGCTGCTGTCTCACTCGATAATATTAAGATGGTAAATATTACTATCTTCTTGAAGATGGCTCACACAAGAAAAACTTTGCCATTACTGTAAATGGTCAGGTCCTTTATTTTGATGAAAATGGTGCCCTTTCAAGCACATCAACGTATTCATTCACACAAGAAACAACAAATCTTGTTACTGATTTTACAAAAAATAATGCTGCCTACGATTCAACAAAAGCAAGCTTTGAACTTGTTGATGGTTATTTGACAGCAGATAGTTGGTACCGTCCAAAAGAAATCCTTGAATCTGGTACAACTTGGAAAGCGTCAACTGAAAAAGATTTTCGTCCACTTTTGATGTCTTGGTGGCCTGATAAGGATACTCAAGTAGCTTACTTGAATTACATGACTAAGGCTCTTAGCAACGGTGAAGAAACAAAAGATGTCTTTACGATTGAAAATTCTCAAGCTAGCTTGAATGCGGCAGCTCAAATCATCCAACGTAAGATTGAAGTTAAGATTGCTGCTAATAAGTCAACAGACTGGTTACGTCAGTCAATCGAGGCCTTTGTTAAAGACCAAGATAAATGGAACATTAATTCTGAATCTCCAGGTAAAGAACACTTCCAAAAAGGGGCTCTTCTCTTTGTTAATAGTGATTTAACGAAGTGGGCTAATTCAGACTACCGTAAACTTGATCAAACAGCGACAAGCCGTTTGGCAAAAGACAAGATTAAGAGTGGTAGCGATGCTGGTTATGAGTTCTTGCTATCAAGCGATATCGACAACTCAAACCCAATTGTTCAAGCTGAAATGCTTAACCAATTGTATTACTTCATGAACTGGGGACAAATCGTATTTGGTGACAAGGACAAAGATGCTCACTTTGATGGTATCCGTGTTGATGCCGTGGACAATGTTAGCATCGATATGCTTCAATTGGTGTCTTCATACATGAAGGCAGCCTACAAGGTTAACGAGTCTGAAGCACGTGCCCTTGCTAATATCTCAATTCTTGAAGCTTGGTCTCAAAATGACCCATATTATGTAGATGAACATAACACGGCTGCCCTTTCTATGGATAATGGTCTCCGTTTGTCTATTGTTCATGGATTGACTCGTCCAGTAACTAATAAGGGTACTGGTGCACGTAATGCTTCAATGAAAGACCTTATTAACGGTGGTTATTTCGGTCTCTCAAACCGTGCAGAAGTTACATCATATGATCAACTTGGTTTTGCAACCTACCTCTTTGTTCGTGCACACGACTCAGAAGTTCAAACAGTTATCGCAGACATTATCAGCAAAAAAATTGATCCTACAACAGATGGTTTCACTTTCACATTAGATCAATTGAAACAAGCTTTCGATATTTATAATGCTGATATGTTGAAAGTTGATAAGGAATATACGCATTCAAATATTCCTGCAGCCTATGCTTTGATGCTTCAAACAATGGGTGCGGCAACACGTGTTTATTATGGAGACTTGTATACTGATAACGGTCAATACATGGCTAAGAAATCACCATACTTTGATCAAATCACAACCCTTCTTAAAGCGCGTCCTAAGTATGTAGCTGGTGGACAAACATCTTATATCCACAACCTTGCTGGTGATGGGGTATCATCTGCTAAAGACAATAAAGAAGTTCTTGTCTCTGTCCGTTATGGTCAAGATTTGATGTCTAAGACAGATACAGAAGGTGGAAAATACGGTCGCAATTCAGGTATGTTGACCCTTATTGCTAATAACCCAGATTTGAAATTAGCAGATGGTGAAACAATTACTGTCAACATGGGTGCAGCCCACAAGAACCAAGCCTACCGTCCACTCTTGCTTGGTACGGATAAAGGTATCGTGTCATCATTGAATGATTCAGATACTAAGGTTGTTAAATATACAGATGCACAAGGAAATCTTGTCTTCACAGCTGATGAAATCAAAGGCTTTAAGACTGTTGATATGAGTGGTTACCTTTCAGTTTGGGTACCAGTAGGTGCGACTGACGATCAAAACGTTCTTGCTAAACCATCAACAAAAGTCTACAAAGAAGGGGATAAGGTTTATAACTCTTCTGCAGCACTTGAAGCACAAGTGATTTACGAAGGCTTCTCAAACTTCCAAGACTTTGTTAAAGAAGATAGTCAATACACTAATAAATTGATTGCAGCAAATGCAGACCTCTTCAAGTCATGGGGCATTACGTCATTTGAAATTGCACCTCAATATGTCTCATCTAAGGATGGAACTTTCCTTGATTCTATCATTGAAAATGGTTATGCTTTCACAGACCGTTATGACTTTGCCATGAGCAAAAACAATAAATACGGTTCAAAAGAAGATCTTCGTGATGCTCTCAAGGCTCTTCACAAACAAGGTATTCAAGTCATTGCTGACTGGGTTCCAGACCAATTGTATACTCTCCCAGGTAAAGAAGTAGTGACAGCTACTCGTACAGATACGCATGGTAAGGTGCTTGATGATACTAGCTTGGTTAATAAGCTCTATGTGACAAATACCAAGTCATCAGGAAATGATTTCCAAGCACAGTATGGTGGTGCCTTCCTCGACAAACTTCAAAAACTTTATCCAGAAATCTTCAAAGAAGTTATGGAAGCGTCAGGTAAGACAATTGATCCATCTGTCAAGATTAAACAATGGGAAGCTAAGTACTTTAACGGTACAAACATCCAAAAACGTGGTTCTGACTATGTTCTCAGCGATGGTAAATTGTACTTCACCGTTAACGATAAAGGTACCTTCCTTCCAGCAGCCTTGACTGGTGATACAAAAGCTAAGACTGGATTTGCTTATGATGGTAAAGGGGTAACTTATTACACAACATCGGGTACTCAAGCTAAGAGTCAATTTGTGACATATAATGGCAAACAGTACTACTTTAACGATAAGGGTTACCTTGTAACTGGTGAACAAACTATCGACGGTTCAAACTATTTCTTCTTGCCAAATGGTGTTATGTTTACTGATGGTGTTATTAAAAATGCCAAAGGTCAATCAATGGTTTATGGTAAGTCAGGTAAATTGACGACTCAAACTGGTTGGAAAGAAGTTACCGTTAAAGATGATAGTGGTAAGGAAGAGAAATTCTATCAATACTTCTTCAAGGGTGGCATCATGGCTACTGGTTTGACTGAAGTAGAAGGTAAGGAAAAATACTTCTATGACAATGGTTACCAAGCTAAAGGTATCTTCATTCCTACAAAAGATGGACACTTGATGTTCTTCTGTGGTGATTCAGGTGAACGTAAGTACTCAGACTTCTTTGAACAAGATGGTAACTGGTACTACGCTAATGACAAGGGCTATGTTGCCACTGGATTTACTAAGGTAGGTAAACAAAACCTTTACTTCAATGAAAAAGGTGTTCAAGTTAAGAACCGCTTCTTCCAAGTTGGTGATGCTACATACTATGCAAATAACGAAGGTGATGTTCTTCGTGGTGCGCAAACCATCAATGGTGACGAGCTCTACTTTGATGAGTCAGGTAAACAAGTTAAAGGTGAGTTCGTGAACAATCCTGATGGAACGACTTCATACTACGATGCCATTACAGGTGTGAAACTTGTGGATACATCACTAGTAGTTAATGGTCAAACCTTTAATATCGATGCTAAGGGTGTTGTGACTAAGGCACATACACCAGGCTTCTATACTACAGGGGACAACAACTGGTTCTATGCAGATTCACATGGACGTAATGTCACAGGTGCTCAGATTATCAATGGTCAACATCTCTACTTTGATGCAAATGGTCGTCAAGTTAAGGGTGGCTTCGTAATGAACACTGACGGTAGTCGTTCATTCTACCATTGGAATACTGGTGATAAATTGGTATCAACCTTCTTCACTACCGGTCATGATAGATGGTATTATGCTGATGATAAGGGAAATGTCGTTACAGGAGCTCAAGTGATTAACGGTCAAAAACTCTTCTTTGCTACTGATGGTAAACAGGTTAAAGGTGACTTTGCAACAAATGCGAATGGCAGCCGTTCATACTACCATGGAGCTACTGGTAATAAGTTAGTATCAACCTTCTTCACTACTGGAGACAACAACTGGTATTATGCTGATGCCAAAGGTGAACTTGTTGTTGGCGAACAGACGATCAACGGCCAAAACCTTTACTTTGACCAAACTGGTAAGCAAGTGAAAGGTGCAACAGCTGCGAATCCTGATGGCTCAATCTCTTACTATGATGTTCATACAGGGGAAAAGGCTATTAATCGTTGGGTTAAAATTCCTTCAGGGCAATGGGTATACTTCAACGCTCAAGGAAAAGGCTACGTGTCAAATTAAGATTAATGAATGAAAGAAGTCAATCACTTTTGTGGTTGCTTTTTTCGTTAAAAAAATTGTCTCTTTTTTATACATTCAGGTCATTTGTCTGGCCAAAAAAGTGGTATAATAACTCTTGCTAAATCTTTATTTTGGAGTACACATGGCTAAGTCAAAAAATACTATTGAAAGTCGGATAGATTACTCGATTCTCCTGCCAGTTCTCATATTGCTACTGGTTGGCCTGGTTTCGATATTTATCGCGACAAATTTTGATTACCCAAAGAATCTTGTGCAAGTCATGTCTCAGCAAGTACTATGGATTTTTCTAGGTTCAGTACTTGCTTTTGTTGTCATGTTGTTTAATACAGAGTTTCTTTGGAAGGTAACCCCCTGGCTCTATATTTTCGGTCTGGGGCTTATGGTTCTACCTCTCGTTTTCTATTCCCCTGCTTTGGTAGCCTCGACGGGAGCGAAAAACTGGGTAAGTATTGGATCAGTTACTCTTTTCCAACCATCTGAATTTATGAAGATATCCTACATCCTTTTTCTATCGAGAATAGGTGTTTGGGCTAAGCAAGGTAAGGAAGTGACCAACCTTCAGGATGACTGGTTATTGCTCTTCCAATATGTTGCAGTCACACTCCCTGTGTTAGGTTTACTGGTTCTTCAAGGAGATATGGGGACTGCCTTAGTCTTTCTGGCTATTTTAGCTGGTATCGTAGTGGTTTCGGGGATATCCTGGCGTATTATCTTACCAGTTGTTTTAGCCTTCGCTGCAGGTTTAGCCTTGTTTGTAATGGTTTTTATCACAGATTGGGGTAAGGAAGCCATGCTTAAGATGGGGGTGCAAACCTACCAGATTAACCGTATCTCAGCTTGGTTGGATCCCTTCACTTATGCAGACGGTATCGCCTTTCAACAGACACAAGGTATGATTTCGATTGGTACCGGAGGAATCTATGGTAAAGGCTTTAATCATCTGGAGTTAAACGTACCGGTTCGTGAGAGTGATATGATTTTCACAGTCATTGCGGAAGATTTTGGTTTGGTAGGTGGTGGATTGGTTCTTCTAACCTATCTCTTCCTCATTTACCGCATGCTGCGAGTGACGTTCAAATCTAACAACCGTTTCTATACCTTTATTTCGACAGGCTTTATCATGATGATTGTCTTCCATATTTTTGAAAATATTGGGGCAGCAGTTGGGATTCTTCCTTTGACAGGTATTCCTTTGCCCTTTATTTCTCAAGGGGGATCATCGCTCATCTCTAACTTGATTGGTGTTGGTTTGGTGCTTTCAATGGCTTATCAGACTAACCTCAACGAGGAAAATAAAATTCTCTTGGCTATGTCTCGCCGTATGCGTACGTCTGGAACTAGTCAAGTGAAACCTATTTCTAAGAGTAAGTCTAAGAAAAACAAGCCTTCGAAGAGTGTTACTATGGCCACTCAAGAATTGGGCAAGGCTAAAGATAAGGTTGATAAGGCCACTGAGAAAATGCGTCAAACCATTTCTCAAAATACGCCAAGCATTCATCAAGGCAAACGTCGTAAGGGTTCGAAAAAGAAACCGACACGTAAACATTAAGAAGAAGCAAGTTGGTTAATCCAACTTGTTTTTCTTTGAAAAAAATTAAGGTCTGTGACCTTTTCTTTGCCCCTGCCTGTGGTATAATAAAAGTTGACTATTTTGAAAAGGGGTTTGCTATGATAGAGACAGCCAAACAGCAAGAACGTGCTATTTTAGTAGGTGTTGAATTGCAAGAAACAGAGCATTTTGACATGTCAATGGAGGAACTTGCCAGTCTTGCCAAAACTGCAGGAGCAGAGGTTGTAGCTAGCTATACCCAAAAACGTGAACGCTATGATAGTAAGTCTTTCGTAGGTTCAGGAAAATTAGAAGAAATCAAGGCCATGGTGGATGCGGATGAGATTACTACGGTCATTGTCAATAACCGTTTAACACCTCGTCAAAATACCAATCTTGAAGCAGCATTTGGCGTAAAAGTTATTGATCGTATGCAATTAATTTTGGATATCTTTGCCATGAGAGCTAGAAGCCATGAAGGGAAACTTCAGGTTCACCTAGCTCAACTTAAATACATGTTGCCCCGTTTGGCTGGTCAGGGGATTATGCTCAGCCGTCAAGCAGGTGGCATTGGTAGCCGTGGACCTGGTGAAAGTCAGTTGGAGCTTAATCGTCGTTCGATTCGTAACCAGATTGCTGATATTGAACGCCAGTTAAAGGTTGTTGAGAAGAACCGAGAAACCATTCGCGAAAAGCGTGTTGATTCAAGTACCTTTAAAATTGGTTTGATTGGTTATACCAACGCTGGGAAATCAACAATCATGAACCTTATGACGAATGATAAGCAATATGAGGCTAATGAACTTTTCGCGACCTTGGATGCAACGACTAAGAAAATTTACTTAAAGGATCAGTTTCAAGTGACCTTGACAGATACGGTTGGTTTTATCCAGGACTTGCCAACAGAATTGGTTGCTGCCTTTAAGTCAACTCTTGAAGAAAGTCGTAATGTGGACCTTCTTTTGCATGTTATTGATGCGAGTGATCCTAATCACGAAGAGCATGAAAAGGTGGTCTTAGACATTCTCAAAGACTTAGACATGACTGATATCCCTCGTCTAGCAATCTACAATAAGATGGATGTTGCTGATAATCTAGTAGCAACAGTCTTTCCTAATGTTCGTCTCTCAGCACGTGACAAGGGAAGTCGTGAGGCTCTCAGAAGACTCTTGATTGACGAAATTCAACAGATTTTTGAACCTTTTAGTATTAAGGTTCATCAGGATCAAGCGTATAAACTTTATCAGTTGAGTCAATTAGCCTTGCTAGATAGCTACTCATTTGAGACAGAAGTGGAAGAAATTACAGGTTATATTTCACCGAAAAATAAATGGAAATTGGAAGAATTTTATGACTGATTATATGGATTTAGCTTTAAAATATGGTGGTTTTACAAGTCTAGATAAAGTGTATCTGGAAAACACCTTGTCAGACCTTTCAGACCGTCAAAAATTGGCCTTCATTACGCCACCACCAAGCGTGATTAATGCTTATTTTGCAGAGATTTACCAAAAACAATCTCCTGAAGCAGCGACGGATTACTACTTAGACCTTTCAAAAGAGTTGAACCTCTTTAACCCTGCACCATCTTTTGATGAGCGCAAGCCATTTATTCGCCTCAATTTGTCAGGAAAATCCTATGGATTTTGCTATGAAAATGCTGATGAGGTGGCTTTAGTCTTTGCCGAGCATTTAGAGGTTCCAACGGCCAGTATTTTGTTTGAGCTTGCTCAAGTTTTTCCGCAGTATAAGGTTTATCTTGAAGGCACTCAAATTAAGATGACCAAGGTTGATTTTGACGAAGAAGTATTGGAAGAATTAACACCTGAGACCCAGTTACTTAGTCGTGTAACTAAGTTGAAGGGGAATGTCATTAAGTTGGCTAGCTTCAATCAAGATGAATTAGTGGAACTTTTGTCTCAATATAAAGGGCAAACCGTTTATTATGGCTTTGCTCAGCGTGAATGCCTGGCTTATATTGTCCAGAAATAAGAAGAACGATAGATAGAAAGTATAGGAAGTCATGGAATTACAATTTTTAGGGACGGGTGCCGGGCAGCCCTCCAAGGCCCGTAACGTGTCGAGTCTGGTTCTAAAGTTACTCGATGAAATCAATGAGGTCTGGATGTTTGACTGTGGAGAAGGTACCCAACGTCAGATTTTAGAAACAACAATCAAACCTCGTAAAGTTAAAAAAATCTTTATCACACATATGCATGGAGACCATATCTTTGGCCTACCTGGTTTCTTGGCTAGTCGTTCCTTCCAATCGAGTGAAGAACAAACTGACCTTGAAGTTTATGGTCCAGTCGGTATTAAACAATATGTCATGACCAGTCTTCGTACCTCTGGAACACGCCTCCCTTACCATGTGCATTTTAAGGAAATTGATGAGCATAAGCTAGGCTTGGTTATGGAAAATGACAAGTTCGCTGTTTATGCAGATAAGTTGGATCATACCATTTTTTGTATTGGTTACCGTGTGGTTCAAAAGGATCTCGAAGGAACCTTGGATGCTGTGGCCCTTAAAGCAGCAGGTGTGCCATTTGGTCCTCTTTTTGGTCAAATTAAGAATGGGCAAGATGTGGTCCTTGAAGATGGAACTAAAATCATTGCCAAGGACTTTATTTCCGCACCTAAGAAAGGTAAGGTTATCACTATCTTAGGTGACACCCGTAAGACCAATGCCAGTGTTCGTCTTGGATTGGGGGCGGATGTCCTGGTCCACGAGTCTACTTATGGTAAGGGCGACGAAAAAATTGCCAAGAGTCATGGTCACTCAACCAACATGCAAGCAGCACAGGTTGCTAAGGATGCGTCAGCTAAACGCCTTCTTCTAAATCACGTATCAGCTCGTTTCTTGGGGCGTGATATCGGTAAGATGGCAGCAGATGCTAAAACAATTTTCGAAAACACCCACATCGTTCGTGACTTGGAAGAGGTAGAGATTTAATGGCTAAACAACGTATTATCGCTATTACTGGTGCCTCAGGAGGTCTTGCACAAGAAATTGTCAATCAGCTCTCACCCAGTGATGGCATTATCCTCTTAGGAAGAGACAAGGATAAACTTGAGAAATGTTATCGCCATGTGGAAAATAAAACCTGCCTTGCCATTGACCTTAGAGATGACAATGCCATAAAAGAAATGGTCGATTATCTCTATCAACGATTTGGACGTATTGATGTCTTTATCAATAATGCTGGTTTCGGTGAATTCAAGTCTTATGATAATTACACTAGCCAAGAGGTACGTGATATGTTTGATATCAATACCTTTGCGACTATGACCTTTTCACGTCTGATGGCTGAGAAAATGGTGGATCAAGGCCATGGGCATATCATCAATATCGCCAGTATGGCGGGGAAAATTGCGACAGCCAACTCAAGTGTCTATGCAGCGACAAAGTTTGCGGTAATTGGCTTCTCAGATGCCCTTCGTCTAGAGCTTGCTGATAAGGGAGTCTATGTGACAACAGTCAATCCTGGTCCAATTGAGACATCTTTCTTCGATCAAGCTGATCCCTCTGGAGCCTATCTTGAGAGTGTTAAGAAGTTTGTCCTCAGTCCTAAATACGTGGCTAAAAAGATTGTCCGTATTCTGGGTAAAAACAAACGTGAAGTTAACTTGCCACGACTATTAGCGGTTGCGCACAAAGGATATACGCTATTTCCACGCATCTCGGACAAACTAGCTACCAATGTGTTTAACTACAAATAGGGGAATGCTAGATGGCAGTCAATATCCAAGTCTATTTAGAAACCATCCGGAAACCCGGAGGACAGGTATAATATGCCTTGCAGGATAATCGCTTCAAGGGCCAAGGGGGATGGCGAGAGTCTATGCTCAAGATGGAGCTGGCGGTCTGCCAAGAGTCCCCTTATCGGGATATCGCCTTCTTCCAGCACTATAGATTAAAAAGGAGTTAAGATGTTAGAGTACAAACAAGAGATTCCAGAGATGACAGACCTACTCGCACTGTACAGTTCAGTCGGTTGGACCAATTATACCAACAACCCAGCTATGCTAGAAGAAGCTGTCAAAGCCAGTCTCTGGCAGTTGGCAGTCTATGATGAGGAAGAGTTAGTAGCCTACATTCGCTTGGTAGGAGATGGCCACTCTGTCATTTTTGTACAGGACCTCTTGGTGCGACCAGATCACCAACGCCAAGGCATCGGAACGAAACTCTTAGAAGAGGCTTTAGGGACTTTCCCCAATGTCTATCAAAAGCTCCTTGCAACTGATCGTAGCGAGAAAAATCTAGCCTTTTACCAATCTCTGGGCTTTGTCGAACTTTCAGAGCAAGC